>ERZ791709.21-NODE-21-length-85385-cov-15.0035_pt1 | contig 85385 bp, 79 predicted proteins | sample MGYA00509955_ERZ791709 | MGnify/ENA primary metagenome ERZ791709 (study PRJEB30046, sample SAMN00715153) | human gut metagenome | study: EMG produced TPA metagenomics assembly of the A metagenome-wide association study of gut microbiota in type 2... | reverse complement strand
AGAATATTATCCAAAGAAAACAGATTTAGGACAAATATCTAATGATGATTTAATAAAAAAATTAATATTATTAAATAGTAGACCAAGAAAATGTTTAAATTGGGATAATCCATTTAATTTATTTTTAAAAGAAATGTCGCACTTGGATTGACAATTCATCGTATAAAAAAATCTTCTTGTTCTTGCTCTAATAAATCGTATATATCTTTAAAATATGTATAAAATACACTTCTATGATATCCTGCTTTATCCATTAATTCTTTTATTGTAATTTTATTAATACTTTTTTCTCGATATATTTCCCAAAAAGCAATTATAATATTTTCCTTTGTAAACAATAAATTCACCTCAAAAAATAAGATTGATTAGTTAAATTAACTAATCAATCTCACTAAAATCATCAATAATAATATCCTATATCACCAACAACAATAGTTTTAATAACCTCTCTATTATCAAAGAAAAAATATAGTGGCATATTCGGATGATCTTCACTGTCAGCTAAATAGCACCAAGTAGACCCTTGTGTTTCTCTATAATTTCTATCAGGATCACCATAAGCATATAATACATCATTTTTGTTCATGCCCACTCTTATCCCCAAATTAGTAGTGATATTATCTTCATTACAGATTATCGCTCTAATTCTGCCATTTTCATTATATCCGCCATTTATATAATAAACCATTAATTCGCTATTATAAGTTACTTCATTTATATTAAAACCATTGCAATTTCGCACTGCCAAATTTGCTGTTGGTCTACCATATACATAAAAGCAAGAATCTATCTGTTGGTCAGGAGTAAGTCCTCCTATATTTAAATATGTATAAGGTATTCTAGCCTCTACATTTAATATATTACTAAAAATAATCCCTAAACAAATAACAATCGAACTTATAAAAAATCTCAAAATACTAACCTCTTTTATTTTCATTATACTTATTATATATTTCAATTATTAATTTATATTTTCTATCAAATCACCTAAACGCAATCTGCTTCTAATATTTAATAAAGTTTCATCTAATTGGCGAATTTTTTCAATACAAGCTTTTTCTTTTGCTGTTGTCTCTATAATTTTACTAATTCCGCCATTTTTTATCACAATGCGTTTATCGGCATTTAAAGCCAATAATGGATCATGCGTAGACATAATGACGATTTTTTCACTTTTTGCTAAGCATTTTATAGCTTTTTGTCTATCTATTCCTGCATTTTCAATTTCATCAATCAATACAATTGGTGAACTACTTATACATGCCACATCTGCTATCATTAAGGCTCTGGATTGACCACCTGATAATTGAGTTACTTTCGTATCTAAAGTAAATTTTTCGCCAGCTAATTCATTTGCCATAGAAAAACATTTAGCGATTATAGCCTTTTCATTTTCTATTTCTTTACCTAAACGAACTTTAGCATGCATAGTCAAAAAATCTTCTACAGTAATATCCATGATAAAATTCATATTTTGTGATAATTGAGCTACTAATTTTCCTTCTAAATTAAATCTAGCTTCGTCATCTAAAATTTCACCATCAATTAAAATCTGTCGTTTTGTCGGTGTATCTTCTTGTGCTAAACATTCAATATCTGCAAGCAATCTACTTTTTCCAGAACCTGTTGGCCCTACAATACTTATTACTTGCCCTGCAAAAATCTCTACTTGGATATTTTCAGCTTCGCCTAATTTAGTTTTGCCACCATTGATGGTTAATTTATGTACTTTTACTTCATCTTTATTTTCTAAATTCTGCATAGCTGAAAGATATTTTTTTAGTTCATCAGCAATATTGCCATCACGAATACCAACTTGCCATAAATCTTCTTCATCTATATCTTCAAAAGCCTTAGCAAAAGTCAAATTATCTGGCAAATTCCATAGACCTGTATTATCCAAATAATCTTTGATTTGAGGATATGCTTTTTTTATTTCTCCAATTGTGTGAGTTTCTACAAATTCTTTAAAATCCATAATTTCCACCTAATCAATTAAATTCCATTTTCTTAGTCATGCCCAATTGATATTTTTCACCAATGCGCATTTCATCTGTACAATATGAACATACAGCAGCCGGCGAAGTAAAACGCAATTTTTTTCCTTCTAATGTATCTATATCTTCAATTTTATTTATATATTTTTTCAACATAAATGCACCTTGACCAGTTATACCATTGATAAAAATAACTTGTGCCTTAGGATTTGCTTGATAGACATTATACATAAATACTTCGCGTTCAGCTTGAGAAATAATATCTCCTTTAGTGATGACTATTACATCTGCAAATTTCACCATTGGCCCAATTTTTCTCGGCGTATTAATCCCTGATAAGCAATCTATTACACCAATGGCCAATACATCTTGAATATATGGTGAACAGCGATTGCAAAGACCTGCACTTTCGGTAATTAAATAATCTAAATTTTGACTTTTTCCCCAAGCTACAGCTTCTTCAATATTGCTAATAAAAAAATGGTCTGGACAAAATTTTCCTGATAAACCAATCTGTATTGGTATATTCGCTTTTTCATATGGTTCTTTATCAAAAGTCGTCAAGCAATCGAATTTAATAACGCCTGCTTTTTGCTTTTCTTTATGTAATACTTCTATTAATCGCAAAATTACAGAAGTTTTGCCCACAGATGGTGGCCCTGCTAAAGTTATTAATTTCACCAAAATCATCTCCATCATAAATTGCTAAATTTTATTATATAGCAATAAACTAAAAAAAAATAGGTTAAGCACTTTAGACTTTATTTTCATAAATCCATGCTCAACCTATTTTTACTTATTTTATAAAATTCTATTTAAAATAATATTATATATTAACCAATTTCGCCTTCAAGTTCTGTACCGCGTACTCTTACTGGTCGATTATGTTCATCAACCATGACTACATCTGGTACTAAATTTTGAGCTTCTTCTTTTGTCATCATCGCATAAGCAATAATAATAACTGTATCGCCAACTTGTGCTTTACGTGCTGCTGCTCCATTTAAACAAATTACACCGCTACCACGTTTACCTGCAATTGTATAAGTTTCTAATCTAGCACCATTGTTATTATTTACTACTTGTACTCTTTCTCCTGGTAAAATACCTGCAAGCTCTAACAACTCTTCATCGATAGTGATGCTTCCCATATATTCTAAATTTGCTTGAGTTACTGTAGCACGATGAATTTTTCCATGAAACATATTGTATAACATTATTATTTATCCTCCAAAATGACATTATCTATTAAACGAGTTGTACCAAATTTTACAGCTAAAGCTAATAATACTCTGCCTTCAATTTTATTTCCTACTGGTTTTAATCCTGGCAATTTATACATTTCTACATAATCAATTTGACTTGTTTTTTCAAACTGTATAGTATCTTTTACTAAATTTAATATAGCTTCTACATCTCTTTGACCATTAGTAAATGCTTCTTTTGCCAATTTTAAACTTTTAGATAAAATCAACGCAGATTTTCTTTCTTCTAGAGATAAATAAGTATTTCTTGAACTTTTAGCAAGTCCATCAGCTTCACGAACGATAGGCATAATGCGAAGTTCTACATTGAAAAATAAATCATCCACCATACGGCGTAAAACTTCTGTTTGCTGAGCATCTTTTAAGCCAAAATATGCTCTATCTGCTCGAGATAAATTAAATAATTTACTAACTACTGTAGTAACTCCACGGAAATGAATAGGTCTTGTTCTGCCACATAAAACTTTTGTGATATCACCTGTAACTTCTACCCATGTCATATCTTCATTAGGATATAAATCTTTATTTTTTGGTGCAAATACTACATCTGCTCCTGCATTTTGTGCTACTATGCAGTCATTTTCCAAAGTACGAGGATAAGCTTCATAATCTTCATTTGGCCCAAACTGAGTAGGATTTACAAACACACTGACGATTGTAATATCATTTTCTTTTGCTGAAGCATTAATAAGTGAAGCATGACCTTCATGCAATGCTCCCATAGTTGGTACCAAACCAATAGATTTGTTTTCCTTCTTAAAATTAGCGACTAATTCACGTAATTTAGCCACATCTTGACATAAAATCATTTTTTTCTTCTCCTTTAATGTTCTTATAACAAACAAAAAGAGACTGTAATGAACTTACATAAAAGCACAAAAAAAGTACATCTCGACACGAAATGCACTTTCCCTATTGATTAAATATAATTGATTTGATTTCATAACAAAAAATCCATCAACTATATTTTATATTTAAAATTCTGCAAGTTCGTCTCGGTCTTAGTGATCCAAGCGTCTTTTTTCTTTTTAAATTTTACCTTATTAAATTATTTTATTTAAAATTAAACAACTAAGATACAGTTCAAATTATTAATATATATTGATACTGTTCACTATTGTTTGTTACGAACCACATAATACCACAGAAAAAATTCAACTGCAAGTATTTAAATAAAAAAAGCTACTCATCATAATAATTATTATAAAGTAGCTTTTTGTTATAGTTTTAATTATATTATCTGTCAAAATGGAGCTGATAACAGGATTTGAACCTGCGACCCATGTATTACGAATACATTGCTCTACCAACTGAGCTATATCAGCATTAATTTTCTTTTATGATAAAATATTTTAAATTTATTGTCAATATTTGCTTCATATAATTATACAAAATATCAAATCTAGCTTATAATATAATCAAATATAAAGTATTCACATTAGAAATACTACCATTAGTTTGGATTTGGAGGCTTTTTTATGGAATTAAATCAACTAGAATATTTTGTTGCTCTAGCCCATATAAAAAACTTTACTAAAGCAGCAAAATCTCTGAATGTATCTCAGCCAGCACTTAGTCGTTCAATCAGTCGCTTAGAAAAAGATTTAAATATACCTCTTTTCATCAGAGATAGCCGTAAAGTAAATTTAACTCAATATGGTCAAACCTTTTTAACTTATGCTGAACGTATCTTGCAAGAATTAGAAACTGCCCGCCAAGATATAACTAATATGGCTGAACCAGATAGCGGAGTTGTAAATTTATCTTTTATGCACTCTTTAGGTGTATATCTTGTGCCAGAATTATTAAAAGAGTTTCGTAAAATCTATCCTAAAATACAATTTCGCCTTATTCAAAATCATTCTTTCTTATTATCAAAACAATTATTCAAAGGAGAGTCCGATTTATGCCTTTGCAGTTCTCCGATAAATTCTGAAGGCATCGCTTGGGTTCCATTATTAACAGAAGAATTATTTATCATCGTTCCTTCAACTCACCCACTTGCTCATCGCAGTTCTATAAACATCACAGAAGTTGCTAGTGAACCATTTATTACTTTAAAACCAATGTATGGTTTACGCACTAAAACTGAACATATCTTTGAAGTAGCTTCTATTCGCCCTAAAATACGTTTTGAAGGTGATGAAATTGTTACTGTAGCTAGTTTAGTAGCAGCTAATTTAGGTGTTTCACTCGTGCCTAAAATTCCTGGAATGGAACATCTCGATATAAAATTCATTTCTGTAGATAATCCAAAATGCACTCGTGATATCGGTCTTGCATGGTATGCTAATAAACCTCTTTCCCTTGCTGCCCATCGTTTTCAAAATTTCATAATCGATAAATTTAACCATGAATAATCATAAATATATTTAAATATCCTTGCAGTTTTAGATTTTGAATGATATGCTAAGTTATTGTAAGTGTAAAATTACTTACAATATTAATATATAAAATGGAGGAGCACCTAATTGAAAGCAGTTATTTTTGATATGGACGGAGTCATAATCGATAGTGAATCTATTCATGCTGATATGAAAATACGCACTTTAACACATTTTGGTATCCCTTGTAGTATGGAAGATTGTGTAGCCTATGTTGGTCGTTCTGCCAAAGCATTTTTTACAGATTTTGCCAAATTTGCTACAACTCCCGTTTCTATTCAAGAAATGGTCGATTATAAACATCGCATTTATTTAGAATATATTCAAGAAAGTAATTCCATCTATCCTATTGATGGCGTTTTAGATTTACTTTATCAATTACACAGCGAAGGTATTCCTGTAGCTTTAGCTTCTTCTGCTGATAGAAAAGTTATCAATGCTGTTTTAACAAAATTCGGCTTAATGGATTGTTTTGAATATATTTTAAGTGGTGCAGAACTTCCTGCTAGCAAGCCAAACCCTGCAATTTATCAGTTAACAGCTAAAGCTTTAGGCTTTGCGCCAGCTGATTGCGTAGTAATTGAAGATGCTACTGCTGGTATTATGGCGGCTAAGGATGCTGGAGCTTATTGTATCGCATATGATAATCCAAATTCTGGCCCACAAGATTTATCTCGTGCTGATAAAATCGTTTCTTCATTATCTGATATAGTTGTTTCTGATATTCTTCAAAATTAATTTTGTTGAGGTTTTATTATGGAAAAATTTAAATTTTACTGTCCTACAGAAATTATTTTTGGTAAAGATAGTGAATTATCCACTGCTTCATTAATCAAAAAATACAATGGTCATAATGTATTAATAGTATATGGCGGTGGCTCAGTAAAACGTTCTGGACTACTTGATAAAATTTGTCAACAATTATCCAATGATAATTTATCTTATATGACTTTAGGTGGCGTTCAGCCAAATCCTGTTGTTTGCTTTGTAAATGATGCTGTAAAAAAAGCATATCAAGCTAATATTGATTTTGTCTTAGCTATCGGTGGCGGTTCTGTCATCGATACAGCTAAAGCCATTGCACATGGTCTAAAATATCCACAAAATGATATTTGGGATATTTGGACAAAAAAAATAACCTTGACTAATACTACTCCTATGGGTAGCATTGTTACTTTAGCTGCTGCCGGTAGTGAAACAAGTGATTCTGCTGTTTTAACTAACGAACAAACAGGTCAAAAACGTGGTCTTAGTACGCCATTCAATCGTCCATGTTTTGCTATTATGAACCCTCAATTAACTTACAGTGCCCCAAATTATCAAAAAGCCTGTGGTATTGCCGATATTTTAATGCATACATTAGAACGTTATTTTGCCAAAGAACAAAATAATTATCTCACAGATTATATCGCTGAAGGTCTATTAAAAGATGTCATCACGCAAGCTCCAATCATGATAAATGAGCCTACAAATTATATTGCTCATAGTGAAATTATGTATGCTGGTTCTTTGTCCCACAATGATATAACAGGTCTTGGTCGCACTAAAGATTTTAGTGTACATAAATTTGGTCATGAATTAAGTGCTAAATATAACGCTACTCATGGAGCCTCATTGACTGCTATTTGGTCATCATGGGCTAGATATATCTATCAAAAAGATATTCGGCGTTTTTGTCATCTAGGAAAAATCTTATTTAATATTGATACATTAAATAAAACTGACGAAACTATTGCCCTTGAAACTATCAAACATTTTGAAAACTTCTTCACTAGTTTAAACTTACCTATAAATATCAGCCAATTAGTGGGAAAAACATTAACTGATGAAGAATTGACCTATCTCACTTCAATGTGTACATATAATAATACAAAAACCATCGGCAATTTTTCACCATTAAATTATCAAGACGTCTATGCTATTTTTAAATTAGCAAATCATTAAGTAAAAGGTGTTTTTTATGGATATGCAAAATTGTACACTTTGCCCTCGTTTATGCCATGTTGACCGCACTAAAAATTATGGTGTTTGTCTTGCTAGTGATAAAGTGGAAATTGCTCTCGTATCCTTACATCAATGGGAAGAACCGTGCCTATCCGGAACAAATGGAGCAGGCACGGTTTTTTTCTCTCATTGTAATATGAGATGTATCTTCTGCCAAAATCACGAAATCAGCACCGAAGGCAAAGGATTTCCTGTAACTATTGAGCGTTTAGCTCAAATTTTTTTAGAACAACAAGCTCGTAATGCCCACTGTTTAGAATTAGTAACACCAACTCATTACGTTTTACAAATAATTGAAGCTCTAAAATTAGCCAAAAAACAAGGTCTATCTATTCCTGTAGTCTATAATACAAGTGGCTATGAACGAGTTGAAGTCTTAGAAATGCTCAAAGACTATATTGATGTATTTTTACCTGATTTTAAATACTACTCACCAGATACAGCCAAAGAATTTTCCCATGCTCCTGATTATCCTCAAGTAGTCAAAGAAGCCATTGATAAAATGTTTGAACTTGTAGGTAAACCACAATTTAAAAATAATATCATGCAAAAAGGCGTCATCATTCGCCATTTAATCTTGCCATGGTATTATAAAGAAAGTATGGAGATCGTAAAATATATCTGGGAAAAATATCATGATGATGTTTATCTTAGCCTTATGAACCAATATACGCCTATGTATAAAGCACTTACTCACCCTAAACTAAAACGCAAATTGACAACTTTTGAATATGATAAAGTTGTAGATTATGCACTTGATTTAGGCTTTAAAAATTGCTATATCCAACAAGGCAAAACAGCTACAACTAAATTTGTACCTCATTTTGATGGCACTAATGTATATTAATTTATTATCTTAAAGGAGATTTGTTATGCGTAGATTTAAACAAGCTTTACCTTCATCAGAAAATATAGCTATTCTAAAACAAAAAACTCATGGTATTTTGGCACTTTGCGATGAAAAATCTTTTCCTTATACCGTTCCTTTAAACTATGTATATCTCAATGACAAAATCTATTTTCACTGTGCCAATGTAGGTCGCAAATTAGATATTGTCCGTCAAAATAATAAAGCTTCTTTTTGTGTTATAAATCAAGATACTGTCATTCCGGAAAAATTCACTACCGCTTATTCTAGTGTCATAGTTTTTGGCACTATTAAAGAAATCACAGCTGAAAATGATAAACAAATAATCCTAAAAGAATTTATCCGTAAATTTTCTGCTGATTATTTTACAGAAGGACTAGAAGAAATAAAAACCTACATCAAACGCACTTGCATTTTAGAATTAAGCATTGAAGAAATAACAGGAAAAGATGGACTTGAATTACAAAAACTAAGACATAAATAAAAAACAAAAGCTGTAGTTTAAAAACTACAGCTTTTATCTTGTACAGGATTATAAAAAGGGGTTTTGGTATTTTGAGGTTTTTATTTTAAATAAGCATCTATTAAAGATTTAAATTTATCTTTAGAGAAGAAGCCAGATTCACGATGAATAATTTCGCCATCTTTTACGAATAATAAAGTAGGTACTACCATTACTTCATATTCTTCAGCAAGTTTTACATTTTCATCAATATCTATTTTTAAAATATCAAAATCATATTCTGGAGCTACTTTTTCAAGTACAGCACCCAACATTTTACAAGGGCCACACCATGTAGCGAAGAAATCTACTACAAAAGTCCCTTTATTTTCTAATAATTTATTAAAAGCATTTGCATCTGCATGTACTAACATTATTTTTGCCTCCAAACTGAATAATTCTATAAGTTATCTCACTTGATGATTTTATTATAAATGATTTTCAATCATAGTTCAGTGACTTCATCACAAAAATTAACAAATAATTATTATTTTTTACAAATATTTTATCATAATAATTTATAATACTAATTTTCTTATAAAACTATCAAAACAATATATTATCATACAACTTATAAGATAAAATAAACATGTACATATAGCAAAAATCTTTTTTAAGTAAAAAAATTATTTATTAAAATTTAACAAAATCCCTTTTATTTCTTAGAATATTGATATATAATAGATTTTGTTATGAAAGTCGTTATAAATTATTAAAAAAATTGAAATAATTTATAATATACTATATAATATAGATAAATCAAATATTTATCATACAACTTTGTAAAAATCTTAATAAATATTAATATATGTGCGGAGGTTCTATAATATGCAAACAAATGAAATGATTAAATCTAATATTGAACAGGGTTTAACTACTCTTGGTATTGAATTTGGTTCCACTCGTATTAAAGCAGTATTAATTAATACTGACCATGAACCAATTGCTGTTGGTGCTTATGATTGGGAAAACAGTCTTATCGATGGCATTTGGACTTATAGCGAAGAAGAAATCTGGGCTGGTCTTCAAGGTTGCTACAAAAATTTAGTTGAAGAAGTAAAAGCAAAATATGGCGTTAGTATCACTAAATTAGCTGGTCTTGGTTTCAGTGCAATGATGCATGGCTATCTTGCTTTTGACGAAAAAGATACTTTACTTGTACCATTCCGCACTTGGAGAAACAATATCACAGGTCAAGCTTCTCATGAATTAATTAAATTATTCAATTACAATGTTCCTCAAAGATTTAGCATTGCTCATCTTTATCAAGCAATTTTAAACAATGAAGAGCATGTAGATAAAATCAAATTCTTCACTACATTAGCTGGTTTTGTTCATTGGAAATTATCTGGTGAAAAAGTACTCGGTATCGGTGATGCTTCTGGTATGTTCCCAATCGATATCAACACTAAAGATTACAATGAAAAAATGCTTGCTGATTTCGATGCACATATCGCTGATAAAAATTATCCATGGTCTATCCGTGAAATTCTACCAAAAGTTTTAGTTGCTGGTGAAAATGCAGGTTATTTAACTGCTGAAGGTGCAAAACTTCTCGACCCAACAGGAACACTCCAAGCTGGTACTCCTATGTGCCCACCAGAAGGTGATGCTGGTACTGGTATGGTAGCTACAAATACAGTTACAAAACGTACAGGTAATGTATCTGCTGGTACTTCTGTATTCGCTATGATTGTTCTTGAACGTGATTTATCCAAAGTTTATGAAGAACTTGATATGGTTACTACTCCTGCTGGTGATTTAGTAGCTATGGCTCATTCCAATAACTGTACAACAGATTTAAATAGCTGGATTAGCCTCTTCCATGAATGCCTCACTAGCTTTGGCGTAAAAGTAGATGCTAATGAATTATTCTCTACATTATATAATAAAGCTTTAGAAGGCGATGCTGACTGCGGTGGCTTACTTGCTTATTGCTATCATTCTGGTGAACATATCACAGGCTTTACTGAAGGTCGTCCATTATTTGTTCGTAAATCCGACAGCAAATTCAATTTAGCAAACTTCATTCGCGTACATCTTTCTACAGCTCTTGGCGCTATGAAAACTGGTTTAGATATTTTAACAAAAGAAGAAAATGTTACTATCGAACAAATTTTAGGTCATGGTGGCTTATTTAAAACTAAAGGCGTAGGTCAAACAATCATGGCTAATGCTATCGGCGCTCCTGTAACAGTTATGGAAACAGCAGGCGAAGGCGGTGCATGGGGTATTGCACTCTTAGCTGATTATATGAATAATAAAGAAAACTTATCTCTTGATGAATATTTAAGCACTAAAGTATTCAAAAATAGCGTTGCCGAAACTATTGCTCCAACAAAAGAAGGTATCGAAGGTTTTGAAACATTCATGACTAGATATCGCAATGGTCTTGCTATTGAACAATCTGCTATTGATAATTTAAAATAAAAAATCTCTTCTAAAAAGACAAGTCATTTGGCTTGTCTTTTTATTTTGTACTTTAATGTATTTTTTATTCATTAGCTAAAAATATTGTAAACCAAAAAAATATTTTATATAATATACAAGTATTTTTTCTAAGAGCCTTTTTTATTTATCATTCATATTTCTTAGAAAATAAATTTTACATAAAGGAGTTTTGGATATGAACTTATCTGTAAAAATTTTCATCTCTTTAATTTTATCCGTAATTGTTGGTCTTATCCTTGGCGAAGAAAATTTACCATGGCTGAAAGCTTATCTTGCGCCATTTGGTACAATGTTCATCAATTTAATCAAAATGATTATTGTACCTGTAGTATTAGCATCTTTAGTTTGTGGTGTTGCTAGTCTAGGTGATACAAAAAAACTTGGTCGCATTGGTATCAAAGTTATTTTGTTATATTTAGTAACAACTGCTGTTGCTCTTATCATTGCCCTTGGTTTAGCTTCTGTTTTACAACCTGGTTTAGGTATGGATTTAGTAGCTGAAAAAGCTCCTGATATTAAAGAAGCTCCTGGTTTTATGGACGTTTTAGTTGGTATGATACCATCTAATCCTATCATGACTATGGCAAAAGCTGATATGCTTCCTCTCATTGTGTTTGCATTAGCTATTGGTATTGGTATCACTGCTGTAGGCAAAAAAGGTCAGCCACTTCTCACATTCTTTGATTCTTTAGCAGAAGTAAGTTATAAATTAATCTCCATGATTATGAATCTTGCACCTTATGGTGTATTTGCTCTTTTAGTACCAGTAGTTGCTGCTAATGGTCCAAAAGTTTTATTACCACTTTTATCCGTTATCGTTACTGTTTATATCGGTTGTATCATTCATGCACTTGTTGTATACTCTTCCATCGTTTCTACACTTGGCAAAATGAGTCCTTTGAAATTCTTTAAAGGCATGACAGAAACAATGCTCTTAGGTTTCACAACTTGTAGCTCCGCTGCTGCACTTCCTGTAAATATGAAAAACTGTACAGAAAATCTTGGTGCTAATAAATCCATTGCAAGCTTCGTACTTCCTTTAGGTGCAACTATCAATATGGACGGAACAGCTATTTATCAAGGTGTTTGTGCTATCTTTATCGCTAATGTTTATGGTATCGATTTAACAGCAGGTCAAATGCTTATGATCGTCTTAACTGGTACACTTGCTTCTGTAGGTACTGCTGGTGTTCCTGGTGCTGGTGTTATCATGCTTGCACTTGTATTACAGACTGTAGGTCTTCCTATGGAAGGTCTTGCACTCGTTGCTGGTATTGACCGTGTATTAGATATGATCCGTACTTGTCTTAATATTACAGGTGATGCTGCTGTAACTATCGCAGTAAGCCAAACAGAACGAAGTAATAATTAAATCTACTAAAAAATAAAGACACTAGAAATAATCTAGTGTCTTTTATTATGCCCTAAAATTCATTTTAATATACTGTAGATATTACTTTTCCTAGACTATCAGCCAAATCTTCTAAGTCTTCAAGATTTTCTTCTGATGCTAAAAATAAAGTGAAAATATCTGGACTTAAATCTATCATACCAATGCAAATATCTTCATCAAACCATTTACTATCAAGATATTTACACCAATTTATAATATTTTCATCATCAATAAAGTCCATTTCTTCATTGTAATAATCGTACTCATCATCTTCATTATAGTCATATTTATCTATTTCATAATCTTCTTCTTCAAACTTACTATCCAAAGCTAGATTATATTCTTTAAAAGTTCGCAAACTCTTCAGGCTCCAACCAAAATCAGTAATACTACAATCTTCTTGTATTTGCATTACATAATTATTTCTGACTAAAATATTCACTGTAACTAGCCATTGCAAATCTTCTACAGAATCATATTTTATACTGATATTGCGCTCTTCAAACTCTTCTAAATGCTCTTGTGCATATGCTTCTATATTATCGATACTCTCTTCTATTTCCGCTAATACATCATCGTCATTACCGCTTATAATTCGCGCTATCTCTAATAAAGTTTTTGCCTTTTCCATTTGTATCCCTCTTTTTCTATTTAATTACTAATTTATTAATTCACTATATAAATAAAAAAATCCTGTTAATTTAAAAAACATTTTAGCTATGATATAATATATATTAACTAATATTTATTTTTAACTAATTTAAATTATAGGAGTGATTTTTATTTTATATATAGGTAACCATTTATCTTCTTCAAAAGGTTTTTTACAAATGGGTAAAGAAGCTTTAAGTTTAAATGCTAATACATTTTCTTTTTTTACTAGAAATCCTCGTGGTAGCAAAGCCAAAGATATAGACGATAATGATGTCCAACAATTTTTAGCACTAGCCAAACAATATAAATTCCATAAATTAGTAGCTCATGCACCTTATACATTAAATCCATGTTCCAATCGTGAAGAAGTACGCGAATTTGCTCGTCAAACAATTGCTGATGATTTACTTCGCATGGAAAAATTGCCTCATAATTATTATAATTTCCACCCAGGAAATCACTTAGGGCAAGGCATAGATTTTGCCATCAAAGCTATCAGTGATTGCTTAAACGAAGTGATGTGGCCTAAACAGCAGACTACTGTCTTATTAGAAACTATGGCAGGAAAAGGCACTGAAGTTGGCAAAACTTTTGCTGAACTTCAAGCGATTATCGAGCGTATTAATTTACAAGATAAAATAGGTGTATGCCTTGATACTTGTCATATTTGGGACGGCGGTTATGATATTGTAAATAATTTAGATGATGTCCTAGCTGATTTTGATAAAATAATCGGTCTTGATAAATTAAAAGCTATACATTTAAATGATAGTAAAAATGACTTAAACACTCATAAAGACCGCCATGAAAAAATCGGTCAAGGTAAAATAGGTCTTGATGCTATCATAAAAATTATAAACCACCCACAATTGAAACATTTGCCATTTATTTTAGAAACACCAAATGACCATGATGGATATGCTCAAGAAATAGCTTTATTGCGCGCTAATTTCAATTAAATATAAATAAAAAAAGTATCTTTTTCTAGCTGAAATATAAGTCAGAAAAAGATACTTTTTATTTTATTTATCTTGTTTGCCAATGAGCTAATGCTCCTGTAAACTCATTCAATTTAAATGAATTTGCTACGGCTTTATCAATGAAATTTTTAGCATTTTCAAAAGCTTGATGGATATCTAAACCTTTAGCAAGTCCTGCTGTTATTGCTGCGGAAAAAGTGCAACCAGCACCGCTATTATAGATATTTTTCATCTTAGCTTTTTTCTGGATAGTAAATTCTTTACCATCAAATAAGACATCTACCATATAATCGCCATCTACGCGACTACCAGATTTTATAATGACATTTTTTGCACCGAGTTTATTGATTTTTACACAAGCTTCTTTAATATCTTCTACAGTTTCCACTTTTTCCATACCTGCAAGATAAGCAGACTCTACTGTATTTGGTGTTATTACATCAGCTTTTTTCACCAATAAAGATTTTATTGCTTCGGCTGCTTCTGGTACCATGATAGCGTCGATACCTTTACAAACCATTACAGGGTCGATTACTACATTTTTAAAATTATATTTATCTATGGATTTCGCTACTAATTCTACAAGAGCAGCTGAACCTAACATACCTGTTTTCATGGCATTAATGCCAATACCTTCACCAACAGTTGCAATCTGACGTTCAATAGTAGGCAAATCTATAGGAAAGATATCATGAGCCCAATCTTTTGGATTTTGTGCCACAATTACAGTTAGTGCCACCATTCCATAAACGCCCATCTCTTCAAAAGTCTTTAAATCGGCTTCCATGCCAGCTCCACCAGAAGTATCAGAACCTGCTATAGTCAATGCTTTATAATTTTCTAATGCCATAATTTATCACCTTTATCTAATAGAATAAAAAATTTATTTAAAATTATAGATATCTATTAGTTAAAAGTCAATTAAAATACGAAAAAAGTCAATATTGTATCGATACAATATTTTATTTGAATTTCAATCCTTTGACTACAATATCCACATCATGCACAAACATACCTGTCATATATTCTACGACTTCTTTTATCTTCTTTTGTATGCCTTGTATCATTGTTGGAATATGACTTCCATAGTTCAAAACTACTTCAAAAGAAACTTTTATCCCTTTATCTTCACCTTTTTCCCAAACATGGTCAACATGTATATGTGAAGCTTTAAAATCATAATCTTTATCCTTAGCAATATGCTTAATAATGGATAAAATTGCAGCATCATCTATGATAAGTCTTCCATAATAACTAAAAATTGGTCGTACTATGGATTTTTCACCTAAACGACGGCGTTTTGTACTTGATTTTTTAAAAAATGATTGTATTGGGTCTATCAAATAACCTGAAAAATGTGGTTTTAACTCAATAGTTGGTACAGGAATGATATGTTTACCTTCACGATTGCGATAAAATTGAGCTTTTGCCATTTCTGCTTTTGTAGCAATATCTGCTATATTGATAATTTTACTAATTGGTGGCAAATTCAAAGCTTTATCAATGCGATGCACCATATTTTCAGAAGTGCCTAAAATCAAAATTCTATTTGGCTGTTCTTTTTCTATAGCAGTTCTCACTTCTTCGGCATGTCCAGGCACTACAAAAACAGCTCGTCTTATCGCCATGATTTTACTTGCTTCTCTTTTAGCAGAATGACCTGCTATGATTTTATTGTCTTTTATCAAAATCCCATCATCTATAATGGCATCAGCTTTATTTTGTCTTGCTACCATTAATGCTCTATGGGATTTTCCTGTTCCACTTGGTCCTACTAACGCAATAACATCCATATCTTATGCTCCTTTTTATCAATATTAAGCTACTTAATTAACATATTTTTAGAATTTTTCGTTTTTTATCAACAATATATTTTAAAAATACAGTTATTATTTCATATTATATATAATTATAATGGTTATTATCCTTAAACGCAAAGTATGTCTAAAGCTCAATAAATAAATTACTAAACCTTAGACATACCCTGTCTTAAAATTCAACTTAACCTAAAAAGTAATTAGCGAATATGAATAATTTAGTCTATGTACTCATACGACCTTATCTTGATTCAATAATCAATTTTATTGCAGTTCTTTCTTCGCCATCGATTTCTATATCAGCAAAAGCTGGTACACAAACTAAATCAATGCCACTAGGTGCCACAAAGCCACGTGCTATAGCTACTGCTTTTACTGCTTGATTTAATGCTCCTGCACCTACTGCTTGTAATTCTGCTGTTCCTTTTTCTCTTAATACTCCTGCTAAAGCTCCTGCTACAGAATTTGGATTGGATTTTGTTGATACTCTTAATACTTCCATAATGTACACCCCTTAACGATTAGGAATTATTATATAAGTTCGCCAAACAAGTTCCAAAATCCTTTTTTTATAACTGTATACTTGTATATTCTTTATTCTTCGTTAAATAGTATTCTTTCAAAGGATTTTACGCTATTATCTTCTGCTAATTCTAAAACAACAGCAGAAAAAATATTTGGACCTTCTGCCATTTCAAAACGCACTGGTCTACATGTGATGAATTTATCTATTGCATTATTTACATTTATACCAAGGCTTGAATTATAAGGCCCTACCATACCTAAATCACTGATATAAGCTGTTCCTTTAGGTAATATTCTATTATCTGCTGTCTGCACATGAGTATGAGTTCCTACCACACAAGTTACTCTACCATCAAGATAAAATCCCATTGCTATCTTTTCTGACGTAGCTTCTGCATGTATATCTACCAATATAATATCGCACTGATTTTTAATTTCTTTTAAAATTTCGTCGACCTTTTGGAATGGACAGTCCATTGGTGGCATAAATGTTCTACCAGATACATTGATTACACCGATATTTTTAGCTTTAAATGGATAGATACAATATCCTTTGCCTGGTGCTCCTTCTGGATAATTGGCAGGTCTTATCAAAAATGGTTCATCATCTATAAAAGATACAATTTCTTTTTGATCCCAAATATGATTACCAGAAGTTACTATATCTGCTCCAGCTCGATAAATTTCATCTAAAGTTTTGCGACTGATACCTCTACCACCTGCAATATTTTCGCCGTTAACTACAACTACATCTATATTATGTTCTTTTTTCAATTCTGGAACATATTTTCTAAATGCTTCTCTACCTGGTCTACCACATACATCACCAACAATTAAAAATTTCAAAATAAATTCTCCTCTTATTTTATTCTTCACAAAATCTATAATTATTTATTAAACACAATGACTCTACCAGCTTCGCGAATACCTATCATTTTTTCTACTACTGGATTAATTTTCAAACTCGCAAACATCGTATCTATTAAATCCATTTGCGCTAACATTGTACTATCTATCATAGGAATTTTATCAGTATCCATAATCAGTAATTCGCCAAATTCTTCATTAATTAAAGTATTTATCAAACGAAGTTCTCCATGAGAAAAAGTTTTCATATCTCTTTTTATCGTTATAAAAGTAGCTTTTTCTTCTATATTTATTTTTACTTCATCACATTCCACTTGCGTTTTTTCTAAATAATGATAGGACTTTAAACATTCTTCTAATAAAGTTCGTGTTTTTTCTATTTCTTCATCAGTCAATATCTTTTGGATAATATAATTTATATATATTTTTTCATCTGGTTCTATAGATATCTTACTAATCTCTGGATAATAAATTAATACTGATGTCAATAAATTAACACAATCCATATTAGGTTTTTTCTCATCTTTAGTCTTAGTAATTTGCATTATTGTAACCTCACTGCAAAATCAAATAATATTAATCACAAACTCATTTTATATCTATTCAATTTATCTAAAAAGAGATTTAATGCAAAAAAAGTAGTTATCAATATTAATAACTACTTTCCTGCTTCTACTTTATGTCAAAAGAAATTATTATCTTTATTTTGCATAATCAACTACACGAGTTTCTCTAATTACAGTTACTTTTATCTGTCCTGGATATTCAAGTTCAGCTTCAATTTTCTTAGTGATATCATGAGCCAAAGCAACAGTTGAGATATCATCCATTTTTTCTGGTTTAACCATAATGCGAATTTCTCTACCTGCTTGAATAGCAAATGAACGGTCAACACCTTCAAAGGATTCTGCTATTTCTTCAAGACGTTTTAAACGTTTCAAATAAGATTCTAAACTTTCACGTCTAGCACCTGGACGTGCGGCTGATACAGCATCAGCTGCTGCAACGAGTACAGCTTCCACAGTTTTTGCTTCTTCATCACCATGATGAGCAGCTATAGCATTTACAACATCAGCAGATTCACGATATTTTTTCGCTAAATCTGCACCGATAGTAACATGTGGACCTTCAACTTCATGGTCAATAGCTTTACCTATATCATGTAATAAACCACCGCGTTTAGCAAGATTTACATCAACACCTAATTCAGCAGCCATTACACCTGCTAAATGAGATACTTCTACAGAATGATTTAATACATTTTGACCATAACTTGTACGATATTTTAATCTACCTAATAATTTTACAATTTCTGGATGTAATCCATGTACACCAGTTTCAAAGCAAGCTTGTTCTCCTGCTTCTTTAATGCGTTGGTCTACTTCTTTACGAGCTTTTTCTACCATCTCTTCAATGCGAGCTGGGTGAATACGCCCATCTGTAATGAGTTTTTCCAAAGCAATACGTGCAATTTCACGACGAACAGGATCAAAACCAGATAAAATTACAGCTTCTGGTGTATCATCAATAATTAAATCAATGCCTGTCATTGTTTCTAAAGCACGAATATTTCTACCTTCACGACCAATGATGCGACCTTTCATCTCATCATTTGGCAATGCTACTACAGAAACAGTAGTTTCTGCTACATGGTCAGCAGCACATCTTTGAATAGCCAAAGAAATGATATTTCTAGCACGTTTTTCTGCTTCTTCTTTTGCTTGCTGTTCATATTCTTTAATCATTACAGCTTTATCGTGTTTGATTTCGATTTCAGCGTCTGCAAGTAACATACTGCGTGCATCTTCTGTAGTAAGTCCAGAAATACGTTCTAATTCTTCTAACTGTTTTGCATGAAGTGCTTCTATTTTTGCTTGAGATTTATCAATCTCAGCTTCTTTACGATTTAAAACTTCTTCTTTTTTCTCTAAAGAATCAATTTTTCTATCTAAATTTTCTTCTTTTTGTACCAAGCGACGTTCTTGACGGGAAAGTTCATTTCTACGGTCTTTTGTATCGCGGTCTAACTCTTGACGCATTCTATGTATTTCTTCTTTTGCTTCAAGAGTTGCTTCTTTTTTCTTAGTTTCAATCTGTTTTTCGGCTTCTGTAACAATTCTTCTTGCTTCAGCTTCAGCAGAGCCAATTTGTGATTCTGCACTGCGTTTTCTCATCCAATAGCCCACACCTAAGCCTACAACTAGTGCAAGTATTATCGCTAATAATAATTCAACGATAATCTCCACCCCCCTTTACGTTAAATTTTTCTAAATATTCTTTACAAATTCATATAGCTGACGTAACCATATAGAAGTATTGTAAAGGTTTTTAGAAACAGTGTCAAGATTACTTACCTATTAATGACACATTAACATTCCTAAAAGAAAGCCATCACTATATCTTTAGTAATGGCTTTCTTTTCACTTTATCTTATTTGCTTTTTTACTGTATCTTTACTGTATCAAATTAGAGTTTTATCATCAATTCCATAATAATTTCATCCAGTTTGGATATTCTTTTTCTAAATGAACTGTAATTGCATTTAATAAATCCATTACTAATTCACCATCTAAATCATCATTTTTATTAGGAATATACATATCTAAATATAACGCATTATCTGCACCTAAATAATATTTTACTGCTTTATAATTTATATTCATCTCATTTACACAACGAATGAATTCATCTTTATTTTTCATATATTCAATGTCTGGTATTACTTGCACACGTAAAATAACATAAATACTTTCATCCATCACGATTACAGCAGGCAATTTTTGACCAAATACTTTTACATATGTATGAAAAGTAACTCGTGCATTTTCTTCTTCATTATTATTTATACTTTCTTCTACTTTGAAATTTGTAATATTATTTTCTGCTATATAAGCTTTAAATTTTTCTGCTTTTAAATTCATTTTGCACCATTCCTTCATTAAAATATATTTTTATCGTCAATATAAAAATAAAAACGCATCTCTGATAAATTATAAAACATATATTATCTTGATTATGTTATATATATATATTATCATTATTTTATAATTTTATATATTCCTTTTTAGTCTTTCGATAAATTTTATGATTATGTTTTTCATAATCTCTGGAGTGATTAAGATGAAAACTGATAATATGGATATTACAATTGATGATATTATCAATACCGTAAAAAGTTACAATCCACAAGCTAATTTTGATTTAATTACTAAAGCTTATAATCTTGCTTATGAGGCACATGCTGACCAAAAACGTATTTCAGGTGAAATGTATATCACACACCCATTACATGTCGCTATGATTTTAACTGATTTACATATCGACGATGTTACTATTGCTGCTGCCTTATTGCATGACGTTGTGGAAGATACAATCTATACCATTGAACAAATGAAAGAACTCTTTGGCGAAGAAGTTGCTATGCTCATTGACGGCGTAACTAAACTCAGCAAAATGAAATATAAATCCAAAGAGGACCAACAGCTTGAAACATATCGCAAAATGTTTTTAGCTATGGCTAAAGATATTCGTGTAATCATGATAAAATTAGCCGACCGCTTGCATAATATGCGTACCTTAAAATATATGCGTGAAGAAAAACAAAAACGCATTGCTAAAGAAACGCTAGAAGTTTATGCACCACTTGCTAATCGCCTTGGTATTTCCAATATCAAATGGGAACTTGAAGATTTATGTTTGCGTTATCTTGAACCTGAAACTTATTATGATTTAGTAGATAAAGTAAACCAAAAACGTGAAGAACGTCAAGGTTTTATCAATGACGCTGTAGCAAAAATACAGCAAGAATTTGATAAAATTCATTTAAAAGGTGAAATCAAAGGTAGAGCAAAACATTTCTACAGTATCTACCGCAAAATGAAAAAAAGCAATAAAGATATCTCCGATATTTTCGATTTACTCGCTGTGCGTGTATTAGTGCAGACTATCCCTGATTGCTACACTGTACTTGGTATTATTCACGCTATGTGGAAACCACTACCAGGTAGATTTAAAGATTATATCGCTGTACCAAAAACTAATGGCTATCAATCTTTGCATACTACTGTAATCACAGATAATGGTCTTCCACTTGAAATTCAAATTCGTACTTTTGCCATGCATGCTATTTCTGAATATGGTATTGCTGCTCACTGGAAATATAAAGAAGCTGGCAATAAAAGTATAGGAGCCAATAGCGAATACGATAAAAAACTTTCATGGCTTCGCCAAATGATTACACTTCAAGATGAATTTTCCGACCCACGCGAATATTTTGAAGCACTCAAAATTGATATTTTCTCCGATGAAGTATTCGTATATACTCCTCGCGGTGATGTTATCAATTTACCAAAAGGCTCAAACCCTATAGATTTTGCTTATCACATTCATACAGATATTGGCAATCACTGTGTAGGTGCTAAAGTAAATGGCAAAATTGTTCCACTTGAATATACTTTGCAAAACGGTGATATTGTTTCTGTAATTACCAATAAACAAAATAATGGGCCAAGTCCAGATTGGTTAAATATCGTAGCTTCTTCACAGACAAGAACAAAAATCCGCCAATGGTTCAAAAAACAACGCCGTGAAGAAAATATCGCCCGCGGTCTTGAATTATTAGAAAATGAAGCTAAACATTTAGGATACAATTTTAAAGATTTAGCGAAAAATGATAGACTTTTACAAGTAGCTCAAAAATTAAATATCCAAAATACTGATGATATGTTTGCTTCTATCGGTTTTGGTGGTATCACTGTAAATAGTATTATGAGTAAACTCATTGCTTTTTATAAAAAAGACCTACAAGAAATCACCCCTCCGGATATTTCACAAATGCTTGAAAAAATCAAGCCTAAAGCACCTAAGAAAAAAGCAAGTCATGGTATTTTAGTCGAAGGTGAAGATGGTTTCCTTGTGCATTTAGCAAAATGTTGTAATCCTATCCCAGGCGACCAAATAATCGGTTATATAACTCGTGGTCGCGGGGTATCTGTTCATCGCGCTGATTGTCCAAATGTATTGCGTGAAGGCAATGATATGATGCGCGTCATTGATGTAAATTGGGATATCAGCACAGACCAATCTTATCCTGTAACTATCGAAGTTGGTTGCTACGATAGACAAGGTATCTTAACTGAAATCATCGCTAGAATTTCTGATGCGAAAATAAATATTGAAAATATTTCTTCTCGCAGTATTCCTAGCAATAAAACTGCTGTCATGACTATTACTTTCCATACAAAAAATTTAGCTCGTGCAGAACAATTAATGAATACACTTCGCCGTCTCAAAGATGTTTATAGCGTTCGTCGTAATTTGAGTAGTTCTGCTAAAGAAAAATAAACTAATAAAAATTACAAAGGAGCATTATCATGAAAATAAAAGCCTTAGTAGTTGGCCCAATCATGGAAAATTGCTATATTTTATATGATGAACAAACTTTAGAAGGCATAATCGTCGACCCAGGCGATGAAGCTACAAGTATTTTAAATGTAGTCGATAATTTAAAACTTCATATTAAATATATTGTAAATACACATGGTCATGCTGACCATATTGGCGCTAATAAAGAATTAGGTTTAGCTCTAAAAGCAAAATTGGCTATTCATGCTGATGATGCTTGTATGCTCACTGACCCACATCTCAATCTTTCTGAAAATGGCTATATGGGTAGACCTATAATTTCTCAACCTGCCGATATAATCTTACATGAAGGCGACATTATTTCTTTTGGCAATTGCAATCTAAAAGTAATTCATACTCCAGGGCATACACCTGGTGGAATTTGCCTTGTTGGTGAAGGCGTTGTTATGAGTGGCGACTCTTTATTTGCTGGCTCTATTGGTAGAACTGATTTTCCTACTGGCTCTATGACTGATTTAATTTCCAATTTAAAAGCAAAAATCTTGACTTTAGATGAAAATTTAACTGTTTTTCCTGGTCATGGTGGAGCAACTACTATTGCCTATGAAAAACAAATCAATCCTTATTTAGGTTAAATGAAAATGATAAATGATTTTTCACCCGAAATCTTAGATTTAAATACTATTGATGAAGCACGCCAAGCTATGCAAGATATCCACTGCACTGATGCTGGCATAAAAATAATGCAAGATAAAGCTCTTTTCAAAGTGATAAAACTCTATGATGTAAATAGCAAAGCTGCCAATATTTTAAAACAAACATTTTTAAGCAAAGGTGGCGAAGTTGCTATCTCTCGTCATTGTGCTGATTTAAGCAAAGAAACTAGTGATGTCATCATCATGGCGACTATATATCAATACAAAAGAGCCATACCTGTATTGAAAATGCAACCTTGGAAATTAAAACAAATCGCTGAAATTTTAACTACCATGATAAAAGAGGTTTAAAGATGTTTTATTCTTGTAAATATCAATTTGAAAATATCTCTTTATATCTAGTAGCGACAGAAACTCATTTAATTAATATTCAATTTACGCAACCACAAAAAGCTCTGTTACAAACAACAGAGCTTTTATCTATGGCTACTATTCAATTAGATGAATACTTCCAAGGGAAACGCACTACATTTTCTTTACCATTTAAATTAACAGGCACGCCATTTCAACTTGCAGTATGGAAAGAACTTCAAAATATTCCCTATGGACAAACTACTAGTTATAAAGAAATCGCTCAAAAAATCAATAAGCCTAAAGCATATCGAGCTGTAGGCATGGCTAATAATAAAAACCCACTGCCTATTATCATTCCCTGTCATCGTGTGATTGGCTCTAATGGAAAATTAATCGGTTATGCAGGTGGATTAAAATTAAAAAATTATCTCTTAGAATTAGAAAAATCACATACTAATTTTTAATATAAAACTACAAATATAAGAAGGTTGATTTTATGAACTACAAAGGCGTTATATTTGACCTTGATGGCACTCTTGTCAATTCTTTAACAGATTTAGCAAATAGTGTAAACATTGTACTTACTGAATATAATTTACCTACTCATGATATCGAAAGTTATAAATATCGTGTAGGTAACGGCATAAAAAAATTAATGGAGCGTTCCCTACCTCAAGATAAACAATATCTTTTAGATGAAGCTTTAGCTAAATTCAAACAAGTATACGCTAAACATAATTTAGACCATACAGCTCCTTATGAAGATATCTTAACTTTATTAAAAAAATTGCAACAACAAAATATAAAACTCGGTATTTGTACAAATAAACATGATGAAGCTGCCAAAAATATCGTAAAATTATTATTTGGTGAAGGTATTTTCAGCGAAATAATCGGCGATAAAGCTGGATTAAAACGCAAACCCGACCCAGGCAAAGTCTTGATGATTGCCCAAAATTGGCAATTAAAACCTCAAGAAATAGCTTATCTTGGGGACTCTGATGTAGATATGCAGACTGCCAAAAATGCCGATATGTTAGCTGTTGGTGTATTATGGGGCTTTAGACCTGCTGATGAATTAAAACAAAATGGCGCAGATATTTTAATTGCTAAACCACTTGATTTATTAACTCAAGTATCATTTACTAAATAATTATTTATTATAGAAAGGATTTTTTAATTAATGAAAAGTAAAATTCCTGTTCAATTAGGACAGAAATATGAAATAAAAATCACAGGAATGGGGCAAAGCGGTGAAGGCGTTGGACGCTTTGAAAATTTCACTGTATTTATTCCTTATGCACTTCCTGGAGAAACTGTAGAAGCTAAAATCACACTTGTGAAAAAAAATTATGCTACAGGCGAAATAGTATCTATTCTTGAAAAAACTTCAGACAGAATAAAACCAATCTGTAAAGTATATGATGACTGTGGTGCTTGCCAACTTCAACATTATTCTTATGAAGCTCAACTAAATGCAAAAAAACAAAAAGTAATCGATATGATGGAACATATCGCCATCAAAAAAGATATCATCATTCACCCTACTATGCCATCTGTTCATGAATGGCACTATCGCAATAAAATGCAATTTCCAATCGGCAGAAGTAAAAAAGAAGGTATTATCGTCGGTTGTTATGCTCATAGCAGTCATAATATCATCAATACTGAAAACTGCCATATTCAAAAACATACAAATAATGTAATCGCCAATGCTGTACGTGAAATGGCAACAAAATTTAAATTAAGTGTCTATGATGAAAAAACTCACTATGGTCTTTTACGCCATGTCGTAGGTCGTACTAATCGCGACGAAACTGAATGTATGGTCGTACTCGTTACTGCTCAACCAAAAATACCTCGCGTACGTGAAATCGTGAATTTCTTACGCTCCAAAATTCCAAATTTGACAAGTGTAGTACAAAATATCAATACTGGTAGAAATAATATCATCATGGGCAAAGAGTGCAAAATTCTTTGGGGAGCCTCTCATATCACAGACAGATTAGGCAGTCTAAAATTCAAAATATCTGCACTTTCCTTCTTCCAAGTAAATACAGAACAAGCAGAAAAATTATATGAATGTGCTTTAAAATACGCTAATTTAACAGGTAAAGAAACTGTAATTGACGGCTATTGCGGCACAGGTACTATCTCTTTATTTTTAGCTCAAAAAGCAAAAAAAGTTTATGGTATGGAAATCGTACCTGAAGCAATCCGCGATGCTATTGCTAATGCTCGTGATAACAATATAAGAAATGCTGAATTCTTAACAGGCGATGCTGCTAAATTAATGCCTCAACTTTATCGCAAAGGACTTCGTCCAGATGTAATCGTAACTGACCCACCAAGAGCAGGCTGTGCACCAGAAGTTTTAAAAACTTTCGCTGCTATGAGACCAAAACGCATTGTCTACGTATCTTGTAACCCTGCATCACTTGCTCGCGATATCGGTATCTTAGACGAATTAGGCTATAAAGCTACAGAAATCCAACCTGTAGATATGTTCCCACAAACAGGTCATGTAGAATCTGTATGCTTACTCGTAAAAAAATAATCATCTATCTGTTCGTTTTTCTTTTAACCAAAAGAAAAATGAACCAAAAAGAAAAGCCCCGCAATATTGATTTTACTTTGACAAAGATAAAACTATGTCTACAACGCTCTAAACTCGCTTCGCTCAAACAGTAGGACTAAAACCGTAGCCCTAGTTTTATCTTTGTCAATAGCTTTCAGCTACCGTAAAAGTCTGCTAATGCGTGGAAAATTTCTTTAAATTAGCCGGTATTACTACAGCTTTATTAGCTATAGATAGTATTGGTTTTATTAATCAGCCTAAAATTGGTCGCTCACCTAAGGGTGATGAATTGGCTAAGATTTTAAAATCTCCGCATTATGTAAATGGAGAACTTCAAAATCTTGAGCCTACATCTGTTTTAGTCAATAAAGATAATTATTATAATGGTATCAAAGAAATTCTATTTCCTACTAAGGGTGTAACTGTACCTAAGGAAAATATTCCTACGCAAAAAACAGATTTAAACGCTTTAAATCCTAAAGAAAATTTACTTGTTTGGTTTGGTCATTCTAGTTTTTATTTACAAATTGATGGTATCAAGATATTAGTTGATCCTGTATTCAGTGATTATGCCTCTCCTTTATTTTTCATCAATAAAGCCTTTGCTGGTACAAATATATATACAGCTAATGATATACCTGATATTGATGTTTTAATCATCTCTCATGACCACTGGGACCATTTAGATTATGCTACTATTATGAGCCTAAAGCATAAAATCAAGCATATTGTTTGCCCTCTAGGTGTTAGTAGTCATTTTTATCATTGGGGATTTAATCCTGATATAATTCATGATGAAGATTGGTATCGTGAAATAAAACTTAGTGATAATTTAAAAATTCATATTTTACCTTCTCGCCATTTTTCAGGAAGATTTTTAGATAATAATAAAACTCTTTGGGCTTCTTTTGCCATCATTACACCTACCAAAAAAAATTTTTTATAGTGGTGATGGAGGATATAGTCCTCAATTCCGTGAAATTGGTGATTATTTCCAAGGCTTTGATTTAGCTATCATGGAAAATGGTCAATATAATACATCTTGGGCACAAATTCACATGATGCCAGAAGAAGTAGCTCAAGCTACTATGGATTTACAAGCTAAAATACTTTTACCTGTACATTGTGGAAAATTTGCTCTAAGCCCACACCATTGGCAAGATCCTTTTGAACGTATTTATACAGCTAGTCAAAATAAATCATATAAATTGCTCACTCCACTATTAGGGGAAACTGTATTTCTTGACCAAAACAATCAAAAATTCAACAAATGGTGGACTACTATTTCCTAATATCTTGAATAATAATCTTTAAACAAAAAATGCACTACTAAATATAAATTTAGCAGTGCATTTTTATTTTTATAAATCAGCCAATTTTTACTGTATGAATAACTTTATAACCTTTAGCTTCTAATTTTGCTTTGATATCATCAATATTAGTAATATCGCCACGAATAACGATTTCGTATTTATTATCTTCTTTTTTGCAAGTTATCAAGCTATCAATGCTAACACCTGCTTGTCCAAAGATTTCTGCAATATCTTTTACTACACCGATTTTATCTGTAACTTCCAAAGTAATACGAGTTTTTCCATCAGCTAAGCCCATTACATCTACAAATGTTTTGAAAATATCTGTTTCTGTGATAACGCCTACTACAGCACCCATATTACTTACAACTGGCATACCGCCAATTTTATTTTTATACATAATAAGTGCAGCTTCTTCAATAGTTGCATCTACATTTACAGAAACAACATCTTTTTTCATGATATCTCGAACGCAAATTTTTGCAAGTAACGAATTTATCTCATATCTTGATAAGGTTGTTGCAGGCGATGGTGCTACACGCATTAAATCACTATCGCTTAAAAATCCTACTAATTTTCCATCATCTACAACAGGTAAGCGACGAAAATTATGTTTTTTCATTAAATGAGCTACTTCATCAACTTTAGTATCAGCTGTTACTGTCATAGGATTTTTCGTCATTCTATTAATAACAAACATTTTTTTCACCTCATATAAATTTATTTTATTATCCTATAAGAAAGGATTCGCTATAAATCTAACGAATCCCTGCATACAATAATTATCTATATAAAATCAGCCACCAAGATATGCTTTTCTTACTTCTTCACTAGCAGCAAGTTCTTTGGCATCACCAGAAAGTGTAATTCGTCCTGTTTCCAAAACATATGCACGATTAGCAATAGAAAGTGCCATATTTGCATTTTGTTCTACTAATAAAACTGTAGTGCCTGCTTTATTGATATCTTGTATTATTGAAAAAATTTCTCTTATCAATAATGGTGCAAGACCCATGGAAGGCTCATCTAAAAGTAGTAAACGAGGTCTACTCATCAAAGCTCGTCCCATAGCAAGCATCTGCTGTTCCCCACCAGATAAAGTTCCTGCTTGTTGATTTACCCTTTCTTCAAGTCTTGGGAAACGTTCAAATACCATTTTCAAATCTTTAGCAATACCAGCTTTATCCTTACGAATAAATGCACCTAATTCCAAGTTTTCCATAACAGTCATTTCTGCAAAAACACGTCTGCCTTCTGGTACTTGAGAAATACCTGCTTTTACGATATTTTGTGCTGGCATTCCGGCAATATTTTTACCTTCAAACTCAATTGTACCAGTCTTTGGTTTTAAAAGCCCTGAAATAGTGCGTAGAGTTGTAGATTTTCCTGCCCCATTAGCTCCAATCAAAGTAACTATTTCACCTTCATTGATTTCTAGGCTAATTCCTTTTAAAGCATGAATTGCACCATAATAAACATTCATATCATTTATTTTTAACATAAATTCTACACCTCCCCACCTAAATAAGCTTTAATAACCTCAGGATTTTTCTGAATTTCTTCTGGAGTTCCACTGGCAATAATACAACCATATTCCAAAACATAGATGCGTTCACAAATTCCCATTACTAAGCTCATATCATGTTCAATAAGTAAAATAGATAAACCAAATTCTTTACGTATCCAGCGTATCATTTCCATCAATTCTTGTGTTTCTTGTGGATTCATACCTGCTGCTGGTTCATCTAATAATAATAATTTTGGCTTAGTAGCCAAAGCTCTGGCAATTTCTAAGCGACGTTGTGCCCCATATGGTAAATTTTTTGCCACTTCATAAGCTTTATCTTCTAATTTAAAAATCTTTAATAATTCTAGACTTTTTTTAGTGATTTCATCTTCTTCTTTGAAATATCTGCCCAAACGAAGTACAGACTCCACTAAACTATATTTTGCATGAGAATCATATGCTATCTTTACATTATCTAAAACAGTTAATTCCGAGAACAATCTTATGTTCTGGAAAGTACGTGCAATTCCTCGAGAAGTTATCTGATAAGGTTTTAATCCAACTAAACTTTTACCAGCAAAATCAATAGTACCTGTAGTTGGTTGATATACACCTGTCAATAAATTAAATGCAGTTGTTTTCCCTGCACCATTTGGCCCAATAAGACCTATGAGTTCGCCCTCATTTATCTCTATATCAAAATTAGATACTGCTTTTAATCCGCCAAATACTTTTGATACACCATCTGTTTTTAATAATTCCATAATTATCCACGACCTCCCTTAAAACGTTGGAAAATCTTAAGGCTTGTAATTTCTGTATAACCAAAAAGACCTTGTGGACGATAAAACATTAATAAAATCAATACTAATGCATATGCAATCATACGGAATTCAGGCCAGCTAGCAAGTGCTGCTGATACGAAAGTTACTACAAATGCACCAGCGATTGAACCTGTAATTGAACCTAATCCGCCAAGTACTACCATGATTAAGAAATTAAATGATGCCATAAAAGTAAATGAAGATGGATTGATAATATAGAAACAATGAGCGAATAATCCACCGCCAATACCAGCAAAAATAGCACCAATAGTAAATGCCATTACTTTATATTTTGTAGTATTAACACCCATAGCTTCTGCTGCAATCTCATTTTCACGTACAGCAATACAAGAACGACCATATTTAGAATTAACAAAGTTCTTAATGAAGAACAATGTAAATAACATTATAAAAAATACCCATGGAAAAGTCGTATTATGTGGTATACCTTTAAAACCAGCTGCACCACCTACATACTCTATATTCATGATAACAATACGAATGATTTCCCCTAAGCCTAATGTAGCGATAGCCAAATAATCACCTTTTAGACGCAATGTTGGCAAACCAATCAAAAATCCCAAAATACCAGCTGCAAAACCGCCAATTAATAAAGCCACAATAAATGGAGAATGAAAATTAACTGTTAAAATTACGCCAACATAGGCGCCTACTGCCATAAAGCCAGCATGACCTAAAGAAAATTGACCTGTATAACCATTTATCAAATTTAAACTTGCTGCCATGATAATATTGACACATACAAGGAAAATATTTAATTCCCAGAATGAGCCAATAATTCTTTCAGCCATCAAAAATTGCAAAACGCCAAATAAAACAATCGCAAGTATTAAAGTTATTATATCTTTTTTTCTAAGAGAATTCACTTTTAACACCTACACTTTCTCATTAGTATTCTTACCAAAAATACCAGATGGTTTGAATAACAATACTAATATTAATATCGCAAAAGCTGCTGCATCACGGAATGTAGAAGATATAAAACCAGATACTAAAGCTTCTATTACACCTAAAACAATACCACCAGTCATAGCTCCTGGGATACTACCGATACCACCTAATACAGCGGCAACGAAAGCTTTAAGCCCTGGCATAATTCCCATAAGTGGGTCAATAGAGTTATAATATACACCTACTAAAACACCACCAGCGGCTGCTAGTGCTGAACCAATACCAAAAGTAAAAGAAATTACTCTATCTGCATTTATACCCATGAGTTGAGCTGTTTCTGTATCAAAAGATACAGCACGCATAGCTTTACCCATTTTAGTTTTCTGTACAATGTAAGTGAGTAATACCATCAAAATTACAGTAATAATAAAAATTAATAATTGCTGTCCATTAATTACAAATGAACCAATATTTAAAGATAAGGAATCAATAACATTTGGAAAAGTTCTTGGTGTTGGTGAAACAAAATACATACTTGTATATTCAAGGAAAAATGAAACCCCAATCGCTGTTATTAACAGTGATATACGTGGAGCTTTACGCAATGGTTTATACGCTATTTTTTCTACTAAAATTCCTAAAAGACCAGTAACAACCATAGATATGATAAGTGCTGGAATAATCGACATCTTAGTCATTGTTACAGCATAAAAGCCTACATACGCACCAACCATATAAATATCACCATGGGCAAAGTTTATCAACTTAATAATACCGTATACCATGGTATAGCCTAAAGCAATCAATGCATAAATACTACCTAAGGAAATACCATTGATTAATTGCTGTATTAATTGCTCAAAAAAATCCATCTTACTTTCCTCCTTCACAAAGAAAGGCCGCAAAATTGCGGCCCTTTCACCTAGTATAATCAGCCTTCTGCTGTTGTTGGTGTAACTCTTTGTTTAAGAACTTTATTACCATCTTTCATTTCAATAATGAAAGCATTTTTGATCAAGTTGTGATTTTCATCAACAGTAAGTTTACCTGTACCAACTTGTAAATCTTTAGTTTCTGCTAATGCTTTCTGAATTGCTTCTGGATCTGTGCTACCTGCACGTTTTATAGCATCAACGAGCATTTTACCTGCATCATAACCAAGAGCAGCAAATACACCTGGAGCATGACCATATTCTTTTGTGAATGCATCTACAAAAGCTTTAGCATCTGGATCTGTTTCAGTATAGTGAGTGATGAAGTAAGTATTATTAAGTGCATCTGCACCAGCGATATCTACTACTTTTGTATCATCCCAACCATCTGTACCTAAAATTGGTTGTGTAATACCAAGTTCACGTGCTTGTTTTACAATTTTACCAACTTCTTCATAGTAAGCAGGAATATAAATTATATCTGCATTTGCTGTTTTAATATTTGTAAGAGTTGCTTTAAAGTCTTGGTCTTTAGCTACGAAAGCTTCTTCCATTACGACTTTACCGCCTAAAGCTTCAAATTTATTTTTAAATACTTCAGCTAAACTCTTAGAATAATCTGTACTAGAGTCTAAATAAATAACAGCTGTTTTAGCTTTTAATTCGTTAGCTGCAAAAGCTGCCATTGTATTACTTTGTAATGGGTCAATGAAGCAACCACGGAATACAAATGGTTTAACTTGACCATTTTCTACTGTAATATCAGGGCTTGTTGCATCAGGTGCGATAATTGGCACTTTATTTTCAGTTGCTACCTGAGATTCAGCTTGTACTGCACCAGAAGTTGCAGGTCCTACAATAGCTACAACTTTATCATCAGAAATAAGTTTTGTAGCTGCGTTAGCTGCTTCAGCAGGGTCCGATTTATTATCAGCTTCAACTAGAGTAATTTTTTTACCATTAATTCCACCGGCGTCATTAGCTTCTTTGATAGCTAATTTCAAACCTTCTAATGTTGTTGTACCATAGTTAGCAACATTACCAGTCATTTCAAAATTGGCACCGATTTTAATTTCATCACTATTTGCTGCTTCTTCACCGCCACAACCAGCGAAAATGCTACCGAACATTGTCATACCAAGAAGTAATCCTGCTATGCGCAAACGTTTTTTAGAAAAATTCATTATGATTCCTCCCAGCATAGGCCTAAAATATAATTATTATAATTCCTTTATGTAGGTCTTAGTCTTGATGTTGTTTATTATACTTTACAAGTTTACAACAGTCAAGTACATAATTTAAAAATTTTATATTTTTTATCTTTTAATAAGCAATAAATAATATGTACTATCTAGTAAATAAATTCCCTATTTCTTAATTATATATTTAAATCTGTTACCTTTAAATATATATATTTATGTATATTATTACAGGACATTTAATTATAATGCTTAATTATGATGCTTATTTTAATAAACTTCTACCACTCTATCATTACTTATGATAGAATAAAAAGATAGTACTATTTTTTTATAGGAGGATTTAAATTGTCGGAATTACAAACTGAAATTCAAAAACGACGTACTTTTGCGATTATCTCTCACCCAGATGCTGGTAAAACTACTTTAACTGAAAAATTATTGCTCTATGGAGGTGCAATCCATTTAGCAGGTTCTATAAAATCCCGTAAAACTCAACGTCATGCTGTTTCTGACTGGATGGAAATTGAAAAACAGCGTGGTATTTCTGTAACTTCTAGTGTACTTCAATTCGATTATGCTGGTTGCCGTATCAATATCCTTGATACTCCAGGTCACCAAGACTTCAGTGAAGATACTTATCGTACACTCATGGCTGTAGATAGTGCTGTCATGATTATCGACGTAGCCAAAGGTGTCGAAGCACAGACAAAAAAATTATTCAAAGTTTGTAAACAACGTCATATTCCAATTTTTACATTTGTTAATAAACTTGACCGTTTTGGTAAAGCTCCACTTGAATTAATGGAAGAAATCGAAGATGTTTTAGGTATTCGCTCTTATCCAATGAATTGGCCTATCGGTACAGATGGTCATTATAAAGGTATTTATCACCGCGAAACTGAAAAAGTAGAATTATTCAGTGAAGATACATCTCATGGTCAAGAAGAACGTGAGTCTGTAATTTTTGATTTAAAAGACCCAAAAGCTAAAGAAATCATTGGCGACACTGATTATCAAGCTTTATTAGATGATATTGATTTACTTGATGTTGCTGGCGAACAATGGTCTATGGACAAAGTAAATAAAGGTGAATTGACACCTATGTTCTTTGGTAGTGCCATGACTAACTTCGGTGTACGTGGTTTCTTAGAAGAATATCTTCGTCTTGCACCAGCTCCTCAACCTCGTATGAGCTCCGATGGTCTTATCAGCCCTGATGATGAAAATTTCTCTGGCTTCATCTTCAAAATTCAAGCTAATATGAACCCTGCTCATCATGATAGATTATCCTTTATTCGCATTTGCTCTGGTAAATTCGAACGTGGTATGAGCGTTTATCATATGCAAGGTGGCAAAGCTGTAAAACTTTCTCAGCCACAACAATTCTTAGCTCAAGACCGTCAAATTATTGATACTGCATACCCTGGAGATATTGTTGGTTTATTTGACCCTGGTATCTTCGGTATCGGCGATACACTTTGTATGCCTTCTCACAAATTCAAATTTGCAGATTTCCCTGTATTCCCACCAGAAAGATTTGCTCGTGTTTCTGCTAAAGATACTATGAAACGCAAACAATTCGTAAAAGGTATCATGCAGCTTACACAAGAAGGTGCTGTACAATTATTCCAACAAGCAGGTGCTGGTATGGAATCTTATATTGTTGGTACTGTAGGACAATTGCAGTTTGATGTATTAGAATACCGCTTAAAAAGCGAATATAATACAGAAATAGTCATGAATATGCAACCATTTGAAGTTGCTCGTTGGCTTCGCTTCAAAGATAATCGTCCTGTAACTCCAGAATCTCTCCGTGGTGCTGACCGTGGAATGTTCGTATATGATATGAAAGATCGTCCTGTACTTCTTGTAAACAACGAATGGGCATTAGGCTGGATTCAAGATAATAATCCAGATTTAGAAATGTTCCCTGTACCACCAGAAAAACAAGATGCTGAAGACGATATGAAGTAATTTAATAAATAAAAAAACGACTACGCTTAAATGCTTAGTCGTTTTTTTTGTCAAAATATAATTGTTTTATATGTTTTGCAATCCCTTGTAAGTTATTTGGCACAAGTTCGATATTATAGCCAATGAATAATGGAGATGTCGCAAATCTAGGCATTATTTTTACATGTATATTGCCTTCAATTAAATAGAAGAATAAATTATAACTGCTACAATTTACGCTGAAATGGTTCATAATATAATCGACGCCTATCTGCACAAATTCAGCTAAGGTATCAATATCATTTAGACCTTGCATAATCACATTGACTTCTGTAAATCCCACACGTGGCTTTGTAGACAAGTTCATAATTACATTATTTTTTTCTACAATTTTAATGCCTTCAAATTGGCGCTTATCACACATATTTTTAAACTCTAAATTTTTAATGCCCACAATTTGCATATGTGGATGACGCATAGTTCCACCAGATAAAGGCCCATGATTTTTGAAGAAAAGTACTGTTTTATATTTTTTACTATTAATGATATTGAGCCAGTGATTTATACTAAAATGCATGAGTTCTTGCATATGCTCTAAAGTATAATCTGGAATATCTGCATTACATTCACTGCCTTCAATAATTAATAATTGATAAGCTTCTTGTAAAACTTGATATTTATTTTCTAATAATATCATATCATTTTTTATTTCTATGATATTTTTTAAACTTTTCACATCACAAAATGGACAAGCAACTTCTCTATGTACAATATTTTCAGGTTTTGATTTACCAATATTTATATCAAATCCTAGATAATTATACTCCATAAAAATTTTCCTTTCTTTTTTTATTTTACTTAAACTCATTCAATGCTTACTTAATCCTAGCTTTATAGCTATAAAAGTAAAATATACTAGCATAGTTTTACGATAAATGCTATAATTTTCTAGTATAATTACTTTTTTTAAGCTGTATTTACTATTATACAGTCTTTTCAATTAAAAGAAAATGATGTTTTAAAGCAGGTGTTTTCCATTAACGAACAAGATAATACTTCAAAAAAATCTCATAAAGCTGAAAGCTTTTTAAAAGGAACTTTTATATTAACAGTCGCTAGCTTAGTAGTTAAAGTTATCGGCTCATTAAACTGGATTTTTGTTTCCCGCGTTTTAGGCGGTGAAGGTATCGGTCTTTATCAAATGGCTTTTCCTATTTATTTTTTAGCCTTGACCGTTTCTTCTGCAGGTGTTCCTGTAGCTATCTCTATTATAACAGCTGAAAGAGTTGCCTTAAATGATATTTTTGGGGCAAAACGCATTTTTCGCATTTCCATGTGCTTTATGTTCTGCACTGGTTTATTTTTTAGTTTGCTGACCTATTTTGGTGCTCAATGGCTCATAGATTGGCAATTTGTGCGTGACCCGCGTGCATATTATTCCATTATTGCACTTGCTCCAGCTGTATTCTTCGTTACTATCTTAGCTAGTTCTCGAGGATATCTCCAAGGTTGGCAACGCATGACACCAACTGCTGTATCACAGATTGTTGAACAGATATTCCGCGTTGTAACCATGATTTTATTTGCTCAACTCCTTTTACCTTATGGACTTGAATATGCTTCAGCTGGTGCTTCCTTAGGGGCTTTAGCTGGTGCTATTACTGGTGTCGTGGTTTTAGTTTATTTCCACATAAAATTAGAAAAAGATATTGTCAAAAACTACGGCAATGAATTAAAACCGGTAAATGATGCTCAAACAGCTTCTGTCTGGAAGATTATTAAACGTATCTTTGTATTGGCACTTCCAGTTTCTGCTGCTAGTATCATGCTTCCGATTGTATCTAACCTTGATTTATTAATCGTACCAGCGCGTTTAGAAGTAGCTGGTTATAGCGTAAATGAAGCTACAGAATTATTCGGTTATTTGACTGGTATGGCTGTACCACTTGTCAATCTTTCCACTATTTTAACAGCTTCTCTTGCTGTAAGTATCGTACCTGCTATCTCTGAAGCTCGTACGTTAAAAGATAAAACACGTTGTTTCAATCAAACAGCAGCTGCTATGCGTATTTCAAACTTTATCTGTTTCCCTGCATTTGTAACAGTTATGATGTTGGCTGTGCCTATCTCAACTTTAATCTACAATGCACCTGGAGCAGGCCCTGCTGTTTGGGTTTCATCCTTTAGTATAGTATTACTTGGTCTTCATCAAGTTACTACTGGAGTTCTTCAAGGACTTGGACACCCTACTATTCCAATGATTAATATGGTTATCGCTGCCATTGCTAAAGTTATTTTAAACTGGGTATTAACAGCACAGCCTTCACTCGGCATCATGGGTGCTGCATGGGCTACTGTTGCTGATATCGGTATTGCAGCTTTAATCAATCTATATTTCTTATATAAATATATCAATTATAAAATTGAAATCATGCAATTATTAAAAACTATTGTTTCTGCTACTATCATGGCTGGTATTATTCATTTTGGCTATGAATTCTTATTATACGAAACAGCAAGCAATGCTTTAGCTACTTTTGCATCTTTATTTGTTGGTATGTTCTTCTATATTATTGTCTTAATTTTAATTGGTGGTATCATGGAATCAGATATCGAACGCATTCCTATGATTGGTGCCCCTAGTATTCGTTTCTTCAAAAAAATTGGTGTTTTAAAAAATTAATGGAGAGATTATAAAATGAAAAAATTTCTATTGGCATATAATCCAGTTTCTGGTGATGCCATGTTTAAGAAAAAATTAGACGATATTATCAATCAATTTCAAAGTCGTGATTGTATCATCATGCCTTACCGCACTAAAAAAGAAAGCTTTGATCCATTTTTCGCTAATTGCATACGCAATGTAAATGCTGATGGTATCATTGCAGCTGGTGGCGATGGTACTTTGCATAAAATAATCAATATGACCTTAAAAGAAAATCTTGACGTACCTGTAGGTATTATTCCTAGTGGTACATCTAATGATTTTGCTTCTCATCTTGGTATTGATGCTAAATTTGATGAATATATCAATAGTATCATCACTGGAAAAACTCAATATGTAGATGTTGGTTCTATCGGTGATGAATACTTTATCAATGTAATCAGTGCTGGTATGATGACAGGTGTTGCTCATGAAGTTGATACTCGTCTTAAAAATACTTTTGGTAAATTAGCTTATTATTTCCGTGGACTCGGTGAACTTCCTAGATTTCGCGGTTTAGATTTCACAATTGAAGCTGATGGTGAAATTATCAAAGAAAAAATTTTCTTTGTGTTAGTCGTTAATTCACCTGTTGTAGCTAGCTTCAAAAATATATCTATGGACGCCAAAATCAATGATGGTAAATTAGATATGATATTATTAAAACAATGTAATATTCCTGAATTGATGAAAATTGTAGCTGATACAGTGGCAGGAAAAACATCTTTTGATAATAAAAATATCATCTACAAACAAGCATCTTATTTCAAATTCTCTTGCCCAGACCGCGTGGAAAGCGATTTAGATGGCGAACTTGGCCCTGTATTACCACTAGAAGTACGTACTATTTCTAATAAATTAAAAATGTTTGTCTTATAAAATAAACAAAATGCACTTTAAAAGTTAGATTGATATCCTACTTTTAAAGTGCATTTTTTATAAGTATAACAATTTATAATATAAAAAAAATAATTCACAATGTTTATTTTTTACTTAATATCATTCCTACTAAAATGCATATAGTACCTAAAACTTGTCCTAATACTAAAGTTTCTCCTAATAATATATATGCAAATATAAGAGAAAATACTGGCAACAAATACTGATAAATTGCAGTTCTTACACTACCAATTTTACCAACAGCCCATACCCATACAATATTACCTAACCAAAGAGCAAAAACTCCAGAATAAACTACACTTATCCATGCTTCATTAGATAAAGTTTCAAAATTTATAAATTGTAACTCTGGTATTCCTAATAGAAAAAATACAATAGCCGAAATACTCATTAAAAAACTTACAATTTGACAAGGAGAATATTTATTAAGTAAATCCTTAGCATAAATAGTATAATAAGCATTACTAAATTGTCCTAAAACTACTACTAATGTACCAATTAAATGATGATTAGCAAAACTGATCTCTTTATTTGAACTAAAAATAATTGCCATCATTCCTACAAAAGAAATAATTAAACCTAAAATAACATTTTTGGACAAAGGATTTTGTTTAAACAATTTATTTAATAATGCTACTGCTAATGGCATAATAGCTGAAGCTAATGATGCATTACCTGCGGTTGTTTTTGATAATCCAAAAGTTAAACAAACTTGTGTCAAACAAAATCCACCTAAAGCCAATAATATTAAATATTTTAAATCTCTCCATGGCATTTTTCTATATGTATGTGTCTTATATAACCAAAGCCAACATAATAGTGCTGCAATAGTTAAACGTAAAGCATTATAGATAAATGGTCCTATTTCCTCAATTCCTATTTTCATTACTGCATTGTTTGATGACCAAATTAATATAATGCTTAAAATACTAAATTCAAAAAAATATTTTTTACCCAATTTAATTAAACTTCCCATTTTTTAACTTCCCCCTTTTAGCAAACGTTTACTATTTTCCATAAATATAGATATATTAACTTTTATTTTTAAATATTGTTAAAATTTTATTATTTTATCATGAAAATTTATAAAAACTTAATTTTATTGAACTTTATACTTTCCCCCTTTCTTAAAATTTTCTTATCAACAATTTTATTTTTAATATATTTTATTTTTTCTCTATCCAATTCTTTAGTAAACGTTTTCTTTAATTTCATAGTATAATTATACTACTTGCTATTAAATTTGTAAATATTTTCAGAATTTATTTTTTATAATAAAAAAGAGAAGAATATACATTCTTCTCTTTAAATTTAGCCATTATTTTTACACTTCCATGATGATTGGTAAAATCATTGGACGACGACGTGTTTTTTCATAAAGATATCTACCAATAGCTTCGCGAATATCATTTTTTATCACGGACCATTCTGTAATATCGTTATCTAAGCAATGTTCAATAGCAGAAGTTACTCTTTCTTTTGCTTCTTCCATTAAAGCTTCTGATTCTCTAACATAGACAAAACCACGAGATACGATATCTGGGCCGGCTGCGATAAAGCGACCTTCTTTATCCATAGTAACAACTACGATTAAGATACCATCTTGAGATAATTGACGGCGGTCACGAAGTACGATATTACCTACATCACCAACACCAAGACCATCGATTAATACTTTACCAGAAGTTACTTTACCTACTACTTGACCTTTATCACGTGTAAATTCTAAAATTTGTCCAATTTCACTGATGAAAATATTTTCTTTTGGCATACCAATACTTTCAGCTAATTTAGCATGCTTTACGATATGATGATATTCACCATGTACAGGTATGAAAAATTTAGGACGAACTAAATTATGCATTAATTTTAATTCTTCTCTACTAGCATGACCCGAAACGTGAATTCCTTCATCACGTCCATAGATAACATCAGCGCCTTGTTTTAATAAATTATCTATTGTTCTTGATACTAATTTTTCATTTCCTGGAATAGGTGTAGCTGAAATAATAATTGTATCACCTGGCACAATGCCTACTTTGCGATGATTTGCTGTAGACATACGAGTGAGCGCTGACATTGGTTCACCTTGACTACCTGTAGTGATTATTACCACTTGGTTCATTGGATAATTATTAATTTCATCAATGTCGATTAACATATCTTCAGGCATATTTAAATAACCTAATTTAATAGATATATTTACTACATTTATCATACTACGGCCTAAAATAGCTACTTTACGATTATATTTAATAGCTGTATCTACCACTTGTTGTATGCGATGTACATTTGAAGAAAAAGTCGCGATAATTATGCGATTTTTAGCTTTACGGAAAGCTTTTTCAAAGGCAATACCTACTGTACGTTCACTTGGTGTATGCCCTTCGCGTTCTGCATTTGTGCTATCAGCTAATAATACTAAAACACCTCTATTTCCTAAATCAGAAAAAGCTCTAAAATCAGTCATTTTACCATCTACGGGCGTATAATCAAATTTAAAATCTCCTGTGTGTACAATCATACCCATAGGAGTTTTAATGGATAAACCACATGCATCAGCAATACTATGATTTACACGTATAAAACCAACAGTAAAGCAACCTGCACTTATTATATCTCCATGATATACAGGATGAAGATTACTAGAATCCACTCCATTTTCTTTTAAACGACCTTCTAAAATTCCTAAAGTTAAACGTGTACCATAAACTGGTATATTAGGAATTTGACGTAAGACATAAGGTAATGCTCCGATATGGTCTTCATGACCATGTGTGAGCACAATAGCCTTTATCTTATCTTTATTTTCTAATAAATACGTAATGTCAGGAATAACTAAATCTATACCTAGCATTTCTTCCTCAGGGAACATCAACCCAGCATCAATAACGATAATATCATCACCGTAACGTACAACGGTCATATTTTTACCAATTTCGCCAAGTCCACCCAAAGGAATTATTTGCAATTTTTGAGCTTCCTTTGCCAAAAAAAAAGCACCTCCAAATTTATATTTATATATATATTTATTTTTTAGTATTCATTATTGTTGTAAATTTAAACGTAAATCCGTCCCGTACAGATGACCTTTGATAAATAATATATATACACCGAAACATTTAATACTCGAATTAATTATATAACTAAATTCATTCTTTGTAAAGAAGCCCCTGCATTATCAATGTCTTTTGGTTATAAATCATAACTACATATCAATTCGTATTTTTATTAATCTAAAAGAAATTCACTAAATACTTGATTGCCAAATTTCATGCCTTTGGAGGTTAAATAAATATACTTTTGAGTATTGATTATCAACCCATCTTTTTCTAGATTTGGCAAAATTTCACCGTATAAACTTTCTATATCTGTATTAAATTTTTGCTTAAAAATTTCTTTATCTATGCCTTTAGCCATACGCAGACCTAAAAAACAAAATTCTTCAATATGTGCTTTTTCATCTACTATTTCCTCATTGATAAACGGCAATATTTTTTGATTGCATTTTTTTATATATTCATCTATGTCAAAAGGATTTTGCACACGTTTTTGATTATAATATCCATGAGCACCTGCCCCTAATCCTAGATAAAATTTATCTTGCCAATAAGCTAAATTATGTCTACTTTCATAACCAATCTTCGCAAAATTAGATATTTCATAACGATTATAATTATATTTAGGCAATTGCTCTGTCAAATAATCATACATCATTTCACTTTCGTCTTCTGATGGCAATATCAATTTCCCTTGGTCATATAATCTGCCAAAAACGGTATTTTCTTCTATTTGTAAACCATAAATAGAAATATGTTGCATATTTTTATTTACTGCCCAAGATACAGCTTCTTTGAGCATTTCTAAAGTTTGCCCAGGTAATCCATACATTAAATCCATACTTATATTTTTAAAACCTATTTTCTGAGCCATTTCTATAGCCATTTCAGCTTCTTTAATCGTGTGAATTCGTCCTATTTTTTGCAATAAATCATCTTGTACTGCTTGTACACCAAAACTCAATCTATTAATTCCATTTTGATAAAGATACTGTAATTTTTGCTCATCTACAGTTCCTGGATTTGCTTCCAAAGTTATTTCTATATCAGAATTTAAAGTAAAATTTGCCTTTACAGTATTTAATGCTCGTATAATTAAATCTGGTGGCAAAATCGAAGGAGTTCCGCCACCAAAATAAATCGTATCAATATAAATATCAGGAAATAACGCCTGATACATGGTTATTTCCTGACAAAGTGCATTTATATACTGTTCATATAAAGTTTCATCTACTTTTTTTGCAGTTGAAGCAAAATCGCAGTAAAAACATTTTTGTTTACAAAATGGAATATGAATATATATGCCAAATCCCATTAGTCTATTTTTAAAATCGCCATGAAAGCTTCTTGTGGAACTTCTACAGAACCTACGGCTTTCATACGTTTTTTACCTTCTTTCTGTTTTTCTAATAATTTACGTTTACGTGTGATATCCCCACCATAACATTTTGCAAGTACGTCTTTACGCATAGCACGTACATTTTCACGAGCAATAATTTTATTGCCCACTGCTGCCTGAATAGGAATTTCAAACATCTGACGTGGAATTATAGTTTTTAATTTTTCCGCTAATTGACGACCACGAGCTGCTGCTTTATCTACATGAACAATAGTGGATAAAGCATCTACTGGGTCTCCATTTAACAAGATATCAAGTTTTACTAATTTAGATGTCTGATAATCTGTCATTTCATAATCAAGTGAAGCATATCCACGAGTAGCAGATTTTAATTTATCAAAATAATCATAGATAATTTCACTAAGTGGAATGTGATAAATTACCATTACACGATTTACATCAAGATAATCCATAGTTTTGAATACGCCACGTTTTTCTTGAGAAATCTCCATTACAGGTCCCACATAATCATTAGGCACGATTACAGTAGCTTTTACATAAGGTTCTTCAATATGTTCAATTTCTGTAGGAGATGGCATTGAAGCTGGGTTATCAATTTTTACCATTTCTTTATTAGTTTTATATACATGGTAAATAACGCTTGGTGCTGTAGTAATAAGCTTTAATTTATATTCACGTTCCAAACGTTCTTGGATAACGTCCATGTGTAATAAGCCTAAAAAACCGCAACGATAACCAAAGCCTAAGGCAATAGATGTTTCTGGTTCAAAAGTAAGTGCTGCATCATTTAATTGTAATTTTTCTAAAGCATCTTTTAAATTTTCATAATCAGAACTATCTACCGGATAAAGACCACAATATACCATAGGTGTTACCCCACGATAACCTGGTAAAGCTTCACTTGCAGGATTGTTTGCATCAGTAATTGTATCACCAACTCGTACATCACGTACATTTTTTAAACTACCAGCTACAAAACCTACTTCACCTGTTTCTAAAGAGCTAATATTTACTGGAGCAGGTCTAAAGCAACCAATATCTGTTACCTCAAATTCTTTACCTGTAGCCATCATTTTTAATTTCATACCAGGTTTTATAGAACCATCAATTACACGAATATGTGCAATAACACCTTTATATGCATCAAAATAAGAGTCAAAAATAAGCGCTTTTAATGGTTTTCCTGGCTCTTCTGGTGGCGCTGGAATTTTTTGTACAATTTGTTCTAAAATATCTTCGATACCAATACCAGCTTTAGCACTTGCAAGTACTGCATCAGAAGTATCAAGACCTATAATATCTTCAATTTCCTGTTTTACCATTTCAGGTTCAGCACTAGGTAAGTCAATTTTATTAATAACTGGAATAATTTCTAAATCATGTTCTAATGCTAAATATACATTAGCTAAAGTCTGTGCTTCCACACCTTGCGTAGAATCTACAACTAATAAAGCCCCTTCACAAGCAGCCAAACTACGAGATACTTCATAGTTAAAATCCACATGACCTGGTGTATCAATTAAGTTTAATTCATAGATTTCGCCATCTTTAGCTTTATAATGTAAACGTACAGTCTGTGCTTTAATTGTAATCCCACGTTCACGCTCTAAATCCATGCTATCTAAAACCTGAGATTCCATTTCACGTTCAGTGAGCGTACCTGTATATTCAATTAATCTATCAGCCAAAGTAGATTTACCATGGTCAATATGAGCAATAATCGAAAAATTTCTAATATGTTTTGCGTCCAACGTTGTTCCTCCATTAATTATTTTATTGTTATAATTATATCATTTAGTAGAAGTTTCTAGCAATAGCTATACCTATAGCCTATATAAAAGATAAATAATATTATATAAAAAAACTAGGAAGAATATACTCCCTAGTTTTTATTTTTATCTCATAAATATTTCACATCAAATAATAAATTAAAAATTACATATAAGATTGAATTGTAGAAATCAAACCATATAAAAATGCCACTAAAGCAATACCTTTATAAACTAAAGTATTTTTAATTTGATTGCGGAATAATAACAATAATACTGTTATCATAAATGGTGGGCAAATTGTTGTTAAAATTGGTACTGCTACATTTATAATAGTAGTCAAACCTAAATTACAAAGAGAAATACTAGTTAATGTATTGATAACAACCCATACAGGATATTTGATTTTTTTGTTTGTAAAATCTTCAAAGAAGCAAGCTGTGGAACCGATAAGACCTACAGCAGTAGTCAAACAAGCAAAACCTACGATTATACCTAAAATAACCATACCTGTATGACCCATTAAATGATTTGTAATAGCTACAATAAGCTGTGCTTGATTGAGATTATTATTACCTAAAACCACGCTAGAAGTAGCACCTAAATAAGCTAAGCCACCATAAATCAAAGATAATAGAATACCAGCAACGATACAAACACCAATGATTGCTTTTATCTGGGATTTACGTTCTACATATCCTTTTAAACGTAAAGTGTTGAGCATTACAAGACCAAAACCAGATACAACTAAGATATCCATTGTTTGATAGCCAGCAATGATACCATCTTCAGCAACTGTTTGGGATACTGGAGCTGCGATTTCACCAATAGGACTGAGAATACCTGCGATAATCAAAATAAATGTACAAATAATGAGTATAGGTGTTAAAAATTTACCGATTATATCAACAAAACGTGTAGGGCGAATAGTAAAAGCAAATACTATACCAAAGAAAATAATAGAGAACACAAATAAGGAAATCTTATCTGTAAATGGCGCAATACTCATTTCAAAAGTAGTCGCTGCTGTTCTTGGTGGAGCAATCAATACACCTGTACATAATACAGCTGCTATATTTAAAATCATACCTGGAATTTTACCTACAACACTTTCTAAGGCTTTAATGCCACCGCCACCATAAACTATAGTAAATATTCCGATACAAGATAAAAATACGTCAATAAATATAAAACATAAGAAACCTGTTAACCACTCTGTTCCAGAGGTCATACCTAAATATGGAGGAAATATTACATTTCCTGCACCAAAAAACATTGCAAATAATGCAAAACCCGTTACAACTACATCACTAATTTTTACTTGCATAATAAAATCCTTTCTTTTAATGTATTACGATTATAGTCATATTTTTATATTATATAGGCAAAATAAAATATACACAATACAAAAAATGTAAATTTGTATATTTTTTAAAAAATATACTTTTAATCATTTTTTCATTTTATTGATTAATTTATGATAATCCTATGTAAAATAAAATAATCCTCAGCATAAATACTAAGGATTATTTTTTATCTTTTTTATTTTGTTTTTCATTTTGTTGGCAAGTAATCATTGCATTATTTTCTTTAGCTTGTCTTGCCAATTCTGATAAAGTAACACTATCTAAATAACCATTTATTACTTTATTCAAGCCTAACCAAAATGGCAATACACTACAATAATCAGCTCTATTACAATTACAATGATCTTTTTCAATACAAGCAATTGGAGCCATATCTCCTTCAGCTGCTCGCAAAATATCGCCAGCTGTGTATTGCATACTAGATTTTGCTAATAAATAACCTCCATTATTTCCTCGCACGCTTTTTACTAATTTTGCTTTTATCAATAAAGAAATTATCTGTTCCATATATTTCAAACTTATATTCTGTCTAGTTGCAATATCTTTTAACGGAATGGGATTACCTGTATTATTCACTGTTAAATCAATCATTGTTCTCAATGCATATCGACCTTTTGTTGACACTTTCATCAAAATCACCTCATAAATATTTTACTATTATTTTAGTAGGAAATCAATTTTAAAAACTGCTATATTCTCAAATTTTTTCTATTTTTTCTCAATTATACACCTATAAAATATCAGGTATTTAATTATATAAAAAATTAACAATGTAACAATATTACTTGACTTTAATATTATAGCTAAGTATAATGATATTTGTTTATATCAAATTCAAATCCAATGATACAGAGTAGTAAATTATTTAATGTTTTTCAGAAAGTAGGCGGTCGATGCGAGCCTATAATCATGTAATTGAACTCGCTGTGGAGGAGTGCAAAAGCACCGCTAATCCCGTTAAGATTTTAAAGAGGATAACTTTTGTTATCAATCAGGGTGGTACCGCGATAATTCGTCCCTGGCATTTTGCCAGGGGCTTTTTTAATGTCCAAAAATAGTATAGGAGTGTTAATTTTATGGAAAAATATTGTCCTCAATCCATTGAAAAAAAATGGCAGAAAATCTGGGACGAAACAAAAGCTTACCAGATTAATATGGACCCAAACAAACCAAAATATTATGTACTTGAAATGTTCCCTTACCCATCTGGTAATTTACATATGGGACATGTTCGCAATTACTCCATCGGTGATGTTATTGCTCGTTATAAAACTATGAATGGTTTCAATGTACTTCATCCAATGGGCTTTGACGCATTCGGTATGCCTGCTGAAAACGCAGCTATCAAACATGGTGTTAGTCCTTCTGACTGGACTGAAGATAATATGGCAAATATGACTCGTCAACAAAAAGAAATGGGTCTTTCTTATGACTGGGATAGAAAAGTTGCTACTTGCCATGAAGATTATTATAAATGGACTCAATGGCTCTTTGAATTATTCTATAAAAAAGGCTTAGCTTATAAGAAAAAAGCTTCTGCTAACTGGTGTGAAACTTGCCATACTGTACTTGCTAATGAACAAGTTATTGATGGTAAATGCTGGCGCTGCGATGATACAGTAGTGAAAAAAGACCTTGAACAATGGTTCTTAAAAATCACAGATTATGCTGATGTATTATTAAAAGACCTTGATAAACTTGAAGGCTGGCCAAACCGCGTAAAAATCATGCAGGATAACTGGATTGGTCGCAGTGAAGGTGCTGAATTTAGCTTTGATGTACCTGATTACAATGAAAAAATTTCTGTTTATACAACTCGCCCTGATACTGTATTTGGTGCATCTTATGTTGTACTTGCAGCAGAACATCCACTTGTAAAAAAATTCATCAAAGGCAAAGAAAACGAACAAGAAATCTTAAAATTCATTGAAGAAGTACACAATATGAATGAAATCGAACGTACTTCTAGTGAATCTGAGAAAAAAGGTATGTTCACAGGCGTTTATGCTATAAATCCATTCAATGGCGAAAAAGTTCCTGTATGGGTAACAAACTATGTTCTCTTTGAATATGGTACTGGTGCTGTTATGGGTGTTCCTACTCATGATGAACGTGACTTTATGTTTGCTAAAAAATACAATTTACCAATGAAAATTGTTATTCAAAATAAAGAACATAATTTAACACTCGAAACTATGGAAAATGCATACGTTGAAGATGGTGAACTTGTAGAGTCCGGTCAATTCACTGGCATGAATAATCGTAAAGCTATCACAGCTATGATTGATTGGCTCGAAGAAAATAACCTCGGCAAACGTCGTGTAAATTATCGTTTACGTGATTGGCTCATCTCCCGTCAACGTTATTGGGGTGCTCCAATTCCTATTATTTACTGTCCTCATTGCGGTGAAGTTCTCGTTCCTGAAGAACAATTACCTGTAAAATTACCTAAAGACGTAAAATTTGAAACTGGTGCAACTTCTCCACTTGCTCAAGCTGAAGATTTCGTAAATTGCACATGTCCAAAATGTGGTGCACCTGCAAAACGTGAAACAGATACTATGGATACATTCATCTGCTCTTCCTGGTACTATATGCGCTATGCTGACCCACATAATGATAAAGCTCCATTTAGCAAAGATGCTATCAATTATTGGCTCCCTGTTGACCAATATATCGGTGGTATTGAACATGCTATCTTGCATTTATTATATTCCCGTTTCTTCACAAAAGTATTAAAAGATGCAGGTCTTGTAGAATTTGATGAACCATTTACAAACCTTTTAACTCAAGGTATGGTTATCAAAGATGGTTCTAAAATGAGTAAATCTAAAGGAAATGTTGTATCTCCTGAAGAAATCATCAAAAAATATGGTGCAGATACTGCTCGTCTCTTTATTTTATTTGCAGCTCCACCAGAACGTGACCTTGAATGGAGTGACCAAGGCGTTGAAGGTGCTTGGCGTTTCATTCAGCGTGTATGGAGAATTATCCTTTCCTATGCTGATAAAGTTAAAGAAAATCCAACTTTTGATGTAAAAGCACTCACTAAAGAAGAAAAAGAATTATTCCGTATTTTAAATGTTACTATTGAAAAAGTAACTGAAGATATCGGTACTCGTAGTACTTTCAACACTGCAATTAGCTCCATCATGGAACTTGTAAATGCTTTCTATGTATTCAAAGATGGCAACTTAAATGCAGGTCTTGCTCGCGAAGTAGTTATCAACTTAATTAAACTTTTAGCACCATTTGCACCACATGTTACTGAAGAACTTTGGCAACAAATCGGTCAAACAGGTAGCGTACATCATACTACATGGCCAACATTTGACCCTAAAGCTACTATTGCTGATGAAGTTGAAGTTGTTGTCCAAGTAAATGGTAAATTACGTAGCAAAATAATGGTATCTTCCTCTGCTACTCGTGAAGCACAACAAGAAATCGCTCTTGCTGATGAAAAAATCAAAGGCTTAATTGAAGGTAAAACTATCGTTAAAGTAATCAGCGTTCCTAAAAAACTTGTAAATATCGTTGTTAAAGGCTAAGATTAGTCTATAAAAAATAAGCTATAGCAATTAAAATTTTACTTTGCTATAGCTTATTTTTATTTATGATTTTTCCATTTCCATTCTACGAAAGTTCCTGTATTTTTATCTATGGTAAATTCATATAAAACACCATTGACTTGTGCTCTACCTTCATATTGTAAATAGTCATCATCATGTTCTAATTTCAAATTAATATCACCTGTAGTACAATTTGGAATTTGTGCTTTTACTAATTCAATAGCACCCGCTTCATCTATTGGTTTTCCAGATAATTTGGCATAATATTTTTTATCAATCTCATAATCCATTGCCAAAATTTCTCCGCCATACATATCTACATTATAATTATATTCTTTATTATCAGCATAAAATTCTATATCATAAATATCTTTACCATAATAATTTTCTATCTTAGTCTTTAATCCACTGATATCTTTAGCTTCCATATCTGCATTTTCTAAAACAATAATTTCAGCTTGTTCCTTTGATATTATTCCTGATTTTTCCACTTTTACATCATGCTGTTCAATTTGCTGTTCTGTTCTATTATCCATAGGAATAACATTTTTTACTCCTTTAAATTCTTTTTGGTCATCTATCTGCGATTGCATTATGCCATAGCCTCCAAAAAAGCCCAATACTAAAATGATAATTATAATACCAACAATCCTCACAAAATCATACCCTTTCTTTATTCTCTATCCATGCTATTTAAACTTTACTTTATTAATTTTTCCATATGTATATGCAGACAATATTCATCTAAATAAATATCTCCACTTGCTCTATATCCTAAACTTTCATAAAAAGCTCTCGCTCTACATTGTGCAGATAAATTTATTTTTTCACCTGATAAAGCTTTCACTTTTTCCTCTAATAAGTTCATCAATTTAGTGCCTATATGACATTTACGATATTCTTTAAGCACTGCTAATCTGCCAATTATATATGAATTTTTCTCATCTTCATCTCGATATAATCTCGCATTTGCTATAGCTTTTTCTCCTTCCCAAATAATTAAATGATACGCAATATCATCTATATTATCAAATTCATTTTCAAATTTTTGTTCATTCACAAATACTTCTATGCGTATATCTTTTGCCTCTTGGGGCAAATAATCAAAAAACTTGTACTTCAAATTCATCTTTACACCTTTACTTATCATACTTTTATTTATATTATATCATGAAAATCGCTCTCAATAACACCGATTATAGCACTATTCTCATATATTTAATAAAAAAATTAACAGTGTTACAAGAGTTTTATAAATAATTAAACTCTCATAAACACTGTTCAAACAAAAATTAAATATTAATATAAAATATTGCTACCTACTTGATAGATAATAACGGCTACTAAATATGCAATTAATAATTGGAAAAATATTGCAAAACAAGTCCATTTTGTAGAATTAGTTTCTTTTTTTATAGTTACAATACTAGCTATACATGGAGTATATAATAAACAAAATACCATCAAAACATAAGCATTTAATTCATGAAAACCAACTTGTGCTAATTGACCAACTAAAGTATTCATGCCTTCTGCTGAATTGATATTTAAAATACCATACAATACGCTCAAACTTGCTACAACAACTTCTTTTGCTGCAATACCAGATATCAAAGCCACTGCAATCTGCCATAATCCAAGCCCAGCAGGCACTAAAATAGGTGCTATTAATCGACCGATTTGAGCTCCAAAGCTATCACCGATATCTACCATACCGGAGAAATTAAAGTTTAAAATAAACCAGATAATTATTGATGCTACGAAAATCGTTGTACCAGCTTTTGCTAAATATGATTTAACTTTTTCCCAAGCATATAAAAATATAGACATTATATTTGGTGATTTATATTCAGGAAGTTCTATCAACAATACTTTTTTATCGCTCTTATCGCTTACCTTATAAAAGATTTTAGCAATAATTATCGCCATGACTATGCCGATTACATACATAGAAAAAGCTACAAACATCGCATATTCTGGGAAAAACATTCCTGAAAATAAAATATATATTGGAAGTCTGGCACTACATGACATAAATGGCGTTACTAAAATAGTACGCAATCTATCTTTCGGGTCTTCTAAAGCTCTTGATGCCATAATAGCTGGTACTGAACAACCAAATCCCAATAATAAAGGAATAAATGCTCTACCAGATAAACCGATTTTGCCCATTACTGAGTCCATAACATAGGCCACACGCGACATATATCCACTATCTTCTAACACAGCTAAAGCTAAAAATAAAATAAATATATTCGGTAAAAATGCTAATATACCACCAATACCAGCTATAGCCCCATCAATTAATAATGACGATATAATTGGACTGACATCTATAGAATTCAATATTGCCATCAAATCATTGCTTACAATATCTATTCCTTCTACTAAATAATTTTTAAAAATATCACCTATAGTAAAAGTTAAGAAGAAAATAAATGCCATAATAGCCAAGAAAATTGGAATACCCCAGACATTATCAGTAAGCACAGCATCTATTCTATCTGTAGAGCGTGCTTCTTTATCTTTATTTACTAATACTTCTTGTATTATTTCTTCGATAAAGTCATATTTTTGCTTAATGATATCTTTTTCATAACTTCTATCCAATACATCAGGCAAATCTAAAGGATATTTTTCAATAATTTCTTTATCCTGTACTAATTCTTTGATTGCATGCCAACGCAAATTAGGTAATTGACCATATTTTTCAACGAGAGCTTCTTCGATAATATCTATCTTATCTTCAATCTCATCACTATAAACAACTACACAATCCTTATGATGATTATGTCTATGTTTACGATTTAAAATTTCTTCACCATGATGATGTTCTATTTTATCTTTAATTTTTTCACCCTGATGATGAGCGACTGCATGCATTAAGATTTCTAGACCACGTTTTTTTCTAGCACTAACAGGAACTACTGGTATCCCTAGCATTTCTGGCAATCTATGAAAATCGATATCCATGCCTCGTTCTTCAACAATATCCATCATATTTAAAGCTAGAACCATTGGCTTACCTAATTCAATAAGTTGCAATGCTAAATATAAATTTCGCTCTAAAGAAGAAGCATCTGCCACATCGACAACAATATCGACTTCATCATCTAATATATATTGACGTGATACTTGCTCTTCCATAGTATATGAAGTCAAACTATAAATTCCTGGTAAATCCACTAATTTATAATTTTCATTGTGAAATTGCATTGCTCCTTCTTTTTTTTCTACAGTTACACCGGGCCAATTAGCAACTTTTAAATGAGCACCAGTATAAGCATTAAATAAAGTAGTTTTCCCACAATTAGGATTGCCAATAAAAGCTACATGAACATCTTTACTCATTTTCTATTTCCTCGATTTCTATAGCATCTGCTATTTCTTTACCTATGGCAAAACGAGTGCCACGTACCTTTATAATTACAGCACCTTGATTTTTTTTATTTAAAACCATAAGTTTTACTTGGTCAGTCATGCCGAGCATCTCCAAACGACGTTCAATATTTCCCTCTAAATTTACTTTTTTTACAAGATAAGTTCTTCCTTTTTGTGCTTGTGATACATTCAAAATTATTGCCTCCTAAATATACATATTTTTCATTTTATCACATCTAGGCAAATTTTATCTAAAAAATAAAAAACGACACCTTTAAATAGTGTCGCTTTTATAGATAAAATCATTATTTAATTAAAATTTATCCTTATCTTTTGGTGGTGTAATATCTATTATTTTACCACTTTTAGACTCTGTATATTCCGCATCTTGTTCATTTGTATATTGATTATATTGTTGATATTCACTTTGATTTGCACCATTTAAACGGTTTCCACATTCAGGGCAGAATTTTGGAGGATTATTTCTATCTGGTGCCATCCATCCACAATTAGGACAACGGAAATTATTTTCATCATATCTACTGCTAGCATAAGCATTAGTTTCATTTTTTTTGCCAAAAAGTTTACGATAAATAGCCATAATTATCATTACTACGATACCGATAAGTACCACATTGGCAATTAAGCCTAAAATATCACCCATAAATCCGCCAAGACCAAACATATTGCTGAGCATGCTACCTAAGAACATACCACCAGCAAATAAACCAATATTTCTTAAAGCACTACCCCAACGGCTACCAGATTGCTGATTGTTTGCTGTATTTGTAGTAGTGTTAGTTTTATTTGCAGTATTTGTGCTCGCATTATTTGTTGTATTATTTGTAGTTGCATTAGACTTAGGTGCTTCTGTAGCATTTGTCTTTGGTGCATCAGTTTTTGGTGTTGTAGTTGTTGTTGATTTTGTAGAAGGTGTTAAAGATTTTGTTGTACTAGCTGGAGCTTTGAACCCGCCACCGCCAGATTTTGCTTTTGCCATGCCGATACCACTAAAAGCAAAAACACACACCATCACAATTGCTAATATTTTTTTGAAATTCATTATACACACTCTCTTTTTAATAGTTATTTTTTGTCTAATTAATAGTTATTTTAACATATAAAGCATAATCAATCAATTATCTAATTAATTATTTATAAACTTGCCTACAAAAAAAGCTACAGCCAAAACTGTAGCTCTTATAACATAGAATAAATCGCTAATACCAATACTCCTGGTACTCCAAATATCCCTGCTATCAATGCCGTTATAAAATTAATCGGAATGTATACAAATCCCAAGAAATTTATAATATATAAAACGATAGCACCTATTATGCTATTATAAATGCAATTCCATAAGATTTTTAGTGGCATAGAAAAAATTTTAGTGAATACACATAAAATCAATAAGCCCACAAAAAAAGCAATAACTAATGTAGATTCAACCATAAAATCACAACCTTTGTTCTAAATGAACTTACATTTCTCGACGATTTTCAATAGCTTTAGCTAAAGTTACCTCATCTGCATATTCTAAATCGCCACCAACAGGAAGTCCATGAGCAATTCTTGTTACTTTTATACCTAGTGGTTTTAATAATTTGGCAATATACATAGCTGTTGCTTCGCCTTCGATATTAGGATTAGTAGCCATGATAACTTCTTTTACTTTATCATCATATAGACGATTTAATAATTCTTTGATATGAATATCCTCTGGCCCTACTCCTTCAATTGGCGATAAAGCTCCATGCAATACATGATAAACGCCTTTATAATCTCGCATACGTTCCATAGCCACTACATCTTTGGGCTGTTCTACTACACAAATAATAGAATGATCTCTATTTGGAGAAGTGCAAATAGCACAAGGGTCTGTATCACTGAGATTAAAACAACAACTGCAAAAGCCTATTTTTTCTTTAGCTTCAATAATAGCCTGCGCCAAGGCTTTTGCTTGGGCAGGCTCCATGTCTAAAATATGATATGCTAAGCGTACAGCTGTCTTTGAACCAATTCCTGGTAAAGCACGAAAATGTTCAATTAGCTTAGCCATAGGCTCAATATATCTCATTAGAATAATCCAGCAGGAAGATTTAAACCACTAGTTAATTTGCTCATTTCACTAGCCATCATTTCATCTACTTTTACCATAGCCTGATTTACAGCAGATAAAATAAGGTCTTGTAACATTTCTACATCTTCTGGATCTACTGCAGCTTTATCAATAACAAGGGACTGCATCTGTTTTTCACCGTTCATAACGACTTTAACAACACCGCCACCAACGCTTACTTCAACAGTTTTCTTTTTAAGTTCATCTTGCATTTTTTTCATATCAGCTTGCATTTTCTGAACTTTTTTCATCATGCCAGCCATATTACCTTGATTAAACATCAAAATACCTCCATATAAAATATTTTTCTCTATTTAGAGTATCAAAATAAAATAAAATCGTCAATTATCTATTATTTATTATCTTCAGGAATTATTTTTCCACCAAAAATCTCAATTGCCGTCTGTAATGTATGTTTACCTTCTGGTGTCATATTATCATAATCCACATCTATTGGCGCTATATCTACATAATCTTCATCTGTAGGCATAGGAATATCTACTTGATAATCACCTTGTGGCAATATATCTTCATCTTCAATCATAGGGATTGTTACTTTTGGTGCTTTTATTTCCTGTATCTTATCAACATTATTATTTAAATTAGTATTAGCCTGTGGCATTTGTGTTATCTTTAAATCTCCACAAGTACATACTAAACGCAAATTATGACCTGTTACATTTTCTAATACTTCTTCTATTAATAAACGATAATCATCTTTTTCTGTACGAGCTTGTAAAAAAGGACTATCAAAATGGATAAAAAATTGATTATCTGCTATGCGATAAGGTAGTGCTCTATTTACACAAGCCACTACAACTTTTTTGCGACGAGCATTAAGCCCTGCCAACACATTTTGCCAAATAGCTGTAGCATCAGCATTTTCCATCGGCATTATATTAGTATGCACTGGCTCATTTTTAATTATTTTTGAAGCTCTTTTTACTGTATTTTGTCTTGGCTCTACAGAAGTATTTACCATTGGCGCATTCGTTATCGGAGCTGATTTATACTGCTCTTGCATATTAGCCAACTGGCTACTGAGTGCTTTGACTATTCTATCTAAACGAGAAACAGTCTGTTCTAGAGCCATTATTTTTGCCTCTGAAGCACCTTTGTTATTTACTGCAGGCATATTATTCATCATCGGCATTATTTTTTCTGAATTATTATTTTCAGCTTCACCTTGCCAGCATAATTTTAAAAATAAAACTTCTGCCGTTATTCTAGGTTGACTTGCCCATTTTATTTCATTAATAGCCTCATGTATTTTTTGAATAATTTGCATTATCTGGTCATGCGTAAATTCTTTAGCTTGGCGAGATAATATCTCTTCATCTTCAAAATACATGTTTAAATTTAATAATTTATTTGAAGCTTTATAGAGCATAATCGAACGAAAATGCAATACTAATTCGTTCAATAATTGTTTTATTTCTTTACCTTGAGCTATTACTTCATCAAGGATAGTTAAAATCGTTTGACTATCTTTTTTAGCTAGAGCATCTGTTATCTGCCATACCCAATCATGCCCTACAAGCCCTAATACTTTTCTCACTTGTGTAACAGTGAGTTCATCTTTGGTAAAAGCAAGACATTGGTCTAATAAACTGAGTGCATCACGCATACCGCCATCTGCTTGAATGGCAATGATAGACAATGCATCTTTATCTGCATTTAGCCCCATTTCCTCAGTAATCATCACAAGTCGCTTTAAGATATCATCTTTAGTTATGCGTTTAAAATCATATCTTTGACAACGTGATTGTATTGTTATTGGCACCTTATGCACTTCTGTTGTTGCCAAAATAAATACAACATGAGATGGTGGTTCTTCTAATGTTTTTAGCAAAGCATTAAAAGCTTCTGTCGTCAACATATGAACTTCATCGATGATATATACTTTATATTTACCATCTACAGGAGCAAATTTCACTGTTTCACGTAAATCACGAATTTCATCAATACCACGATTGGAAGCCGCATCTATTTCAAAAACGTCCATGAATGAACCATCATTTATTTTTTGACAACATACACATTGATTACAAGGTGTTGGTGTCGGTCCATGCTCACAATTTAAAGCCTTCGCCAAAATCTTAGCTGTACTTGTCTTCCCTGTACCACGTGGTCCAGAAAATAAATATGCATGAGCTACTTTACCTGTGCTTATAGCATTAGATAAAGTTTCACTGATATGTTCTTGGCCTATAAGATCCGAAAAATCTTGTGGTCTCCACTTTCGGTAAAGTGCCATATAAGCCATAATAAATGCTCCCCTCCTATTTTTGGATATAAAAAAAGCAGCTTCTCAGGTAAGAACACGGTATTCAGGCGCCCTCACGGCACATGAAGATGATCACTTACCGTTGCTCCCTTCCGGACCTGGCGGGGTTCATGAGTCTCCATTGCGCGAGACCCGAATACCGCAGTCTTACATGAGAAACTGCTCATGAATGATATTTTAGCATAAAAAAAGAATACTTTCAAGTGTTCATTTCTTTGATGGCAAAGAAACGAACCAAAGAAAGCCACCGCAGATAAAATTTGAACTTTGAAAATACTTATCGCTTCATACAACGCTTAGAAACTCGCTTCGCTCAAACATTCAGACTAAAAACGTATTCAGCGATAATTATTTTCAATAACCTAAAGGTTACCATTCAAATTTTATAATGCGGAAATTAATAGTACGGTATTATTAATAAATACCAAACTTCCCCGCGTTAGCAGACTTTTACGGTAGCTAAAAGCTATTGGCAAAGATAAAATCAGGGCTACGGTTTTAGTCCTACTGTTTGAGCGAAGCGAGTTTAGAGCGTTGTAGACATGATTTTATCTTTGCCAAAGTAAAATCAATATCGCGGGTGTATTTTCTTTTTGGTTCGTTTTTCTTTTAAACAAAAGAAAAATGAATATCTAACCTTTTAACCATTTTGCTACATCAATAGCGTGATATGTGATGATGATATCTGCACCTGCGCGTTTCATGCTGAGAAGTGTTTCCATAACGATGCGTTTTTCATCAATCCAGCCATTTTGGGCTGCTGCTTTTACCATGGAATATTCACCACTTACATTATATACAGCTATAGGACGATCAATTTTATCGCGAACTTGACGAACGATATCAAGATAACATAAAGCAGGTTTTACCATGATGAAATCTGCTCCTTCTTCCATATCAAGTTCTACTTCTTTCATAGCTTCACGGCTATTAGCAGGGTCCATCTGATAAGCTCTTCTATCACCAAATTGAGGAGCAGAATCAGCTGCATCTCTAAATGGTCCATAATATCCAGAAGCATATTTTACTGCATAAGACATGATAGATACATTTTTAAAGCCAGTTTCATCTAAAGCTTCACGAATTACAGCAATTCTGCCGTCCATCATATCAGATGGAGCAATGATATCCGCACCACTTTGAGCTTGGCTTACAGCAACTTTTGCTAATAATTTTAAAGTAGCATCATTATCTACTTCATGACCACAAAGCTGACCGCAATGACCATGTGTTGTATATTGGCAAAGGCATACATCACCAACAATTACAAGGTTTGGCACAGCTTCTTTAATTGCACGCATAGCACGTTGTACAGGGCTATTTAAATCCCATGCACTAGAACCTATTTCATCTTTATATTCAGGAAGACCAAAAACTTCAATTGCTGGAATTCCAAGTTCATAAACTTCTTTAGCTACTTTTACTGCATTATCTACAGAAAGATGATATACATCTGGCATGCTAGGAATTTCTTCTTTTACATTTTCACCAGCAACCACAAAGATAGGATAAATTAAATCCTTTACAGATAAAGAATTTTCACGAACCATGTCGCGAACAGCGCTATTTAAACGCAAACGGCGTGGTCTTAAAGTATTGAGTTTCATCAATAGTCACCATCCAAAATTTTTTATTTTTGCTACTAAACCATCTATAGTATATACATCGGCTTCTACATCAACAATAAGCCCATGTTTTTTACAAGTATTGGCTGTGATAGGGCCAATACTTGCTTTAGCCACATTATCTAATAAAGATTTATCTTCATCAATTAATTTTAAAAGATTTTCTACAGTAGAAGAACTTGTAAAAGTTACCATATCTACTTTATGTTCTTTTAATAAAGCTTTTATCTCTTCTTTATTTGTATCTGCCATTTTTGTAGTATATGTTTCTGCTACATCTACAACAGCACCTAATTGACGAAGTCCTATTGGTAAAGCTTCACGAGCTTTTTGTGCTCTGGGTATTAAGACTTTTGTACCTTCTTTAATATCATCTTTTAAAACATTTAAAATACCTTCTGCCATAAACATTGTTGGTACTTTATCTGCAATGATACCATAATTTTTTAATTTATTTGCAGTAGCTGTACCGATAGCTGCAATTTTAGCATCTCTTAAGCTACGTACATCTAATCCTTTTTCATTTAAGCGAGCGAAAAATCTATCTACACCATTTGTACTAGTGAAAATAATCCATTCATATTCACCGATTTTAGCGATAGCTTTATCTAAACTTGCAAAATCATCATCAGGAGTTGTGATTTTTATAGCTGGAGCTTCTATACAATTTGCCCCTAAATCTTCTAATGCTGTTGTCAATTTAGAAGCTTGTTCGCGAGCTCTTGTAACTAAGATATTTTTGCCAAATAACGGCTTATTATCAAACCATTGAATTGTCTGACGTAAATTTACTACATTACCAACTACAAAAACTGCTGGTGGTTTCAAATTATGTTTTTTTACATCTTCCACAGCATTACCTACTGTAGTCACCAATACTTCTTGTTCTGCTTTTGTACCCCAACGCACTAAAGCTGCTGGCGTATCTGCACTTCTTCCATATTTTATCAATTGACTTGTGATATGTGGTAAATTACCTACACCCATTAAAAATACTAATGTATCTACAGCTGTGGCTAATTTTTCCCAATTTATATCGGATTTTCCTTTTGTTGGGTCTTCATGACCTGTGATTACAGCAAAAGATACTGCAACTTTGCGATTAGTTACAGGGATACCCGCATAAGCAGGTGCTGCAATAGCAGAGCTGATACCTGGTACAATTTCAAAAGCTACATTATTTTTCTTTAAAACTTCTGCTTCTTCACCGCCGCGACCAAATACAAATGGGTCGCCACCTTTTAAGCGTACCACGCATTTTCCTTCTTTCGCTTTATCAGCGATAAGTTGGCTGATGTCTTCTTGACGCATTGCGTGATTGCCAGCTTTTTTACCTACATAGATATATTCTATATCATCTTTAGCAAAAGCCATCAAACGTTTATCTGCTAAATAATCACAAATAACTACATCTGCTTTTTCTAAACATTCTTTTCCCTTTAAAGTAATTAGGCGATAATCTCCAGGACCTGCACCTACTAAATAAACCATTCCATTCATTAATAAAAACCTCCAAAAGATAAATTAATACCCAATTACTTATTTATGCTTTGTCTAAACAGCATAAACCCAAGCTTTGCATAATCTCAAGTCCACCATTAGCTAAAAGTTTTTCTGCCAAAATTTTTCCTAAAACTTGTGCTTCATTTCTTGAACCTATGACTTTATCACGAATTATACATTTGCCATCAATAGAACCAATTACTGCTTCTACTGATAATCTATCATCATCTTCAACTTGAGCATAAACACCCACTGGCACTTGGCAACCGCCTTCAACACGAGCTAAAAAACTACGTTCTGCTTTTGTCGCATCTGCTGTTTTATCATCATGCAAAAATTCAAGCATTTGTTTTATTTCTTCATCATCTTCTCTAGTTTCTATAGCCAAAGCACCTTGACCTACAGCTGGAAGACAAATTTCACGAGGAATAATCTGTGTTATTTTATCACCAAAGCCTAATCTTTTAAGCCCTGCTACTGCTAAAACAATAGCATCAAAATTTTCTTCTTCTAATTTACGAAGTCTTGTGTTTACATTTCCACGAAGACTATGAATATCTAAATCTGGTCGTGCTTTTAATAATTGAGCCTTGCGACGAAGACTAGAAGTTCCTACCTTAGCCCCTTGTGGTAAATTTTCTAAAGTTTTATATTTTGGACTAACTAGTGCATCTCCACAATCTAAACGCTTAGTTATAGTGGTCAAAGATAATCCTGTTGGTAATACAGTAGGCATATCTTTTAAACTATGTACTGCTAAATCTACACGTTTTTCTAACATTGCTACTTCAAGTTCTTTTGTAAATAATCCTTTGCCACCGATTTTAGCAAGTGGCACATCAAGAATTTTATCGCCTTTAGTAACAATATGCATCAATTCAACTTCCAAACCTTCATATTGTTTACGTAGACGATCTGCCACATATTCTGCCTGCCATAATGCTAATTTACTGCTACGTGTACCAATAACAATCTTTTTACGCACTATTATTCCCTCTCTTTTAATACATCTATTTTAAATAACTTAGTTACAGCATTCACATAATAATCTTCTTGTTGTGTTCCTGCAAAACTGTTTAACTTAATCATTGGCTCACGCAATAATTTACGAACAATCATATGTGACATATGTTCAATTTCTCTAACCTGACTTTCAGTTAAATCGCCAAGTTTCGTCATTGCTCGTTTCACTTCGCGACGACGAATGCGCTCAGCTTTCGTTGATAAACGAGCCATTACTGGCTGACAAGATAAATATTGAAAACGCTCTAAAATTGAATTTACTTCTTCATCAATAATTTTTTGAGCTTGATATGCTTCATATTCACGTTCTTTGATATTATCTTCAACTACAGCTTCTAAATCATCAATATTATATAATTCTACGCCTTTTATCTCTGCTACATCTGGGTCAACATCACGAGGCACTGCTATATCAATGATGACAAGCGGTCTACCTTTACGCTTAGACATGAATAATTGTGTTTCCCAAGGTTTTACTACATAATGAGGTGCTCCTGTGGAAGTTACTACAATATCTACATCATTTGCTTTGCGCAAAGCATCACGGAAACCTACTGCTTCACCGCCAAATTGACTAGCTAATTCCTGTGCTTTATCAAAATGTCTATTAGCTACATAAATTTTCTTAGCGCCCTTGCCCATTAAATTACGAGCAGTGAGTTCTGCCATTTGACCTGCACCATAGATAAGCGTATTGCTATGTTCTAGACTGCCGAAAATCTTTAAAGCTAACTGTACAGCGGCATAACTAACAGATACTGCATTATAAGCAATTCTAGTTTCTGTACGTACTCTTTTTCCAGTAGTAATCGCACGATGAAATAAAGTATTTAAAATTGTACTTGTCGCTTGAGCTTCTCTTGCCATTGAATAAGCTTTTTTTACCTGACTTAAAATCTGACCTTCACCAATGATAAGTGAATCCAAGCTAGAAGCTACTGCAAATAAATGACGTATACAATCTTTATCTACATGATAATAAAAATACTCATCTTTCGCATCATCACTTCCTGCAAGCGTGAAGAAAAACTCTTTTACATCTTGCATATTTTCGTTTGCATCATCTACAACAGCATAGATTTCTGTGCGATTGCAAGTAGATAAAATTACAACTTCACTAATTCCATTATAATTATCTAAATGACGTAATCCTTTATTAATATTGTCAACAGAAATGGCAAATCTTTCACGTACTTCTACAGATACAGTTTTATGATTAAGCCCTAAAACCACTAATTGCATCTCTTATGCTCGCCTCCGCTTCATCATATTTTTTAGCCCTTACAAGTTCCATCACATCATCACTTAACGCACTACGCCAAAAGATTTCACGGTCATCACTTGTTGGCAATTTTTCAATAGCTTCTTTTCTTAATTGCACTAATTTATCTAACCAATTTGCATATGTTTCGTCAAATTCTCGTTCCATTTTACAACGCAAATATCTAGATAATGCTGGTGATTTTCCATTAGTTGAAAAAGTTACTAATAAATCACCTCTTCTAATTTTTGCAGGCAAAGCAAAATCACAAAATTCTAATCTATCAACTACATTTAATATCACTTTTTTTTGATTTGCTTCTTTTCGAACTTGTGCATTTACTTCTTCATTGCCTATAGCGCAAATAGCCAAAATAAAATCAGTTAAATCTCCTTGTTCATAGCATTTTTTTTGCCAAATTATAGCTTTTGTTTCCACTAATTTAGCCAAACCTTCCACTATTTGAGGAGAGATAACTGTAACTTTTGCCTTTGCCTCTAATAAACCTTTTACTTTTCTTAGTGCCACATGTCCGCCACCTAAGACTACACAAGGCTTATTATCCAAAATTAAATTAATAGGATACACACCCACACCTCTTCAAAATATGAATATAATTCATTTTTTATAATTATACCGCAATAAATATGCTCTATCAACACTTTAAAGTAATATTATATAACAAGCTATCAAATTTATTAATACCTTATCTTGGAATTATTTTACCTGAATTTTTCTTTACCAAAAAAGTCAAATAGTTTATACTTATAATATCCTTTAGATGTTTATGTCGATACAAAGAAGATTAATATATGGAAATCCTTTTATGTTTTATTATTTCTCCTATATTCCTTTTCTTTGTTCCATAACAAATGAAAAGGAATTATATTATTAAGTAGGTGTTAAATTTATGAAAACTATCGCATTAATTGCCCATGACCAAAAAAAAGAAGAAATGCTCGAGTTTGTTGGTAATCATCTTGAAACTCTTAAACATTTCCATCTAGTAGCAACTCGTACAACTGGTACATTAATCAATGAAAAGTATAATTTAAATGTTGAAACTATGATGTCTGGTCCTTTAGGTGGCGACCAACAAATCGGTGCTATGGTAGCAACTGAAAAAGTAGATTATGTAATTTTCATGCGCGACCCACTAAACGCTCAGCCACATGAACCAGATATCAATGCCCTTCTTCGTATTTGTGACGTTCACAATATTCCACTTGCTACAAATCGTAAATCTGCTCATATTTTAATTAAATATGCTGACGAAAAATTATAATATTATGTATAAAAAAACGACTTTAGATTACTAAAGTCGTTTTTAATTTAATCCATCAAAATAATTATCAATTCATTTCAAAAACTACTGATACATTAGACCTTACATTTATTTCTCCTTCTTGTACTGGAGAACTTGCTGACATATCAGCACTTGATTTCATATACATAGCATTATTCATATTTCTTGTTTCAATATACGTATTATTAGTATTTACACTTACTACATTTACAATATTTTTACCCAATGTAGATGCTACTACTTCAGCTTTACGTTTTGCATCTAAAATAGCTTCTCGTAAGGCTTTTTCTTTATATTGCTGACTATCTTTTAACCCAAATTCTATAGAATCAACATTACTTGCACCAGAATTTATAGCTGTATCAATAACTATACCAACAAGTGCGATATTATCGATATTTACACTTATTTCATTAGTTACACTATAGCCAGTAATTTCCCTACTATTACTTTTCGCATCATATATAGGATATAAACTATAGTTAGTTGTTTGGATATTTTCTTCTGTTATTGTTAATCCCAATAATGCACTTTGAATCTTATTCATTACTGCAGCATTTTTATTTGCTGCCTCTTTAGAATTTTTAGCACTGTTAGTAATACTAATACTTACAGTTGCTTTATTCGGTGCTACTTTTATTGTAGAGCTACCATCTACTGCAATAGTTCTCATTTCTTGAGCTTGCACTAAACTACAAGAAAACAATATACATAGAGCCATTATCATACTAACCAAAGTAAATTTACGCATAAATAACACTCCTTTTGCTTTAAATTAATTAAATTATTAAAATTTTATTAAAATTTTCCAGATAAAATATAGGGAAAAATTTTCCCTATATTTATTTATGCATTAAACATTGAAACGGAAATGTGTAACATCGCCATCTTGCATGATATAATCTTTACCTTCTACACGCACTTGACCTTTTTCACGAGCTGCTGCTACACTTCCAGAAGCTACTAAATCATCATAAGATACGATTTCTGCACGAATGAAGCCACGTTCTATATCAGAGTGAATTTTACCGGCAGCCTGTGGAGCTTTTGTACCCACTTTAATAGTCCATGCACGACATTCATCTTCACCAGCTGTCAAGAAAGTCATAAGACCTAATAATTTAAAAGCTGCTTTGATTAATTTATTAAGACCAGATTCATCAAGTCCTAAATCAGATAAAAATTCATTTGCTTCTTCTTCATCGAGTTCTGCAATTTCAGATTCTACTTTAGCGGAAATTACTACAACGCCTGCATTTTCTTTTTGAGCATATTCTTTTACTTTTGCTACATATTCATTATCATTTTCAGCAGTAGCTGCTTCATCTTCACTTACATTTGCTACATATAATGTAGGTTTTAAAGTCAATAAATTCAAATCTTTGATGAGTTCTAATTCATCTTCACTGAGTTCTGCCTGACGTGCTGGAATAGCTTCTTCTACTACTTTTTTTACTTTTTCCAAAACAGCTTCTTCAGCACGAGCTTCTTTATTACCGCTTTTAGCTGTACGAGAAACTCTATCTAAACGTTTTTCTACAGAATCAAGGTCTGCTAAACAAAGTTCAGTGTTGATGATTTCAATATCACGAATTGGGTCTACACTACCTTCAACATGAGTAATATCACCACTAGCAAAACAACGTACAACATGAGCTACTGCATCTACTTGACGAATATGGGATAAGAATTTATTTCCTAAACCTTCACCACGAGAAGCGCCTTTTACTAAACCTGCAATATCAACAAAGCTTACGCTTGCAGGAGTAGTTTTTTTAGAATTGTACATTTCATGAAGAACTTTTAATCTTTCATCAGGAACATCTACAACACCTACATTTGGTTCAATTGTGCAAAATGGATAGTTTGCTGCTTCTGCACCTGCTTTTGTAATAGCATTAAATAAAGTAGATTTACCCACATTTGGCAATCCTACAATACCAACTTCTAAATTACTCAAAATTATTCACCCTATCTTTTTTATTTTTCTATATAATTATACCTTATTCTTATTTTACTGCAACAAGGCTTCATCTATAATTGTACCATATTTGCCAAGCCACCAAGAAATAGCTCTTACACCATTGATATAATTTTCTAAAACAGTTCTATCTGGCAAGACTTCACGATTAAAATACTGTGGTTTTTCTACTAAATCATCAGTATTACCGATAGCATCAGCAGTTATCCAAAAAGCATAACTTTGACCTAATTTATTTTCACTCAAAGATTTCCCCACACTATAATAAGTAAAACCTTCTGGAGCTATTAAATCTATCACTGTTGGCATAATATCTATTTGACTTCCTGCCATATCTTCTGGCAATAAATCTTTTTGTATGCCTTTTCCTGTGATGATAAGTGGCACGCTATAGCGTTCATACATTGTAGGTACTTTATCGATATTATATCTATCAGCATGGTCGCCCACAAAAATAAATAAACTATCTGGATATTTTGCTTTGACTTTATTGATGAAATCACTTGCCATCTTATCTGCATACCAAAAATGACCAAGCTCTTTGATTAATTCTTGATTATTTTTTTCTTTATCAGGTAATCCTTCAATCACTTTACTAACATCAAAACCTTCTTTTTCTAAGTCAATATTAAATGGTGAATGATTTGATGTATTTAAAATCACTGAAAAAGTCATTTTATTATCATCAATCTGTTTAAAAATAGCATCATATAAATATTCATCATCAGCGCCCCATACGCTACCTGTAGCATTAGGGTCAATATTGCCTCTACTATAAAAATTATCAAAGCCTTGTGCTAATGTAAATTCTTGAATATTTTCCCATGTAGCAGGACCAGCATACCAAAAACTTGTTTCATAGCCTAAATTTTTCATCTGTGGTGCTGTTGCCGTGATATAAGGATTTGCTAATGCTTCTGGCATAGTTGTCAAATATAAATTAGAATTTGCCATGCCTGTAACCATAGTCATTAAAGCACCTACTGTACTTGAGCCACTAGGCAACATATGCGAAGTATAAATCGTATCATCTTCAGCGATTATTTTTTTCATATTATCAGCAATATGCAAATTGCTATATTTATCTAATAATGGCCAGTTCGCATAGCTTTCTGATACAATCACAAAAATATGTTTTGGTTTTTCTATCTTAGCCCCTGTTGCTTCTTTAGCTAGATATATACTTAAATCATTTCCGCCATCTTTATTTGTTAAAGATTTTGCTAAATCTCTCACATTTTGCGCTGAAAAACTAAGTCCATTACAAGCTTCCATACGCATTTGATTTGCATATGCTCGATAAATAGATTGATAATCATCTAAAATAGACTCATTTAAAAATGTATCATTTGTAATTCCTGCATTTTCCCAATTCACACCAGATTTCCAGCTCCAGCCACCGCCATATAAAGATAACGTAGCCAATAAATATACACCAATCAATAAAATTATAAGTCTATACTTACTTTTTAGTTTAGACCATTTAAAAAATCCCCATTTTTTATCAATAAATTTATTAAATATATAATTTAATACACAAACCAATAAAACTACTATACATAACTTTAATGGCAAATGAAATTCTTCAATTAATGAAATAAATAATGCATAAACATCTTCATGCATTGCTGTAAATATCATTTGATTAAAACCACTATGGAATTGTTGATAAAAGGGAAATCTTGCAATAAATAACAATGTAGTAATAAATAATACACAAAAAGAACAAACCTGTCTAAACCATCTTAAACGCTTAGAAAAACCCTCTGCTACCAAGCTTATAAGCATACATAAAGTAAGAACCCCCGCCGTCTGTAAGCTTAATTTCGCTCCACTATAAATAGCAGTAAAAATCAAACTAAAATCACTATCTACGGCAATATACTCATGCATTCCCCCGATAAAAATTATTCGGTATATACACAATAACAACCAAAAAAATACAAAAGTTTTTATGATTTTTAGTATATTAAGACTAAAAATATCTACTAAATTTTTTTGCAATATAATCAATCCTTTTTATATTTAAATTTTCCTACTTTTATTTAATTGTAGTCACTAAAAAAAGCTTATATTGCTTTATTATACTAAAAAAATATCTAAATTAAAATAAAAACCTCTATCTATAGAAACACCCCAAAAGCATTTACTTTAACTTTTGGGGTGCAATCTTTTCATATTATTTTTTTGAGTTTAACTATTGTGTTTATTAATCTAAAATTTCAGCTTTAGTTGCAGTAGCTTTACCAGGCATACTCATAGCTACAAAATCATACCAAACTAAAATTCTATCGCCTGCTCTTAATTCATTAGCATCGTCTTCTACTTTTGTAGGAATAGTTACTAATGTATCTTCATTACTATTTAATACTTCTACGCCATTTTTTACTTTGTTTACTTCAGCAACTTGCATATAAATAGCATCATGTTCACCATTACCCATTACTAAAGCATAAGCTCTGCTTTGTGGTGGTAAGCTACGTGTAGCACTAGCACTATAATAAGCAGTAAGTTCATCGCCTACTTCTAAACGATTAAAATCAACATCATTACCATTTCTGCCATTTACAATTTCAGTATCCCAATTTAAATGTACTGCAACTACATCTTGAGGATTTTCCCCTTCAATTGTAACCATATTACCACTAATTTCAATTATATGACCATGTAAACTTCTTACTTGGTCTACTGCACTTGAAGCAAATGCTGCAGTTGAAGCAAATGCCAAACAAAGTACCATCATTAATAAAACTCTGATTTTTTTCATTGTAAATTCAACCTCCATTGAATATATTCATTAACCTTATATTATCATTTTTAATGAACATATTCAATAAGAAATCTATTAGAAATAAATTAAAAGATTATTAAAATAAAAAGAGATTTATTACCTTTGCTCTATATAAACAAATTCATAAATCTCTTTTTATTATATTCTATTCATGTAATTCCAATGGCAGTCCATCAGGGTCTTTAAAAAATGTCATTTTTTTCTGCGTAAAATCGTCCCATCTAATTGGTTCACATTCAATGCCCAATTTTTCTAATTCTGCTACAGTCTTTTCTATACATTCCACTTTAAAAGCTAAATGTCTAAGTCCACAAGCTTCCGGATTATTTACACGTTTTGGTGCATCTGCTTTACCAAAAATCTCCAATTCACAACTACCTAATTTTAAATCTAGCTTATAATCATTTCTATCTTCTCTATGATGTTCTCTAATTACTTCAAAACCCAATAAATCTACATAAAAATGACGAGATTTCGCATAATCAGATACGATAATTGCCACATGATGAATTACTTCTAAATTCATGATTTACACCTTTAATCTTTCTTTTTAAATAAATATGTCATATAAATAAATATTACCCAAATAGGTAAAACTATTATAGAAATCAACATATCTGGTATTTGTGTCATAATCACTACTACTGCAATTAAGAACAAGATACAGAAATAATTTGTATATGGATAAAATAAAGATTTAAATTTAAGTTCATCTAAACGATTTTCACGAGTAAATTTCAATCTAAATTTCATATGTGTAATAGTGATAATAAACCAGCTGATGATTAAGCCAGCTACTACAATAGATAATAAATACATAAATAATTCTTTAGGGAAATAATATGTCATTATTACAAGAATTATACCAATAACTGCTGATACTAAAATCCCTACCATTGGAATACCAGTACGAGATAAGGAAGCGAAAATTTTTGGTGCATTTCCTTCTTTTGCTAAACCATAAAGCATACGAGATGTACCATATAAAATACCATTATATGCAGATAATGCTGCTACTAATACAACAAAGTTTAAAATATTAGCTGCTGCTGGAATACCAATATTAGAGAAAATCTGTACAAATGGACTGCCTTGAAAACCAACTTGATCCCATGAAGAAAGACTCATCAATACTACCATAGTACCGATATAGAAAATTAAAATACGAATTAAAATTTGATTTATAGCTTTTGGTAAAGTTTTTTCTGGATTTTCAGCTTCTCCTGCTGTTATCCCAATTAAATCTACACCACCAAAAGAGAACATAACTACTGCTAAAGAAGCCGCAAAGCCCCAAGCACCGTTAGGAAAAAATCCACCATTTACCCATAAATTACTGAAATTTTGAGGGAATGGTCCCATTGTTGTAAAAATTAAATACAAACCGAAAACAATCATACAGCAAATAGCTGTTATTTTAATAAATGATGCCCAATATTCTGATTCACCATAAAAACTTACATTGATTAAATTAACAGTTATAATTACTAAAATACAAATTAAAATAGTGAGCCATTGTGGAAAATCAGGTAACCAGAAATTGACATATGTTGCTGTTGCGGATAATTCAGCCATACCAGCTATCATATATAAAAACCAATAATTCCAACCTGCTAAATAACCTGCAAATCTATGCCAATATTTATCAGCAAAATAACTGAAAGAACCAGATACTGGTTCTCTAACAGACATTTCACCCAACATTCTCATGACAAAGAAAATAAAAATCCCTGCTAATAAATAAGATAAAATAATACCAGGCCCTACTAATTTGATTGTTGGTGCAGAACCATAAAATAAACCTGTACCAACAGAAGCCCCTAAAGCAATCATTTGCATATGACGACTTTTTAAGCCCCTCTTCATTTTGTGTTCATTATTATCCATATCTATCCACCTTTTTTAATAAAATCTAAAAACATAAATAATATATTATCATTTACCTTATCAACTCTACAATAAACAAATAAAAAATCCCTATAAATAATATGTATAAAAATTACAGACAAAAAGCACTAACTATCAAAAATCAATAGTTAATGCTTTTCATCTTAATTCATACCTTATTATACTTTTGCTCTCAATTTATATGTTATATAAATAAATGCTACCCAAACTACTAATGCCCCTAAAGATATTCTCATGTCTTCCATAAAGAACATAATCACTACAATAGCAGCTAAGAAAATAAAACAAAAATAATTAATATACGGGAATAAAAATGCTTTAAAATGAAGTTCATCCAAACGATTTTCCTGTATGAATTTCATTCTAAATTTCATATGAGTTATAGCTATAGTTGCCCATGTGATAACAAGTGCTGCAACTACAGTTGATAATAAATACATGAAAACTTTTTCAGGTAAAATATAAGTCAAAATTACAAGCAATAAAGAAATTGCTGTAGATACCAAAATACCTACCATTGGTATACCACGACGAGATAAAGAAGCAAACATCTTAGGTGCATTTCCATTTTGCGCCAAATTGTGCAAAATACGAGATGTACTATATAAACTACTATTATATACAGAAAGCGCTGCTACAATTACTACAAAGTTTAAAATATTAGCTGCCGCTGGAATACCGATATTAGAGAAAATCTGTACAAATGGGCTAGCATTTAAACCAACTTCATCCCATGGAGCAAGTGTCATCAATACTACCATAGTACCAATATAGAAAATTAAAATACGAAGTAATACTTCATTTATAGCCCTAGGTAAAGTTTTTTCTGGATTTTCAGCTTCTCCTGCTGCAATACCGATTAATTCTACACCGCCAAAAGAAAACATAACTACAGCTAAAGACTGTGCAAATCCCCAAGCACCATTAGGGAAAAAGCCACCATTATTCCATAAATTACTGAAATTATCAGGAAATGATCCCATTGTTGTAAATATCAAATAAAAACCAAATACAATCATACAGCAGATAGCTAAAATTTTAATAAATGATGCCCAAAATTCTGCTTCACCAAAAGTTTTTACATTGATTAAATTTACAGTTGTTACTACTACAATACAGACTAAAACTGTTATCCAATGAGGTACATCAGGAAGCCAATAATTTACATAAATAGCGATTGCAGATAATTCCGCAAAGCAAACTAATAAATATAAAAACCAATAATTCCAACCTGCTAAATAACCTGCAAAAGGGCCTAAATATTTATTCGCAAAATAAACAAATGAACCAGATACAGGCTCTCTTACAGACATTTCCCCTACCATTCTCATGATACAGAAAATGAAAACACCAGCTAAAGTATAAGATAAAATAATCCCTGGACCTACTAATTTAATTGTTGGTGCAGAACCATAAAACAGCCCCGTACCAATAGAAGTACCAAGTGCAATCATTTGCATATGGCGATTTTTCAGCCCTCGCTTCATTTTATTATTTTCATCACTCATAATAATCCACCTTTAAAATTATTCTTTATACATATGTTCAATACGTGCTACAGCCAATGTACTTACTACATCGCCTGTTACATTGAGTGCAGTATGAATCATATCTATTAAACGGAAGATACCAACTATCATACCCATAATTTCAATAGGAAGCCCCATTGTTGTAAGTAACATTATAGTCAATACAATGCCACTGTTTGGAATACCAGGAGTACCTATGGAAATCAATGTAGTCATAAAGATAAACATAACTTGTTGCATTAAAGAAAGTTCTACACCATATACTTGAGCTACAAATAATATAGTAACAGCATAATATACAGCAATCCCATTCATATTGATAGTTGCACCAATAGGCAAAGTAAATGATGCTAATTCATCTTTTACTTTAAATTTTTCTTCAGTAACATGTAAGCTAACAGGTAAAGTACCAGAGCTACTTGTTGTACTAAATGCTACCAACCAAACCTCTGTAATTTTAGTAAAGAAATCTTTCAATGAAATCTTAGCAATGTATTTAATAATAAATACATACATAAATAACACTACAGAAAAAGCACCTATGTAATGAGTTAAAATAAATTTACCTAAAATATTAAAAATAGATAAACCATATTCGCCAACACTACAAGCAACTAAAGCAGTTACCCCAAATGGAGTTACTTGCATTACCATATCTGTGATTTTAAACATAATAATATTGGCTTCATCAATAACTTTTTTAACATTTTTTACTCTATCACCCAAAATAGTTATCGCAATACCAATAAATACCCCAAATACGATAATTTGCATTAAATTACCTGTAGCTAAAGCTGTTATCGGATTATCAGGAACCATGCTCAAAATAGTTTGGCTAACAGTCATTGGCTCAGCAGGTTTTATCACTTCGCCTGTATCTACAATTTGACTTACAGCAAAATCAGCACCTGGCTTCATTATATGTGCCACAATAAGACCAATAATTGCAGAAAGCACTGTAGTTACAATATAAAACCCTACTACCTTTGTTCCTATGCGTTTTAATTTTCCAATATCACCTATACTAGATATTCCACTAATAATAGATAAAAATACAACCGGAACAACAATCATTTTAATGAGTTTTAAAAATAAATCCCCAATAGGTTGTAACCATAAAATATCTTTTTGAAAAATAAGACCTAAGATAATTCCTATCCCAAAACCTAGAAAAACTTTAGCGCTCATACTAAGATTTTTCAAATTATCACACCCTTAATTTATAAAATAATACGCTTTCCATTATATCATAAAATCCATAAAAAATTTACATATTTACATTATTTTTAAGAAAAAAGATAAAAATTTTATACATTTTATCCATAATAAACCTTGTTATTTACAAAATGCTCTATGATTAATAGCTAAAAATAAAAAGCTTGATAAAATCTTATCTATATTTTCTAAGATTTCATCAAGCTTTCCTATATTACTTATTTTATTATTTATCTCAAATTATTTATTCCAATAATCTTTATGAACTTCTACTACTTCGTTTTCCACTTCTGGGAATGGACCTTCTACTTTTATATCTTTTTGACCTCTAGCGAATACTTCTCTACATGGTAAATCAAAAGTAGGATTTTGTTCATCATCACCAGTTAATTCTAAAAGGCGTTTTTCACTAATACCATAAACTACTTTACCTACATTGCCCCAATATATAGCACCTGCACACATTGCACAAGGTTCAGCAGTAGAATAAAGAGTGCAATTCCATAAGAAATCTTTACTGTATTTTTTAGAAGCTTTTATCATTAAGCTAGTTTCAGCATGACCACTACAATTAGATTCTGTGATTTCAATATTTTCTTGTTCTAATAAAATATTGCCTTCACCGTCTACTAAAATAGCACCAAATGGAGTATTTCCATGTTCACGAGATTTTTTTGATACTTCAATTGCTTTTCTTAAATAAAATAAATGATCCATAATTTTACCTCACAAATTACTTATAATTAATATTTCTTTTGTCTAATTAATTGATAATGAATAAATTTTGTATCTACATATTCATTAGCATAAAAGACAGGTTCATCATTATTATCAAAATTGATAATATCGCAATTTAAAAAGCTTGTTATTTGTTCACATTTAAAATAATCAGTCAAAGAAGATAATTCCTGATTTGTTATTGTAGATAATTCTACTTTGTCCCAAATAATTGTACGCTTTAAAAATTCACTAAAATATTTATATATAGACACATCTAAGCAGTTTTGCAAAAAATTCTCTTTAACTATTTTTACAGGAATTCTATCAACACAATAAATAGCTGGCATCTCATTAGCATAAAACATTCGCTCAACAATAAAAACTTCTTCATTATTATCTAACTGTAATTTCTTAGCTTCATCATCTGTAGCTAAACGCCTATTAGTAGATAACACTTCTGTTTTTACTTCATAACCACTATTAGCAATTACATCACGTAAATCTCCAATAGGATTAAATACTACATTCATTCCCAAAGCTTGTTGATTAACGAATGTTCCTTTTCCCTGTTTACGAAAAATAATACCTTCACTAGCAAGCTCATTTAATGCACTTCTTACAGTAATTCTACTAACACCTAATTCTTGAGCCAATAATTCTTCTCTAGGGAGCTTGTTTGATATAGATAAATCCATTGATTGTATATACTGTAAAATAGATTGTTTTGTTAATTGACTCAATGCTTGTTCTTTTACTTTACAAAATTTCATTTACAAATCCTCTACTAATTAACTAATTTTGTTTTAATTATATGACTGAAAAAATCAAGCTGTCAATTTATCTCTACCAGATATATCCATATTTTATTTTGTTTTAAAAATTTCACTATAATTAAATAAAGTATTCAAAATAATAGCTGTAACAGTGCCTGTAAAAATACCATTTTCTAGAAGCATTTTCAAAATTTCTGGCATTTCATTAAAAAGCCCTGGTGTAACAGTTGTTCCTAAACCAATACCAATACTACAAGCTACAATAATAATATTCTCATTCTTTTTAAAATCTACACTAGATAAGATTTTAATACCATTTGCACCAATTGTACCAAATAGACATATCATAGCTCCACCTAATACTGGATGAGGAATTAATGTAGTGAGCATCGCAAATTTAGGAACAAGACCTAAGATAACTAAAATAATTGCTGCAGCTACTAATACAAATCTATTTCTTACGCCTGTAACAGTCATAAGTCCTGCATTTTCAGAAAAAGTAACATATGGGAAAGAATTGAATAATCCGCCTAAAAATTGAGCACAACCTTCAGCTCGAATACCATTTGCTATATCTTTTGGCGTTATTTTCACTTCACAAATATCAGCAATCATGTAAAAAATTCCCACAGATTCAGCCACACTAATAACTAAAAAGATAGACATTACAACTACACTGTTGAATGTGAATTCTGGAACACCAAAATGCAATGGATGAATAAGCTTAAACCAATCTGCATCATTTAAATGAGATAAATCTACCATACCAAAGAAACTAGCAAATATTGTACCTAAAATTAAGCCTACTAAAATAGCTATAGATTTTGCAAAACCTTTGCAAAAACGATTTATCAACAAAATAATTATCAATACAAAAATAGCAACTAAATAATTTATTGGGTCACCAAAATTTTCTGATCCAATTCCACCTGCCATATCTTGTAAAGCCAAAGGAACTAATGAAAAACCAATGATAGTTACTAAAGACCCTATTACTATTGGTGGAAAGAATCTAATAATCTTATTAATAAAAAATGAACACGCAAAAACTAATACACTAGATAATAAAATTGCACCATATAAAACTGTCATTCCACCAGTTTTACCGATAGAAATCATAGGACCTAATGTTATTACTGCACATCCCAATACTACTGGTAATTTAATTCCAATAAATCGACCAATACCAAAGGATTGTAAAAAAGTAGCAATACCACAAGTAAATAAATCTGCCGAAATCAAAAAAGCTAAATCTAAATTAGATAATTGCAAAGCATTAGCTAAAATTATTGGCACAATTACTGCCGCTGAATACATTACTAATACATGTTGAAATCCTAATATTGTTAATTTACTTACAGGAATTTTTTCATTAATATAATCTTTTTTCCCAATTTGTTCCATAATCAACCCTCTTTCTTAAAAGGTAATACCTATTACCTTTATTATTATACATAAAAAATAAAAAAAAGCAAATAAAAAAGAGGAAATTAAAAAATTTAATTTCCTCTTTTACTATCTTTTTCACAATATTTAATTTTTATTTATTATCTTTTTAGGATGTTTCCAATATAACTTTTCACAACGAGGTGAACAAAAAATTGTTCGCCTATCATGCTTATTCACAACTGTTACTAATTCATGACATTTTTTACATCTAAATTGTCTTAATATAACATGTGTATCTTCATCATTAAAATCTTCTACAATCCTATTTTTACTATAGCATGTTTCTTTATGATGTTTTTTTCGACAATAATAGGTACAATACACTTGATCTTTTCTTCTAGCTTCGAAAGATTGATGACAAACTGGGCATATCTTATTTAAATGCATTTATTTCTCCATCATTTTTCGAAAACGATTTTTATCTTCTAAAGTTTTTAATGCATTTGTATAAATCTTAAAAATTATTTCATCATCAATCATTTGTAATTGCATACTAGAACCTAAATCACCACAAACTTTACCTTGTGAATCAATTAAATATCTTTGTGGCATACAATAATATCTTCCATCATTAGTAAACATATATAATGTTAATGAAGAAACAGTATCTTTTAAATCTTCACCTTTTCTAAGTTCAGTTAAAAAATCACTTTCTTTGTAGTGTTCTTCAGCAGATACTATTAAATAAAAATGTCCATCTTTTTTTACTGTTTCTATAGTATCTGTATCTATATATACAGTACCAATATTTGTTTCTCCAATCATTTTATTTGATTGTGCTTCTACTGGTTTTGCAGGTTTACTCAAAAAAAATATACCCACACCTATAATAACTACAAAAAAAACTCCTATTATGCCTATATTATCTTTTAGAATGTCCATATTCACTACCTATATTATTTAGAAGCTTCTTCTACTTGTAATGGAGTAAATACATAATCTGTTAATTTTTTGTCTTTATCAAATGCAAGCATAATAGCTACAGCTTGTTCTTTATCAAATGCTGCTACATAAGTTACTCTATCGCCTTGGTCAAATCTTTGAAAATTATAGAACTTAACTTCTTTGACATTACCATATTGTTCTTTGATTTGTTTAGATAAATCTTTGTAAGCTTTTTCATTTACATTTGTTTTTAAGGTATCTGAAAAATCTTTACTAACTACATCATATGCAGGAATTTGATCTTTAGTAAATACTTCCATAAAAGTTTCTGCTACTTTTTGTTCTTTATTTAAATCATTACCATCAGCTGCAAAACATAATCCACTAAAAGCCATCATCATAATTAATGTTACTGTAAATATAACTTTTTTCATATTAAACAACGTCCTTTACTATCACTATTTTTTTATAATAGATAAGCGACAGAATATCTGTCGCTTATCCTCTAGATTTATAACTTATAATTTAACTATTAAGCTGTTTTTTGAGCTTCTCTTTCTGCTAATAATTTAGCATGTCTTTCAGCCTGAGCTTTTACTTTTGCATCTTGAGCTAATTTTTTCATTTCTTCAGCTTTTTCAAGACGTCTTGCTTCTTCATCTTTTGCTTTTTCAGCAGCAGATTTACGACCGAGTTTCCATGTAGCACCGATACCGCCCATTACTTCATCACCAGAAGTGGAAATGCTTGCACTGAGCATGAAGTCTTGATTTGGATAATGGAATACACCAAGAGCAAGACCTGTTTCGCTCTTATACTGACCTACACCAATAGCGATTTCTGTTGGAGCTTCTGGGTCAAATCCCATAGTACGAAGGTTTGCGATAGCTGCAGACATAGCACCTACTTTATCAATGCGATCTTCTACATCACTCATACGATTTTCCAAACTACCTACTCTACCATCTAATTGTTCAATCTGACCATCAATTCTAGAAATTTCATTACGACGAATATCAGCTTCGGCATTTACTGCACCAACAAGATTTTGATTATCTTTATAATTCTGATTGTCTGTAATTTCTTTATCAAGTTTTGATGTATCTCCAACTTTATTATCAACTGCATCTACTTTATCATTTACTTTATTTACTTCTTCATTTGTTGCTAAATCGCCAATATTTGTGCCACCAATTATAGCATTACCATCTTTATCTGTAGAAATTTGTACTCCATTATATGTTCCACCAGTTACATTACCAGTTGTTCCATCAACTTTAAAGTTATCTCCAACAGATAAATCTCCACCAACTGTTACATCACCAGTTGTTGTAATATTACCGCCATTAATTGTTGTAGAACCACTACCATTTGCAAATGTTGTACCATCAGTAGTTGTAGTAACACTAGTATTTCCTACTTGATCTTTAATTCCTATTGTATTTTTATCATCAATATATCCTACACTGCTGCTAGCTGTTGTTGTACCATTGCTAAAGGAAGAATGAACCCCTGTTGCACCACTAACAAAAGTATTAGTAATACCATTAGCATTATATTTAAGATCTAATGTACCATCTGCACCAAGTGATAAATCTCCTCCACCTACAACATTACCATTACCATCTGTAATAGCACCATTCAAATGAATATTATCTACATATAAATCTTTTGTAGTGATTGAAGAACCATTTATTACAGTTTCACCTGTTGTAATAGTTCCACCATTAATAGATGTAAAAGATACATTTTCTCCATTAGCATTTATAAATGTTGCACCATTTTTATCTAATATAAAACTGTTATTTCTAAAACCAAGACTTACACCTGTGTTATCTAAAGTGAAACTAGTTGTTGCTGCATAGCCCAAATCAAAACCATTTGTTCTATCCATATTAAAACGGTAATTACCAGCTTTTGATGTTATGCTTCCATATGGATCTACTACAAAATTACCATTAGCTGTAGAAAAACGACCTGTGTTATATATTTTTGTTTTTCCTTCAATTTGAGTATAATAACCTAATCCATCTTCGTTTTCAGTATTACGATCAATACCTGCTACATCAGTAGCTACTCCTCCTATATCTTTACCATTAACTATAAGATTAGTAGTTTTTATTGTGTCACCTTTTATTGTTGTAGAACCATTTCCTGTACTTGAAAAAGTTGTTCCATTAGCATTTGTTGTTACAGAATTTGTTACACCATCTTTTGTAAAGCTATCTGTTACACCATTATAAGATACTTGGCTTTGTCCTATAGCACCTGTTGTTGCATTTGTAGATTTAATCGTAGTATAACCTGTACCATTTACACTTAAACCACCAGCAGATAAGCTTGCATATTGAGTTTTTACACCATCAACATCTTTATACAATGTTAATCCATTTGCATTTAAGCCTACATTTTTACCAGATAAAGCTACACCTGCTTCATTAAGAGTCAATGTTGAAGAAGCTGTGTTGCTACCACCTCTTATTGTAGCTGTACCAGTATTACCATTTAAACTCATAGATGCTTGATTATAAGATGTTGCTTTTCCATCTTCACCATAAACATAGTTTCCATAAGAAGTAATAGATGATGTACCACCATTTACACTAACAGATGTAGTTTCTACAATCTTATTACTATCATTGTATTTAATAGAAGTAATATTGTTAGCTGAACCATTCATAGTTAAAGATGTTTTATCTGTAACATTATTATTAGTATCATATTTTGTAGAGCTAATACCTACTCCAAATGTATTCTGATTAATCGCTGTATCTATTTTTCCTGTAGTAGTTTTTAAAGATGTTGTATTAGAAATGCCACCTGTTCCTACATTTGAATATGCTACTCTAGCTCCATCAGTACCATACACTGCATCTGTTACACCAGTAGCACCTACTGTAGATGTTGTTTTATTTCCATCTGTATTTTTAGCTGTAATATTTAAGCTTGTACCAGTAATAGCACCTGTAGTACTAATACCACCAGTAGTATTACCATCTTCATCTTTTAATGTTAATCCACTAGTATTTAATGTTGCTGTTTTACCATTAGCATCTTTTAATGTAAATGTACTACCAGATAATGTTGCATTATTACCAGCAATTGATACATTATTATTACTATCAACAGCAAATCCATAGTTGCCTACTTTTAAGCTTGCACTATTTCCAGCTAAAGTTAAAGTTGATGTACCAACTGTTCCATTTTCATCTTTTTTAGTAGCACTTGCAGATATACCTCTTTTATCTTGATATATACTAGTACTCATTGTATTATTAGTAGATCCATCTATACTTAAATTTGTTGTTGTATTAACAATGCCATTTGTTGTTACATTTGAAGACGCTACTTGATCACCTTTTACATTGTATACTGTATCTGTTACACCTGTAGCACTTACTGTAGATATTGTTTTATTCTTATTACCAGAAATCGCATCTGTTGTATTACTACCTTGTACAGTTGTTGTTACACTTGTAGGTCCTACTACTGTACCAGATGTATATGTTTTATTACCAGCTAATGTTGTATCAATTTTATTAGTAATTCCAGCATATGATGTAGTTGTAGTAGCTGCTATATCCTTTTGCATTGTTGATGTTCCAATAGTTACCCAACTAGAATTCTTATCTGTAACATTCATTCCATCATTAGCCATAAGATATCCAGTATTACTAATACCACCAACTTTAATACCATCAGCATTATTAATGCTTAATCCACTAGCACCTAAGCTCGCTACAGTTTTTCCATTTGTTGCATCTTTTAATGTAAATGTACTACCAGATAATGTTGCATTTTTACCATTAATTGATACATTGTTATTACTATCAACAGCAAATCCATAGCTGCCTACTTTTAAGCTTGCATTATCTCCACCTAAAGTTAAAGTCGATGTGCCAATAGTTGCTCCACTTTCATCTTTTTTAGTAGCACTTGCAGATATACCATTACTATTTTGATACAAAGCAGTACTCATTTTCTTTCCTTCATTAGTACCTGTCATTGCTAAATCTGTAGTTGTATTGGAAATACCGCTAGTTGTTAAGCTTGAATTTGCTAATGCTTTACCTGTATTAACATCATATACTGTGTTTGTTATACCACTAGTTGTTACACTAGATTTAGTTTTTAGATTTCCACCATCATCATATACTGTATCTGTTACACCTGTATATGTTACTGCAGATGTTGTTTTATTTTTATTATCATTATCTGATGGATATTCTCCACCTCTAGCTGTTGTTGTCATTCCTGCATATGAAATATCATTTTTAGTATAAGCCTCTGTAGTTGCATTTGTAGATTTAATACTAGATGTACCTGTTCCATTTACAGTTAATCCTGTAGATGTTAAACTTGCATTTTTACCAGATAATGTTACATTTCCTACAGTATTATCTACTTTTACATAAGCAGTACCTGATGTTAATGTTGCACTATCACCTTTTATTGTTAAAGAAGATGATATTTTGCTACCAGTATCATATCTATTAGATGTTAAAGTTATACCATTAGTATCTACAACAGATGTAGATTTTATGTTTCCACTATCATCATATACTGTATCTCTTACACCTGTATATGTTACACTAGATGTTGTTTTATTATCATTATCAGAATCTGATGGATATTTTCCACCTTTTGCAGTTGTAGTCATTCCATTATATGAAATATCATTTTTAGTATAACTACCTACTGTTGAAGAATTTTCATTTGTATTTGTAGATTTAATACTAGATGTACCTGTTCCATTTACAATTAATCCTGTAGATGTTAAGCTTGCATTTTTACCACTAAATAATACATTGTTATTACTATCAATAGTAAATCCATAGTTACCTACTTTTAAACTTGCATTATCTCCACCTAAAGTTAAAGTAGATGTTGTTGTAGTTGATGTTTGATTATCAGTAACTATTTTTTTAGCTGTTAATGATACTTTACCATTTTCAATACCATTTGCAGCAGTATTTTTAAATACATTTATAGATGACAATTCTGTTCCACTGTCAGTGTATATTGTATCTTTTATAGAATTAGTTGTTACATTAGATGTAGCTCTAGTAAAACCACCCTGTTTTATAGTATCTGCTACTCCACTAGTTGTTACTTTTGATTCAACATAATTGCCCTCTGGTTTAATAGTATCAGATGCTGCTTTTACAGTTAATCCTGTACCAGTAATAGCCCCTGCCTTAGTAATAGTAGCTGTCGGACTTGTATTAGTACCATCATATATTCTTAATCCATTATTAGAATCTATTTTTAAATTTTTACTATTTAAAGTAAATGTACCATCTTTTAATGCTAAACTACTTGTAGCAGCTCCACCAACACTAACACTAAAATTATTTCCCTGAAAAGTAATTGTAGATTGTTGATTGTCATTATTTTTTGCTGTAGCTGTGATTTTTCCATTATCATTATCAACATTTGCAGTAGCAGATGCTGCTGATACCACTGTATAACTTCCAAAAATGGAAGAAGCACACATTACTGCTGCTAAAATCTGGGCTTTTTTATTACTTGCCATAAAAATATCCTCCCTCGGTTTAGTAATTATTGCTCCAAAAAATAATAAAATAACTACTATTCATTTATATCCACCATTTAGACGGCTTTGATTTCTGTATAATATCGTCATGATATGTAGCTTCATTATCTTGTTCTTCTGTAAATAGATATTTTATATCCATTTCATTATTAAAAATCTCACTATTTATCTTTATTACTTCCTGGAATGTAAATTCCCCAACATGTTTTAGCTTATTTTCGATAATTTCTTCTGAACAATTTAGCAAATTAGCTAATATATGTGCTATTTCTTCTGTTTTATAGCCTTTTTTTACAATCTCATTAACTAAATTATTATACATAACATCACCACCTTTCCAAATATGGAAATATTTTAGTTTTATTTTACTTCCATTTATGGAAAAAGTCAAATAACTCAAAGGAAAATATTAAAATTTTTAGAAATCTGTCAACTTTACACTAAAATTTATAAATGATATACTATTTCAATAATCCGAAATGGAGGAATAATATATTATGGAATCCTTTAAACCTATATTGGAAAAAATAAAAAAAATAAAACAAGAAAAAGGTTATACTAATGAAGTTTTAGCTCAAAAATCAGGTATTCCCCTCAGTACTTTGAATAAGATTTTATCTTCTGTTATCAAAGATCCCAAAATTGGTACTCTTATAGCTATCACAGATGCTTTAGATGTTGATATAAATTCATTGATTTATGATAATCTAAATATAAAAGATAAACCCAATCCAAAAGCAACTGATAACTTAGAAAAACTAGCTAATGAATATAATCTAAATATAGATGATATATCTTTTATTACAAAATATATCAATTTACCAGCTAAAGATCGTCAACATTTTCTTTCTTTATTAAGATTATTGACTTCAAAAAATATTGACAATTCTCCCGTTTTAACAAAACCAGATCATAAATTAACTATAGAAGAAAAACGTAAAATTGTTGAATATGAATTATATCTAGAAGAAAAAAAACAAACATTATTAGCTTCCATTTCTTCAAATGGTTCATAAAAATCCATTAAAAAAAGGCAGTTTATGAAATTAATCATAAACTGCCTTTTCTACTATTATTTTTTATTTATTTATCCCAAAATAATCTGCCAAAATCAATGTTGCATTATATTGTGGTTGATCAAAAGAACGACTACTTAATTGGAACCAACCATCGCCATTTCCTCTAGCACTAGCAACATACATTTCATCATTTATAAATCTTATCATCGTTTTATAAGTGAATTTTGTTGTTTTATCTCCATCTACCATCACAACATCATAAGAAAATACTGCTGTTTTGGTATTTTCTTCAACTTTTTCTTCTTGCTCAATAATTTTTGCTGAAGATAAGTCAACATATCTATTTACACCGTTTTGTGAAAATGCTAATGGATAATTTGTATCATTATTCCAATAGCTAGCTGGAGTATATAATGCTGAAGCTTCAGCCATGGAAAAACTATTTGCCGTTAAAGCAAATATACATAAGGCAATAACCATCATAAAGTATTTAACTATTTTTTTCATAATAAAGTTCCTTTCTTATTATGACCGATACAAAATTATATCCTAACTTAATCATATCTTGTTTATCATCACAAGTCAATAAAAACAAAAAGAGCCTTTAGATTATAAAATCTAAAGACTCTACATTTTTAAAGTGGCGGAGCGAGAGAGATTCGAACTCTCGCACGGCGAAGCCGCCTAACGATTTAGCAAACCGTCCTCTTCAGCCTCTTGAGTATCGCTCCATGATATAAAATTTTAATAAAACTTAATGGAATACTGTATGCTATAATGGCAGGGGCAGTAGGACTTGAACCCACAACCAATGGTTTTGGAGACCACTACTCTACCAATTGAGCTATACCCCTAATTTAATGGGGCGACTAGTGGGGATCGAACCCACGCAATAACGGAGCCACAATCCGCCGTGTTGACCGCTTCACCATAGCCGCCATATTCCATTATAATGAGCCTAAAGGCTCTAACTGGCAACTTCCTATCCTCCCAGCACGTCTCCATGCAAGTACTTTCGGCCTC
>ERZ791709.19-NODE-19-length-86935-cov-53.5686_pt1 | contig 86935 bp, 75 predicted proteins | sample MGYA00509955_ERZ791709 | MGnify/ENA primary metagenome ERZ791709 (study PRJEB30046, sample SAMN00715153) | human gut metagenome | study: EMG produced TPA metagenomics assembly of the A metagenome-wide association study of gut microbiota in type 2... | reverse complement strand
CGTGCTTACAGCGTATAGCTGCTTAGCACATTATTGAATTATTAACGAACTATTGCTGTATATTCTTGCAGAAAAGTAAGCAAAGATGATAAAATTGCAGCAAAAAGCAATAATTTTTGGGATTTTATGCTTGATATTGTAGAAAAAGTCTTAACTTTGCAGCGGATTTGAGAGGATAAGCGGTTTTTGGCTGACAAAACGGTGAAAGATCATCGGGCTGGAAGATGAGAAATCATCGGGCTGGAAAGGAGCATCCCTTCTTTTCCATAAGATTCACTTATAACAACTTTATAAATTAAAAGATTCGATTATGAAAGTAGCAATTGTTGGTGCAAGTGGCGCAGTAGGACAGGAGTTTTTGCGTATCCTTGCTGAGAGAAATTTCCCTATGGATGATTTGGTGTTGTTTGGTTCTGAGCGTTCTGCCGGACGAAAATACAACTTCAAGGGAAAGGACTATGAGGTCAAACTTTTGCAGCATAACGATGACTTTAAAGATGTCGATATTGCTTTCACATCTGCTGGTGGCGGCACTTCTGAGGAGTTTGCCGAGACTATCACCAAGTATGGTGCCGTGATGATTGATAACTCTAGCGCATTCCGTATGTGCGACGACGTGCCTTTGGTTGTGCCTGAGGTAAATGCTGAGGATGCCTTGAACCGCCCTCGCAACATCATCGCCAACCCTAACTGTACCACCATCATGATGGTAGTAGTGTTGAAGCCTATCGATGACTTAAGCCATATCAAGAAGATTCATATTTCTTCTTACCAGAGTGCTTCAGGTGCTGGTGCTGCTGCCATGGCTGAACTTGAGCAGCAGTATAAGGATATCCTCGAGACTGGTAAGACTGAGCATATCAATAAGTTCCCTCATCAGTTGGCATATAATGTCATCCCACAGATTGACAAGATGACTCCTAACGATTATACCAAGGAGGAGATGAAGATGTTTAACGAGACCCGCAAGATCATGCACTCTGATGTTCGCACCAGTGCTACCTGCGTTCGCGTTTCTTCACTTCGTTCTCACTCTGAGAGTGTATGGTTCGAGACAGAGAAGCCATTGGCAGTAGAGGACATCCGCAAGGCTTTGGAGGCTGCTCCAGGCGTAACTGTAAAGGATGATGCCCAGAACTACGTTTATCCAATGCCATTGGAGAGCGCCGGTAAGGACGATGTATATGTAGGTCGTATCCGCAAGGATTTGGCTGATGACAATGGTAACACATTGTGGTTGACTGGCGACCAGATTCGTAAGGGTGCTGCCCTGAACGCAGTTCAGATTGCTGAGTACTTGATTAAGGTGGGCAACGTAAAGTAATTACATGCTGGAAAGATTCAAACTTTTGCTCCAGGAGATGAACCGGGGCATTTATGAAAAAAATACTGAAATTTCGCTCTCGCTCCTTGCCGCTCTGGCAGGCGAGAGCGTTATTCTTTTAGGACCTCCGGGTGTGGCGAAGAGTATGGTGGCCAGACAGTTGAAGACGGCGTTCAGGGATGCTCAGAGTTTTGAGTATCTGATGTCTCGATTCTCTACGCCCGATGAAATCTTCGGTCCGGTGAGCATTCAGAAACTGAAGACTTCGGATACTTACGAGCGTGCGGTGGAGGGTTATCTGCCTACTGCCGATGTGGTTTTCCTGGATGAAATCTGGAAGGCGGGTCCTGCTATCCAGAACACGCTCCTCACGGTGATTAATGAGAAAATCTTCAGAAATGGCAATCGCGAAATGCATCTTCCTCTGAAACTTCTCGTGGCGGCTAGTAATGAGTTGCCGGCTAAGGGAGAGGGACTGGAGGCGCTTTGGGACCGATTCGTTATCAGAATAGAAAGCCGACCGATTAAGCTGGAGAAGAATTTCCGTGCAATGCTGCTGGAATCTAATGAGTCTCACACGGATCTCACTGATTCCACGGATGAGGCTAATGTTATGTCCAAGAAGTCTTCTGTAAAGCAAATGCCAATGGGAGTAGAAACATCAGAAAGAGATTTGTTTATTTCTGAGAATACAAAGAAAAAATCTGTGAGATCTGTGAAATCCGTGTGCGATATAAGAATATCCCCTGAGGAGTATGCTGAATGGGCGGAGAAAATCTGTAAGATTGGCGTGAAGGAGGAGGTGCTTGATGCAATTTCCACCATCCGTAAATCTCTGAGAGCCGTGAATGTGGATGAGGCTGCCGAGCGCCGAAACATCTATGTGAGCGACCGCCGATGGAAAAATATCGTTCGTCTGCTTCGCACTTCTGCCTTTATGCAGGATAGGGAAGAGGTGGATATCTGCGACCTGCTTCCTATCTACCATTGTCTGTGGCAGGAACCTCAAGAGCGGGATGCTATCCGAAGCATCGTAATCCGGGCACTCTTTTCTCCTTTTGCAGAAAAACTGGTGGAGATGAAGAATGCGCTTGCCGAGGATATCAAGTATCATCGGGTTCGCAGAAATCCTGATGATGGCAGAGATTATGAGGGGGAAATCGAAACCCTTTCTGATGGCTTGACTTCGCTGGAAAGGCAGTTGGGCGAGAATCTCTTCGTGTCTTCGGATGATAAGGCTGAAATTTCGGCTTATCTCCGTGATTTCTATAAGGAGTTGGCGTTTACCCGACAGGATACGATGAAACTTTATGAGGCATAATACGATGAAACTTTATGAGGTTTAATCGCGCCTCCTGTTACTTATACATTATTATATTTAGAAGAACAAAAACATGATGAACGAACATATAACTTTATCTCCAGAGTTGGAGGCTCGTGTTCACCAGGCGGTGGAGAATTTTATGCAGGGCTATGGCTGTTGCCAGTCGGTGGTGGCTGCCTTTGCCGATTTGTATGGTCTTGATGATGAGATGGCAAAGCGCATTGGTGCTGGCTTCGGTGGTGGAGTTGGCAGAATGAGAATGATGTGTGGAGCCGTTTCGGGCATCGTGGTGCTCGTTGGCTTGGATTGCGGACAGACTGAGGGGGATGACCGCGAGGGTAAATCTGCATGCTACAAGGTGGTGCAGGATTTGTTAGCCAAATCGAAGGAGCAGAATGGCAGTATCATCTGTGCCGAGATTCTGGGCTTGAAGGGTCATGAAAAGGCGCAATCCAGCTATGTGGCTTCGGCAAGAACGGCAGAATACTACAAGTCTCGCCCTTGCGCAGCCAAAGTGGAGAGTGCCGCAAGAATCTTCGCAGAATATCTGATGGAGAAAGAGAAGGCTTAGTCTTCCTATAATATATAAGAAGCTTTTTACCAATTTGGTAAAAAATATCGAATAAGATGAAATACCAGAATAACAAGGACTTGGCGGAAGCACAGTATTACTTGAAGATGCTGGACGACTTCTGCAAATCGGGGCAGGTGAAGATTCCTGATCCGACAGGCGCAGCCATGCCTTGGGATTTGAAGGAAGACCCGCTGAAGGATTATCTCATTCATCTCTTTACCCTGAAAGTGACGATTCCGGAAACTGGTGAAGAGGTGCAGAAATTCATGCGTCAGGTGGTGAATAGTAAGATCAAGAGCAAGGTATTCTATGATTGTGTGGGAAAGTTCATCGTGGAATGTGTTCATCACATGCGATTCCAGCGCCAGCGTGCCTGGACCGAAAGTCATCGTGCTGATGATGTGCTCGACTGGGCTCCCTTTAAGAGAATGGATGAGCAGGTGTGGCTTCCGCTCATCGACCAGTTGGAGCAGGAACACCGGGAGGATGGATTCGATAAGTCTTTCTTCCTGAAACTGATGGCTGGCGATGGTGCTTCGAAACCGGAAAACTGGGAGCGACTGGTAAGAGACTGGAAGGTGTGCATCGACCATCAGGTATTGAAGAAACTGAAGGATTTTATCTCGCTCCGTCAGAATAACTTCGAAACGGGATTGGTTCGCATGATGGACCAGATAACCCGCAACATGAAGACGAAGGGCGTTTCGGAGCAGCGAGCCGTGCAGGCCTGGGAACTGATGACGAACGGATGGACGGAAACGGAGTTTGAACGCCGCCTGAACCAGGTGAAGATTCAGGATAAATATCCAGAAATCAAGGAGATTGTAGCGAAGATGGGGCGTGTGGCAGATGCCAACGGCAAAGATAGGCTCACTATCGCTTCGGGGGTGGAGATGAAGATGGAGCATTCCGCAGGAAGCGACATCGAGGGCATTACCGTGGGCGATGATCTCAACTCACTTCTTCCGTTGGAGTTGGCGCAATACAGCGACGAGGATATGGAGGGGCTTTTTATCTATAAGTATCGAACCCGCAGGCTCCAGACTTTCCGTTATAAGAGCGAAATGTCGAAGCCATCCCGCAAACTCGGCTTTACCCATGCTTCCCGAAAGGGTCCGATGATAGTCTGTCTGGATACTTCGGCGAGTATGTATGGAACGCCTGAAAGGATTTCTTCTACGCTGATTTCCCTGTTGGAAGAAACGGCAGAGGATTTGGAGCGGGATTGTTTTCTGATAGATTTCTCCGTGAGCACCCGTGCCATCGATTTGATGGCAAAGCGGAAGGCGGAGCGGTTGAAGAGGATTGGAATCACGGTTGTGGACTCTACAGAAATTCCCGATAATTCTGCAGATTTATCTTCTGATGGTCAGGCTCATACGGGTCGTGGTGTCAGGCGCCAGCCTACTACAACCCATCTTCCTTTTATAGGCGGTGGAACTTCGGCAAAGAAGATGATGAACCAGATGTTTGATTTGCTGGATAACGATGGTCTTCATTATGTGAATGCCGATGTGCTTTGGATTACGGATTTCCTGATTCCGAATCCGCCGCAGCAGATGTTGGCGAGATTTAAGGAGTATAAGGAAACGGGCACCAGGTTTTATGGCATCCGGATTGTTCGGGATGATGACAAGGAGCCGAATGAATGGAAGGATTATTTCAACCGGATTTACACTATAAAGTATAGACCGTTGAGGAGGTATTAGAAATATAAACAGTTCGCCCTGTAAAGGCAAAAACTTTGTACTTTCCAGGTACTTAAAAGCTTTTGCCCTTACAGGGCGACATTCTTGCTTATGCGTAAACCCAGGGCGGTGCCCTGGGCTAGGAGCTTCTGCCCTTTCAGGGCGTATTACTGCGTTTTGTGTTTTTAAGCTTCCTTTTTCTGCGGAATCACCACCGAAGCTCCGATGCTGACGAGCAATACGAGGATGATGAATACCAGCGAACTTACTGCATCAATCTCGAAGAAATCGTGGATGAGCATCTTTACACCGATGAACACCAGCAGCACGCTCACACCCACCTTCAAGTAGCGGAACTTATCGGCTATCGCTGCCAGCAGGAAGAAGAGGGCACGCAAGCCCAAGATGGCGAAGATGTTGGAGAAGAACACCACGAATGGGTCGAGCGAAACCGAGAATACGGCAGGAATGCTGTCGAATGCGAAAATCAGGTCGCAGAACTCGATGAACACCACCGTCATTACCAGAGGTCCCAGATGCAGACGTCGCTGCATGAACTTCACTACCGGATGATCCAAGGCATTGATTTCTTCCTTCTTGTTTCTGTTCAAGAACATCTTGGCGCCGCTGTAAACCAGGAATCCTCCGAATACGAGCAATATCCAGGCGAATCGGCTGATGAGGGCAGCACCCGCAAAGATGAAGACGAAGCGAAGCACGATGGCTCCCAGGATTCCCCAGTTCAATACGTGCTGGTAATCTTTCTTATCCACTCCAAACGAACTGAAGATCATCATCATCACGAAGAGATTATCCACTGAGAGCGTCTTCTCTATCAGATAACCCGAGATGTAAGAGATGGTCATGTAGTGGCGATATTGCTGCAGACTCCCTTCATAATCGTTCGGATCCAGTTTGAGATGAGAAGCATAGCGCGAGGCTATCAGCTTCAGGTCGTCGAAGTTCTCTATGCCGTGCACCATGTCGCCATGAAAGTAGATGAACACTGCGAAGGCGAGAGCGAGAATAATCCATACAGCCGTCCAGGAGCCGGCTTCCTTGATGGAAACCACATGCGCCTTTCGGTCGATGACCAGCATGTCTAATACGAGTATGGCGGCGATGAATATCACGAAGCCCACCAAAAACATCGATTCAGTAAAAACATGTTCCATTTTTCCTTATCTATTTTATATTATACCTAATTTCATAGTTGAATCTTCATATTCATTTCATCCGTTAGAAACGTGGGCGCAAAATTAGAAAAAATATCTGTAATAGCGGTAGTTCCGGCGAAAAACTTAATTGAATTTAACGTGAAAGACAGGAATGTAACAGCTTTGTAATACCTGTCGTATTGAATGTTACTCTTGATTTCTCGAAAAGTACACCTGATTTCCCGAAAAATCCCCTTCGTTCTCGTCGTTTTTTTTGTAATTTTGCATCATCTTTAATGATCATAGTCATATTTGATTCTGTGATTATAAGTAAAACTGACAATCTCGCCAACTGCCACAACGAAATTGGGTCAACTGCCACAACGCAAAGCACCCATCTCGTATTTCGGAAGCTGAAAAAGATGCTTTCTAGATATGAGATGGGTGCTTTTTTTAGATGTGAATAGCTTACTTCTTCTTGGTCAGCACATAGTGCTTAGCCATGGCGCCTTCAGGTTCAGTACCGAGCGAGTCGGTCATGATGAGGCTGTTGGCATCCTTCACCTTGAAGTAAGTAGTCTCGCCGCTGGATGGGCGGATGATTTCTACTACGTTGTTAGCCAATACCTTGAAGATACCGCTTGCTTCGTCGTGACCATCCTTGCGCTCCAGATAGTCGGCAGAATACTGATAGGTACTGTCGGCATTGAGCGTCAATACAGTCTTGATTCCTGGGCAATCGGCAGCAGGGAGAGTTCCCTCATAGGTGCCGGCGATGGAATCGAGCACGATATCGTTAGAATTGAGCGAATCATTTCCTGCATAGCTGAGGCTATCCTGATCAGCTCCCTGGCTATTTGTCTTCTTGCTATTGCAAGAGACAACTGACAATGCAGCGATAACGGCTGCAGTCAAAACTAATTTCTTTTTCATACTATACTGCTTTTTAAGTGAATTCTTTTCGCAAAAATACGCTTTTATCTGTTACGGGCAAACTTTTTGCATAGAATTTATAGAATATTATACTATTTTCTCAATTGATGATGATAGGCACAATCTCTTCCTCGTTGGGCCAATGCGGCAGATAGAGCAGCGGGCGAGGAGTTCCCCCCAAGCCCGTCCAGTCTATCTGTTTCACAAAGTCGAAATCGGGAGGACCGAAGTCGAAACTTCTTCCATAGAGAACGATGGCGCCCCTGCCTTCATCAATTTTCCATAAACCTCCGCCGTAGGTGCATTGCTCGCCTGGTGCCAGCATATCACGGTGAAGATAGACGTGGCCGAACTTCAGCACTCCGTCTCTATTGATGATGAATTTCTGAAACATCTCTATTTCTTCTCCCAGAACATTTTGTCGATGAAATCATAGCGTTTCTCCATCTGGGCATCAGACTTCACTTCTGTCTTTACATCTATCTGAAGTACAGGAGCAACTACCTTGCCATTGGTGGATGGCCACTCCGGCAGACCCAGACCATTTGGATTTCCGGTCTTCACGAAGTTGACATAATACTGGCTGAAGATGTCGCTGATCATGTAATCCTCAGGCTGCCAGTTGAACACGCGGTTGGTAGGCAAGGTACCCATAGCATATTCTATGTCGGCAGAGTGAACGGCACCCTTATCCTGTGGAGCAGGAGCTGCATCTTCCTTCGCATCTACCACGCCGCCAGCCAAAGCTGCCACCTTGCCCTTGATGGCCATTGCAGGACGAGGATGGCAATAGCGGTAGCGGTAAACTGGCTGTCCGCCGGTCAGCTTGTGCATGTTGCCCCACTTCCAGGTAGAATAATCCAGGAAGATATCCGAAGCCAGATTCACACCCGGCTGCTCCAACACATCCTTGTCGCTGTTGATTCCGTAAAGACGGAAGAGTTCATCGATGTTCTCTGACCCAAAGGTGGCCTTAGCGCCAGCCTTCAGATTCTCAACGGTAGGCTGTTTGCCCATCAATACCGCCCATGGAGTCATCTCCTGGTTGTTGCCACCAATGAGCAGAGGCACCTTGGTCTGCTCGCCCTTGGCGAAGACATCTACAGGCTGTTCTTTCATGAAATATCCGTCGATATTATAGACAGGAACCGCTCTTACTCCCGCCAGCTTCATCAGTTCCTCGGCAGGAAGGGCACGAAGCTCGTTGAGATTCTTCATTCCTATGTTCTTTTTCACCTTCTTGCCCGTTTTCTTGCCCATCTTCTCTGCGATTTTCTGGGCAAGCTGCACGCCTTTCTCTTCAGCTTCCTTCTGGGTGGCAATCTTCTTGAATCCCATCACCGAACCGCTGGAACCCATAGCCTGAGCAAAGAGTCCCTGGCAAAGAGGGGAAGCCATCAGGGCACTTACAGACATGGAACCAGCCGATTCGCCTACGATGGTGATGCGGTTAGGGTCTCCGCCGAAAGCCTCGATGTTATCCTTCACCCATTGGATGGCTGCCACCTGGTCCATGAATCCATAGTTGCCGGAACCCTTGTAGGATGTTTCCTTGGAGAGCTGTGGATGAGCGAAGAATCCGAAGATGCCCTCACGATAGTTGGCTGTGATGGAGATGATGCCCTTGCGCGCCATTGCATCGCCCGCATATCTAGGTTCGCTTCCGCTGCCAGCCATCAGTCCTCCGCCGTTGAAATAAATCAAAACCGGCAGATGCTCCTTCATGGTCTTTGCAGGAGTCCATATATTAAGGTATAGGCAATCCTCGCTGTTTGTCTTCGTGCCGAAGTTCATGTCTCCGAAGATAGGTTCCTGCATCGGGTTCGGTCCGAACTCCTTTGCCTCGCGCACGCCCTGCCATTTCTGGGCTGGCTGAGGAGCCTTCCAGCGGAGATTGCCCACAGGAGGGGCTGCAAATGGAATACCCTTGAAAACTGTGATGCCTGAGAGGTCTTTTCCTTCGAGAATACCTTCAGCTGTCTTCACCTGAGTTTGCGCCATCATTCCCATAGCAGGGAGCAGAAAGGCGATGGATAAAAGTAGTTTCTTCATATCGTAAATCTTTAGTTTCTTTTTATCTTATAGAATTGTTTTGTAAATCATAACTTGCATTTCTGCAATGATAATGCAAAAATAAACAAAATATCGGTAACTTGGCTTGTTTACCTCATTTTTTTTTCATATTTTTGCAGAAAATAAGCTGCGCTCGGCAATTTGTAAGCAAGCTTACATTGCGCTCGCTTGCATTATTTTTGCAGATAATATAATGTTTAATCTTTAAAACCCCTAATGATTATGATGAAAGGTTATGAACAGAAGAAGTATCCTGTAGCCACCAAGCGCTACGTGCAGTGGCTGGAGTTGGAATCTGATGAAGAGGCTATCCGCGAGTATCGCCGCCTGCATTCAGAAGGTGTGCAATGGAAGGAGATCCGTGACGGAATCCGACAGGTGGGAATCCTGGAGATGGAGATTTACATCTTCGGCAACCGCCTGGTGATGATTGTGGATGCTCCCGAAGATTTTGATTGGGACAAGAAAATGACAGAACTCGCCACCCTCCCTAGACAGGCAGAGTGGGAGGAAGTGGTAGGCAAGTTCCAGAAATGTGGAAAGGGTGCTACGAGTGATGAGAAGTGGCACATAATGGAGCGCATTTTTTATCTTTATGATTAAAACGGAAAATATGAAGAAAAACCTAAATGATTTCAAGCGTCTCTTGCTGACGGCTTGCTGTACTTTGGTGCTTTCGTGTGGCTGGGCAACGGTCAACGAAAAACCTTTTGTAATCCCTGAACTCAAGCAATGGAGCGGGGCAGAGGGAATGTTTACCCCATCGGGAAAATACGTGGTGAAGGGCGGAAAGAATGCCCAGAATGTGGCAAAACTCTTTGCTGCCGATTACCATGACCTGGTGGGAAAATCGCTCACACCTAAGACGGGGAAACCATCTGCCGGCGACATTGTGCTGGTGCTCCAATCTGATAAAAAATCAGCTCGGCAGCTCGGCAAGGAGGGCTATCGCCTCACCATCGGCGACGTAACTACCATCACGGCTTCTTCGGTAGAAGGACTGGTATGGGGAACCCGTACCGTGCTGCAGCTTTCAGAGCAGCAGCGCTCGGCTGGTTTCGTATTGCCTAAGGGTTCAACCCAGGATACGCCTGCCTATGGGCTGCGAGGCTTCATGATGGATTGCGGCAGAAAGTTCATCCCCATGTCTTATCTGCGATCGCTGGTCAAGATGATGTCTTATTACAAGATGAACACCCTGCAGCTTCATCTCAACGATAATGGATTCCTGCAGTTCTTCGGTAATGACTGGGCGAAGCCTCAGGCTGCCTTCCGTCTGGAATGCGACACCTATCCGGGACTCACGGCTAAGGATGGCAGCTATTCCAAGGTTGAGTTCATCGAACTCCAGAAACTGGCAGAGCAGTATGGCGTCAACATCATCCCCGAGATAGATGTGCCTGCCCATTCGCTCGCCTTCACCCATTATAAGCCGGAAATCGGTTCCAAGGAATATGGCATGGATCATCTCGACCTCTTCAATCCCGAGACCTACAAGTTTGTGGATGGTCTCTTCAAGGAGTATCTGGAGGGCAAGAATCCTGTGTTCCGAGGCAAGGTGGTGCACATCGGTACCGATGAGTATTCCAATGCCAAGAAGGATGTGGTGGAGAAATTCCGCTACTTCACCGACCATTATATTAAATATGTAGAGTCGTTTGGCAAGCAGGCTGCCGTTTGGGGCGCACTTACTCATGCCAAGGGCGACACCAAGGTGAAGTCGGAGAACGTGATGATGCATTGCTGGTACAATGGTTATGCTGACCCGAAGGAGATGAAGCGCCAGGGCTACAAACTGGTGAGCATTCCTGACGGATTGGTTTACATCGTTCCGGCAGCAGGTTATTATTATGATTACCTGAATTGTCAGTATCTCTACGATTCATGGACTCCGGCGCAGATTGGCAACGAGAAGTTCGAGGAGAACGACCCGGCGATTCTCGGCGGTATGTTTGCCGTATGGAACGACCATGTGGGCAACGGCATTACGGTGAAGGATATTCACGACCGCCTGTTCCCTGCCCTGCAGACGCTGTCGGCAAAGTGCTGGACGGGTGCAGCCACCTCTTTCTCTTTTGAAGATTTCAATCGTCTTCGCCTTGCGCTCAGCGAGGCTCCTGCGGTTAACGAGGCAGCACGCTGGCAGAAGGGCAAGCAGCTCAGGATAGAGACATTGAACCCTGGTCAGACCACGGGCGAGAAAGAAGTGGGCTATGGCTATCGGGTGGAGTTCACCATCGAGGGAGCTGATGAGCTGAAGGGCACGGCGTTGTTCTCATCCGAAAATGCCACTTTCTATCTTGCCGACCCGGAAAGCGGCCAGCTTGGTTTTGCCCACGAGGGTTATCTCAACAAGTTCAACTACAGGGTAGAGAAGGGCAAGAAGGTTACTCTGGCGATTACGGGCGACAACAGGAAGACCTGTCTTTATGTAGATGGCAAGTTGCGCGAGGAGCTTGGTCCGCTCACCCTTTATGCGATGCAGCAGAAAGACCTGGCTACTTTCCAGAAGAGCGATGCTACAGCCACTCAGCCTATCGTGTATAATCCTTCGGCAAAGATGCACTATCAGCGCACGCTGGTGTTCCCACTCCAGAAGGCTGGCGAATTCAAGAGCCGGATTACGGGAGTGAAGGTGGAGCAGGAATAGTCTATAAGTGCCCATAAAAGCCCCTATTTGCTTAATCAGGTGAAAACTTCGTTAAGATAGTTGAAAAATAGGGGCTGAGGAGTACAACGTATTCAAAATTTTAGTAATTTTGCTTCAATACTACTACAGAAAAACAGCTAGCTGTATCAACTAGATGGTAATAGCAGACAATACCAGAATATTTCTGGCGTATTTCTTCAAAAATTAAAACCCATGAAGAAATGTTTAACTAAAAGCCTATGGCTTATTATTGCAGCCTTACTAGTAGTAAGTTGTAGTAAAGAAGATGGTGTGATGGATTCTTCATCACGAAGTGACAAACTGGAAGTTAGCTTCAACTTCTTTGAGAAATCTATCTCAGAAATTGAATCCAGAGCAGGTACTGATGACGTAGCGCAGGCAGCATCCCCTTGGATTACCCGTGCAGACACCGATGGGAAGAAGAACCTGAGTGAGTGCAAGCAGATTACTGAGTTGGAAGTAGCATTGTTTCCGGAAAATAAAGATACGATGTATATGGTAACCCAATTCTCTACCGACAAGAACTTCGGACAGGTGAAACTGTATGTGCCTAGAGGTAATTACAAGATGGTGGCTATCGCTGCTTCCACTGATACCCCTTCAAAAGACAACAAGGTCAGCATCAAATCAAAGACTGAGGTCGTCTTCCCGAAAAATGTGGTCACAGATATGTTTTATACCTATCAGGATATTGTCGTAAAAGATAGAGAAGAAAGCCAAAACTACGACTGCATTCTGAAACGTGGAGTAACCGAATTGCTGCTCGACAGCCGTCAGGAACCTCGCCCGGACTACATCAAGTCGTTCAAATATACGATTACCGGCAACTGCGGTAATGTCTTCAATCCATCTACGGGTCATTGCCTCAAGCAGGCAACCCTGACCAGGACATACGATGTCTCGGGCGATCGGTTAAAGGCAAAAAGATTCACTTTCAGCATCTATTTCTTCCTGGGTGAGGATGATGTTACGGATATCACGCTGACTACCCAGTCTATTGATACTGAAGATAAAGTGGCAAAAAATCTATCGTTCGAAACCGTCCACATGGTGAAAGGAAAGATGACCATCTATAAAGGTCCATTCCTCTCTACCCACTCTGCTGCATCATTCTTTATCGATTCGCCAACCATTCCAGGTTCCGGTTTCAATACCGAATTTGAATAAAAAAGCAAAAACGAAAAAGAGGGTGCGTCATAAGTCCATGACGCACCCTCTTTTTCGTTTTTACATAAATTGCCTTTATGCACTTATGACACACCTTGAATAAAATGAATGCTTTCACTCTTCTTTCATCTGTTTGTAATGCGATGGTAACATCCTTTATTATAAGAAAGAATAGAAAAGAAATGAAATGAATAAGGCTCTAATCGTATTCTCCTATTGATTACCCATTGTCTCTTCCGTCCTCTCTGCGGCTTTTTGGAAAAACGGGCGCCAGGTTCTGGCTGCAGCTGATGGGTTATACTTCCCTGGCGTGGTTGTCGAGATTCGCCATCGTTGTAGCCATTCTCGTAGCCTTCCATTGTCAGGGCAACAGGGCACTCTGGTTTTGCCGAAATGGATTTCTAAGAAAATAAGAGTGAAGCAGTCTTTGGGTCTTTGTTTTTTTTCGTCTATGGACGAAAAACTTGTTAAAAACAGAGATATTTTCGTCTTTGCACGAAAAAAATGCTATCTTTGCACAAAAAATCGAGTATGAACGAAAATATAGAATCAGTAAAGAAGTATAATCTTTGGTTTGGTAACACCATCGATTGCGGTTTTCCCCGTCCGCTTTATACCGAAAGTGTCGCTTCGTATCTTGGCAGCAAGGTGGTGAAGGTACTTACGGGACAGCGACGTGTGGGAAAAAGTTATATATTGCGTCAAACAGCCATACATCTTGTGCAGCAGGGTGTCAGTAGCAATAATATTGTCTTTATCAACCGTGAACTAACAGCGTTTGATTTTATAGAGAACTATAAAGATTTGGATAATTTTATCCGTTTGTACCGGGAGGAATTGAAACCTGAAGGACGAATTTATATCTTTATAGATGAAGTGCAGGATATTGATGGTTGGGAACGTGTAGTCAACTCGCTGTCTCAAGATTATACTGAAGATTACGAGATATTTATCACAGGTTCTAATTCTAAGATGTTCTCTGGAGAATTATCTACTCTTCTATCTGGTAGATATGTGGAATTTCACATATTCCCATTGTCTTACGAGGAATATGCGAGTATTCATCAGCTTCCTGCCGGCAGAGTGAGTTATTTGCAGTACATGGCGGATGGTGGTTATCCTGAACTTGTGCATTTCCAGTCTTCCGATGTAAAGCGTAACTATATTTCGGGATTGAAGGATACGGTATTACTGAAAGACATCATACGCAGATATACGATTCGCGATGTAAGACTGCTCGAAGATTTGTTTGCCTATCTGGTTAATAATTCTTCTAATCTTCTTTCTGTTACCAATATTACCAACTTCATAAAAAGCAAAGGACGCAAGACTTCGTATGATACTGTATCTCTATATTTGGGATATATAGAAGAAGTTTATCTTGCACATCGTGCTTTGCGCTATAATATCAAAGGGAAGGAGATTCTTTCTGGCAGTTGTAAATTCTATATGAACGATTTGTCGTTCAAGAATTATCTCTATGCCGGATTCGGATATGGAGCGGGGTATTTGTTGGAGAATCTCGTTTATCTAGATCTGTTACGGCATGGATATGATGTATATGTGGGGAGTATTAAGGATAAAGAGGTTGATTTCGTTGCCATCAAGAATGATCGTATCATCTATGTGCAAGCCACTTATATGCTTGTAGATGAGCAGACAATAGAGCGTGAATATGCTCCGTTGGAATGTATAGCAGATAACTATGAAAAAGTAGTAGTATCGCTTGACGATCTTCAGTTGCCTTCTCGCAAAGGCATTACGCATGTGAGGGCATGGGAATTATCTCAGATGTTATAGTTTCATTCCGAATAGTAGGTAGCTGCTGTTTTATCATATAAAAAGTGTACATCATTTTACTTCTAAAAGCTAAAATAATATACACTTTTTGCAAATTATCTCTTTACTTTAGAAACAGACATTGAGTCGGGCACTAAGAGCCGTGAAATCTCCATTGTCGTTTTTGATGTACTGGAACGATGGCTGAAGGGAGATGGATTCCGTTAGCTGTCTTTTCCATGTTACTTCCAACGAATATTCCGAACCCTGCTGGAAGCGGGCGTACTGGCCCGACAATCCGCATTCGTTCTTTTCGTCTTGATAGGCGCCGCCCAGTTCTGCGTATCGGTAGCAGGCATTCTGATGATGGGTATTCTCGGAATACTGCACCATGCACGAAATGTTTTTGTCGCCAGCCTTCCATACACTCTGCTCTCCGTAAATCCACCAGGCACAGGTGACCTTGCCTTTGGATTCATCGGCAGAAACCATTTCGCCATCTTCGTTAATCGGATATTGACGGGTATGGACGGCAGCACCCGCAAAATATTTTCCACCTTTATGTTCATACTCCAACTGCGACATGTTGAAGATTCCATCCTTCTTCGGGCGAACCAGGAAAGGATTGTCGTGGGCTTTCCTGCCATTATATCCTGCACCGTTATACAGACTGTTTCTGAAAGTCCATCCACCCTTGGTTACATCAAAGTAAAGGGTCAGCCCCGAATACGGATAGTTGGCTATCGGATAGCTGGATGCAACAGTAGGGAAGATTCCCTCTGAACTGTTCTGGAAAAGTGCCGTAACATCAGAGGTAAAGAAATCTTCGTTCACGTTTCTCACACCACAAACAGATGGCCCGAATTCCACTCGTGCATGTAGCCCAGCACGGCAAGTATGGCGAAGTTATTGTCTGCATCTATGTTCGAAAATCCCTGCCAGTCATCAATAATGCCATCGTTGGTCTTTGCCACATGCAGCGTTGCCGCCTCGAACGAATCCTTTCCTTTTCCTATCGGAACACTCAGTTCCAATCTCAGCTGATTGATCAGATTCGTATTTTTGTTCATGTCCCATTGCCATTCAGAAATATATTGTCCGTTAAAGCTCTGTGCATAAGCAAGGCAAATATTGATGCATCCTAAAATAATAAAAATAATTCTCTTCATTTCTTCATGTTTTTGTATAATCTTCATGCTGCAAAGGTACAGAATATTTTTATATCCTGCAATACTTATTAGTATTTTTATTTCTTCTAAATAAAAGAACTTTCTTTATTATCCCCATTTCTAGGTATTTATTATGGAAAATTAACCGTAATATATTTAAAAATCTTTGCCTTATCAGATATTATTCGTACCTTTGCGTGGTCTTTTAAACAGTTTATACGGTTTAATCAGTAAGAAATCAGTTTAATCAATTAGAAAAATGAAGAAGATATTAAATCCATATTTGAACAAGGAGGGTTACAACTGCGTTTGCTGTGCCCCCAACAATCCCGTAGGATTGCATCTTGAGTTTTGGGAAGAGGGTGAGGATGTGCTTACCGTCTGGAATCCCGGTGAGAATTACCAGGGCTGGATCAACACCCTGCATGGCGGAATCATCAGTATGCTGATGGATGAAGTGGCAGGCTGGGTCATCAACCGCAAACTGCAGACCACAGGTGTGACGATGCAGCTCAACGTGAAATACAAGAAGCCTGTGATGACCACCGATTCGCAGATTACGGTGCGTGGTCACATCGCCAGTCTGCGCCGCAACATCGTCACCATCCACCTGACTCTCGAGAACTCCCAAGGCGAGGTTTGTGATGAGGGCGAAGCTATCTACTTCACCTTCGGTCCTGATAAAGCCAAGGAGATGGGATTCGACAGCTGCAAGGTAGAAGGGGAGGAATAATTCTCCCCTTATGGAGAGGAATTTGATAAGGAAGCCTTTCTTATGAAGACTTCCTTTTATGAAGTCTCTTTACGATGCAGCAGCAGTCTTCTTGTTGAAGAGCCAAATCGACAGGATGATGATTGCGATGCTTACAAGGCTGAGGCTTGCTTCCATCATTGGAGTGCTGGCGATGTAAGTATCGTAGCATTCTTCAGGAATCAGGCAGAGCGTATTGTTGGTGATGTGAATGATGATGCCCGGAATCAAACTCTTGGTTCGGTAACACATCCACGCCATGACGATTCCCAGAATGATGGGTCCAGGAATCTGTGCCGGGTTGAGATGGATGAGCCCGAACATGATGCTTGAGCCGATGATAGCATACCAGGGACTGATGTTCCATTTCAGCATCTTTCGCATCATCAATCCGCGGAAGAGGTATTCTTCGGCTATAGGAGCAATGATGCAGAGCACCAGGATTCCAATCGGATTATGTGCCAGGTTAACAATTTCCTGCTCCATGTAATCAGGCAAATCCATGAAACTTTCTAAAACACTCATAGGAATGGCCTGGAACAGTCCCACCAAGAAAACCAGCAAGAAGATGATTGCCTTAGGCTTCTGCTGAATCTTTTCCAGGCGAACACGCAGGTGGAATTTCTTCCGGCATTTATGAATCATATATAGCTCTGCAGCCAGCATATAAATTGCCATGGCCCATGCAGAACTATTGATGGTTGTCTTCGTCAGGAATTCGATAAATTCGCAGCTCAAAGCTGCTGCAATGCCAACCGGAAAGGCTGCAAGCATGGACATCAGATAGACGTAGATGGCACTTCTGGTGCCAGGCCATGCACGATACTGAAACCATCCCTTGGTTCCGTTTCTTCCCTTTGACAGGATTGCTGAAAGTTTTTCTTTTCCCATAAAGCTGTAGTTGTTTTGTTTGTTTCTGAAATCTTATCGTTTGTAGAGATGCTGCCAACGAGCACAATGAAAGCTTACTTTCAGATTGCCGAGTGCTGCAAATCTGGGGACAAAGGTATAATAAAATCCTGGCTTGTTGGGTTAAGTGCATGTTATTTTTATGTTAAAATACCGACACCCTCAGAGAAGTATAGTTTTGTTTGATCATGCTCTGTCTGCGTTTAAGAGTTCATTAAAATCACAACTACCCGGAAAGTCGTTCTCTGCCCATTTTGTGGTCTTCATAGATGACCGGCGTCTGCCATCTATTAAGACCAGCCTCGGTCTTCATAGATGACCGACTTTTGGCACAAGAAGACTGTTCTTTCGATTGCCGGTGCAAAGGTACAAAAAATCTAAGCAGAAAGCAAGCTTTTTCCCGTAGAATGTTGGAAGATAGTGTGTAAGTGACTGATATGTAGGAGTATAAGTATTTTTGATTTTTACATCTGATTGCAAAAGCTATCTTGGATTGCTTTTGATGATTGAAAAGCGGAAGAAGAGAAAAGTGTCATTAAGGGTCAGTGTCATTAAGGGTCATTTTCATTTTCGGGGCGCAAAAGTCATATATAGTATTATATAAATATTTATATTATACTATGGCTCAAAATGACATTTGTATTTTCAAAATGACCCTTAATGACACTGACCCTTAATGACACGATAGAGCATCTGAAAGTTATTCTGAAAGGATGCGATTTTGATTGTATCGTGTTGATAATCAATTTGATAGTTGCTGGTTGTACTGTTCAGACTCCCTCGTTTAATGCTATTAAAACGCACGGAATCGCCTTCGCTCTACCCAAGCTTTTCGTGCTGTTTTACGAGAATCTTGACAAAAATATATCAAGAAATTCCTTGTTTTACCCCTTTCATCCTACCTTTTATCCCTCTTATTTTTGTCTTCAGAAGAGGTGAAAAGTGCCATCGGAACCACTTTTTCTTACTTCTAAGGGTATTTTTCTCATCCTTTCTCTGTAAAAAAAATCCGGCCTTTCTTGTCATTTTTGCTTGAATAATGTGATTTTCTGTTGACGATGGAGTCTGGCTATTTAGGGGATAAGGTCGTTAAGGTCATTAAGGTCAAGGTCATTATCGGTCATTAAGGTTTTCCAATCCCTTAAAAGTCCTTTACGGTTTATCATGAAAATCACCTTTACTAAAAAAGGGTGGTTTATGGGGTAAAATCCATGTTTTATAAGGGTAAAATACAGTTTTTTTCGGAAAAGTGTGGTTTTCAGCCCCTATTTTCGTAGGAAAAGTGTAGTTTTTTAGCCCTTGTTTTTATAGGAAAAGTGTAGTTTTTAACTATTGATTTATAGGAAAAGTGTGTTGTCTATATTTATAAAAGAGACTTCTTGGTTTGAATGCCAAGAAGTCTCATAAATCAATTTTTAAAAGCCAGTTCTTATTTTCTGAATTTCCTCCAGTGGAAGCTCTGTGGCCGTTGATACTTGTGCTTCAGAAAGCCCCATTGACAAAAGGCGGTAAGCTGTGGCTATCTTTTCTTTTGCCATTCCTTTCGCCATTCCTTTTTGCATTCCTCTCTTCTCATCAAACTTTCTGGTGGCATATATATCACGCATATTCTTGATGTCCTCGTCATAAAGCTCAAGTTCCTCGCGGGAGAGCTTGCGGAGGTCGCCTATCTCTGCCAACTTACGGAAGACTGGATACTTCTCGCTGAATGGCATCTGCTCAAACATGTTCATATTCTTCATTATATAAATCCAACAATCAAATATATCCATACACTCTGCCTCCGTATGCTTGTCGAACAGCGGCAACTGGAGGTACACAATACGCATCCTGTCGGACACTCGCTGGTGTGTTTGCAAATCGGTAAGCACCAGGTCGGTACGAAACTCCTTTAGCATTGGACTCACCGACACAAAGTCCATGAAACACACCGTATAGACTGGAGTCAAGTGATAGTCCCAGATTCCACGAACGCCCTGCTGCACGATGGCACGTGCCGTGTAATACAATGCCCTGTCGGCAAAGTATTCCTGTTCTTTCTTCTGCATCTCGACGATGACATGCTTGCCTTCGTTTGTGACGCAATAGACATCGAAGACCACACCGCGGTCACCGGGGCGCAAGCCAAGTTTTTCGGTCTTGGCAAACGTCACGTCCTTGATTACCAACTCGTCTTCAAACAGTCCGTTGAGGAATGTTATCAGGCATTCTTTCGTGTCTTCGCTTCCAAAGATTCGCTTGAAAGCCCAATCGACACGTGGGTCTATAAATCTTGCCATCTTCTTACGTTTTATAAGGTCGTGGACGCAATATTGCATTTCTGCTGCGAAGATACACTTTTTTGTTGAAACTGCCAAGAAATTCTAGAATTTTCTTTCATTTTACGCCAGTCTCAACCTCAGCGAATTAAGCACTACGCTTACGCTGGAGAAGGCCATCAGGGCACTTGCCCACATTGGGGTTATCTGGAAATCAATGCCGAAGATATGAAGGGCTCCGGCTGCCAGCGGGATGCAGATGATGTTGTAGATGAACGCCCAGAAGAGATTCTGCCAAATCATGTGAACCGTCTTCTTGCTCAGTTTTACGGCTTCCGGAAGTGCCAGCAGGTCGTCGCTCATCAGCGTAATCTGCGCCACATCCATCGCCACATCCGTTCCCTTTCCTATCGCCATGCTCACGTTGGCAAGGGCCAGAGCCTGGGTGTCGTTGATTCCGTCGCCCACCATCGCTACCTGCTTGCCTTCGTCCTGAAGTTTCTTTACCAATGCCTGCTTGTCGCCAGGCAGCACCTTGCTCTGGTAATGCCTGATGCCGGCTTTCTCTGCCCAGTAGTGAGCCGCTTCCTCCTTGTCGCCACTCATCATATAGACTTCTATTCCCTTTTCCTGCAACTGCTTCATCGCTTCCTGGGCATGCGGCTTGAGGGTCTCTCTCGTCTCCAGATCCAAATCCTCCTGTTTGGTGAAATCGATGTTCTGGTTAGGAATGGTGAGGGTGCCGGTCTTGTCGATGACGAGGGCGTTGATCTTGTGGAGATTCTCCAGCGCCGACGCATCCTTGATAAGGATTTGCTTCTGCGCCGCCTTGCCGATGCCCACCATCAGAGCGGTAGGAGTAGCTAAGCCCATGGCGCATGGACAGGCAATGACCAATACGGCTACGGCTGAGAGAATGGCCTGCGGAAGTGCTGCGTTGCCGCCTATCAGCCACCATGTTAAAAAGGTGATGAGGGCGATGGCTGCCACGGCTGGAACGAAAATCAGAGCCGCCTTATCCACGATGCGCTGCACGGGTGCCTTACTGCCCTGCGCCTCCTGAACCATGCGGATGATGTGTGCCAGGGCGGTGTTCTCGCCAATCTGCTTGGCTCTCATGCGGAGCTTTCCCTGACTCGGAATGGTGCCAGCCAGCACGTTGTCGCCTGCCTTTTTCATCGCCGGAGTCGGTTCGCCGCTGATCATCGCTTCATCTACATAGGCAGCATCGGGAGTCATGAAACTCTCAGCCAGGGTAACCACGCCATCCACCGGAATCTTCTCGCCGGCTCTTACCTCTATCATGTCGCCTATCTGAATGGTGGAAATCGGCACTTCCTCCATCTTGTAGTCGTTGGTGCCTTCTATCTTCTCGTAAGTCACCAGTCGGGCGGTTTTCGGCTGCATTCCCATCAGTTGTCGGATGCTGCTCGCCGTACTGTCCTTTGCCTTTTCTTCCAGGCATCTGCCGGTCAGCACGAAGGTGATGATCATCACGGAAGCATCGAAATAAGTGTGCCATTCTATGCCTCTCGCTCCCCATACCATTTCTCCGAAGAAGGTGTTGAAGGTGCTGAAGAGGAAGGCGATGAGGGTGCTGAGTGCCACGAGCGAATCCATGTTTGCCGTATGATGCAAGAGCTGTTTCCAGGCGGAAACATAAAACTGTTTGCCGCAGTAGAGCAGGTTGGCGAGTGCCAGGAGCAGACAAATCTGATTGGCGAAGGAACTCGAATGATGAGTCGAGGCAACGCCATCTGAAATCATATTCTGTTCCATGCCCAGGGAAATCCAGCCCATGGAGAAACACATGGTCAGGATGGCGAAGAGCCAGGAAGCCAGGGTTCTGCGACGCAGGAGAGTGAACTCTCGGCGATTGATTTCCTCCACGCTTCTGTCGTTTTCGATGACGAGGTCGTATCCGGCGTTGCTGATTTCCCGTTTCATATCTTCCAGAGAAATGATGTCGGGGTTATAATCTACCAGGGCTGTTCGGCTCGCCAGGGAAACCGAGGCGGAGTTGATGCCTTCTAGCGATTGCAGTTTCTTTTCAACATTGGCAGAGCATACGCTGCAAGCCATGCCTATTACAGGAATTGTTTTCTTCATCTGTTTCTTATATAAATGTTCTGAATACTATAAGCAGAAGCTTTGATATCTGCTCTTCAGCCTGCAAAATTACATATTATTTATGACCCCCGCAAGATTTATGGAAGAAATATCCCGATGGATAGATGAAAATCACAATAATAAGGTAGATGAAAAATGTGATGATTCAGGTAGGGGAACAAAAAAAGGCAGGTTCCAAATTGCCTTGGAATCTGCCTCAATCATTTATGGGAGATGATTATTTGACTTCGATATTCTTGGTAGCCTTAGCCTCCTCCTTAGGAGCAAGCTTTGGAATCTCAACCTCAAGAACACCATCAGCTACCTTAGCTGAAATCTTCTCACGGTCAGCGTCCTCAGGGAGTGTGTAGCTCTGCTGATAGTTGCTGTAAGAGAACTCGCGGCGCAGATAGTGCTCGTGCTTATCTTCATCCTTATGTTCCATCTTGTTCTCGATAGCCACATTCAGGTTGCCATCGTTATCGATGTTGATGCGAACCCATTCCTTCTTCAGTCCAGGGGCTGCAATCTCCATCTGGTAAGCTTTCTCGGTCTCCTTTACGTTAATGGCAGGAGCGGTAGCATTCATACGTGGCATCATGTCGGTGTTGAAGAATGCATCATCAAAGAAGTTACTCAACCAATCTGAATTATTATTTCTACGTGCTAACAACATAATTAAAACCTCCAATTTTATTTTACTCATCCTCTCGGTTCCTTGCGGCCCCGTCGGGATTTCTGCTTGTTATTTATTTATCTGTTCTTTTCGATTGCCTCCGCCTCGAAACTCCGTTATCCTTTCGAACTCCTTCATCTTTTGGCTTCAGCTTTCACTCTTATGTTGAGCAACTTGCGTGCCAGCGTCGGATTGATGACAATATTGGCAGCAAAGTATAATTAATTTAAACTTTGCTGCCAAAATGGGAGGCGACCTAAAAAAACTCCCCAAAAAGTTTGGAAGTTATGATAATTCTGTGTATTTTTGCAGTGTTTTAAAAGATAAATCGTATGACAACATTAGCAATAAATAAATTATGGAGTTTTTTGCAGTCTTTGTCTATGACTGCGAGCAATGAACGTTGGCTTGCTGAACGTTTGTTGGAATCTGCTGATGCAAAGACTAAGCTACTTGAAGGAGAAAAAACTTCAAGCAAATGGGCTAATTATCCACTTTCTCCTGAAATTGTGGAAATGACTTTGAAAAATCGGAAGAACGTATCTGATGATATAGATGAAACTTTGTATTCTGCAATGGAGGAAAAGTACAGATGAAGGTTTTTCTAGATACTAATATCATCATTGATTTTTATGATAAGCGGGGTGAGTTTTATTATCCTGCAGCAATCATCTTTGATTTAGCGTATAAAGGCAAAATACAGTTATATGTGTCGGCAACCACTTTTGTCAATGCATTCTTCTTACTCAGAAAATCTTATCCTTCTTCTGAATTGTATCATACTATGCGAGGGCTTGCATCAATATGCGAGATAACTGATGTGAATAAAGGTATGATAAAGAAATGCTTGGAAGAAGAGAGAAAGGATTTTGAGGATAGTGTCCAATACGAATCAGCCTTGCTTCATCAGGTGGATGTGATTATTACTAGAAACGTAAAAGATTTCAAGGGATTTGCTGATAATGTGCAGACTCCAAATGAATTCTTGGAAACAATTCTCAATAACTAACAGAAAAGCTCGCCAGGATTTTGATGGTCTTGGCGAGCTTTTCTTCTTTTATTTCCCGAATCTAGAAGTATCTACTTCTTCATGTTGCTTGGCCTTGTAGCCTCCAAAACGATAAGTGAGGGAGAGGCTGAAGATTCTGCCAAAGTACATATTGTTGATGACGTGCTGACCTCTGTAGGTGTCGTGCAGATGGTTGTCGCCTGTCTCGAAGATGTCGTTGCAGTAGGCTTTCAGCTGGAGTTTATCGTCCTTGAGAGGCTTCCAGGTGAGGGCAGCGTTGAGATAGCCTGAGGCTGGGATGTCAATGATTCCTTGGATGGCGTCGGTACGGACGGAAGCATCGAGGTTGAGAAGCACATGCTTGCCAAAAAGAAAAGTACCGTTCCACTGGGCTTGACAGAACCATTTGCTGCGGTCGAATGGAAGATCATAGAAGTGGGAATTCTTGTCGTTCTGATATACGCCAGTGAAAGTAAGGCGATTCTGCCACCAGTTGCCTATGTTGATTGGGGTTGTGAGCATCAAGCCTACCTGGTTTACATAGTCGAAGTTGACATGCTTGTATTCCATCTCCTTCTTCTCGTCGCTCTGGTAAGGAAGCTGACGAAATTCATCTTTCGAGTTGTTGAAGAAGAGACTTGCCACGTATCTGCTGTGCAGAATATAGGTAAGCGAGAGGCTGAGGTCTCGTGATGGCTTCAACGTCGGGTTTCCAACAATCTTTCCATATCCGCCCGCATTATAGGTGGTGAAGTCCTTCACCGACCAATAGGTAGGGTAGTCTCTGTCGCAATCCAAGTCGAATTGGATGATGTGTCCAGCTTTTGGAAGATAGGTGATGGAGAGTGTAGGGAAGAGGTTCCACTCATCCCAGATTGGGGTGTGGTAATATTCTTCCATGAGCGATGCTTCCATCGTGAGTTTTTGTCCGAATGACTTGCTGGCTCCGATGTAGAAACACATTTGATCTTCGTTTTGAATGGTGTTGCCATAAGAAGACTTGTTGTTGTTTTCCTGCGAACTCTTGTCTCTTGATGTGGTGTAATTGATGCCGTAGTTCAAGTCCCAGTCTTTTCCTAAGTCGTGCTCCTGCTTGAGGTAAGCGTGCCATTTGTCGATTCGCTGCTGGCTTGTGATGTCGTAAATCTCATCGTAGAGACTGCTTTTTAGCCATTGTTCATCCGGTGAATTATAATAGGTGTATTCTGCTCCAGCCGAGAAACCGAATGGTGTGGAGTAATCCAGGCGGAAGTTGTGAAACTGACTCTTGGCATGGATTCTGAGAAGGGATGTGAAATCGCCATCATCCTCTGACGTTCCTCTCGTGTTATTGAGTTGTGAGGTGTAGGCAAAGCTGAGCTGATGATTTTTCGCCAGATGATAGTTGATGCCCAGTCGGATGTTGTGGTTGAGATGGCGTTTGATATTGTCGCTATGTGTAGAGAAGGCATAGGAAGTGCCATCAGTCAAGGTGTGGGCAAACTCATTTTCATAGTAATAATATCTCTTGCCATGACCGAAAGAATAGAGCATGTCTATTTCCCATTTCTTGTTGGTGAAGAGCAAGGAGGCGCGCTCTGTGTAACTGTTGCGGTTCTGGTGGGTGTAGCCGCCGAAGAGCTCGCCTTGCAGGGAGTGAAAGCCTGTGTTGTGCTTCAGCAGGAGGTTGATGACCTGTCCCTTTACCTGATAGCGGGCTGGGGCTGAATAGATGACTTCAGCGTTGGCGATGCGGCTGGTAGGAATCGTTTTCAGAAGCGAATAGAGCTGCTCGCTCGTCATGGTGGTAGCCTTGCCGTCTATCATCACGGTTACGGATTGGGCGTTGAGGGTCAAGGCTTCATCCTGTTCGCTCACGCCAGGCAGTTGCTTGATGGCTTCATAGGCATTATCCACCGGATGGTTTTTGATGAGTTGAGGCAGGTCATAGGTCAATGCTGCTCCTTTCACCTTTACGATAGGTCGTTTGCCTTTTACCATCACATCGGGGAGGGAATGGATGATGCTGTCCATTCTCAGGGAATCATTTCTGTTTCCTTGTGCCCAGCCGGCAAGACTAATGGCCAGGCAAGCGCTTAATATAGCCAATCTTTTCATATTCTTCTTATCTTTTTATCGTTCTTTCGGAAAAAAACTCCCGATTTCGGTTGCAAAAGTACTGTAAAAATCTCGTGTCAGCAAGGGATTTTGATTATCAAGTCTTATCAGAAGTGTTATTTAGTCTTATCAAATCAGAAATAATTTCCTGAAAAGTATCTTACTTATCTTCTTTTTTATTACTTTTGCAAGCATGAAAGAGAAACGAAGAATATTCATATTGGCAGTTGTGGCTTGCTTTTGTACATTGGTAATGCAAGCACAGGAAGTGAAGAGTGTTTCTTTGGATTCCATTCCGAAGGCATCTTTACCTAAGGAAGGTATGTCGTTGGAATATTCTCGTCCTTCGCTCGGTGGATTTCCTGTACTTCAAGGCAAATCTTATTACTCTGAATCGAATGCACCTTGGATGTCGGAAGAAGGAAAACCTTTGGAGATTGCGCCGAATGCAATACCTCATATTTCTCTTCCTTTCCCGAATTTGGGTACGATGGCGGTATATTCTTCGGGTATTGAAGTCCCAGGACTGATGAATAGGCAGACTGCAGGGGTTGTTTATCAACAAAACTTCGGGCGTTTTGTTTTTTCTCCTTATGTCGGGATAGAAAAGATAAACACGGGAGTATATGGATTTGGCAATCTCACCAAAGCTTCTTTTGGTGGACGAATGGCTTATCAAGTAAACGACTGGCTCACAGTGGGATTCTATGGACAATATGTTCCAACGAAAACCTCTGACCCTCGAAGCGTCATCATGTCTCCTTTCAATCCCAAGAGCAGCTATGGTGGCTTCATGGAAGTGATGTTCAATCAACATTGGGGGATAGGAGCCAAGATGGGACGAGAGTTTGCGCCACAAAAGAATGGTAAATGGGGATGGAAGAATACCACGGAGGTTTATCCGATTTTCAGAAAATGAGTATTTAATTCATCTGGAAAAATCTTTAATAAAGGAAAGAATGAAGTTACATCTTAAATACATAGTTACGCTCGTCATCACGGCTCTGGTCTGCATCTTCGCATATCAGGCCTATTGGCTCGTGGGGCTTTATCAGTCTCAGGAAAAAGAGGTTGAAGCGAAAATCAAGGGTGGAATGGAGTACGCTCACTTCATGGAGATGAAGAAGCGAATCATACGATTGCGCAATGATGATAAAGGACCTCATAGACAACTGACGGGTGCTGTTGCCTTTTCTATGGATGAAGACGATGATATAGATCAAAAGGTAAAGGTGAAAAAGGTTCGTGGAGGAAAAATCGTTCAGTCTGTTCAAACAACTTTTACCAAGCAAGAGAAGCGTAGTGAAGATGACAAGGACCAGGAATTGATGATGATGATGTCGGGCAAGCTGGCAACTATGGTGCAACAAGCGCTGTTTGGCAAATTGAATGAAATTGCCAAACCTGACATCAATGACTATGACAGTGCATGGGTTGCCAAGATGCTTTCAGACAGTTTGTTGGTGGGCAATAATGCTCATCCACTTCCGCATCAGATTCAGCTTTTTGCAGGAAAGAAGGTTTTGGCGAAAGTGACGACGAAGGGGTTTGTGCCTTCCGCCAATGCCAAGCAATACCAATATGTGGTTTGTAATGAGGGGGAGGCGAATGAGGAGAAATATGTCCTCACCCTAGAGCCGCTTACGATGACTGTGCTCAGCCAGATGGCAGGCATCCTTGCCACATCGCTCTTCATCATGCTTATCCTGGCTTTCGTCTTCTGGTTCCTGATTCATACGATGCTCAAGCAGAAGACGCTTGATGAGATGAAGAGTGATTTTACCAATAATATCACGCACGAATTGAAGACTCCGATAGCCGTAGCCTATGCTGCCACCGACTCCCTGCTGAACTACGGAATGCTCCAGCATCCTGATAAGGCGCGCAAGTATCTCACCATCGCCCAGGAGCAGTTGCAGACGCTCAGCGGATTGGTGGAACAGATTCTGTCGATGAGTATGGAACGACGGAAATCGATGCTTCTCAATATCGTGGAAGTTCCAATGAAGGAGGTGATTGAACCATTAATCTCCCAGCATCAGCTGAAAGTGAAATCAGGAGAAAGAACGGATAAAAAGGTGAGTATTTCATTGTCCGTAGAACCGGAAAATCTGGTGGTTCATGCCGACCGGATGCATTTCTCAAACATCGTGAGCAATCTCATAGACAATGCTATCAAGTATTCTGAAGATAGCGTGAAGATAGAAATCAAGGCTTGCCAAAAAGCCGAGGATGAAGTGCTGGTTTCCGTATCTGATAATGGAATCGGTATTGCCCACGATAAATTGCCATATATTTTCGACAAGTTCTATCGGGTGACGGATGGCAATAAATATACGGTCAAGGGCTATGGTCTCGGGCTTTTCTATGTCAAGAGCCTGATGGATAAAATGGGCGGTTCTGTTTCCGTAGAAAGCGAGCCGGGAAAAGGAAGCTGCTTCACCCTGTATTTCCTTAAAGGCAAAAAAGTAAAAAGGTAAAAAGAAGCAATGAATAAGATAAAAGTATTACTGGTAGAAGACGAAACATCCTTGGCGATGATTCTGAGCGACACCTTGGAGGCGCAGGGCTTCGAGATGCGCACGGCGCATGATGGCGAAGAGGGGCTTCGTATGTTTGCAGAACAGAAGCCTGATGTGCTGGTTGCGGATGTGATGATGCCCAAAATGGATGGTTTCGAGATGGTGCGCCGTATCCGCAAGACGGATTCCCGTACTCCTGTGCTTTTCCTCACGGCTCGTTCGGCGGTGAATGATGTGGTAGAGGGATTTGAATTGGGTGGCAATGATTATCTGAAGAAGCCGTTTGCCATCCAGGAGCTCATTGTCCGTATCAAGTCGCTTTGTCATCGGGCTTCTGCAGGAAATATTTCTTCTGAAGAACAGGAAGGGGGGAATGTTTCTCCTGATAATCCGAATGCTGCTGATCAATGGCTCTCCATCGGTCGTTATCGCCTGAATGTTACCAGTCAAATTCTGCAGTTGGATGGTAAAGATACAGAACTGTCACATCGTGAATCAGAAATCCTTCGCATGCTTGTGGAGAGCAAGAACAATGTGGTAGAGAGCAAGGATATTCTCCTGCAACTCTGGGGCGATGACAGCTTCTTCAATTCCCGCAGTCTCCATGTTTTCATCACCAAGCTCCGCCACAAGTTATCTGCCGATGAAAATATCAGAATCATCAATGTGAGGGGAATTGGGTATAAAATGATTTGCTAGAATCTTGTAAAAGAACTATTCTTCCTATCCATCAACAAGCGCATCGAATGCTTCTTTGAAGTATTTGTCGAACCACTCGGCTGGGTGATCTGTTATCTGATGCTTGCCTGATTTCTCGATGTGAATGGCAACAATGTCGCCAAAATCGGAAGTGCCATCAATGAAAAGAATGTTTTCAAAAAGTGGTAGAGAGGCTCTTACTCGTTTGATGCCTTCCGTGAAGTTATATTCTATCACGTCTTGGTTTACATTATGACCGCCCAATATATGGCGTTGGTCAACACGAGTGGAGGAGTCGATAATATGAGATAGACCGAAATATATCAAACAAATCTTATAGTTTGCATTTTTGAAATCTTTGATAAGATTGACAGGTAAATCTGAGGAGAAATTAGTTTCAAAGGCATAATTTTTCTTTAATAGGATAGCTTCGTCTTTCTCTTTCATTAGTGTGGAGATAACGGTTCCTTCTACCCACGAATCTTTCCAGTCTGGATGTTCCTTACGAAGTTTCATGGCAAGTTGATCTCCATCAAATGCTTTTACACTTGAATAGAATGGGCCAAGTTTGCTTTTTCCTGCTCCGTTTGGCCCTGCAATAATGGTGAATTCTAGTCGTCGTGTCATAGTTGCAATTTTTTTGAGGATTATGCATGGAGCAAGTAGCTCATTTTCCCCTTTCCTGGAGCTGCTACTTGCTGGATAACAGTATATTTTCTAGTATTTACATCAAAAGTCACTTCATCATCACTTCCGTCAGGATTAGCTAGAAAAACTTTTTTCCCCTCAAAATACGGCACGGAAAAACCTTTCGCCCACGCTTCCAGGTAGATTCGTTCCACCTCATCGTGTACGGCATTGTTGATTTCCCGAATCGTCTTGCCATTCGAGAGTCGCCAACCTTCTATTTCTTCATATTTGCACATAAGCCTTTAACCTTTAGAAAACCTTTGAAAAATCTACTGCAAAAATACGAGGAATCTTTTTAATAGCCAAATATTTTAACCTCTTTTTTCTATCAGCTCTTATCAGAAGCATCTGTTTTTGAAAGTTTTTCCCAAAAAGGTTTGTGGTTTCAGGAATAATGGCTAATTTTGCGGGCTGAAAGGGGAATCGCTTGATAGGCGATGATTCTTGGAATGATATAATATAAATAGGATATGGATAGGAAAAATGATGGCCTCAGACTGATGGATGGGGCTGGATATAAGAAGATAATAATAGCTTGCGACTCTTATAAGGGTTGCCTTACGAGCAGAGAGGTGAATGAGGCGATTGCTTCGGGATTAAAGGTATGGAATGCGGATGATGCTTCTCCCGAAAAGAAGAATTTGCATTCAGAAGATGCTTCTCCCGAAATCATTACTCTGGAAATGAGTGATGGGGGAGAGGGAATGCTCGATGCTTTTCTCTCGGCGATGAAGGGAGAGCGGGTGAGGATTCATGCCCATGATGCGCTGATGCGATGGATTGAGGCGGAATACGGAATCGTGGATGATACGGCGATTATCGAGATTGCGCAGACCGCTGGACTGGCTCTGATTGAGCCCGAACAGCGCAACCCGATGAAGGCTACTTCCTGGGGTGTGGGCGAGATGATTATGAATGCCTGGCACCGTGGTGTGCGCCATTTCATCGTGGGATTGGGCGGAAGTGCCACATCCGATTGCGGCATCGGAATGCTCAAGGCAATGGGCGATGAATGGAAGAAAATCCGACAGGAATGCAGCTTCGTGCTGGCTTCGGATGTTACCAATCCGCTTTGTGGTGAAAACGGGGCGGCTTATGTTTTTGCGCCTCAGAAGGGAGCTGACGCTAAGATGGTGCAGATGCTGGATGATAGAGCTAGGAAGTTTGCCGAGGTTAGTGCCAAGCATTTCGGATATGATAGGAGTAAGATTCCAGGAGCTGGTGCGGCTGGAGGACTGGGCTATGCTTTCCTGCAATATTTCAATGCTGAGGCTCGTCCTGGGGCAGACCTTCTCTTGGATGAGATAGGTTTTGATACGCTCATCCTGGATGCTGATCTCGTGATTACGGGCGAGGGACATAGCGACCGTCAGACCTTGATGGGGAAGTTGCCGCAAAGGATTCTGGAGCATGTTCTGAAGTGTAAGGAATCGGATAAAAGCCATGTTGCCTGTTCGCAGCTTGCCGGAGATTTCAAATCCCCGGAATCTTCGTTCCCCCTTGTGTGGCTCGTGTCAGGTGGCGTAAGCGACAGACAGGCTATGCTGGATGCTGGCTTTGATAGAGTTATTCAGGTTACTCCGGATAGTATGCTTTTGGAAGAGGCGTTGAATCCCGATGTAGCTCGTAACAATATCATCAAGGCGATAAAGAACAAATAAAACAACAGAACTTTCGCATGTGTTTCAAGATGGGTTGAAAGCTCAAAAGTTCCTGCAAAACTCTCGCCCAGAAAGGGTGTGCTGTTCGAACCTTGCGAAATTTAAACAAGAAAATAATGAAGTATATAATTTTTGATTTTGATGGAACCATCGGCGATTCGCAGAGTCTCATCGTGAAGACTTTGCAGGATACGATGCGGGCAAGAAAACTGGAAGTGAAATCGGAGGAGGCTTGCGCCAAGACCATCGGTCTTCGATTGGATGAGGCTTTTGTCTCGCTCTACGGAATGAGCGATGAGGAGGGGCTGGCGTGTGCGGCAACCTATCGCGAAATTTTTCTGGATAACAAGAAGACGATGATTGTGCAACCCTTCCCTCATGTGATAGATACTCTGAGAGAGTTGCATCGTCGGGGCTATATTCTGGGTATGGCTAGCAGTCGCAACCATTGCTCGCTCGATGGATACGTGAAGCAGCTGCAGCTGGAGGATATCTTCTCTTCCATTGTGGCAGGCGATGATGTGGAGCATGCGAAGCCGGCACCCGATATGGTCTTCAAGGCATTGGGAGAGATGAAAGGAACTATTGATGAAACCCTCGTTGTAGGCGATATGAACTTCGATGTGGATATGGCTCACCATGCTGGGTGCAAGGCCTGTGCCGTAACCTATGGAAACGGAACCCGAGAGCAGTTGGCTTCTGCAGAATTTATCATTGATGATTTTGCAGAACTCCTGGGACTGGTCTGAAATTTATTCTGAACTATCGTATGTGAGGAAGTTAAAGAAAGTTAGAGAAGTAAGAGAGAAGTAATTTTCTTACTTTTAAGATAATTAGTTTACAAAGCAATAAAGACATTAAAAAGCCCTTAAGGGAAAATTTTTCTCCCCTTAAGGAAAAATAAATTTTCCCTTAAGGATTTTTATATTTATCCTTAAGGGAAAAAATGAAACCTCTACTTCTCCTATTTTTCGGGCGTTAACTCAGAAAAATCAGAAGGTAGAATTATATTTACGTTTGCATTTACATTTGCATTTACGTTTGTATTTGCATTTACGTTTGCATTTATATAGAATAGGTGACTATTCCTCCATCAACTTGCGATAGCGACCCTTCTTGATCTCTGTATCGCCCAGGCGGCGTGCCTTGTTGATTTCATATTCCGAATAGCTGCCCTCGAAGAAGAAGACCTCACCGTTGCCCTCGAAGGCAAGAATGTGGGTACAGATTCGGTCGAGGAACCAGCGGTCGTGACTGATAACCACAGCACAACCGGCAAATGCTTCCAAACCTTCCTCCAAGGCACGCAGTGTGTTCACGTCGATATCGTTGGTAGGCTCATCGAGAAGCAATACGTTGCCTTCCTGCTTCAATGCCAAAGCCAACTGCAAGCGGTTGCGCTCACCACCTGAGAGAACGCTGCAGAGCTTGCTCTGGTCGGTGCCCGAGAAGTTGAAACGGCTGATGTAAGCACGTGCGTTCACGTCTCTGCCACCCAGACGCAAGGTCTCGTTGCCCTGAGAAATCACCTCGTAAACGGTCTTCTGCGGGTCGATGTCCTTGTGCTGCTGGTCCACATAAGCCAGCTTCACGGTCTCACCCACCTCGAATGTTCCGCCATCTGCCTGATCCAAGCCCATGATGAGGCGGAAGAGGGTAGTCTTGCCGGCTCCGTTAGGACCAATCACACCTACGATGCCGTTAGGAGGAAGCATGAAGTTGAGGTCGTTGAAGAGCACCTTCTCGCCGAACGCCTTCTTTACATGCTGTGCCTCGATAACCTTGTTGCCCAGACGAGGACCGTTAGGGATGAAGATTTCCAGCTTCTCCTCACGCTCCTTCTGCTCCTGGTTGAGCATCTGCTCGTAAGAGTTCAGACGAGCCTTACCCTTAGCCTGACGTGCCTTAGGCGCCATGCGAACCCATTCCAACTCGCGCTCCAATGTCTTGCGGCGCTTAGAGGCAGTCTTCTCCTCCTGAATCATTCGCTTGGTCTTCTGGTCGAGCCAAGAAGAGTAGTTGCCCTTCCATGGAATACCCTCGCCACGGTCCAATTCAAGAATCCACTCGCTCACGTCGTCGAGGAAGTAGCGGTCGTGGGTTACGGCGATTACGGTACCCTCATACTGCTGCAGGTGCTGCTCCAGCCAGTCGATGCTCTCAGCATCCAGGTGGTTGGTAGGCTCATCGAGCAGGAGCACATCCGGCTTCTGCAGGAGCAGGCGGCAGAGAGCCACACGGCGGCGCTCACCACCCGAGAGATTGGTAACAGGCCAATCGCCAGGAGGACAGTGCAGGGCAGCCATCGCACGCTCCAGCTTGGAGTCGATATTCCAGGCATCGGTAGCATCGATGATGTCCTGCACCTCAGCCTGGCGCTGCATCAGCTTGTCCATTTTATCAGGGTCTCCGTAATATTCTTCGAGACCGAACTTATTGTTGATGTCCTCGTATTCAGCGAGTGCATCATAGATTTTCTGCACACCCTCCATCACGTTTTCCTTCACGGTCTTGTTCTCGTCGAGCGGAGGATCCTGAGGCAAGTAGCCCACAGAGTAGCCTGGGCTCCAAACCACCTCACCCTGGGTAGGTTGCTCAAGTCCTGCGATGATTTTCATCAACGTAGATTTACCGGCACCGTTCAAACCGATGATGCCGATTTTTGCTCCGTAGAAGAACGATAGGTAGATGTTCTTCAGAATCTGTTTCTGGTTTTGTGGGATAATCTTAGATACGCCCACCATTGAGAAGATGATCTTCTTGTCGTCAACTGTTGCCATATATATTATTAAATAATGTGTATTTGTGAATAAATAGAGTAAATTGCCGAAATTGGCACTAACAGTTGCAAAGATACATTATTTTTTTGAAATTCTCGCCTTTCTTTCCAAGAAAAGTTGTATATTTGCAATTAAATGATTTTTTGTTGATTAATTAAAGAAAGGACAATGATATGGATGCAACCTATATAGACCTTACCATCCGCCTCTCGCTTGCGCTGGTTCTGGGTGGAGCGATAGGAATAGAGCGTGAATACCGTGCCAAGGAGGCAGGTTTCCGCACCCACTTCCTGGTGGCCCTGGGTAGTGCGCTGTTCTGTGTGGTTTCGCAGTATGGATTCGGAGTGGATCTGAAGGATTCCTCGCGTGTGGCGGCGCAGGTGGTTTCGGGCATTGGATTCCTGGGCGCCGGTACCATCATTTTCCAAAAGAATGTGGTGAGAGGATTGACTACGGCGGCTGGCTTGTGGGTGACGGCGGCCATCGGATTGGCGTGCGGTACGGGAATGTATGTTGCGGCGGCTCTTACCACGGTGATGGTGCTGCTGGGACTGGAGGTGCTGAACTATTGGATTCCGCCATTGGGAACCACTACCGTTGAGCTGAATTTCTCTGCCCCGTCTCGTGAGAGCGTGAAGGATTTCATCAAGCAAATCAAGCAGAAAGGAATGGAGGTGCATTCCTACGAACTGAAAGAGCGCCGGTTATCCAAGGAGGAATTCCTGGAGGCGAATATCGAAGTGAAGGCGAAGAAGGATTTCCATACTCTGGAGATTCTTGACCTGATGAACGATTTCTCGGATGTCACGATTTCGGCGATAAAATAGAAATCCTACGATAAGTATCTATGATAAAATATAAAGAAAAAAGGAGTTAAGATGATGGTCTTAACTCCTTTTTTCTTTATATATATCGTCTTTATTATGCTTGGAAGATTCTCGCCAGATAGTCATAGTGTTCGCCTTCTGCCACGAGTTCACCATGCAACCCGCAGGTTTCGGCGATGGATTTCAGTAATGGGAAATCCACGTAGAGCCAGTCGAAGCGGTCGCCCTTTACATCCTTGTAAATCATCTGATAATCTACTTCTCCGTAATAGGCTCCATTCAGATTGATGTCGAAACTTCCATCCTCATTCTCGTAGATGTATTTCAGGTCAGAGGAATCGATGAGAATCTGACCGCCCGGATTCAGCAACGCCTTCAGACGCTGGAAGAGGGCTGGGAGATGTTCTATCTTCCCGGCAATTCCCGTTCCGTTCATCAGAAGGAGAATCGTATCGAAACCCGTTCCCAGATGATCGTCGAAGAGATTGATGCATTCCGCATCCTTCACCCCTCTCAACTTCATTGCTTCGCAACTTAAAGGCGAAATATCTATCGCCTTCACCGTAAAGCCCTTCTCCTGCAGGGCGAGCGTATGGCAACCGCTTCCGGCTCCAATATCCAGCACCCGTCCCTTGGCTAGCTGCAAGGCTTTCTGCTCCAGCACCGGCATTTCCGGGACGCTTCTGAAGAGATGGGTTACTGGCATTTCGTCTTCCTCGAACATCGAAGAGAGCACTCTCAGTCGGGCCGCCTTCCCCTGCTTCTGGAAATCGAGAATGGCTGCGCCCATCGGGTCTTTATCTGCTGATAATATTTCTGTATTCATTTTCTTTCTATCTTGTATCTTAAGTTTCTTGAATTCTTCTGCAAAAATACAATAAAGTTTTGATAAAACAGATATATTTCTGAAAAAACTAATCAGATTTTTATTCGTATCTGATTGCCTCGATAGGGTCGAGTCTTGCTGCCTTCTTGGCTGGATACCATCCGAAGAACACGCCCGTAAAGGTACATACGGCGAAACTCATGATGATGCTCCAAGGCTCTATCTGAGTGGCTATGTGCAGGAAGGCATTCAGACTCAGCGACAGACTCACTCCCAGAATCACTCCGATGATTCCACCGGTTACTGAGAGCAGAATCGCCTCGATGAGGAACTGGTTCAGAATGTCAATTCCCCTGGCTCCCACACTCATTCGAAGACCGATTTCACGGGTTCGCTCGGTAACGGAAACGTACATAATGTTCATGATTCCAATACCGCCCACCAGCAGGGAGATTCCTGCCACACTGCCCAGAAGAATGGTGATGGTGGACATGGTGGAGTTCATCATGCTGGAGATTTCCTCCTGCGAACGGATGTTGAAATCATCCTCATCAGCCTCGGTGGTGGCAGTAGCGTCCTTCAGCTTATGGTTGCGGCGGAGAATTTCTGAAATCTGATCCTGCGCCGGCTGGGAAGCCTCCTCGGTAATGGCTGAACATACGATTCCGCCCAGATAGGTCTGTGCTAGGATTCGCTTCATCACGGTGGTGTATGGGGCGAGGACGAGGTTATCCTGGTCCATACCCATCGAGTTGTAACCCTTCTTCTGAAGCACACCTATCACACGGAACGGGATGCTGTTGAAACGTACTACCTTGCCGATTGGGTCGCTGCCGTCGGGGAAGAGATAATCCACTACGGTCTGACCGAGAATGCAGACCTTGGCAGCTGCCTTGATGTCGGTATCGGTAAACATTTCTCCATCTGCCACCTTCAGCTGGCGGATACTCAGGTAATCCTGGTTCACGCCATAGATGGAACTCTGCGTATTGTTGTTGCCGTAGATCCACTGTCCTGAACTGTTTACGGTAGGCGAAATGGCACTGATGTAATTACAATCCTCCTTGATGCTCTGGTAGTCGGTCTGCTTCAGGGTCTCCATCGATGAAGCATCCTGTCGCACACCGCCTCTCATGTCGGCACCCGGCGAAATCATAATCATATTGCTACCCATCTCGGCGATGTTCGCCTTGATGCTCGCCTTACTTCCCTGTCCGATGGCAAGCATCGTAATCACGGCAGCAATACCGATGATGATGCCCAGGGCTGTGAGGAAGGAGCGCATCTTGTTGGCTGCTATCGCTCGAAGTGCTATCTTTAAAAGATTCTGATAATTCATTTTCTATACTATTATTCGTCCGTATTGGCTGGCAGAGCGGCAAGACCTTCTGCAGCCGAAAGGATGTTGTCATTATAGGTGTCGCTGATAATATGTCCGTCGCGCAATTCGATGTTGCGGCTGGAATACTTGGCGATATCCGGGTTGTGGGTTACGAAGATGATGGTTCTGCCCTCGGCGTAGAGCTTCTGGAAGAGAACCAGAATCTCGAAACTGGTTCTCGTGTCCAGATTACCCGTTGCCTCGTCGGCGAGAATCACGGCTGGATTGTTCACCAGTGCTCGGGCGATGGCTACACGCTGCATCTGTCCACCCGACATCTGATTGCTCTTATGATAGAGTCTCTCGCCCAATCCTACAGCCTTCAGAGCTTCGATGGCACGCTGCTTGCGCTCTTCTGCACTGATGGCAGGATTGTACATCAGCGGCAGTTCTACATTCTCCACGCTCGTGGTCTTTGGCAGAAGATTGTAGTTCTGGAAGATGAAGCCAATCTTGCGGTTGCGCAGGATGGCTCTGTCGTTGCGGCTCATCTTGCGCACGCTCACGCCATCCAGGTAATATTCACCCTTGGAAGGGGTATCGAGACAACCCAGCTGGTTGAGCAGGGTTGATTTGCCGGAACCCGACTTACCCATAATGGTAACGAACTCGCCCTCGTAGATCTTGAAGCTTACGCCTTTCAGGGCGTGGACGGTTTCATCACCCACAAGAAAGTCGCGGCGCACGTTGTCGAGCTCTATCACCACCTTCTTGTTCTCGTTGTTATTTGATGTTTCAGACATAATGATTCTTTTTTACTTCTCCCCTTACTTCTTCTTTCCTCTAGGACCCGGACCGCTGATCAGTCCCTGGCTCTGCTGTGGAGCATCCTCTTCTTCCGGAACATTCACCACGATTTCCGTAACAATCTTATCGCCCTGCTTCAATCCCTTGGTGATTTCTGTATTGATTCCATCACTCTGACCGATGGTTACAGAATGAGCGGTGAGGGTGTTGCCATTCAATGTCCAAACCTTGTTTTTACCCTTGCAGTCCACGATCTTCATATCCTTGCCCACGGTTTCCTTGGTAGGGGTAAAGCGGAGAGCCTTGTTGGCTACGGCGAGCACGCCGCTGCGCTCCTGGGTGTAGATGGTAACGTTGGCAGTAAGACCCGGCTTCAGTTTCAAATCAGCGTTTGGAGCAGAGATTACTACCTCGTAAGTTACTACGTTGTTGGTAGTTGTAGCTTCCAGACGCACCTGCTTCACGGTTCCCTCGAAGGTATCATCCGGATAGGCATCTACGGTGAAGGTTACTCGGTCGCCCTCCTTTACATTGCCGATATCAGCCTCGTCCACGTTGGCAACCACCTGCATGTTGGTCAGGTCCTTGGCGATGGTGAAAAGCTCTGGGGTGTTGAAGCTTGCTGCTACGGTCTGACCTTCCTCTACGCTCTTCGAAATCACGGTTCCGTCGATAGGAGAGGTGATAGTAGCATAGCCGAGGTTGGTCTGCGCTCTCTGTACGTTTTCCTTGGAAGAGGCAACCTGCTCCTTCGCCTGGCGATAGGTGAGAAGGGCATTCTCGTATTCATCGGCGCTGACAAGTCCCTTCTTGTAAAGGGTTTTGTAGCGCTCCATATTGGCTGCCTGATAGTTCAGACTGCTCTGTGCGCTGGCTAGGTTTGCCTTCGCGGTATTCAGTTCGCTCAGGAGATTGGTCTTGTCAAGTTCTGCAATGACCTGTCCCTTCTTTACCTGGGAGTTGTAGTCCACATAGAGTTTGTTGACGATACCGCTCACCTGGGTACCCACGGTTACTGAGGTTACAGCCTCGATGGTACCCGTAGCGGTTACGCTGTTCTGCAAGGTTTTCAGCGCCACTTTTTCCTCCTTGAAGTTAATATCTTCCTCCTTTTTTCCGCCCGACATCGCCCATGCCGCCACGGCAACGATTACTATCACCACGACAGCAATCCAGATTTTGCTAATTCTCAACTTTTTCATTTATATTCAGATTAATTTAATTCGAAATAATAAAACTTTGTTAGGGAGGGGAGTTAAGGAGCTCCTTAACTCCTTCACCCTCCTTAAATATGTCCCTCCTTATAGAATTTCAACATATTGATGTTGAGGATGGCGAGGTATTTCGCCTGAAGCTCGTTCTGCTTCGCTTTGAGCAGGTTATCCTTTCCTGTTCTTAGCTCAACGATGTTCTTCAATCCCAGCTTAAACTGCTCGCTCAGCAGATTGTAACTGGTCTGGGCACTCTCGCTGCTAACCTTCGCCGCCTTAAACTGGCTCTGGTTGGTGGTAGCCTGCAACCAGTAGTTCTCTATGGTAGAGTAGAGCTGAGTCTGCTGGTTCTTCAGGTCGAGCTGGATGTTTTCGCGCTGAATCAATGCCTTGTTCACCTGAGTCTTAGTAGAACGGTTTTCAAAGAGAGGGATGCTCACGCCTACGCCGCCTCCAACGCTGAAGTTGGTCTTCAGCTGCTTGGCAAGACCATTGTTGTTCATGGAAGTATTGCTGGTGGAGAAACCGCCGTTAGCGCTGATGGTAGGCAGCTTGCCCGCCTTCGCAATCTTGATGTTCAAGTCGTTTTGAGCCAACTGGTTCTTGATGGTCTTGAACTCCGGACGGTTTTCGAGAGCCGCAGCATAGACTCCGTTCATTGCCGGAACAGCCACGAGTGCCATCTCATCGGTGGTATTCGGAATCTCGATATCGAACGCCTCATCGCTTGTAATCAGAAGCAGTTCCTTCAGCTGTCGCTTGTAGTTCTTCACATTGCTTTCAGCCTGCACGATGTTGAATTCATCCTGAGCTCTCTGAGCGGTGAGCTGTGCCAGGTCTGCCTGACTCATTTTTCCAATCTTCACCATCTCCTTGCCACGTTCTTCGTTCTGCTGGCTCGAGAGATAGCTCTCCTTGTTCACCTGGATAGCCTCCGTGGAGTAGAGGATCTGCACGTAGAGCTGTGCAATCTGTTCCTGCAGCTTGATAGCCTGAGTGGCAGAATCAAGATCGGCAGCCTCTTCAGCAAGTTTGTTCAGCTTGATCTGGTTATGGTTCTTGTTTCCGTTCCAGATGGTATAGTTTCCCGCTACAGAATAACTTCCGTTGTAATATACTTTGTCCACACTTGCTCTTGAGAAACCGTCTCCGCTGATTCCGCTAGCCACCCACGGTGTATAGTTCACGCTTTGGTTGGTGCTGGCACTGAGCGAAGGAAGCAATGCCGCTTTCGACTGTAGATAATCTTCTTGGGCGCTTGCCTTGGTAAGTTGCGTCTTCTGAAGAGAAATGTTGTTGGCAAGCGCATAGTCGATACAGTCTTTCAGCGACCATTGTCTGGCTTGCGTTGCTAATGGTGCCGCCACAAGGAGCAGAGCAGCCATCGCGTTTTTTACTTTTCCGTTCATAATCTTTTTCTGTTTTCTTTTTACCTGTTTTATTTATTTCAGAAACGTTATTAATCTGATTACATTTAGACGGAAAAGTTTAGCATAAAGTTTCAATTTTAACAATCCTTGTGATTTTTGTGAAAAAATGGCAAGGGAGGGGGAAAAGAAAAATCCGTGAGCAAGATGCGCATCTTGCTCACGGATTTGATTCTGTGGTTATCTGGTATCCGTTAGGCGTCCTTCCGGATTTGCAATCCGCATCAATCACCTTATTTATTTGCTATTTCTGATGATTTCCTCAGCCTTATCCTTTTCGCTGTCAAAGCTGAATACTTTATAGATGAGACCTGTATTCTGAAGATCCACGATATGTGGCGCCATCATTTTGAGCGCTTTCAGCTGTTCGTCGTCGAAAGGGAATATCTTCATGATGCGGACCACCTGGGCGCAGGAATAATAGCAGCCGAGGCTTGCCACTTCTATCAGGTCGAACTTGTTGTCATCGAAGCTTGCTTTCTTCACCTTATTATATAGTTTGGAGAAGGAAGCATCATCGAGGCTGTAGCCGTAATCCATTCTGCCATCGGGATCACATCTTCCATCGTAGAGGGGTGGAGTAGGGTGTTGTGGCTGCTGTACATTTGATGTCTGGCTGTTGGGGTCTATGATTCTTGTATTGTACTGCACAACCTTTCCGTTTCTGTCGAAGAAGACCGTGATGTACTTGGAATCTCCAAACAGATTATTATATTTAGCATATTCCCATTTGTCCCCATACATGTCGAAACTGGTGAGTTTAGGTTCTCCGAGAATGGCTATTACTTCCTGCTTGGTCATTCCCCGCTCCACGTTTCTTTTTCCCTTAGCCGAAGCCGAGAGGCATACGGCAAACATCAATATTGTTGTGACGATGAGTGCCATTACTTCATTTCTTTTCATAAGCGATACTGTTTTTGAAAGTTATAATCTTGAGCCCCTTTTAAAAAGAGTGCTCGGTCATTATCTTGTTTACGCCTGCAAAAGTACTACTTTCTTCCGAAAAAAACGAGATGGATTCCCTAAAGTAGAAGGGGGAATCCCTATTCCTGATTAGGGTGAAAGGTTACGACCTCAAGGTGGAAAAGATACCTGCTAAAGAGCAAAGGATACCACCTCGGCATGGTACATTTGGCGAAAAGATGGTAATTTTGGTGGATTGAAAGAGCCTTATTCTGATTTTTGCCTGGCAATGGCACAATATTGCCCTCAACCAGGGCAACTTTGTGCCATTGCCAGGCATGAAACGATACGTCGGGAGAAAGGTTTCTACAAGATTATCTCTAACTTCCGACGTGTACTTCCCTGCCGCATGCAGTGGCGTTTCTGATGTAAAAAAAGCCACTTTCGTTTTTACCCTTCACTCTTCACCAAATCGTCTGAACCCCCGATAAACACTAAGGGTGTAAGAGGTGAAGAGCTGGTTGTTACTCTTCACGGTCGTAATTCTTTGTATATAAAATACTTATGCTGTATTGGTGAAGAGTGAATAGTGTTTTTGAGAGTAGCTTTCTAAAAAACGAAGAAATCCGTGGTAAGAAAGGTTTCTTGCCCACGGATTTCTTATATTTGTTATGCGATAAGCTTCCCAAAGGAAAGTTGCTGATTCTTATGCCTTGAAGCTCTCCAAGTCTTCTGCCTTGAAGTTCTGGATGTATGCTGAATGACCGAGAACTTCCTCCTCTGCCATGCGAACATATACGTTGGCACTCTTGGCAAACATCTCTGGTGCCTTGGTAGCATCGTCGAGGATGAGGAGAGACATCACGATGTCGCCAGTCATGTTGTAGAGACGGCGAGCCAGGAAGTCGTGAACTGCCTGATCGTTAGCCTCCTTCACCTTGTTGATGGCAGCCTCGTAAAGATCTACGAGTTTGGCAACGCGCTCCTTCAATGCCTTCAAATCATCTGATACCTCGTTCTCCAACATCTCCTTGATGATGCTGAGATAAGTACCGTTGGTGATGTAGCGGATGGCTGCAACAACCTGAAGCTGGGTGGTTCCCTCGTAGATAGAGAAGATGCGGGCGTCACGGAACAGGCGCTGGCACTTGTACTCCATAATGAAACCAGAACCTCCGTGGATGCTGATGGCATCGTATGCATTCTGGTTAGCATACTCTGAGTTCATACCCTTAGCCAATGGAGTGAATGCATCGGCAAGACGGGTGTATTTCTTCATCTCCTGACGCTCCTCTAGAGTGAGCTTAGTGTCGCGGGCGATGTCTTCCAAAGCCTTGTAGATATCTACGTAGCGAGCGCAGCAGTAGAGGAGTGAACGGCCTGCATCCAACTTAGCCTTCATTCTTGAAAGCATGTCGTAAACGGCTGGGAAGTTGATGATCTTCTCACCAAACTGAGCACGCTCCTTGGCATAAGCCAAGCCCTCATTGTAAGCCTCCTGCTCAACACCTACACTCTGAGCTGCAATACCCAGACGGGCACCGTTCATCAGAGCCATCACGTACTTAATCAAACCGAGACGGGTGTTACCGCAAAGCTCTGCCTTGGCATTCTTGTAAACTAACTCGCAGGTAGGAGAACCGTGGATACCCAACTTATGCTCGATGTGACGAACTGTTACGCCGCCATCACGCTTGTCGTAGATGAACATAGAAAGACCACGACCGTCCTTGGTGCCTTCCTCTGAACGAGCCAGAACCAAGTGGATGTCTGAGTCACCATTGGTGATGAAACGCTTCACACCGTTCAGACGCCATGTGCCGTCCTCATCCTGTGTAGCCTTCAGCATCACGCGCTGCAAGTCAGAACCTGCATCAGGCTCAGTCAAGTCCATACTCATGGTCTCGCCTGCGCAGATGCGAGGAATGTACTTCTGGCGCTGCTCCTCAGAACCGAACTCATAGAGTGTATCAATACAGCTCTGGAGAGACCAGATGTTCTGGAAACCTGCATCAGCAGCAGCAATGATTTCAGAAGCCATAGAGAAGATGGCGTTAGGCAGGTTCAAGCCGCCGTAACGACGAGGCATAGACAAGCCCCAGAGGCCAGCCTTGCGGGTAGCATCGAGGTTCTCGAATGTCTTGCTGGCATAGATCATGCGGCCGTTCTCCAAGTGTGGACCTTCGAGGTCAACATCCTCAGAGTTTGGTTCGATGATGTTAGCAGCTACATCGCCGGTAATATCCAGCAATCGCTTGTAGTTCTCGATGGCATCCTCGTAGTTGACAGGAGCATCTTCAAACTGGTCTTTTTCTGCGTAATTTCTTTCCTTCAAGTCCACAACACGCTTCATGAGCGGATGATTCAAGTGGAACTCTATTTCAGGATGGTCTGTATAATAATTAGCCATTTTGCTTTTCTTATTTAAATAATGTGTAATGCAGATTACTTAGAATTCTGCTTGTAGTACTTGATGAGCTTAGGAACCACATCCTCTACATTACCGTTGATAACGTAGTCGGCAATCTTGTTGATTGGAGCATCAGGATCGTTGTTCACAGAGATGATTATACCTGAATCCTGCATACCGGCGATGTGCTGAATCTGACCAGAGATTCCGCAGGCGATATAAACCTTAGGATGAACGGTAACACCAGTCTGACCAATCTGACGGTCGTGATCTACCCAGCCTGCATCTACGGCAGCACGGGAAGCACCTACCTCACCATGGAGGAGATGAGCCAACTCGAAGAGCTGGTCGAAACCTTCCTTGCTTCCTACACCATAACCGCCGGCTACAACGATGGCAGAACCCTTCAGGTTGTGCTTGGCAGCCTCTACGTGGTGGTCGAGTACCTTTACTACAAAGTCTTCAGCAGGAACATACTTGCTTACCTCTGGATAAACGACTTCCTTCTTGCACTCACCCTCGTAGATGCTCTTCTGCATTACGCCGGAGCGGACTGTAGCCATCTGAGGACGGTGCTCTGGGTTTACGATAGTAGCCACGATGTTACCACCGAAAGCTGGACGAATCTGATAGAGCAGACCCTCATAGTGCTTGCCGCTCTTCTTGTCGTCGTAATCACCGATTTCAAGCTCTGTACAGTCGGCGGTAAGACCGCTGGTCAATGAAGAAGAAACACGAGGACCGAGGTCGCGACCGATAACGGTAGCACCCATCAGCGCAATCTGAGGCTTCTCCTCCTTGAAGAGGTTGACGAGAATGTCGGTATGTGGAGCTGAAGTGTATGGGAACAATCCCTCAGCATCGAAAACAAATAATTTATCTACACCGTAAGGGAGAATCTGATCCTCTACCTGACCCTTGATGCCGGTACCAGCCACGATGGCATGGAGCTCCACGCCCTGCTGGTTAGCGAGCTTACGACCCTTGGTGAGCAATTCCTGAGATACTTCGGCAACGGATGTGCCTTCTACCTCGCAATATACAAATACGTTGTTCATTGTCTTTTTTAATAAAGCATTTTTAAATGAATCGGAATCTGAATCATCCTTCGATGATTAACCGATAATACTTTCGTCCAACAATTCCTTCATCAGTCCGTCAATGTCCTCATCGCTGCTGGTCAAGGTCTTGCTCTCCTTTGCCTGGAACACGATGTTCTTCACGGCCTTCACCTTGGTAGGTGAACCGCTCAAACCACACTGTGCAGGGTCGCCGTCAACATCGGCAACGCTCCACTGGTTCAGGGTGAGGTAAGGGCGCTCCTCATAGAGGTTAGCCCAAGGCTCATCACCCTTGCGCTCCATAGGGCAGGTAGCGTATTTATATTTCATTACGAGCTTCACGTTGCATGGGCGACATGGAGCAGCACTTCCGTTTACGGTGATAACCAGTGGCAATGGAGCCTCTACGGTCTCAACACCACCATCGATGAGGCGGCGGATAGTAGCCTTGCCATCCTCTACCTTGAGGATTTCCTCGGCGTAGGTTACCTGGTTCAATCCCAGTTTCTGAGCCACCTGAGGACCCACCTGCGCAGTATCACCATCGATAGCCTGGCGACCACCGATCACGATATCCACATCACCGATCTTCTGGATTCCGGTAGCAAGGGCATAGGAAGTAGCCAATGTATCAGCACCGGCAAAGAGGCGGTCGGTGAGCAACCAACCGGTGTCTGCACCACGATAAAGACCCTGGCGGATGATTTCTCCCGCACGAGGAGGACCCATGGTCAAAATTCCAACTGTAGAACCTGGATTCTGCTCCTTCAGACGGAGAGCCTGCTCCAGCGCGTTCAAATCTTCAGGATTGAAGATAGCAGGAAGGGCTGCACGGTTTACGGTGCCCTCGGCTGTCATCGCATCCTTACCCACATTTCTTGTGTCAGGTACTTGCTTGGCAAGTACTACGATTTTTAAACTCATATTTTTAAAAATGGTTATTGTTATAATTCTCTTAAGTTGTTAGTGTTCGGAGCTCAAATCCTTGATTTGGGAGCAAACACGTCGGCAAAAGTACCATTTTTTTGTCTTTTACCCAAATATTTTAAAGAAAAAATGCACAAATGTCTTTATCTTGTGCGCAAAAAGAGACATTTGTGCAGGTTTTTCTTACTCGAAGCTTTTCAATCTTGCGATATACTTGCCGAGAATATCGAATTCTATATTCACCACGGTTCCTACTTCGATGTTGCAGAAGTTGGTGTTCTCTCGGGTGTAAGGGATGATGGCTACGGTGAAGGTGTTGTCGGTTGGCTCGCAGACGGTGAGCGAAACGCCGTTCACGGTTACGCTGCCCTTATCTACGGTGAAGTAGCCCTTGCGCGCCATCTCCTTGTTCAGTTCATATTCGAAGGTGAAGTAGGTAGAACCGTCTGCATCCTTCATGTTGATGCACTTGGCGGTTTCATCCACGTGTCCCTGCACGATATGGCCGTCCAGTCGGCCGTTCATGATCATCGAGCGCTCCACGTTCACCTTGTCGCCCACCTTGAGCAGTCCCAGATTGCTGCGGTCCAGGGTTTCCTTCATGGCAGTAACGGTATAGGTACCGTCCTTGATTTCCACCACGGTGAGGCAGACGCCATTGTGCGCCACGCTCTGGTCGATGCCGAGTTCATCTACGAACGAACATTTCAGGGTAAAGTCGATGTTCTCCTTATCCTGCTTAATCGCCACTACGGTGGCCATTTCTTCTACGATTCCACTAAACATATATTCTATTTTTATTTGGTTTCATGATTATTTAAAATGCAAAGATATTGCATTAGCTTGAAGCAACCAAATTATTTAAGTTCTTTTGATAAAATAATCGAGATATATTTGTTTAATTGCCATATTTTTTATATTTTTGCACATTATAATATATGCACATGATAAATGTGATATACATGTCTTTCCAAAACTCTACCGAATATGAAGAAGAATGAAATCCCAGTGGCGCAAAACAATGACTTCGATGGTCTTGTAGCCCATATTCAGCAAACGCAAGATGTATTGCAGAACAATGCTCGCTTAGTGATAAATCGCCACGTCACAGCCAAGGCTTGGTTGACGGGCTATTATATTGTGGAGTATGAGCAGAAGGGAGCTGATAGAGCTAAGTATGGTGAGCAACTTTTGAAGAAGTTGGCAGAGAAGTTGAAAGACAAGAAGACTTTCAGCTATAGAAGCCTAAATATTTATCGAAAGTTTTATTTGGCTTATCCTGCGTTGAATGACCAAATTATGCATTTTGTTTTGTCTTTGCCGTCAATTGTGCAGACAGTGTCTGCACAATTCCAACTGTCTGTTAATCATGGTATAGGAAAAATGCAGACAGTGCCTGCCGAATTGCCAATAGCGACGTTGGTTGATAAAGAAATACAGACAAAGCCTGAATTGTTATTCAATAAATTGTCCTTTTCGCATCTGTCGCTATTGCTTTCTGTTACTGACCCTTTGGAGCGTGCTTTCTACGAGATGATGGCAATTCGTGGCACTTGGAGTGTCAGAGAATTGCAACGCCAGATAGATTCCAACTATTATTTCCGCAGTGGATGGAGTCAAAAGCCTGAGGCGTTGGCGAAGTTGGTGGAAGGCAAGGCTGAGACAGATACGCTCGCCCTTGACATCAAGTCGCCATTTACCTTTGAGTTTTTGGGTTTGCAAGCTTGCTTACTATCGTAAGAATATCATGCAGCCAGATGATAATCCGCCAATCGGTATTCTCCTTTGCTCGGAAGTAGGACAGGAAATGGCAGAGTACTCCTTGCTCGATTTGGACGAGAGCGTGTTTATCTCAAAATATCAACTCAACGTGCCTTCCAAGGAGCGCATGACGGAATTCTTGCGTAAGGAAAATGAGGGACTATATAATAAGGTATAGGAGCAGCAAAATTAGATGATACAGTTTAGGTAACAATAAAAACATTTGAAGACAATGGAAATCAAGGAAGGATATATGCCCTTCATGGGCTATCAAACTTATTATCGTATCGTAGGTAAAACGGAAGAGGGCAAGAACCCTATCATCCTTTTGCATGGTGGACCAGGCAGTACCCACAACTATTTCGAGCTATTGGATAGGGTAGCGGAATCAGGTAGAGCTGTCATCATGTACGACCAGTTGGGCTGTGGCAACTCATTTGTGGAGGGACATCCCGAACTCTGGACTCCTGAGACTTGGCTCAACGAACTCTGTGCGCTCATCGACTATCTCCACATCGACCATTTTCATCTCTTGGGACAGTCGTGGGGTGGCATGCTCGCCATCATCTATCTGATAGAGAAGCAAGCAAAGGGCGTGAAGTCAGCCATCCTCAGCAGTACCCTTTCGAGCAGCAAACTATGGGCGAGCGAGCAGCATCGCATGATTAAGTTTATGTCGAAGAAAGACCAGCAAGCCATTGCAGAGGCAGAGGCGAAGGATGACTTTTCTAGCGAGGCGTATGCCAAGGCGAATGAGCACTTCATGCTCTTGCATTGTGCAGGCGAGGTAACGAAGGATAGCCCAGAGTGCCTTCGCCGAAAGAAGCGTGCTGGTGCTGAGGCTTATCTTTATGGTTGGGGACCAAACGAATACACTCCTACTGGTACGCTCCGTGATTATGATTACACCGACCGTCTGGGCGAAATCCAAGTGCCTTGCTTGGTGATGAGTGGCACCAACGACCTCTGTACTCCATTGGTAGCAAAGACGCTCTACGATGGTATCCAAGATTCCAAGTGGCATCTCTTCGTAGGAGCCCGACACATGCCATTTGCCGAGCAAAATGATGAATATTGCAAGGTGTTGGAAGAATGGATGGAGGAGAAAGAGGGAAAGTGATTTGGCACTTTCCCCTTTTATTTCATGATATTGTATGCGATTGATACCTTGGGGCGGAATGTACAGTAGTTGTATTGATGTTCAGCCTGTGCATAATGAATGTAGCTTATGCCAACTCCCAAGCTATAGCGCAGTTGTTTCAATGCACCTTTGATTTCACCAAAAGCATACACCTTGTTATTGTCTGTCTTGTTCAGGGCGAATACATCTCCTTGGTAGTTGTTCATAGTGTGCTTGTAGGTATAGGCCAAGCCTACGGAGAGCGTAAATGGCTTCAGTCGGTTCTCATAGATAATCTCGGAAAGCAAAGAGGCGGTCTTGCCTTTCACGTCATATTGGTAAGGGCTTCCTTCATCATAGTAACTGCTTGACTCCGTTGATATGTAAGTTCCCACAGCATTGGCGGTGATGGATTGGTGGGATGTGAGTTGACGAAAGAAATAAAGGTCTAAGACAGTGAATAAAAGGCACTTTTCAAGAAACGCTCATTCAGAATGAGTGTTTTTGCTCAGAATTACTCATTCTGAATGAGTAAAAATGATAGAAATTACTCATTCTGAATGAACAAAAATGAAGATTTATTTGGTTGTTTACTTAAAAAATCGTATTTTTGCAAGCAAATAAATGATTGAACATGAAAGAGTTATTAAAGCAAATTATATTTGAGCAGCAGGAATACTGCAAGAACATAGCACAAGATACTGTGCCGAGAGACATAGAGGAAGAGTGGCTTACCACAACGGAGATACTAATTATTACTGGTATAAGACGTTGTGGAAAGTCTGTTTTGCTCCAGCAAATGCGCAGCAAATTGCCGGAGCAAGACTTCTTTTTCAATTTTGATGATGAGCGACTGGTCAATTTTACGGTTCCTGATTTCCAAACATTGCAAGAATGTTTCTTCGAACTCTTTGGTGAGCAGCATACCTATTATTTTGATGAGATACAGAATGTGAAGGGCTGGGAGACCTTTGTGCGCCGTCTCTACAACGAAGGCAATAAGGTGATTGTAACTGGATCAAATGCCCGAATGCTGAGTAGAGAGCTTGGCACTCATCTCACGGGGCGTTATATCGCAGTGGAGATTTTCCCTTTTTCCTTTCTGGAATACTTGCAGTTGGCAAAGGTGCAGCTGGAAGCCAAGGACTTTTATCTAACCAGTAAGCGTGCCATTCTCTTGGGGCATTTCAATGAGTATTTGGAGAAAGGTGGATTTCCTAAGTATCTCCAGTCGCCATCCACTCGTTACCTCTCGTCACTCTACGATAGCATCATCTTCCGTGATGTGATGGCTCGTAATGGGTTGACCAATGATAAGGAGATGCAAGAACTCATCTTTTATCTCGCCAGCAATGCCACGAAGCGCATTACCTATACTTCATTAGGTAAGATAGTAGGAATCCGTCATTCCGAAACTGTCAAAAACTATTTGGAGTACATCGAGCAAACCTATATGATATTCCAGCTCATGAAGTATTCGCCATCGGTAAAGGTGCAGATGCTGAACCCGAAGAAGATTTACTTCATCGACAATGCCATCGTGAGTCGCATCGGATTCAATGCCACCGACAATATGGGAGTGAAGTTGGAAAACATCGTGTTCATCGAGTTGAAACGCCGCGGATATGATGTTTTTTATCATGCAGATAAGAAAGAATGTGACTTTGTGGTGAGGGAGGGTATGAGAATTAAGGAGGCTTATCAAGTAACGATAGCTATGAATGATGAGAAAACTCGCAAGCGAGAAATCGAGGGGTTGATGGAAGCCATGAATGCTTATGGCTTGGCTGAGGGATATATTCTTACGATGGAGGAGAAGGAAGAGCTTGAGATAGATGGCAAGCAGGTTCATGTTCTTCCTACGTGGGAATGGATGTTGAGAGAGAAGTGAAATAAAAAAAAGTGATCCTAATGTCGGGACTGTTCAGACAATGTGCAGACAGAGGGTGTATTGCATCTTTGCTTGGATTGTGGCTATAAATGGGAGGACACACCCCAAACTGATTTGGGAGAAATGATCATCTACCAATCTGATGATGGCGTGAAGCTTGATGTGAGATTGGAGAATAAGACGGTTTGGCTAAATGTGGAACAGATAGCAGAGCTTTTCAATAAAGGGCGCTCTACTATCAATGAGCACATATTGAATATATTCAAGGAAGGAGAATTGGACGAAAAAGTGGTTTGTCGGAAATTCCGACAGACCACTCAGCATGGTGCTATGGCAGGAAAAACCCAAAGCAAAGAAGTGAAGTTCTACAACCTTGATGTTATCATATCTGTGGGTTATCGTGTAAAATCTATTCAAGGAACGCGTTTCCGTCAATGGGCTACAGAGCGACTGAACGAGTATATCGTAAAAGGGTTTACGATGGACGATGAACGACTCAAAAATCTTGGGGGTGGCAACTATTGGAAAGAGTTGCTCGACCGTATCCGTGATATTCGTTCGTCAGAAAAGGTGCTCTATCGACAAGTTCTGGACATCTATGCCACAAGTGTTGACTATGACCCTCGAACTGATGCCTCAAAGCTTTTCTTTAAAATCGTGCAAAATAAGTTGCACTATGCTGCTCATGGGCATACTGCGGCAGAAGTTATCTATGAGCGTGCGGATGCCGACAAACCATTTATGGGCTTGACGACATTTGAGGGCGAGCTGCCAGCTATCAAAAACATCAAAATAGCCAAGAACTATCTGAAAGAAAATGAGCTGAAGATACTCAATAATCTTGTTTCCGGTTATTTTGACTTTGCCGAGATTATGGCAATGGAGCATCGCCCAGTCTATATGATGGATTATGTGAAACAACTTGATACTATCCTGCAATCCACAGGGCGACCTTTGTTGAAGGGATCGGGAAGTATCAGCCATGAAGAGGCAATGGACAAAGCTATAGCTGAGTATCGAAAATATCAGGTAAAGGTATTAACTCCAGTAGAGGAGGCTTATCTTGAATCCATCAATGCTTTGGGAAAAATTGCAAAACGCAAGGGAAGACAATCGGGGGAAAATCATTAATGTAACGTTCTGATGAGAATCATGTAACCTCTTACTTTCCTTAACTTCCCCACATGCGAAAGTTCTGTATAAAATGTTCATCTGACAGGAGAGTCTAATCCCCAGCCTGCTTGAGAAAAAAGGCTGGGGATTTCTGATCTTAATCACAGTAAATTTCGGATAAATAGTTATTCAAACGTATGTAAACTAGCTGGTTTGTATGCAGCCAGTCTAAATCACCTTGACACTCTTTTTCCCTTTTCTTCCATCAATCACGATTTTCTCGAAGACGATGGCTGGGTCGTTAGGAGTGAGGGTGAGGGTGTGGATGCCATCGGCAGTAGCCGGCAGTTCCAACTCTATCACTTGATCCACGATGCGAGTGGCTATCGTTGGATAATAGATGTTGTAGATGTTCTCCGGCTTCTCGTTCAAATCTTTGTTGAAGTTAACCTCTACAGGAGAAGCGCCATCTAAACTTACACCATAGGTTAAGCCGCCCTTGTTGAGATAATCCAAGGTTGATTTGGTAATCACATGAATGCGAACCTTCTGCTTGCCATTGGAAACATTGCCATTAAATGCCTTGTCATCCGAAGTTTTGCCAACCGAAGTCTTGCTAACTTGCATCTTAAACTTGTAAGTGATGCTGGCTCCCTTTACACTCTTGGTATAAGGCATCAGAGTCATTGCCGATACGCTTTTGCCCATGAATGGAATCTCTGTCCATTTTGCCTCGGCAGCATCCGTCTTGCTGTCGTAGTAAGCTGCCTCGATTTCTACCACGCCATTGTTTTCGCTGATGATGACGCCATCCTTGGTGGATACCCGGAAGAGTTCCGGACAGGTATCCTGCTCGAAGGCATCGTTCCATGAAGTGTAACCGATGTGTTTCTGTGTCATCATTCCGTTCCACTTGCCGCCCGACATCTTGTGGTTGTAATTGTGGCAGATGAGGGAATCGCGCTTGAAGAAGCGTTCGCATTCATCAGCCCAGATGTTCGCCTTCGGATTATTCTGCTTGTAGAGAGCATGGTTCTGAGCCTGGGCAAAGTACATCTGATGCAGATTGCTCATCAACTCGATAGGGAAGAGGATGATCTGACGGTAGGCATCGTGATAGGCTGCAGGCAGACTGTTGTACTGGCGCAAGGCATCGGCTTCGAGCTGGAGATACTGGTTCACCACCTCCTGCCATTCGCCGTTCTCCAGACTGTAGGTGTTCTTGTCGAGCATCTCTGGGGTGCAGCGGCCGTTGTATTTGCATACGAGGTTCAGGATGCGTGCCGCTTCGTCAGCCTGCGATTCTCCGAACTGCTGTGCGCACCAGTCGCGGGTATGACGGGTGATGCTGTTTACATCGTATTTGCGGGGATTCCACGCCATGTCCATAAACTGGCTGATAGGATATTCCATCGGCTTGAGGTCGCCCACGTTGAGAATCCAGAGGCGGTCAATTCCGTTCTCGTAGGCTAGGGTGAGCTGTTCCCAAGGATTCTGCACAGGAGTTACGTTGAGCATCTTAGAGTTTCTTGGTGCACCTACATAGTCCACGTGATAATACAATCCCCATCCGCCCTTGTGCTTGCGTTCCTGGGCATTCGGCACACGGCGCACGTTGCCCCAGTTGTCATCGCAGAGCAGCAGGGTTACATCGTCGGGCACTTTCATTCCTTTGTCGTAGTAATCCAGCACCTCTTTATATAGTGCCCATACCTGAGGTGTTTCGCTAGCCTTCCTGCCGGTTACGTCGGCAATGATTTTGCGCTGGTCGTTGATGATGTTAGTCATCAGTTTGGTATCAGCCTCTGCGCTCATCGCCTCATCGCCGTCGCCACGCATACCGATGGTTACGATCTGTTCGGTTCCCTTCATGCGCTCTATTCCCTCACGGAAGAATTTCTGCAGGTTAGCCTTGTTCTTCTGATAGTTCCAAGGTCCCCATCCCTTTCGGTTGCGGGCGTATTCCTGATGGTTGCGCGCCATCGGCTCATGATGGGAGGTGCTCATCACCACGCCCATTTCGTCTGCCGTCTTCTCGTTCTCTGCATCGTCGGCATAGAACGCCCAGCCCCACATGGCTGGCCACATCATGTTGCCCCTGAGGCGCAGTATAAGCTCGAACACGCGCTGATAGAACCGGTGGTCGCCATACTCGGTGCCGTAGGTGTTCTTTACCCACGAGGTGAGACAAGGTGCCTCATCGTTGAGGAAAATGCCACGATAGCGAACGGCTGGTTCACCATCGCTGTAGGTTCCACGGTTCACGAAGATGGAGTCGTGGTGCTCTACGGGCACGTCGGCCCAGTCGTACCAAGGCGAAACGCCCATCTGTTGGGAGAGTTCGTAGATGCCGTAGATGGTTCCCCGACGGTCGCTGCCGGCGATGACGAGCTGGTTGTTTACCACGGTGATGATGAATTTCTCGCGTTTGCCCTTGAGTAGATTTCCGTTGATGCGTTTCTGTTTGATGAGCTGGTCGATGGCAGCAGAATGTCCGATGGTTCCCACGAGGATGGTTGCCTTCTGGTTGGAGGTGATGGTGGCTTGGGAGCCGCTCACCTTGCTGATGTCCTTGACCAGTGCATTGGCAGCATAGCTCACGCCACGGCAGTCGTTGGCATCCATATAGATTTCTACCTTGTCGTTACTGTTGATGAGCAGGTCGCCCTGCTGGAAACTGACGAATCTCTCTGCTGCGCTCATGCTCATGGCAGAGAGGAGTGCAGCGGAAGCTAAAAATGCTTTCTTGATATTATTAAGTCTCATATAAAAATATATGTTTATGTATTTGTTGTTTGATGGCTGCAAAGGTAGGAATATTCTTCGTATTTTCCTTTGGCAAATGTAACCTTTCCTTTATTATTTGATTCATTTTGGCTTTCCATGCGGTTTCTGTACGTCTTTTTCCCTAAATGTTTTGTGTTTTCAGAGAAAAGTATTAATTTTGCATCATAAAATAAGATAGAAAAATATGATAGACAAACCGACGATAGCACGTATCATGGACTCCACCAAGATAGAGGAGGTGGTGTCTGAATTCGTCACGCTCAAAAAGCGTGGCATCAACTATGTCGGCTTGTGTCCTTTCCATAACGATTCCCATCCATCGTTCTCCGTTTCGCCAACCCGAGGCATTTGCCGCTGCTTTACCTGCGGAAAGGGCGGCAACGCCATCAACTTCCTGATGGAGCTGGAGCAGATGACCTATCCTGAGGTTCTGAGATGGCTGGCTAACAAATACCATATCGAGATTCAGGAACGCGAGATGACCAACGAGGAGAAGCAGCGAGAAAGCGAACGCGAATCGATGTTCATCGTGAATGAATGGGCGGCGAAATACTTCCAGGATATCCTGCAGAATGATGTGGATGGTAGAGCCATCGGCATGCAGTATTTCAGAAGCCGAGGATTCAGAGACGATATCATCCGGAAATTCCAGCTGGGATTCGCCCTGAACCAGCGCACGGCGCTCTTCGATGAGGCGGTGAAGAAAGGATATCAGCCGAAATACCTGGTGGATACCGGTCTCTGCTTCAAGGTGGACAAGGAGGAAGCGGGCAACAAGAGCGGACAGGATAAGTATCTGGACCGATTCTCGGGACGCGCCATCTTCCCGTGGCTGAGTGTGAGCGGAAAGGTGGTGGCTTTCGGCGGACGTGTGCTGGATACCCGTACCAAGGGTGTGAACCAGAAATACGTGAACTCGCCCGACAGTATAATCTACCACAAGGAGCGGGAACTCTACGGACTGTATCAGGCAAAGAAGGCCATCGCCAAGGAAGACTGCGTGTATATGGTGGAGGGATATACGGATGTAATCTCCATGCACCAGTGCGGCATCGAAAACGTGGTGGCTAACTCGGGTACGGCGCTGAGCATTCATCAGATCAGACTGCTCCACCGATTCACCAGCAACATCGTATTGCTCTACGACGGCGATGCTGCGGGTGTGCATGCGGCGCTGCGAGGTACTGACATGCTGCTGGAGGAGGAGATGAACGTGAAGGTGCTCTTCCTGCCGGATGGAAACGACCCGGACAGCTTTGCCCGAAGCCATACCGCTGCCGATTTCAGAAAATACATAGAGGAAAACCAGAAGGATTTCATACAGTTTAAGACCGACCTCTCGCTGAACGGCGTGACCGATCCGGTGAAGAGAAGCCAGGCTATCAACAGCATCGTGGAGAGCATCTCGAAGATCAAGAACCAGATTACCCGAGCCTCTTATATCACCGACTGCGCCCACCGACTGGGCGTGAACGAGGCGATTATCGTGAATGCGCTGAACAACTTTGTGAGAAACGGCATGAGCGAGCAGGTGAAGGCAGAACGGCGCGCGGCTGGACTGAAAGACCCGAAGGCTACTGCCCCACAGCAGGGAATGCAGGCTGCCATGAGGGGCGTGACGCCGCTGGACAAGCTGCTGGAAGTGGAAGACCTGCTGGTGAAGCTCATCGTACACCATGGAGAAAAGCATATCGTGGTGAAGGATGTGGAGGGCAATGATATTGAACTGCCGATAGCACAATATATCTATCTGGATATGTCGGGCGATGATTTCAGATTTCATAACGAGCTTTATAACAAAATCTTGCAGGAAACGCTGGAGCATCTGGAGGATGAGAACTTCGTGGCGGAAAACTATTTTGCCAACCATCCGGATCCGGAGGTGAGTAGGATTGCCAGTCTGCCGACGGGAGACCAGGAGGTTTCTACGGTGAGTCTGCAGCTGAAGCTGAACGCTGAGAAGCTGCGCCAGTTTGTCTTCAAGGATCTGCTGAGCTTCCGCACACATTATATTGCACAGCGACTGATTGAGGTGCAGCAGGAGTTTGCCAGAAATCCTACGAACAGGGAGCTGGTGGAGGAGTTTATGAAACTGAAGAAGATGAACTCGCTGCTTGCCAGCCAGACCAACTCTGTGTTTAATTAGATAAAAAACGAAAGGTATGATATATATTCATTGGATTTATCTCTTGCTTTATATGGCGATCATGATTCCCGCTATCATCACCGTCTTGATGGACAACCGACAGCCCGCCAAGACGATGGCGTGGATTCTTGTGCTTGCCTTCATGCCTTTCGTGGGAATCATCTTCTATATCTTCTTCGGGCAGAACACGAGAAAGGAACGGCTGATCAGCGATAGAAGCATGGACCAGTTGACCAAGCGATCGATGCTGGAGTTTGCCGAGCAGGAGAATCTGCATATCCCAGCCAACAACAAGCCGCTGATGAATCTCTTTACCAATCAGAACTGGGCATTCCCGTTTAAGGACAATCAGGTGGATATCTTTACTGATGGTTATGAATTCATCTTCTCCTTATTATATAATATAGGTAAGGCTCAGCATCACATCCATCTCGATACCTACATCTTCGAGGATGATGCCCTGGGCTATCTGGTGGCTGATGCCCTGATAGACAAGGCGGAACAGGGAGTGGAAATCAGACTGATATACGATGACGTGGGCTGCTGGAAGGTGAAGGATGCCTTCTTTGAGCGCATGAGGGAAGCGGGCATCGATGTGCATTCGTTCATGCCGGTAAGGTTTCCTGCGTTTACCAGCAAGGTGAACTACCGCAATCACCGCAAGATATGCGTGATAGACGGTAGGGTAGGATTCATCGGGGGCATGAACATCGCCAAGCGCTATGTGAAGGGCACAGGAAAACAGAAGTGGCGCGATACGCATCTGAGAATAGAGGGCGGAGGCGTGTATGCCCTGCAGCGTGCTTTTCTGATAGACTGGTATTTTGTGGATCGCACCTTGGTGTCAAACCGACAGTATTATCCGCCGGTGGATTCGAAGATCAGGAATAATTGTCTGGTCCAGGTAGTAACGAGCAGTCCGATAGCTCCATGGCCTGATATTATGCAGGGATATGTGCGCATTCTGCTCCAGGCGCAGAAGTATGTGTATATGGAGACGCCTTATTTCCTGCCTACCGAGCCTGTACTCTTTGCGATGCGCACGGCGGCGCTGGCTGGAGTGGATATCCGGTTGCTGATGCCTAGACATTCAGATGCCAGGATGGTGGAGTGGGCTTCGCGCTCTTATCTGATGGAGGCGATAGAGGCTGGTGTGAAGGTTTATCTCTATACGGGTGGATTCAATCACAGCAAGTTGCTGGTGAGCGATGACAACCTCTGTACCGTGGGCAGCACGAATGTGGATTTCCGGAGTTTCGAGAATAATTTCGAGGCGAATGCCTTCTTCTATGATGAGGAAATGGCGCAGAGAATCAAGCGGATTTATCTGAAGGATGAATCCAGCAGTATTCTGGTGGATGATGTGGCGTATTTCGTAAGGCGCCCGTTCCTGAAAAGATTGTTCGAGAGTATTGTAAGATTGCTTTCTCCGCTGCTGTAATGTGTACGGTTGGCTATGTGTTTAAAGCTTTTGCCATCAAAGGGCAAAAGCTTTAAAACAATCACTTGATTTTATCTGAATATCGAGAAGTTTACGCTTCCGTAACTTCTGTGTTCCAGGAATCGGGGATGGTCGGAGAAATCGTAGTTCTTGCCATGCTCGAAAACGAAGATGCCCTCTTCGTTGAGAAGGTCGCCATTGAGTACGAGGTCTGGAATCTCGGGAAGCTTCTCCAGCGCGTATGGCGGATCGGCAAAGATGAAATCGAATTTCTGCTTGCACGTTCTCAAGAAGCGGAATACATCGCCACGAATCAGAAGATCCTTGTCTTCGCCCAGTTTCTTGAAACACTCGCGGATGAAGTTGGCATGGTCGCGGTCGGCCTCTACGCTGATAACTCGGCTGCATCCGCGGGATACCAGTTCCAGCGAGATGCTGCCTGTGCCGGCAAAGAGGTCGAGGGCTGTGGTATCCTCGAAATCGATGTAATTCTGCAAAACATTAAAGATGTTCTCTTTTGCGAAATCTGTAGTTGGTCGCGCCTTGAACGAACGTGGTATGTCGAAGTGGCGACCCTTATATTGTCCTGTTATGATTCTCATAATTAATTTTTAACTATCAACTTTTAACTATCAACTTTTTAACTCTCAACTTTTGACTCTCAATCTTTTAACTCTCAACTCCTATTTGCTTAAGTAGAGCGTCAGCAGATCGAAAGGCATTCCCTTGATTTCTGTGATGGGCGCACGATTGAACTCGGCACTCGGATTCAGGAGGAAGGTCTTCTTGACATAGAGCTTGGCATTGTAGAGGAACCAATCCTTATCCGGAATATCGCCCGAAATATGCAGCTCATCCTGCATCTGCTGCAATCCCAGCTGCTTCCATACGAAGAGGATGAAGTAGAGTGCATCCTTGGCATGATTTGCCTGGAAGGAATTGTAGAACTTGAATCTGTTTTTCTCGAAACAGAAGATATCCACCTTCTTGTCGTGGAAATATGCATAGAGCTTGTGGTAGATACCCGTGAAGCTGCGCTTGTGCAGATAGTTCCACATCGGCTGCATGATAGGTGTGAAGCGCACATCCTGGAAGTTGTCTTCTATCACCATCTTCAGATCCTTGTTGATTGGGAAAACGGCCACCACATTCAGATTCGGCTGCACCCTGTAGAGAATGGCATCGCTGTGGCTGCCCGTGAAGGCATGCTGATAGAGCACGGTGAGGTCTTCCTCGTGGAATTCCTCGATAGGTACCAGCAGGATAGGCGTATCGATATAGACACGCACCTTCTGATAGCCGCGCTGCAGGAGATCGCTTTCGCCGAAAGCCTGTCTGAGGTTGGCAGCTATCGATACACCGCTTTTCACGGTGTACGGTTCGTATATCAACTGGTGCTCGGCTTCGCGATCTACAACCGAGAAGCTGAGTGTATTCTTGCTCACACGGATGGTGAGTCGTGCTTGCTGTGTTCTTTTTTTACCAATTACTTGCATTGTCGTTGTCTTTGGTGATGTCTCCGATCTTTAATCCAGGGAAGTTACCGGCATCGGAAGCTTTTTCTGTTACCTGTTGAATCGCCTCCTCGTTGAGACCATCGAGATAGTCTTCGTAGGTGGCTCCACATTCCATCAGCGGAATCTGCTTTCCGCTTTTATGGATAATGGTAGTGGCGGCGAGCGAGAATTTCCTGCCATCGGAATAAGGGATGAGGGTATCCTCAGCCTTGAGATACTTTGCCTTGATGAGGACAGCAAAATCGCCGGTATAGACTCCGTACTTCGCCTTGTATCTTTCTTCGGCAGAACGGATGAGCATCAGTTTCTCCTTTACCTCAGCTTCGCGGCTCGCCATCTGTTTCTCGAAGATGAGAGGCTGGCTGATACTGAGAGCGCAAAGCAGCATCATGATGATGACGCAGGCGCCCAAGATGGCATTATTGTTTATTTTTCTTAATTTCATTCTCATTTCAAAAAGTATTAGTACTTTTGTATTTGCAAAGATAATGCAAACGAGCGCAATGTAAGCTTGCTTACAGATTGCCGAGTGCAGCTTATCTTCTGCAAAGATAATGCAAAACGAAGACAACGCAAAATATTTGGTGTTGAAATTATTAATTATTAAAGGATAAATAACAAATTGATGATAATAGACGAGCTAAAATATAAGATATTGCAGCAATTTGGCTTTCCGCCAACCCAGGAACAGGCACATGCCCTGGAGGTGTTTGCTGAGTTTCTTACCGATAGAGATCCGCACGCCGTGATGATTCTGCGAGGTAGTGCGGGTACGGGTAAGACAACGCTCTCGGGTGCCATCGTCAGGACCCTGAAGGAGATTCGTCAGAAGGTGATGCTTCTGGCACCTACGGGTAGGGCTGCGAAGGTATTCTCGCTGAACAGCGGTTCGCCTGCCTATACCATCCATCGCCGTATCTATCGTGAAAAATCGTTTTCGGGGGTAGAGGGACAGTTTAATCTGAATGATAATCTCTATACCGATACGCTTTTCATGGTAGATGAGGCATCGATGATTGCCAATATGGGATTGGGAGGGATGAGCTTCGGAAGCGGATGTCTGTTGGATGACCTGGTGCATTTCGTGTATCAGGGACGTAACGACCGCTTGCTGCTGATAGGTGACAAGGCGCAGTTGCCTCCTGTCGGCGAGGAGGAGTCGCCTGCCCTGCATGCAGCGATGCTGGAGGGATATGGACTGAAGGTGTATGAATGTGATCTGAACGAGGTGCTCCGACAGAGCGAGGAATCGGGTATTCTCTATAATGCCACGATGATCAGACAGATGATTACGCACGATGACATCACCCAACTCCCGAAGATTCATTTCGCTGGCTATTCGGATATCAAACCGATGCCTGGAGCCGAACTGATAGAGGCACTAGCCGACAGTTATCACCATGTAGGTCTGGACGATACCATCGTGGTGACCCGTAGCAACAAGCGTGCAAACATCTTCAATCAGGGCATCCGCAATATGGTGCTGGATAGGGAGGAAGAGCTTTCGCAGGGCGATATCCTGATGATTGTGAAGAACAATTATTACTGGATGGAAGAAGAGAGGAAGAAGATAAAGGAAAAGGAAATTGAAGAATTAAGAGTGAAGAGCGAAGGCACAGAACCTGGAACTGCTACTCATAAAGTTCAAAGTTTAAAGTTCCAAGTTCCAAGTAACGATATGCCTGCTTTTCTGGCGAATGGCGATCGAGCGAAAGTGCTGAAGGTGCGCCGCCGCATTGACCTCTATGGCTTCCGCTTTGCCACGCTGCTGCTCCAATTTCCCGATTACGACAATTATGAACTGGAAGCTACGGTATTGCTGGATACATTGACGAGCGAGGCGCCTGCCCTGCCCCATGAACAGCAGGAGCAGCTCTTCCATCAGATAGAAGAGGATTATCTGGATATTCCGCTCAAGGCAGATAGAATGAAGGCCATCCGACAGGATCAGTTCTTCAATGCCCTGCAGGTGAAATTCGCATATGCCGTAACCTGCCACAAGGCACAGGGCGGACAGTGGGCACATGTGTATGTGGATCAGGGGTATATGACGGATGATATGCTCAATCCCGATTATATCCACTGGCTCTATACCGCCTTTACGCGAGCTACGGAAATGCTGTATCTGGTGAACTGGCCGGAGACACAGACGGCTCAAGGGTAGAATCTCATCCCTATCTGGCTTAGATTCAGATGGGGATAGCTTCGATTCAAATAGTTTCAATTTTAGGTTCAAACCGGTTCAATGTTAGAGAGAATGGTAAATAAATGACAGAAAGTTTGCTAGTCTGAGAAAAAAGTAGTACTTTTGCAACGAATTTATTAATTTATCATATATAAAGAAGTAAATGGAAAATAGAAAAGTAGCTTTAATTACAGGTATCACAGGTCAGGATGGCTCTTACTTAGCCGAATTGTTGTTGAGTAAGGGGTATGATGTTCACGGAACAATCCGTCGCTCATCTACCGATTATCGCGAGCGCATCGCACATTTGGAGGGTACCCCAAACTTTCACCTTCATTACGCCGACCTAGGTGACTCTATGAGCATCATCCAGGTGATGAACAAGGTGAAACCAACTGAAGTTTATAACCTCGCAGCTCAGAGCCACGTACAGGTGAGCTTCGACTCTCCTGAGTTTACAGCCGACGTAGATGCAACAGGTGTGCTCCGTATCTTGGAGGCAATCCGCCAGTGTGGTTTGACCGATACCTGCCGCATGTATCAGGCTTCCACATCTGAGCTTTATGGTAAGGTAGAGGAGGTTCCTCAGAACGAGAACACTCCATTCCATCCTTATTCTCCATACGCAGTAGCCAAGCAGTATGGCTTCTGGATTGTCAAGGAGTATCGCGAGGCATACAATATGTTCTGCTGCTCTGGTATCCTCTTCAATCACGAGAGTGAGCGCCGTGGTGAGACTTTCGTAACCCGCAAGATTACATTGGCTGCTGCCCGCATCAAGCAGGGCAAGCAGAGCAAGCTTTATCTCGGTAACCTGGATTCGCTCCGTGATTGGGGTTATGCCAAGGATTATGTAGAGTGCATGTGGTTGATTCTCCAGGCTGAGAAGCCAGAGGATTTCGTGATTGCAACAGGTAAGCAGCACTCTGTTCGTGAGTTTGCCCAGTTGGCTTTCCACCACGTAGGCATCGAACTGAAGTGGGAAGGCAAGAATGAGAACGAGAAGGGTATCTGCGTAGAGGGCCCTGAGGAGCTTATCGGCAAGACACTCGTTGAGGTTTCTCCAGATTTCTATCGTCCTACCGACGTGGTTAACCTTTGGGGTGACCCAACAAAGGCAAAGGCTAAGCTCGGCTGGAATCCAAACACCACCTCTTTCGAAGATCTCGTCAAGATCATGGTAGAGAGCGATATGGCCAAGGTGGCTGCCGAGGCTGCCGGTGAGAAGGTTCGCTGCAACCTCGTGGAATACTTGGAGAAGGGTATTGTTAAGTAATAGTTAACAGTTGATAGTTAACGGTTGATAGTTTACAATAATAATCAATGTTATCAAAAGATTCTAAGATTTATATAGCAGGACACCACGGACTCGTGGGTTCTGCTATCTGGAATAACCTCGAGAAGAGAGGCTATCACAATCTGGTGGGTCGTTCTCACAAAGAACTCGACTTGACCGACCAGTATGCAGTAGAGAAGTTCTTTGATGAGGAGAAGCCGGATGCTGTGGTCTTGGCTGCAGCCTTCGTGGGCGGTATCATGGCGAATTCGCTCTATCGTGCCGACTTCATCATGCAGAATATGAAGATGCAGTGCAACGTTATCAGCAATGCCTATTCTCATGGTGTGAAGAAGCTCCTCTTCCTGGGCTCTACCTGCATCTATCCGAAGGATGCACCGCAGCCAATGAAGGAGGATGTGCTCCTCACTTCTCCGCTGGAATACACCAACGAGGAATATGCCATCGCCAAGATTGCCGGACTGAAGATGTGCGAGAGCTACAATCTTCAGTATGGTACCAACTATATCGCTGTGATGCCAACCAACCTCTATGGTCCTAACGATAACTTCCACTTGGAGAATAGTCACGTGATGCCTGCGATGATGCGCAAGATCTATCTTGCCAAGCTCATCCACGACGGCGACTGGCACAGCATCGAGGTGGATATGAACAAGCGTCCTATCAATCCTACAGACAAGCTCCGTGCCATCATCGGCGAGGGCAATGTGGATGGAAGCAACTCTCATGAGCGCATTCTGAAGGCATTGGAGTTCTATGGTATCTATGATAATAAGGTAGTGCTCTGGGGAACCGGAACACCGCTCCGTGAGTTCCTCTGGAGCGAGGATATGGCTGATGCCAGCGTACATGTGCTCCTGAATGTAGATTTCAAGGATATCATCGGTATAGAGAAGTACAGTTCTGTATTCTATGGTGCCAAGGTAGATGGTGCCGTGGATAGAAACAATTCTGAGGGTCGTGGTGGCGCTATCCCATCTCTCGGTGAGATTCGCAATTGCCATATCAATGTGGGAACCGGTAAGGAACTTACCATCCGTGAACTCTCAGAGCTTGTTGTAAAGGCTGTAGGTTTCGAGGGTGAGGTTGAGTTTGATGCCAGCAAGCCTGATGGAACCCCAAGAAAGCTCATCTCAGTAGATAAGCTCCACAGTCTCGGCTGGACTCACAAGGTAGAAATCGAGGATGGTGTACAGAAGCTCTTCGAGTGGTATCAGGAGAGTTTGAAAGACTAATCTTTTGGTAGAGAAATATGAAAAGCGATGGATTGCAGAAATCCATCGCTTTTTCGTTTTGTATTATCTGTGGATAATATAAAAACAAAAAATCCGATTCTCATAATGAAAACCGGATCTTTATATCTTTGAGTTATTTTTGGGAAAAGTGGGTAGTGATGGATTCGAACCACCGAAGGCATAGCCAGCAGATTTACAGTCTGCCCCATTTGGCCACTCTGGTAACTACCCAAAAGCTTTTGATTTGCGAACTTTCTTTATTTGATAAAAGCTTTGTTCTTAAAAGCGAGTGCAAAGGTAGTGCTTTTTTTTCATTCCACCAAATTTTTCTGCATCTTTTTTCACTTTTTTCTCAAAAAACTTCATTTTCCCCCTAAAAATAAGGCTTTTGCCCTTTCAGGGCGTGAGGGGTATGAGCTTTTATCCTTTTACTTTTTACCCTTTAACTTTTATAATGTGGTGTCTGCGATGTTTTCTCGACAATCTTCTGTGCTTGTAGTGCTCGATTTTCTTGATAGAAACGAAGACGGTTAAGCCCAAGACTACTGCCAGGAGGAAAATCACGATGCCACCACCCAGGTTGTCACCCTTTACTTTTGACCACATATCCAGAACTTCCGGAGTATGGTCGCCGGCATCATGAATCATCGCACATCTTGCCACTACCGTGCTGTCAGGATACATAATCGGGTTGAGATGCGCCTTTCTGCCTTCCTCTCCGAAGAAATAAGCCAGATTCACGGTCTCTGGATAAGCCTCTCTGTCGCTCATTGCTTCGAAGACCTTCTTGCCCGCTATACTGCTCACATATCCCGTGGTTTCCATATTGGCGAGAGCTACATCCTCTCGGCAGAGATAGTTGATGAAGTAGGAAGCAGCCTTCGGATTGCGGGAATACTTCGGAATCACCCATCCGTCGAACCATACATTGCTTCCCTCCTTAGGAACTTCGTATCCCAGATCTACGCCCACTTTCCCGGCTTCTTCTATCGCCCAGACCGCATCACCGCTCCAGGTCATGTTCAGATAAGCCTTGCCTTTGGTCATCGTCTCCTTGCCGAAATCTGCTTCCCATCCCTCGATGTTCGGTTTCAGTGCTTTCAGCTGTTTCTCTACGATGGCAACTGCTTTTGGCGAATAATCGTTCATCAGTTCCGGAACGGTCACCTTGCCGGCAGCCAGTTCCTTGCGGTGCTCCCAGATCAGGGCGGTGCCGTAAGAATCGCGGTAGGAATCCTTCATCAGGAGTTTGCCACGATATCTGCGACTCCACAGCGTGCCCCAGGTCTGCGCATTTTTTATAGGTACGTGTACCTTATTATATAAGATGCCGCAGGTTCCCCACATATACGGAACGGCATAATTGTGGGCGATTCTGTCATAATTCGAGGTTGCATCAATCTGCTTCACGATGTATGGCGACACGTTTTTGAGATAGTTTGGCGTCTTGCCGAAGGCGGTGTCGATAGGCAGCAGAAGGTCTTTGCGAAGCATTCGCTCAATGATGTATTCTGATGGGCACACCACATCATAATCTTCGTGACCACGCTCAATCTTGGTGAGCATCACCTCGTTGATATCAAAAGTCTGGTAGATGACGCGGAGCTTCTTGCCCGTCTGCTCCTCATACCATTTCGGAAATTCAGCAAGAATATCCTCATCGATGTAATCTCCCCAGTTGTAAACCTTCAGAATCTCCTCTCTGTTCTCCTTGTTGTAACAGGAAGAGAGCGGCAGAATCATCAGCAGGCTCAGGAAGAGAAAAGCTATTGTCTTAACTCCTTTAACTCCTAATAATATCTTGTTTTTCATTCTTATTTCTTCTTGTTTTTATCTGAACGACGATTGATGATAATCAGCATCACGAGCACCAATACGAAGATGATCGTACTCAGCGGACGAAGTTCCGGCGTCAGGCCTCCCTTTCTGGCATCGGCATAGATGAAGGTGGAGAGTGTCTCCAATCCCTCGTTTCCGATGGTGAAGATGGTGACGGCGAAATCGTCGATACTCATCGTGATGGCGAGCATGAAACCCGAAATCATACCCGGCAGAATCTCCGGAATAATCACCTTGCGCAATGCCTGCATCGGAGAAGCACCCAGGTCGAGCGCCGCTTCATAGAGGTTCGGGTTCATCTGCTTCAGTCTAGGCATCACACTCAGGATGACGTAGGGCAGACAGAAGGTGATGTGCGAGATAACCACCGTGGTATAGCCCTGCGGAATGCCCAGCGTGATGAAGAGCAGGAAGAGCGAGATACCGATGATGATGTCGCCGTTCAGAATCGGGATATTGTTGACGAACTGGATGGCATTTCTCGCATATCGGTTCCTCAGATTGTAGATTCCGATGGCGGTGATGGTTCCGAAAATCGTAGATACGGTGGCGGTGATCAGTGCGATGGTGATTGTATTGATGAGTGCCGCCGTGAGTGAATGGTGGGTGCCTTCTACGAAGAGATTCTTATAAAGTTGCAGCGAGAAGCCCGTCCAGTTGCCCATGACCCTGGCCTCGGTAAACGAGAAAATCACGATGATGAGGATAGGGGAGTAGAGCAGCAGCAGGAGCAGCCACAGATAACCCTGACAGAAAATCTTCTTCATCATATCCCTGGTAAATAGTGAATTCATCATCTGATACCTCCTTCCTGTTTACTGCCGTCGCCTGCTATGAGGGTAGAGGCACCGATGAGGAAGAGCATGATGAGCGAGAGGGCTGCACCATAGTTCCACATCGAATTGTTGATGTTCTCCTGGATGGTGGTACCGAAGAGCTTGATGTTGTTCATCGTGAGCAGCTCTGAGATGGCGAAGGTTGAGATGGTTGGCATGAACACCATCAGGATTCCGCTTGCCACGCCCGGCATCGATAGGGGCAGTATCACCTTGTAAAACTGTTGCCAAGGCGATGCGCCCAGGTCTTCTGCAGCCTCGATATAACTGCGGTCCATCTTCTGGAGGGTGTTGTAGATAGGATAAATCATGAAGGGGATGAAGTTATATACCATACCAAACAGCAGGGCTCCCTCGCCCAGTGGCAGGTCGGCGAAATCGAAGAGTGCCACGGTGGCGAGTGTTCTCACCAGGATGTTCACCCACATAGGCAGGATGAAGAGCATCACGATGGTGTTGGCATACTTCATCTTGGTCTGTGTGAGGATATACGCTGCCGGATAGCCCAGCAGGATACAGAGCAGGGTGTTGAGAAAGGCGATTCCGATGGAATACACAAAGGTATTGATGGCTTCGGGATGCGCCAGGAATTTCTGGAAATTATAGAGCGTGATGTGACCATACTCATCGGTGAATGCGAAGAACACGATGAGCAGCAAGGGTAGCACCACGAAAATTGCCGCGAAGATGGCGTACGGAATCGACCAACTCTGCCGCGAAGAGATAAACTTAATGAGTTTCAATTTCTGATCTACAATTTTTTAATTTAAAAAGTAATATTCTCTCGAGAAATGGTGATTGCTACGTGGTCGCCCAGATCCCATACATCCTGTGTATCCACATAGAGCTTCTCGCCCCAGTCGGTGTCGATGGTCAGGTGATAGTGGTCGCCCTTGTAAAGGATGAAGCTGATGTCGCCCGTAAAGGTTCCTTCGCTCTCGTTGTCGAAGAGCTCAATCTTTCCGAAATCCACGTTGACATTGATCACTTCCTTGCCGTCTTCATCGGTATGAATCAGATTCTTCTTATCCTCCGGAATTTCTATCTGGTATTCGCAGCCCAGGAACTCGATGGTGCCGTCGCCATTCACCTTTGCTTCGAAGGTGTTAGTGGTACGCTCCTTCTTCATAATGTGGATGTTGTCTGGAATCACGCTCATGCCGATGGTCTGTCCCACCTCGAAATGCTTGTAGTTCTGAATCAGAAATTCGCAACCCTTGTCGCTTTCGGCAAGCATCTCGTAATGTACGCCCTTGAAGATGGATGAGGTAATCTTGCCGACAAACTGGGCGTGCTCTGTGTCGGTGCTCACCTCGATGTCTTCCGGTCTGATCACTACATCTACCTCCTGGTTGCATCCGAATCCCTTATCCACACAAGGAATCTCCGATCCGGCAACCTTTACCAGACAGTCGTGGATCATCGTTCCGCAGAGGATGTTGCTCTCACCGATGAAATCAGCCACAAACGAATTGGCTGGCTCGTTGTAGATATCGGTAGGCGTTCCTATCTGTTGGATTTCTCCCTCGCTCATCACCACGATGGTGTCGCTCAGGGTCAATGCTTCTTCCTGGTCGTGGGTAACATATACGAAGGTGATTCCCAGACGGTCGTGCATCTCCTTCAACTCCAGCTGCATGTCTTTTCTCATCTTGAGGTCGAGTGCAGCCAGCGGTTCATCGAGCAGGAGCACTTCCGGCTCGTTGACGATGGCACGGGCGATGGCGATACGCTGCTGCTGTCCACCCGAAAGCGAGTTCACATCGCGGTATTCGTAATCACTCATGTTCACCATTTTCAGGGCACGCTTCACCTTGGGCATAATCTGATCCTTCGGCGTGTTCTTGAGTTTCAAGCCGAAAGCGATGTTGTCAAATACATTGAGGTGAGGGAACAGGGCGTATTTCTGGAACACCGTGTTCACGTTTCGTTTGTAGGGTGGCAGGTTGGTAATGTCATTGCCGCTGATGGTTATCACGCCTTCTGTGGCTGTTTCGAATCCTGCCAAGAGTCTCAGAAGAGTAGTTTTTCCGCATCCCGAGGGACCGAGAATGGTCATGAATTCACCCTTTCTCACAAAGAGATTAATGTTGTTGAGGGCTGTTTTCTCGCCGAATCTTTTCGACACATTTTGTATGTCAATGATGTGCTGTGCAGTCTTGTTCATTTTATCGTTTAAATTTGGCTGCAAAGTTACTCATTTTCGACAAGAAAATGCTATAAAAATACAAAAAAAATAGTCTCTGCAAGTTACAATCGCATTGCAGAGGCTAAAAAAGTTTGATATGGAGATACAGAAGTCTAAACTTCTGCATATTTATTCGTAATATATGCAAGATAGGCTGTGTTGTTATGCAGGGAATGTGCTTCGCCCATCTTATTGAGGAGCATGGTAAGCTGTTCTATGCTTCTGTCGAAGTCATAGTTCTTCCATCTTGCCTTGAAGAAGAAACTCTTTGGAATGGCCAGATAGCTTTCATCGCTCTTCCAGAAGAGTACTGAGTCTGTATTTGTGTTAATATGCTGGCAGTCTGCATAGTTAATCACGTAGATATCCTTGTTGCTGCCAATGCATTTTGGGATATAGACGATGCGTCTGTTGGTGATAACCAGTCCCTCTGTCCGGTTGTTCCAGATAGAAGTATCGCGAGCCAGCAGAATGGTCTCGTCATTTCTCAACTTGAAGTTCTCTCTAAACATCTCCTCCACCTTGGCAGGAATGTCTAGGATGAAGCAATCTACATCATTACCCTGATGAATGATCGAAACATCGCCATAGCGATGAGCGCGTACGCAATAGCCGAGTGTAACTCGTATCTCTGGCTGCAAATTTAAGGAAAAAAACGATAGGTTGCAAATTTTTGAGGGATTATTTTCTAAAAAGGGGGGAAATTAATCAAAATGAAACAAAATGAACCAGTTTTTAGTGATTTGTTTTTGTTTTATGAGCAAAATGCTGTACCTTTGCCGCCATGATTGTAACAGTAGAATGGATGGAAGAGTGGTTTCGGCGTTTCGACCACGACTACTTCGGGGGCAAACTGCCCGTTCCGGAGTTGGGGCTGACCCGTGCCAAGACCCGTTTGGGACAGCTTGCCTACAAGCGTGCCACCCGATGGGGGCGCACCAAACTCTATGATTTCAAGCTTTCCATGAGTACATATTACGATATGACCGACCGGCAGGCAAAGAGCGTCCTGCTCCACGAGATGATTCACTATATCATCGGCTTTACCGGTTTGAAGGATACGGCTCCTCACGGCATCGTGTTCAGGGGGATGATGGATAATCTGAATAGGAAATACGGTTGGGATATTCGGGTGATGACTTCTACCAAGGACTGGAAGGTGAGTGAGCGGGTAGAGGAGAGGCAGAAGACGAAGGGACCGCAAACCTATCTGATGCTTGCCATCGAAATGCAGGATGGCAAGCATTATCTTTCGCGTGTGAATCCCAGCTTTGCCCGCCGCATCGAATCGAAACTATCTTTGGTTCGCGAGCTCCGTTCTCATCGCTGGTACACTACCCAGGAGCCTTATTTTGAGGATTATCCGCAGGTGAGAAGTCTTCGGGGCAGACGAATATCGAAATCCGATTTCGAAAAGCTTCGGAATGTGTTGACCCCATTCGAAATGTAAGTCCTGCGATGCATGATTGATAAAATGTATTGATATTAATGAATTTGGAAAAATAGAGATATCGTATGAAAAGAATGATTACCATTGCCTTCATGATGACGGTTGTCGTGATGATGGCGCATGCTCAGGGAGCATTGAAGAGAGTGTATAATGAGACTATCGACCCGATGACTCAGATAGACGAGGGATTGCAGAAGGCGAAGGCTGAGGGCAAGTTCGTGATTTGTCAGGTGGGTGGCAACTGGTGTCCATGGTGCCTGCGCTTTGCCGATTTCGTAGAGAAGGATACGGCGGTGAATAAGGCGGTGAACGATAACTTCGTGTATCTTCACGTGAATTACAATCCTCGCAAGAAGGAAGGCGATGCTTCTGTTGAGAAGGCTGCGCAGCTGATGAAGCGATTGAATTATCCTCAGCGTTTCGGTTTCCCAGTCTTCGTGGTTCTGGACGAGAATGGAAATGTACTCCATATCCAGGATTCCAGCTTCCTGGAGCAGGGCAAGGGCTACGATGAGCAGAAGACCCTCCGCTTCCTGAAGAACTGGACTCCTAAAGTGGTGAAGCAGTAAGGAGGAAAAAATATAAAATAGAAAAGCAGTTAAGCTGCAGTTTTGAATAAAAAAAGCTCCACATACCCAACAGGGCGTGTGGAGCTTTTTATCATTATATGTCTTTTACATTTTTCCTTTTATGCGTCTTTTACAATCCTCTTGCCTTTAGGAAACCAGAGGCATCAGGTTCCTTCATACCCGTGAAAACGGTGAACATTTCCATTTGGTCCTTGGTGTTGCCACGGCTCAGAACCTTATCACGGAAAGCCTGACCGATGGCTGGATCCAAGGCACCGTGCTTAGCAAAGTAATCTGCCACGTTTACGGCGAGCACCTCTGTCCAGAGATAGCTGTAGTAACCGGCAGCATAACCGCCACCCCATACGTGATTGAAATAGGTGGTAGAATAGCGAGGAGGAATCTGGGAATTGAGCAGACCTACATTGTTGAGGGCTTCCTTCTCGAAGGCACCTGCCATATATGGAGATGGAATCTCGTCTGGCGTCAACTCGTGCCAAGCCAGATCAAGGCAGGTAGCTGCAAGGTTCTCACCCAAAGCATAGGCTGGCTGGAAGCTGATGCTCTTCAGCATGCGCTCCTTCAGATCTGCTGGCATCGCTGCACCGGTTTCTGTGTGACGGGCGTAGTGATCGAAGATTTCTGGAATGCTGGCAAATGACTCGTTAAACTGTGATGGCATTTCCACGAAGTCGCGAGCTACAGCTGTACCTGAAAGGGTATTGTAACCGCACTTTGACAACATGCCGTGGAGAGCGTGACCGAACTCATGGAACATGGTGCAAACCTCATCCCAGGTAATCAGTGTAGGCTGACCCTCTGGAGCCTTGGCATTGTTGCATACATTATAGATAATAGGCAACTGTCCCCACTTGTCGCTCTGCTTGGCGAAAGCACTCATCCAGGCACCGCCACGCTTGGTTGGGCGACGGAAGTAGTCGCTGTAGAAGAGGGCGATAGGCTTGCCGCTCTTGTCGCTTACCTCGAATACCTTCATGTCTGGGTGATAGGTAGGAATATCTTTGCGCTGCTTGAAGTTCAGACCATATACACGATGAGCAGCATAGAATACACCGTTTATCTGAACGCTATCCACATTGAAGTAAGGCTTGATTTCATCGTCAGAGATATTGAGCATCTCCTTCTTCATCTTGGCAGAATAGTAGAAGCGGTCGTATGGCTGGAGCTTGAAGTCCTTGCCCTCGCTCTTCTGTGCGTAAGCTTCGATTTCGCGGGTCTCGGCATCTGCCTTAGGAGCGTATTCCTTGATGAGGTTCTGCAGGAAGTTGTTTACGTTCTTGGCAGTCTTTGCCATCGTCTTCTCCAGTGAATAATCTGCATAGGTGCTGTAGCCCATCAACTGTCCCTTCTCGGCACGGAGCTTGGCTATCTCGGTTACGATAGGGAAGGTGTTGAACTTAGGGTCGGTGCCGTCGGCACGGTGGATGCTTGCCATATAAACCTTGCGGCGGAGCTCACGGTTCTGGAGATTGGTGAGGATAGCCTGCTGGGTAGTGTTCACGATGACGATGCAGTATGGAGCCTTGTTGCCCAGGCTTTCTGCATCTTTCTTGCACTGTGCGATGTCGGCGTCGCTGAGTCCGGCAAGTTCTTCCTTGCTGTTCACCCAAACCACGGCGTTGTTGGTAGCTGCAGGAAGAAGATTGCCAAACTGTTCCTGGAGGTCTGAGATGCGTGTATTGATCTGCTTCATGCGCTCCATTTTCTCTGGAGAGAGCAGGGCACCTGAGCGGACGAAGCCTTTGTAGATGACTTCGGTGAGTCGCTTGTCCTCGCCCTTGAGCTTGCTGTACTCATGGTCGTAAACATATTTAATACGTTCGAAGAGTTTCTGGTTGAATGAAATCTCGTTGTCGAGGTCGGTGAGCAAAGGCATCACCTTCTTCTGAGCCTCTGCGATTCCAGGAGTTTTGTGTGCGCTGGTAAGACCGAAGAATACATTGGAAACACGATCCAGCAACATACCGCTGTTCTCGTAAGCGAGGATGGTGTTCTGGAAGGTTGGCTTCTTCTTGTTGCTGATAATCTTCTGGATGTTGGCACGCTGCTCCTTGATGCCAGCTTCGAAGGCTGGGAGATAGTCGCTCTCCTGAATCTTGCTGAAATCAGGAGCGCCGAAAGGAAGGCTGCTCTTTACCAGGAGAGGGTTCTGACGCTTGCCTCCTGCATTCTGAGCAAACGATGAGGTTGGCATCTGCAAGAGTGTTGCTGCCAAACCGAGGGTAAGAAATGTCTTGTTAAGTTTCATCATGTTTTTTGTTTATTTATTTTGCAAAGATAATGCAAGCGAGCGCAATGAAAGCTTGCTTTCAAATTGCCGAGTGCAGCTTATCTTCTGCAAAGATACAACAAAAAGTTGAAAATCAATAATAATTGAAGCAAAATATTTATTGTGCGTTCATTTGCTTTTGGCACAATTATTTAACAGTAAGATTCTGGGTCTTTACCTCTTTACTGTTTCCTTCTGTTCCTTGACTGGGCGAGAGATGCTGGCAACCATATCACGGATATAGAGCTGAACTACCTCGTCGGCACTACGACTACCTGTATTCTTTACGTTGATGGTGGCGGTGATCTTCCAGTCATCCATATTGACTTCATGGCTGCTCAGTTTCAAATCGCCATACTCAAAAGTGGTGTAGCCCAACTTCAGAACCACCAAACTATACGTTCATGATGGCAGGAATGTGTTCATTCTCCCATGACAAAACCGTAGGGCGACCGGCAAAGTTGAGCAATACGACAGGTTTTCCCATCTTTGCGAGTTCAGCCAGAAGTTCCTGCTGCACATCAGGCATTTCCAGATTAGTGCGGCTTGCGCATTCACCGCTCATGTCGGCAGTTTCGCCCATGGCGCATACTATCACATCTGCTTCCTTTGCTATCTGCAGTGCCTCGTTCTTCATCTTTACCTCATCTCCCCAGGCAATAGACTTGCCCTGTTCGCCGTTTCTCTGGAGCCTGGGCTACACTCCATGTGCCGGCAATATTGTTGCGGGTATCTGCAAGAGGACCAATCAGCGCTATCTTTCCCTGTTTCTTCAGAGAAAGAAGATTTCCTTCATTTTTCAGAAGCACGAAGGTCTCGGCTGCTACGTCGCGAGCTATCTGTCGGTTTTCGGCAGAGTAGATGTCGGTCTTGTTTCGCTTGGCGTTGCAATAACGGTAAGGATTGCTGAACAATCCCAGTTTGTATTTTGCCTCGAGGATGCGGCGGCAGGCTGTGTTGATGTCTTCCTCCGTCACCTTGCCATCAGCCACGCTTTGTGCCAGATGCTTGACGAAGCCATTGGAGCACATATCCATATCCGTGCCTGCCAGGAGTGCCTGTTCTGATGCTTCTTTCAGATCCTTGGCAGTGCCGTGGTTTAGAATCTCGGCGATAGATGCATAATCTGTTACGAGAAAGCCCTTGAATCCCCATTGTTTTCTCAAGACATCGGTCATCATCCAGTGGTTGGCGGTGGCAGGGGTATAATCTATCAGGTTGAAAGAAGACATTACGCTGCCTATGCCAGCCTTTACCACGGCTTCGTAAGGAGGCAGGTATTGGTTCATCATGCGTATGCGACTCATATCCACGGTGTTGTATTCCTTTCCGCTCTCCACGGCTCCGTAGAGGGCAAAGTGCTTGAGGCAAGCCATGATTCTATCTGCTCTCAAAATCTCCTCTGTGCGCATGTCAACACCCTGGTGAGATGGCAAACTGAGTGTAGCTCAATCCATGTCCAAAGGCGAATGCTGGCTTGATGTTTTTCTTATCAGTCCAACGGTAACCTACGTAGATGCCTTCCTTATACTCCTCATCAATGATGTTGCCCTCAGTCTTGGCTCCACCTTCCTTGCGCCAGGTGCATTACCTGAGATATTCACATAGATGAAGTTCTTGTTGGCTTTAGCCAAAGCCTCGATGAGCTTGTCTTGAGCGTATGGCAATTCAAGCTGTTTGCGGTCGTGACCTTCGCAATCTGTTGGCGAGGGCAAGCGTTACTACGACTTGATTCGCTTAGGCAAGGCTGCCGAGGTATTGAAGCCTGGTGGAGGAAAGGTACTCAACAAGGCAAAGACTGCATACGATGTGATTGGTGTACCTGAGCGTATCCAGTGGACGGAAAGCAAGAAATACTTGCCAATCCCTCAGGATGAAATAGAGGTTGCTAAGGGTACTTTAAAGCAGAATGAGTATTAATAGTCTGTTCTCCTAGTAATAAGTTATGTTCGGCACTGCTGAACCTATGTTCAACACTGCTGAACTTATGTTTAACACTGCTGAACTTATGTTCAACACTGCTGAACATAGATTTCTTCGTAGTTTAAAAACTTTTATTCCTAGGAATAAGTGATAATATAAAAAAGAGTGTGAGTTTTCTCGGATAGAAGACTCACACTCTTTTGATATTCTTGAGTGGATCTTATGCGATTATCATACAGAGCTTGAGTACGTTCTCCTCGAAGTGCTCCTTGTCTATGGCATTGTTCTTGAGGATGGAACGATAGTTATATACAGTTTGTGGTGAATAAGACAAGATGCCGGCAATCTTGGAACTTTCAGTAATGCCTAATCGCAACAAGGCGCACACACGAAGGATGGGTGGCATTTCCTCATTCTCTTTCAGTTGGATGTGTGCCGATTTGGTGAGTTGCTGGTTCAGCTCGTTTACAAAAGTTGGGTACAGAGATAGGAATGCTTTGTCGAATTCCGTCAAAAACTCCTTGTTTTCCTTTTCTGTACTTGATGAGGAAGAGAGAAGACTCAGCAGTTCCTTGCTTTGGTTGGCTTTTATCTTTCTTACTGCCAATGTTCTTAGCTTTTGGTTTCTCTCTATGTTCTTATAGCACAGGTCAATATATACCTTTACCAATCTCTCGCGCTTCTGGTTGGTATCCTTCAGTTCGTCGTTGATGAGATGTAGCTGACCGTTGAGCTTTTCCATTTTGTCAGACGTTGCCGAGATTTCATCTTTCTTTTGTTTCAGCAGCCTGTTCTTCTTGCGGATGAACAGACTGCTAATACCTACTCCAAGTAGGAGCAGGATAATGACCAATAGGGCGATGTTGAGCAATCTGTTAGTTGTTTTGATGTCATCTGTATAGGCATTGGTAATCAATTGTAATTTGGATGAAATCTCAATGCGGCGCAACCGGCTTTTGTAGGTATAAGCATCTTCCAGGGATAGGTTGATGTATTCCTGGGCTTTGTTCAGACTTCTGGTCTTATGTTTGTAGATGAAGAGTGCGATGTCTTGCAGAGCGACATTTTCTTTTGTGGCAGAAGTGACGTCTGAGATGGCTGCAACCAGGAGGTAATGCTCCATTAGCTCTAGGTTGTTGGCTTTCTGATAGACCTCTGAAAGCGCAAAGGCGGTCATGGCATGCAGACGGCTGTTGGCCTTTTCCATGTTCAGTGCCTTTTTGTAGTATTGGATGGTCTTGTTATTGTTGGGATGATTACTGAAATAGTATAATTCTCCCATCAGGTAGTAATAGAATGCATCTTTCTTTGGCGACAGTTCTATTGCTTTCTTCAGGTATTCCACTTTTTTCAGGTCGTAATTCTTGCTGAATTCATTGTTTTCACAGTAGGTTGACCAGTTGTTGTATAGTCCATACATTGTATAATAGTATAGAAACTGATAGTCACGTGGTTCTTCCTTAGGCTCTATCTTCTGCAAAATTTCCTTTGCTTCTGCATAGAATCCACGTGTGATCAATAACCTGGTTTGGCTAAGCTGGAATCTTTTGTTAAAAAAGATATTGTTACTCTTTTGGGCAAGGATAAGACCTTTGTTTACGTAGGTCATCGCCGAGTCGTATTCGTAGGCTTTGTATTCGTTGGCGAGTTGTTCGTATAGTTTTAATTTGTCTTCGTTGCTGGTAACATACTTGGCTCCTTGCTTGATTTCATTTAAGCTTTTCTCTTTTAACTCTACATAATGGGCACGTTGTGCCAGGGCAGCATCCAGCTGTTTGTATAGCTGGTTGTTGTCTCCTTTTATGTATATCGGCTGTATCATCAGGGTGATGATTATAACGATAAGATGTCTCATATTTCCTATGTTTTTAGATTCCGCTGCAAAAATAATAAAAAACATTGAGAATCTCGCATCTACTAGCCGCTTTTTTTGAGAATTCGCAAAATATTGATATTCAGAGCTGTGAGATTGGTTCTAGATACCGACAATCTACCAAAAGCCTACTATTCGCACCAACTTATTGATTTTTGCCGTACTTTTGCGGCAACAAACAATTTTAATCATAATAAACCTATTAAATTATGGATAAAACGAACTTATCAAAGAAAGCAGGTCTGCTGATGGCAGGATGCTTGATTACTTTTAATGCTTTTGGTCAGGCAACCATTAAAGGACAGGTGGTGGATGCCACGGGTGAACCTGTCATTGGTGCAAGTATTCTGGTGAAGGACACCAAGAATGGAGCGGTATCTGACTTGGATGGCGGTTACACACTTAATAATGTAAAGGATGGATCCGTCTTGGTATTCTCTTATCTGGGATATCGTACCCAGGAGATTCCTGTAAAAGGAAATCATGTCATCAATGTGACGCTGAAGGAAAACGATGAGGTGCTCGATGAAGTGCTTGTCGTTGGTTATGCCGTGGGCAGCAAGCGAACTGTGTCGGGTGCTGTCGATCGCATCAAGAAAGAAGATATGAACAAGGGTGTGGTAACCAGTCCTGCCGAGGCCTTGAAGGGTAAGGTAGCTGGTGTTGTCATCTCTCAGGCAGGTGGTGATCCTACCAGTTCGCCAAGCATTCGAGTTCGTGGTACTTCTTCTCTTTCCGGTGGAAACGACCCGTTGGTTATCATTGATGGTGTCTTTGCTGATATGACGATGTTCAATTCCCTGGCTCCTGGTGATATTGAGAGTCTGACCATCCTGAAGGATGCTTCAGAGACGGCTCAGTATGGTTCACGTGGTGCTTCCGGTGTCATCGTTGTTACCACAGCCAAGGGTAAGCTGGGATATTCCAGCCTTAGCTACAATGGTCAGTTTGGTGTAAACACGGTCTATAAAAATCTGGATATGATGTCGGCTTCCGAATATCGTGAGACAGCCAAGTCCTTGGGATTGACCTATACCGATATGGGTGGCGATACCAATTTCCTCGAGGAGATTGAGCGCAATACGGGTCTTACCCAAAATCATAATATTTCTTTTTCTTCTGGTACGGATACATCCAGTCTGCGTGCTTCTCTGGGATTCGTTCTCCGTCAGGGTGCCTTGAAGAATTCTGATATGAAGAATTTTACAGCAAAGCTGGATGGCACCCAGTATCTCTTCGATAAGCATCTGAAGCTGGAACTAGGAATGTTTGGCTCTCAGCGCAACAGCAATATCCAGTATGATATGCACAAGATGTTCTATTCTGCCACTGCTTACAACCCTACCTATCCACATGTAAGAAACAACAAGGGCGAATGGGATGAGGACTTGCTTGCCAATGAAATCTGGAATCCACTGGGATTGCTCGATATTGATGACTTCTACAAGGATGCTTCTGTCAATGTTCATGGCAAGGCAACTGTCAATATCATCGACGGTCTCTCTGTAAGTGCCTTTGGTTCATATAACTATTGGAACCGTGACAATAAGTTCTATATTCCTAACAACATCCAGATGGGTAAGTTGAATGGTAACGGATGGGCTTATATCGCCAATACCAACCGCAAGGACTATATGGGCAATATCATGGTGAATTTCTCCAAGGATTTCGGCAAGCATCACATTGATGCCTTGGCTCTGATGGAGGGACAGAAATATACCTATGACTGGAACTCACAGGAGGCACATGGATTTGATACCAACTACTTCAAGTTCAATAACATGAAGGCTGCTGCCAATGTGAGCTGGGGTAATCTGCAGTCTAACTACACCGAATATACCCTGAGTTCTTATATGGCTCGTGTCAACTATATGTTTGCTGACAGATACATCGCTACCGTCAATGTTCGTACCGATGGTTCTTCTAAGTTGGGTAATGGTCAGAAGTGGGGCTGGTTCCCTTCTGCTTCCTTAGCCTGGGTAATCAGCAACGAGCCTTGGATGAAGAAAATCAAGCAGATAGACAATTTCAAGATCCGTGCAGGATATGGTGTGACCGGTAATCAGGATGCTATCGATCCTTATACCTCTCTCGCTCTGATGGAACCTAATGGTGTAACTACCGTCAACGGCGCAACAAGTACTACGTTTGCGGTTACTTCCAACAGCAACCCTGATCTGAAGTGGGAGGTAAAGAAGACGTTTGATGCCGGTTTTCGACCTGTCGATGTTCAAGCAGCGTCTCAACGTAACCTTCGACTGGTACACTTCCGAGACTTCGGATATGCTTTATACCTATACAGTGCCGGTGCCTCCTTTCACTTACGACCGTCTGTTGGCCAATATGGGTACCATGACTAATATGGGATTTGAACTGGCTGTTCGAGGTGACATCATCAAGACAAAGGACTTCACCTTCAATTCCGGTCTGAATTTCTCTTATCAGAAGAACAAGCTGAAGAAGTTGAGCGGTACCTACAAGGGACAGCCTATGACAACGAGCGAGCATATCTCTGTTGCCACCGTTGGTGCGGCTGGTCTGGTGCATAACAATGGCGTAACCTATCTGATAGAGGGACAGCCTGTTGGTGTGTTCTATCTGCCTCACTGCACAGGTATTGATGAGAACGGACAGTATATCATCGAAGACCTTGATGATAATGGTACCATTGATACGGGTGACAGTGGCGACCGCAAGGTATGCGGACAGGCCATTCCTAAGTACTTCCTCGGTTGGGATATGAGCTTCAAGTACAAGAACTGGGATCTGAGCATGCAGTTTAATGGTGCTTTCGGTCATAAGATTTACAATGCCACATCCATGACCTTGAACAATATGAGTAATTTCCCAACCTATAATATCCTGAGCGGTGCACAGCATCTCAATAACGGCAAGGGAATCCATGATGTTCAGATTTCTGACTACTGGTTGGAAAAGGGTGACTATATGAACTTCGAGTACGCTTCTCTGGGCTACACCTTCACCAAGGATATGCTCAAGTGGAAGTTCATCAACAACATTCACCTGTCATTGTCTGTCAACAATATCTGTACCCTCACTGGTTACAAGGGCTTGACTCCAATGATCAACTCAGCAACCATCAGTGGTGACAATCTGGGTATCGACGACAAGAACATCTATCCTTTGAGCCGTACTTATACTTTGTCGCTCTCTGTGAATTTCTAAATGTTTTCACATAGAATAGATTTCAAGTTCTAATTAAGAATTACATTATTAATATATAAAGGATTACAGTTATGAAACAATATATTATAGGTTCGATGCTTCTTTCATCGATATTACTGGCTAGTTGCTCACTGGATGAGACTCCACGAAGCAAGTTTTCTGAGGAGGAGGCTTTCAGTACCCCTAAGCTGGTATATGTAAACACAGTGGCTAATGTTTATTCTTCCATCGGCAATGGATTGTATGGAAGCGATGGTGGCTCGGTACATACCTTTCAGGAGTTCTCTTCTGATGCCAGTATGATTCCTGGTCGCCAAGGTGACTGGGTGGATGGTGGTGCCTGGCAGAATATTTTCCTCCACAACTTTGAGTCGTCTGTAAGCAAGTATAACGATGTGTGGAACAACCTGTATCGTGTCATCGGTCTTGCCAATTCTTCTATCGACCGACTCAACAAGTACCTGGGTGAACATCCGGAGTATGCTGACTACGTTTATGAGCTGAGGGCTCTTCGTGCTGTCTATTATTATTATGTAATGGATTTCTTTGGACAGGTGCCATTGGTTGTTTCTTCTGAGGTGAGTGCTAACGAGGTGGAGCAGTCCAACCGCTCTGATGTCTTCAAGTTTGTCACTTCAGAATTGGCTGAATGTATTCCTCATCTTTCAGACAGTAAGAGCCAGAACGAGGGTGAATATTATGGCCGTATCACCAAGGCGGTGGCATATATGTGTATGGCTAAGTGTGCCATCAATGCACCGGTCTATACCATCGATGATACCACTCCAACCAGTTACAGTGCCTTTGTAGGAACAGACAAGAGCGGCAAGGCTACTGCCAGCGAGGAGCAGGGAAAGACGGTTTCGGAAATGGGCAAAAATATAAACATCACTTTGGATGGTGAAACTCGCAATGCGTGGGAAACTGCAGTCTATTGTGCTGACCAGATTGCCAGCTTGGGTTACCGCCTGCAGCCTAGCTATGCCGACAACTTCATCGTAGCCAACCAGAATTCTGTGGAGAATATCTGGACCCGCCCGAATGATTGCGTCAACTATAAGATAGAGGATTACAACATCGTGCGCACCCTGCATTATAACCATGGCGGTGCCATCGGTTACCAGGGCTGGAATGGAGCCTGCTCTTCCAAGCAGCAGATGCTGGTATATGGCTATGGAACGGCTAATCCAGACCCTCGTCTGAAACTCAACTTCTATACCGACAAGGATTATATGGAGGAGACAGGAAAAGCTGTAGAGGATGGTGCTACAGATAAGCCGCTGGAGTATATGCCATTGGCTGTAAAGGTGGATTTCACTGCTGCCGATGACCCTCATGCCATGAAGTGTTCCGGTGCCAGAATGAAGAAGTATGAGTTTGACAAGTCCACTACCCAGCAGTATAGCTTCAACAACGACCTGGTGATCTGGCGTTATGCCGATGCCTTGCTCCTGAAGGCTGAGGCTGAGTATCGTATGGGTAACAAGGCTAAGGCTCTCACAATTGTCAATGAGGTTCGTGGCCGTGTTGCTGCTACACCTCGTACAGAACTTACGCTCAATGACATTCTGGATGAACGTATGCTGGAACTGGCTTGGGAGGGAGTACGCCGCCAAGACCAAATCAGATTCTGTACCTTTACAGAGCCTACTGCTGACCGCTTCAAGGGTGTGACCCACAATGCTTCTGCAGGTGATTACAATGATGATACGCAGGGCTATACCATGGTTTATCCTATCCCTTATGCCGTGCTCAACTTGAACAAGAAACTCGATCAGAATCCTGGTTATACCAAGTAAGGGGTAGCTCCAATGAGGAAACTTTCCTCATTGGAGCATACCAGGGAGAATGGTAATTTTATATTGAATATTACAAACTAAAAAAGGAAATAATATGAAAAAACTCTTTTTGCTCGCAAGCCTTCTGATGGCTTTTGGCATCTCGGCAGATGCTGGAGACATTACTTCTCCTAACGGACAGATCAAGGTGAATTTCACCTTGGATGGCACTGTGCCTACCTATAGTGTGACCTATCAGGGCAAGACCATCATCAAGCCTAGCCGTCTGGGTTACAAACTCGCCAAGGGCGGTAAGGATGGCAAGGACCTGCTTGCCGATTTTAGTGTCATTAATGAGAAAACTTCCACTTTCGATGAGACTTGGACTCCTGTTTGGGGAGAGAACAAGTCTATCCGCAATCATTATAATGATATGCTGGTAGAGTTGAAGCAGAATTCCACCGACAGTTATATGAACGTCCGTTTCCGTGTCTATGACGATGGAGTAGGATTACGCTATGAGTTCCCTCAGAAAGGCAGTCTCAACTACTTTACCATCAAGGAAGAGCGTACAGAGTTTGCCATGACGGGCGATCATACCGCCTGGTGGATTCCTGGTGATTACGATACCCAGGAATATGAATACACCAAGACCCGTCTGTCGGGCATCCGTCCAGCCTTGCATGCTGCTGTCAGTGGCAATCTCTCACAGACCGTCTTTTCGGATACCGGTGTACAGACCTCACTCCAGTTGAAGACAGATGACGGTATCTACATCAATCTGCATGAGGCTGCTCTGGTGGATTATCCAGCCATGCACCTGAATCTGGATGACAAGACCATGACCTTTACCTCTTGGCTTACCCCTGATGCCCAGGGAATGAAGGGATACATGCAGACTCCGTTCAAGAGCCCTTGGCGTACCATGGTCATTACAGATGATGCCCGCAAGGTTCTGTCTTCCAACTTGATTCTCAACCTCAATGAGCCTTGCAAGATCAAGGATACCTCCTGGATTCACCCAGTGAAGTACGTGGGTGTATGGTGGGAGATGATTTCCGGTAAGGGAGAGTGGGCCTATACCCATGATTATCCTACCGTGAAGTTGGATGGAACCGACTATGTACATGCCAAGCCATCTGGCAAGCATTCTGCCAACAATGCCAATGTACGCCGTTACATCGACTTTGCCGCAGCCCATGGTTTCGATGCAGTCTTGGTAGAAGGATGGAACATCGGTTGGGAAGACTGGAGTGGCTATATGAAGGAAAAGGTATTCGATTTCCTGACTCCATATCCTGATTTCGACATCAAGGCGCTCAATGAATATGCACATTCCAAGGGAGTGAAGCTCATCATGCATCATGAAACCTCTTCTTCTGTGATGAACTACGAGAAGTATATGGACAGAGCTTACCAGTTGATGAAGGATTATGGCTACGATGCTGTGAAGAGCGGTTATGTGGGCAACATCATTCCTCGTGGCGAGCATCACTACAGTCAGTTGGAAATCAATCACTATCAGCATGCCGTAACCCGTGCTGCCGATTATCACATTATGGTAAATGCCCATGAGGCTGTGCGTCCTACCGGTCTCTGCCGCACTTATCCTAACCTGATTGGCAACGAGAGTGCTCGCGGTACAGAATATCAGGCTTTCGGAGGAACCAAACCGGGACATACCGCCATCTTGCCTTTCACCCGTCTGCAGGGTGGTCCGATGGATTATACCCCTGGTATCTTTGAGATGGATTGTGCCAATGGTTCACATTGCAACTCTACCATCTGCGGTCAGTTGGCACTTTATGTTACCATGTATAGTCCATTGCAGATGGCTGCCGATTTCCCAGAGAATTACGAGAAGCACATGGATGCCTTCCAGTTTATCAAGGATGTGGCTGTAGATTGGGACAAGTCTATCTATTTGGAGGCTGAACCAATGGAGTATATCACCGCTGCCCGCAAGGCAAAGGGTACTGATAACTGGTTTGTCGGTGGCGTTACGGGCATGAAGGCTCATCAGTCTACCGTAAAGCTCGATTTCCTCGACAAGGGCAAGAAGTATGTGGCTACCATCTATCAGGATGCAAAGAATGCCAACTACAAGACCAATCCTCAGGCTTATGTCATCACAAAGAAAACTGTGACCAGTAAGTCGGTCTTGAAGTTGAACTCCGTTGCAGGTGGCGGATTTGCAATTAGCCTTCTTGCACAATAAAATGAATGTTTCTGAGTTATTATGAGAGAGTTTTTCTTAATATAATAATGATGCTCATGAAAAGAATGAATAAAATGCTGTTGGTTGCCGCCTTGGCGGCAACCACACTTTCTGCTGAGGCTGAACAGAAGAAGGGACCGGCTTGGTTGAGTGATGCACTTTTCTATCAGATTTATCCATCTTCCTATATGGATACTGATGGTAATGGTATTGGCGACCTGCCGGGTATTACTTCCAAGTTGGATTACATCAAGTCGCTGGGAGTGAACGCCCTCTGGCTCAATCCAATCTTTGAGTCGGGATGGTTTGACGGTGGATATGATGTCATCGACTTCTATAAGGTGGATCCTCGATTCGGAACCAATACCGATTTGGTTACATTGGTCAATGAGGCCCATAAGCGTGGCATGAAGGTTTGTCTCGACCTGGTGGCAGGACATTCCAGTACCAAGTGTGCCTGGTTCAAGGAGTCTTCCGAGAAAGATCCTAACCAGCGTTACAGCGACTATTATATCTGGATGAATGATATCCCTGAGAGCGAGAAGAAAGAAATAGAAGCCCGTCATCAGGAGGCAAGTCCGGAGTCTAGTACCCGAGGCAGATATGTGGAGGCGAATGCTCCTCGTGCCAAGTATTACGAGAAGAATTTCTTCGAGTGCCAGCCAGCCTTGAACTATGGTTTTGCTCATCCAGACCCAAATCATCCTTGGGAGCAGGGGGTAGATGCTCCTGGACCACAGGCTGTTCGCAGGGAGATACGTAACATCATGGCATTCTGGTTTGATAGGGGTGTAGATGGATTCCGTGTTGATATGGCATCATCGCTCATCAAGAACGACCCTGACAAGAAGGAGGTTTCCAAACTTTGGAATGAGATGCGTGCATGGAAGGATCAATACTATCCTGAGACCGTCCTGATTTCAGAATGGGCTAATCCGCAGCAAGCCATCCCTGCCGGTTTCAACATCGATTTCTACATTCATTTCGGTCTCAAAGGCTATGCCTCCCTGTTCTTCGACCGCAAGACTCCTTGGGGCAAGTGGGAGAATAGCTATCAGAACTGCTATTTCGACAAGCAGGGCAAGGGTTCGCTCAAGGAATTTAGCGAGAATTATACCAAGGCATACAATGCCACCAAGAATCTCGGCTACATCGCTGTTCCATCTGCCAACCACGATTACCAGCGGCCTAATATTGGTACCCGCAACACTCCAGACCAGCTGAAGGTAGCGATGACCTTCTTCCTCACCATGCCTGGTATTCCATTTATCTATTATGGTGATGAAATTGGTATGAAGTATCAGATGAATCTCCCTAACAAGGAGGGTAGTAATGAGCGTTCTGGTACCCGTACTCCGATGCAGTGGACCAAGGGGAAGAATGCCGGATTCTCTACGAGTGCACCCGATAAGCTCTATTTCCCTATAGATACGGAAAACGGAAAGTTGACCGTTGAAGCTCAGCAGGGAGATCGGAATTCTCTATTGTCATATACCCGTAAGCTGACCACTTTGCGTCATTCAGCCAAGGCTCTTGACAATGAGGGTGATTGGAAGCTCCTGAACCGGAAGGGGCAGGAATATCCGATGGTATATGAGCGCACTTTGGGTGAGGAGAAGTATGTTGTTGTCGTGAATCCTGGTGCCAAGGCAGCCTCTCTCAATATCAGCTCCGTAGGTGGTAAGGCTGTTTCTGTTCTTTCTACAGGCAAGGTTGTGTATAAATCAGGAAGAAAGACTGATGTGATTAAAGCTTCAGGCATAAGTGCCGCCATATTCAAGGTGGAAAGATAGAGCTCTATCTTCTATGGGAGTGCGTCCGTATTGTGCGGGCGCATTTTTGTTTTACGGTCACGAATCATCTTCATCATGCAGCTTTTACTACACGTCGTTAACCTACTAATACGATGATAGTCTCCTTGCCAAGATACCTTTCTATCAATCTTCCTTCAGATACCAGTCTTTGATGTATCCGGAATAATGTTTGGCAAACTCTTCGGCTTGGCCGGGAGCGCAAGCTTTCACCTTCTTGGCAGGAATACCCGCCCAAATCTCATGTGCAGGAACTTTGGTGCCATGGGTAACTACAGCTCCTGCAGCAATGATAGCTCCTTCGCCAATGTCAGCCTTGTCAAGCAAAGTGGCATTCATTCCGATGAGTGCACCTTTTCTGACTGTGGCTCCGTGGACGATGGCACCATGTCCCACAGATACATCATCCTCCAGAATGCAAGGCATCGTACCGGTTTGATGGATGCATGCACAATCCTGCACATTCACTCTGTTTCCACATCTGATGGCATCCACGTCAGAGCGCAATACCGCACTATACCAGATGCTGCAGTCATCACTAAGAATGCAGTCGCCGGTCAGCACTGCGTTCTCAGCGATAAAACAATTCTTTCCCCAACGGGGAGTCTTTCCCTCTACTGTCTTTATGATAGCCATATTAAATATGTATATGTTTTACAATTCGGGTGCAAAGGTAATAAAAATATTAGGGTGTCCAGTTCTATGTTCCAATATTAACTCACTTGTTTGAGAGTTTTGGTT
>ERZ791709.12-NODE-12-length-104029-cov-4.86568_pt1 | contig 104029 bp, 82 predicted proteins | sample MGYA00509955_ERZ791709 | MGnify/ENA primary metagenome ERZ791709 (study PRJEB30046, sample SAMN00715153) | human gut metagenome | study: EMG produced TPA metagenomics assembly of the A metagenome-wide association study of gut microbiota in type 2... | reverse complement strand
TCTCACCACCGTCTCCGGCAAATAGCCGCTACGGATACGCCACTCCTGCGGATAAAGATTATTGGCACGGTTACCTATATTCTTGACAAAGCCGAGAGGCACATGCTTATATGTCAGCAAAACAACTCCGCGAGGGGCTGCATCCGAAAGGGTGACAGCCTCTTTGCGTAAATAGACAATGGCCTGTTCATACGATATTTCTTCACAAGGGAAAGCATCCGATACCAATATCCCGCTCACAGCCAAGGCATGACAGGGAATCCAATCCTTGCCTTTCTGTCCGGCAATCTCCAATCCAGCCTGTACAATACGTAAGGACGACTGCAATGCAGACAGTTCCGGAATATAACATTTTGGGAAAGCGCTGACATTGCCGCCTTTCTGGATAAACTCATACTTATCCGCAGTAAAAATCCACTTCTGCAATATCGCAAGCTGCTCCTTGGAAAGTCCCGGAGTTTGCTTCCCTTTTCCCTGGACTTTACGTCCCTTTTCCCTGGACTTTTCTGCTCTAAGCCCTGGAGTTTCAGGAGCAATTGCCAGGGAAATGAGTTGCTTATCCCCGGAGTTTCGGACGCTCATGCCCGACTTCCGGAGAACTGCCAGAAAGAAGCCCTCTCCCTGCGTCTTATGAGGCAGGAAACGATAAACGGGAAAGGATTCTCCCTGCAACAAGTTACCCGTTATATTCCACTCTTCCGCAACATCGAGCGGAAGCACCTCTGCACCGAATTCATCCCTTATCCAACGGATGTTTTCTTCATTTTCCTTTGTGTTATAAGTACAAGTGCTATATATCAGTATGCCGCCCGGTTTCAGACAAGGCCAGATATCCGCAATAATCCTCCGCTGCCGCTGCCGACAGATTTCCACATTCTCCGGGCTCCACTCGCTTATGGCAACAGGGTCTTTGCGGAACATACCCTCACCGGAACAGGGCACGTCCGTCAATATCACGTCGAAGAAATCTTCCAGCGGTGTAAAGTCCGACGGGTCGCTATTGGTAACCACCACATCGGGATGCCCCCACTTGGTCAGATTCTCGGCAAGTATCTGAGAGCGGTTGCGGATAACCTCATTGGCTATTAGCAGACTATTGTCGGGAAGGAGGCTTCGGATATGCGTCGACTTACCGCCCGGAGCGGCGCAAAGGTCGAGCATCACTACCGGTTCCTCACCCATATACTGCTTCAGAGCCTGCTCAACAAACATGGATGAAGCTTCCTGCACATAATAACAGCCCGCATGGAACAAAGGATCAAAAGTAAATGTCGGGCGTTCTTCCAGGTAAAAACCGGAAGTGCACCAGGGAACGGCATGTTCTCCGGAGCGGAAAGCAAAAGGTTTCAGCGGATTCAACCGGATGCTGACGGATTGCTCCGACTCCAGAGAAGTCACTAATTCCTTATAATCCTCATCTCCCAAAAGAGTGCGGGTATAGTCTGCAAAAGAAACGGGTAGTTCCATAGGTTTTACTTTTTAAATACGCAAAGGTAGTATAAATATTTTGCGGTCGATAATAGCTTTTCTAAAAAAAATGTCGTCTCTTTGCAACTTCCCAAGCAAATGGGTACGTCTAACACACAAAGAAACCTATAAAAACAAAAAACAGCATGATTATGAAACGCATTATCTTCGCACTGACAACCGCCTTAATGCTTTGCACATTGGCACAAGGAAAGAACCGGACCGTTACGGAGAATGACAGTCTGGGAAACAAACAAAGAGTCATAGAATTGAAGGATACCGTGATTGACGGAAAAGCCGTTACGGACACCCTTAGCATCATGACTTACGAAAACAGTTCAAACAGTAACTCAGAAAGTGACGATGATTACAAGCATCATAGCAGTGCTTACGATTTCGGCTGGAATATCGGACATGCCACGAGAGACGCAGTCATTGCGATTACAGCCATTGTGTTCGTTTTCGGCTTTCCTTTAATCATCGTATTCATCATCTTTTTCTTCCGCTACAAAAACCGGAAGGCCAAATACCGCCTGGTGGAACAAGCATTAGCCAGCGGACAACCGCTGCCTGAAAATCTGTTTAAAGAAGCCGATTCGACAGATATCCGCAGTAAAGGAATCAAGAATGTGTTCGTCGGTATCGGGCTGTTCATATTCCTCTGGGCCATTACCGAAGAATTCGGACTTGGCTGCATAGGCCTGCTTGTCATGTTCACAGGCTTCGGACAGCTCGTCATCTATTATACGCAGCAAGACAGAGCCCCTAAAAGCAATGATAAATCCGATAATGCAAGAACCGTCTTTCCGGAAAAGAATGCAGAAAAATGAGTCAGCTCAATGATATATCGTTAGTCGCACAGGTCGTGGTGTTTCGCAACACCAGGGCCTTCGACCGGTTAGTAGGAAAGTACCAGTCGTCCGTACGGCGTTTTTTTCTGCACCTGACTTGTGGCGACAGCGAATTGAGCGATGACCTGGCGCAAGATACATTCATTAAAGCATACACCAATCTCGCCTCATTCAAAAACCTGTCCAGTTTCTCCACCTGGCTCTACCGTATTGCTTATAATGTATTTTATGATTATCTTCGCACCCGTAAGGAGACCGACAGTCTGGAAACACTCCGGGTAGACGCTCAATACAGTACGCAGCAAAACGACATAGGGCGGCACATGGACATTTACCGTGCGCTGAATATGCTGAAAGAAACGGAACGGACCTGTATCACTCTTTTTTATATGGAAGACCAAAGTATAGAAAAGATTGCAGACATTACCGGCTACCCGACAGGAACAGTAAAAAGCCACCTGTCGCGGGCCAAAGAAAAAATGGCTACCTACTTAAAACAAAATGGTTATGACGGAAAACAATGATAAACTCCTGATTGATTTCTTTGCCGAAAACCGGCAGGAAATACCCGACAATGGCTTCACCCGCCGTGTGATGCGCCATTTGCCCGACCGCACCCGACGGATTTCACAAGTATGGGTTACGTTCTGTTTCACGCTGGCATTAGTGCTGTTCTTTGTTTTCGACGGATTGCAACAGGTATTGGGTACACTTCGTGAAACACTCACCGCCGCTGCCCAAAGCGGAGTCACTGAACTTGATCCCAAATCTTTATTGGTTGCAGGCATAGTATTACTCTTCCTGCTCTATCGCAAAATATGTTCATTGGCTTAAACGCTTTGGAAATCGCAAACGGTAATTTCCTCATAGAATAAATAAACTTCCTTACAGAACAATACAATCAACCCCTACCTTGTTAATAAAAGGTAAGGGTTGATTTTTTTATAAACAAATGAACATATCTCAATGATATATTGTATATTTGCGAACTCATAAAACTAAATAAACTTATAAAGTTTTGAGACAGATTTCATTCATCATATTATTTACATTTTTTATTGGAAGCGTCCGAGCGCAAAGTACCAGCGATTCTCTTGTAATGAACTACATGCAAGATATGGAAATACCGCTGACTTACAACAATAAAGTCGAACTATTGATGACCGGTCGTGAAAAGTTTATTGATTTATTCGAAACTATCCGCCATGCCCGGCACCACATTCATCTGGAATATTTCAATTTCCGTAACGACTCCATCGCCAATGCCCTTTTCGATTTACTGGCAGAAAAGGTAAAAGAAGGTGTAGAGGTACGTGCCATGTTCGATGCGTTCGGCAACTGGTCCAATAACCAGCCGTTGAAAAAACATCATTTGCAGGCGATAAAGGCACGCGGCATCGAACTCGTCAAGTTCGACCCCATCACCTTTCCCTATATCAACCATGCCATGCACCGCGACCACCGGAAGATAGTGGTTATCGACGGAAAAATCGGCTATACGGGCGGGATGAATATTGCCGACTATTACATCAACGGCTTGCCTAAAATCGGTAAATGGCACGACATACACATGCACATAGAAGGGGATGCCGTACGTTACCTGCAAGGTATCTTCCTGACTATGTGGAACAGGGAAACCGGACAACACATCGGCGGTCCGGCATACTTCCCCAACCTGCCCCAATTTCCGGACAGTATAGCCGAGGAGATTGCAATAGTAGACCGCACCCCGCGGGAAACACCCCGGTCTATCAGCCATGCCTATGCCGTTTCGATAGAAGCTGCTCAAAAAAATATCCAGATAGTAAACCCCTACTTCGTTCCGACGAAATCCATCCGTAAGGCTATCAAGAAAGCGTTAAAGAAAGGTACGGAAGTGGAGATTATGATACCGGCTGTATCGGATATTCCCTTTACGCCCGAAGCCTCTTTTTATATCGCACATAAATTGATGAAACGGGGAGCCAAAATTTACTTGTTCAAGGACGGATTTCACCATTCCAAAGTAATGATGGTAGACAGCACTTTCTGTACGGTAGGCACTGCAAACCTCAACAGCCGCAGCTTGCGCTACGATTATGAGACCAATGCTTTCATCTTCGACCCTTCAACAACGAACCAGTTGAACAGCATGTTCGAGAGGGACAAAAAGAACAGTACCTTGCTCACGCCCGAGATGTGGAAAAAGCGCTCCGGCTGGAAAAAGTTTCTCGGCTGGGTAGGAAATCTGCTGACTCCTTTCCTGTAAATCTTATAGCGCAAATTTTCAATATACCGAGAACTTTGCCTACCTTTGGCAAGGCTTTTAATAAGTAACTCCATGAAACAATATTTAGACTTACTCAACCGTGTACTGACTGAAGGCATAGAAAAAAGCGACCGTACCGGAACCGGTACAATCAGCGTATTCGGACACCAGATGCGTTTCAATATGGACGAGGGCTTCCCTTGTCTGACTACCAAGAAACTTCATTTGAAATCCATTATCCACGAACTGCTCTGGTTCCTGAAAGGCGATACAAACGTAAAATACCTGCAAGAGAACGGGGTACGCATCTGGAATGAATGGGCCGATGAGAATGGAGATTTGGGGCATATCTACGGTTACCAATGGCGTTCGTGGCCAGATTACAAAGGCGGAACCATCGACCAAATCAGTGAAGCGGTGGAAACAATCAAGCACAACCCCGATTCACGCCGTATCATAGTGAGTGCCTGGAACGTCGGCGATTTGGACAACATGAATCTGCCGCCTTGCCATGCATTCTTTCAGTTTTATGTAGCCAACGGACGACTCAGTCTGCAACTTTACCAACGCAGCGCGGATATTTTTCTGGGAGTACCTTTCAATATCGCATCGTATGCATTGCTCTTGCAAATGGTAGCCCAAGTTACGGGATTGAAAGCCGGAGATTTTGTACATACCCTGGGAGATGCACATATCTATCTGAACCACTTGGAACAAGTGAAACTCCAACTGAGCCGTGAGCCGCGGGCACTTCCACAAATGAAAATAAATCCGGATGTAAAGAACATATTCGATTTCAAGTATGAAGACTTTGAATTGGTCAATTACAATCCTCACCCGCATATTGCCGGAAAAGTAGCAGTATAGGAAAGAGAGCATCTTCTATCATTAAAAGACCACTTGATTACATCAGACAATATGATTAGCATTATCGCCGCAGTAGACCGACACATGGCTATCGGTTATGAAAACAAACTGTTATTCTGGCTTCCCAATGACTTGAAACGTTTCAAAGCGCTTACTACCGGGAACACCATCATCATGGGACGGAAAACATTCGAATCACTCCCTAAAGGAGCTTTGCCAAACCGACGCAATATTGTATTGTCTACCCGTCCCGACACCCTATGTCCGGGTGCGGAAATCTTTCCTTCTCTTGAAGAAGCTTTGAAGCACTGTGAACAGGATGAACAAATCTATATTATAGGTGGAGCCAGCGTATACCGCCAGGCTTTGCCATTGGCAGACGCACTCTGCCTGACAGAGATAGATGCCGAAGCTCCTCAAGCAGATGCCTACTTTCCGGAAGTATCCCCTGAAATATGGCAAGAAAAAAGCAGGGAATCCCATCCTATAGATGAAAAACATCCCTGCCCTTATGCTTTTGTCAATTATATCCGCCGATAACCGGTAGGATTATTCATCCACATCGTCTATCACTATCGGCATCTGACGTTTAATTGCCTCGTGGAATGAAATCAACGTTTCCGTACGAGACAACCCCAACGGTTGCAATTTATCATGAATAATGCTCAGCAAATGATGATTGTTCCGTGCATACAGCTTAATAAACATATCGTATTTACCGGTAGTAAAGTGACATTCCACGATTTCAGGAATGGCTTCCAGCGCTTTTGTCACGGCATCAAAAGTTGCGGGATCTTTTAAATAGATTCCGATATACGCACAAGTCTCATATCCTATCTTTTCCGGATCTATGACATATTCCGACCCTTTCAATATACCCAGATTTGTCAGTTTCTGAATACGTTGGTGAATAGCTGCTCCGGATACATTACAAGCTCTGGCAACTTCGAGGAAAGGAATACGCGCATTATCGGCAATCAGCTGCAATATCTGCTCGTCTAAAGTATCCAATTGATGATGTCCCATTTCTAATCTCAATAATTAATTAAATAAATTATTTTACCGTATTCCGCTACGGCAATGTGCAAAGTTAGCGATTTTTTCATGAATAAAAATACGAATTATAACTTTTCTTGCTAAAAAGAGAATAATCATACATGCAGGGGAATACAGACAAAAATCGTATATTTGTGAAATGATTAAATTATTATGGACATGAAAAAGCATATCTTATTCTTACTCTGTTTAATAGCCGTAGCATCTACCCGCGCACAAGTCTTTGCCGACCATTTTGCAGATAAAACCCTTCGCGTCGATTATATCTTTAACGGCAATGCATCCGGGCAAGCTATCTGTCTGGACGGGTTATCCGCTCTCCCCACCTGGGCAGGAAGAAAGCATCATCTGGCAGAACTCCCGTTGCAAGGCAACGGACAGATTGTTATGCGCAATGCAGCCAGCGGAAAGACTATTTATACTACCTCTTTCTCCTCACTCTTCCAGGAATGGCTGGAAACGGACGAAGCCCGGAATGTAACTAAAGGATTTGAAAATACATTTCTCCTTCCCTACCCTCTTCAGCCGGTTGAAATAGAAATAACCCTGCTCGACCCACGCCGCAATGTCCGCGCGTCCATGAAACACATCGTGCATCCAAACGATGTATTGATAGAGCAAAAAGGAAATTCACACATCACACCGCATAAATACCTGCTGCACAACGATAGTCCGGAAAAGTGCATCGATGTAGCTATTCTTGCAGAAGGATATACACTCCAAGAAATACAGACATTCTATGAAGATGCAGATATCGCTTGCAAAAGCATTTTCGACCACGAACCTTTCAAATCCATGAAGAAACGGTTCAATGTAGTAGCCGTAGCCAGTCCTTCCACAGATAGCGGAGTCAGCGTGCCAAGATTGAACGAGTGGAAACATACTGCCTTCGGTTCACATTTCAGCACGTTCTATTCCGACCGTTATTTAACAACATCACGCGTAAAAGCAATTCATGATGCTTTAGCCGGAATACCCTATGAACACATTATCATATTGGCTAATACAGAAGAATATGGTGGTGGCGGTATCTATAACTCATACACCCTCACAACAGCCCATCATCCGATGTTCCGGCCGGTAGTAGTACATGAATTCGGACACAGTTTCGGCGGACTTGCCGATGAATACTTCTATGATAATGATGTTATGACCGATACCTACCCCTTGGATATAGAACCGTGGGAGCAGAACATCAGTACACAAGTGGACTTTGCAGCCAAGTGGAAGGACATGCTTAGTGAAAATACTCCCGTTCCCACTCCGGCAGAGGTAAGCGAAAACTATCCGACAGGCGTGTATGAAGGCGGCGGTTATTCAGCGAAAGGGATCTTCCGACCGGCAGAGAATTGCCGCATGCGCACCAATGAATATCCGGCTTTCTGCCCTGTGTGCCAACGCGCTCTTCGCAGAATTATTGAGTTTTATACCGAATAAAAAACAAATTTTAAAGAACCTGCTTATGATTAAATTTCAACGCATCACCACCACAGATGCAGCCTTGTACAAGTACATGGAGCAGTTGATGACTGCTTCTTTCCCTTCTGAAGAATATCGTCCATTGGAAGAATTGCGTAATTATACAGATAGCAAACCGCATTTTTACTGTAACATTATTCTCCATCAAAATACTCCGGTAGGCTTTATTACCTACTGGGATTTCGGACATTTCTGCTATGTAGAGCATTTTGCCATTGACCCGTCTCAACGCAATGGAGGCCATGGCAAAAACGTTTTAAACCAATTATGTCACCAGCTAAAGAAACCCATTATCCTGGAAGTGGAAATGCCGGAAGAAGAAATGGCAATACGCCGAATCAATTTCTACAAACGGCAAGGTTTTACATTATGGGAAAAGCCGTACATGCAACCGCCTTATAAATCCGGAGATGATTACCTTCCCATGCTATTAATGGCTTATGGCGATTTAGAATGCGATAAAGACTTCGAACAGGTAAAAAAGTGCATCTATCGGGAAGTATACAATACTAAATAAATAGGAAACTCATTCTTTTAAGGTTCCCATACATAAGAAAATAAAGGTCGCTTGTAAAAACAGGCGACCTTTATTCAATATAGTCTGAACTAACTTTACTGACGCGGCTGCGCAGAATAGTTAATCTTCAATGCATACGCTTTACGAAGAGCCTCTTTGATATCTGTTACGATACCCATTTTCGTATCTTGGTCAACTTTCAAAGACACTGTCATCTGCGGCTGATCCTCTTCCTTCATACTGGCACGTTCACCAATAATATAGTCTTGGATTGCTGCAACTTCAGCATAACTGTCATTCAACTGGATACGGCTTTCATTACCTAATTTCTTACGGAATTCAGCAGTAGGTTTTCCTACATAGATAAACGTAACCAAAGACTTCTTTTCAAGTTTTTCCAACTCTGTACCTTGCGGAACCTTAAACTCAACCTTTAATGTTACCTCACGCATAGTTGTTACAATCATGAAGAAGAACAACAGGGTGAAGATAAGGTCAGGCAGAGAAGAAGTGTTCAACGCCGGCATTTCTTTTTTACCAGTCTTATTAAATTTTCCCATTACTTCTTATCTCCGTATTTTTTAGGTTCTGCCTCAGAGATCTTCTGAGGATAAATGTCACGAATTGCTTTTTGTTGATCGTCATTCAAATCAACATAGTTCTTTTGCCATTTTTCCTGAGCCAACTCATCACGTAACTCATTGTATGCTGCAACCAGCTCGTTTTGTACAGCAAGATATGCCTTATAAGAAGAACCACGGTCGCAACGCAAAGAAATTACATGCTTTTCCGTAATCATCATGTTACCAAAGAAAGGAATATCCTTTGCATGTTTTTCCGGTTTGGTTTCATCGTTATACGGATTGGCAATAAATTCTTTTGCTTTAGCACGTAACTGATCTGTTGTGATATAATCGTTTCCGCACATCAACTGGTCGTTCATATTCAGGAAGACCTGCAACACGTTGCGTTCCTTCAACTTAATATCGTCATTCTTTTGGTTCTGCTCCGGTGGTGGCGGCAAACGTCTTGCCAAACCACGGTCAGTATCCATTGACGTTGTAATCAAGAAGAAGATCAACAACAGGAAAGCAATATCCGCCGTAGAACTTGAGTTAATATCAGGAACTTTTCTTTTTCCTTTTGCCATTGTAATTACTCTTTAAATTGAGTTATCTCAATTGATTATGATAATTTCTTCTTAATACTACTAAAGATGATAGCAAGCACTGTTGCACCAAACAGGATGTAGATAGAATAAAGGAACATATCAGTGATCTTCAACCAGAACGGAACATTGTCCGTACCGTCATAACCCGGGATATTAAGCGGTTCATCACTACCCATAGCCCATGCTATAACAACAACTGCAACCAATACGATTACACCGATCAAAGACTTCAATGCATTTCCCGGATTATCTTTCAAGGCAGTTCCGAACTGGAACAGGAAAGCAGCCACTGTAGCAACGACAGCGATACCAAACAAACCGTACATCAAGAAGAGCAGTGCATCGGTTTGGGCGGGTTGCCACATTTCAGAGTCAACGCTCATAAGTACTGCATCGCCCTGAGCATCTCCACCGAAGTAGAACAAGCCCAACACTACCAGAATGGCAGCGAACATTACGTACAGTACGTAGTATGATACTTTATATGATAACTTAGCCATTTTACTTATTTTTTGTATTTCAAGTCATATTTGATAACCATATCCAACAGTGAGATAGAAGAATCTTCCATTTCGCTGGTCAAAGCTTCAATCTTAGACAGGATATAGTTATAGAATACCTGCAGAATCAAAGCAACGATCAAACCGAAGATAGTTGTAATCAAGGCAACCTTCATACCACCTGCTACAACCGTCGGAGAGATATCACCTACTTGTTGGATCTTATCAAATGCCTGCACCATACCGATTACAGTACCCAAGAATCCTAATGACGGAGCCATTGCGATAAACAGTGTGATCCAAGAGCAACCTTTTTCCAGGTAACCAGCCTGTACACCACCGTAAGATACAACTGACTTTTCAACTACATCGATACCCTGATCGATTCTCATCAAACCCTGATAGTAGATAGAAGCGATAGGACCTCTTGTGTTGCGTGCAATGTCTTTGGCAGCTTCAACATCACCTTTTTCCAAAGCAGCTTCGATAGCGGCAATAAACTTCTTGGTGTTGATTTCAGCCAAACTCAGGTAAATGATACGCTCGATACAGAAAGCAAGACCGATAACCAATGCGATGGCAACCAAACTCATGAAAGATGCAGTACCTTCAATAAATTTAGTCTTGATTTCTTTGTGAATACCGCCTTCTTCAGCTACAACAGGAGCTGCAGCTTCATCAGCAGGAGCTGCTTGTGCTGCAGGAGCAGCTTGTTCTGTTTGTTCAGCAGCAGGAGCATCTTGAGCCTGAGCAAGTTGAGTTGAGCCAAATGTTAAGACTCCCATCACAGCAACAATTGCAAATAACTTTTTCATTGTGTGTCTAATTTTTAAGATTAATTAATTAAATTACTTATTATGTTTATTTATTGTTCTTCTCTTATTTTAAAACTTCGCGGAGAGACGGGGATTCGAACCCCGGATACCCTTTAGGGGTATACACGCTTTCCAGGCGTGCCTCTTCAACCACTCGAGCATCTCTCCAATCAACATCTGTTCTGAAATCGGGTGCAAATTACAAAAAAAATGCGAACCGCGAGCGTTTTCAGCTACAAATGTATTCTTTTTTTTGTTCTTCCACTGCATTCTCAAAGTTTTATCCGCAAGAAAATCTCAAAATTAATAAACTTTAAAATCTTCGGAACGTTATTTGAGCATTCCAAACACTTTTAAAGCGTTTTCAGAAGTGATACGGCCTATTTCTTCAGGCGAATTTCCGTATATTTCCGCTACTTTTAACAGAGTATCCTTTACATTCGCACTCTCGTTTCTTTTACCCCGGTTCGGCACGGGAGTTAGATAGGGAGAATCGGTTTCAAGAACAATCCGTTCCAAGGGGATATTTTGCAAAACTTCCGGCAATCCCGATTTCTTAAATGTCACCACACCGTTAATCCCAATGAAGAAATTAGAAAACTCCAGCATACGGAATGCCTCTTCCCGTGTTCCCGTAAAGCTATGGAAAATCCCCCTTAGAGAAGACGTTTTATACGGTTTCAATATATCATATATATAGTCGAACGCCTCCCGGCAATGAATCACTACGGGTAGTCCATACTCCAACGCCCACCGCACCTGCCGTTCAAAGGCAATCTGCTGTTCCTTCAGGTAAGTTTTATCCCAATAAAGATCCATGCCTATTTCACCGATTGCGACATAGCCGTCCGGCATTGCCAGATGTCCGGCCACAACAGCCAGTTCCTTCTCATAACCGGCATCCACGGAAGTGGGATGCAGCCCTATCATCGGAAAACAATACCCCTTGTACTCCGAACAGACCTTAAGCATGGGTTCAATAGTGGTACTGTCTATATTGGGCATAAAAATATGGGTGACTCCTGCTTCCCGGGCGCGCATCATCACCTGCGGCAAATCCGATTGGAAGTCCTCCAAAAAAAGGTGGGAATGTGAATCTACTAATTTCATTTTGCAATCTCTTCTTTTTCACCGGTACGGTAATAATAAATCAAACCATAAGCGCGACACAACTCCAGACGTTTTTCATTCGGCATAACCTCTGCGTATTTCCGCTCCACCTGGTTCCAGATATCCAGAATCAGAGCATCGGCTTCGGAGCGCATGGAAGCAAGAGCTTCCAGACTGCGCGCCGTCAGCGCCTGCAAGTTCCTCTGTCTCTCGTAGCTCTCCATGAAAATATCATAATGTACCCTGACTTTGGCAATGGTAGGATTATAAATAGGAATTCCGCCCTGAGAAATGCGCCGGCTCTCGCCTTCCACTATTTTACGTCCCCACTCTGCAAGGGCTGCCTCCGTAGACAAATCCGGAACATTATTGTTTCTCATATCCAAGCCGTAGAACTCCTTATGAACGGTACGCACCTCCGAACGAATCACTGCCAGATTCAGTACCTGGATAAAATGCGATATGTAAAGACGGGCAGTCTTTACATTCGCCTGATGCTTACGTCCCGCCTTTGACTGACGCTCAAAACATTCCACATAATACGAATGCGCCGCTTCAAACTTTACCAGGAAATTCCGGGCATCCGTAAGTACCTTCAGAGACACAGCCAAATCATACACATTATATGTGTCACCTTTGGCAACAACGGCTTTCAACGCACGTATTCTTGCCTGATCTGTATTTGGTAATCTTCTGTAAGGCATTCTAATCGGCTACTGACAATTACACTTCCCGGTACATCAACTCCTTTATAAGCTTATCCAGTTCTCTTTTCCTCTCAGCCGTCACATTCACGGCAGCCAGGCTTTCCAAAGCCTTGTTGTTGTATTCCGACATTTTGTTTTCACAAAGGAGTTTAACCCCTATCCGGTTATACAAACCGGTTACAGCCTCTATCTTCTCAGCCGGGTCAAAGTCCGTAACGGTTATCCAATGCTTCAATTGCGCAGCCTGCTCCTTATCCGCATGTTCCAAAGCCTTTATCAACATATAGGTTTTCTTGTTGCACAGGATATCCCCACCTATATTTTTACCAAATACGGCAGTATCACCGTACACATCCAGCAAATCGTCTTTCAGCTGAAAAGCGACACCCATATTCATGCCAAAGTCATACAGCCGCTCCGCATCTTCAGCAGAGGCACCGCCCAACAATGCTCCGATTTTCAAACTTGCCGCCAGCAGCACGGATGTTTTCAGACGAATCATCTCCAGGTATTCCTCCTCCTTCACATCGCTCCGCTGCTCAAAATCCATATCCATCTGCTGACCTTCGCAAATTTCAAGAGCCGTCAGGCTGAACAAATCCATCACAGCCTTCAAGTGTTCGGCCGGACATTGCGCCATAAACTGATAAGCCAGCACCAGCATTGCGTCACCCGAAAGGATAGCCGTATTATCATTCCATACCTTATGCACCGTTTCTTTTCCGCGGCGTTTATCGGCACGGTCCATCAGGTCGTCATGCAGCAATGTATAATTATGATAGACCTCGATGCCTGTTGCCGGTGAGAATACCGGTCTGACATCTTCCTTATAAAGATTATAAGCCATCAACATCAGCACGGGGCGGATTCTTTTTCCACCCATGGACAAAACATAGGCAACCGGGTCGTACAACCCTTTCGGAGTACGTTCAAACTGCAAATCCGCAATATGGGAATTTATTTTATCGAGAAGTTCGGAAGCTGTAAACATAAGTATTTCAAATTAGGAATGGCAGAGAATGAAAAGAGGCTGCCTAAAAGCAACCTCTTTACGCAATATTTAAATATATTAACTAAAAAAACAAAATTACTGCAAGCGGAACATCACAGGCACTGTGTATTTAACACGTACCGCTTTACCACGCTGCATACCCGGTTTCCATTTCGGCATGGAGCTGATCACACGGATTGCCTCTTTATCCAAATACGGGTCAACACCTCTAAGCACTTTAGCATCTACGATACTACCGTCTCTGTTAACAACGAACTGTACGGTTACACGACCTTGAGTTCCGTTTTCCTGAGCGATAGTAGGATATTTGATGTTCTTGCTCAAATACTGCATCAAACCAGCCATACCACCATTAGGGAATTCCGGCATCTGTTCTACTACCTCGAAGATAGTTTGTTCTTCCGGTTCTTCCTCTTCAACAGCTACGGGAACATATTTGATTTCCACAGCCTGATTGGTTTCTTCAGATGTAGCTATCGTGGTTTCCTCCACATCTGCGTCGTCATCCACGATTGTCAGGGTTTCTGCAATCGACGGAGCTTCGGGGGGCGGTGGAGCCACCTGCTCGGGTTGTTCCGTAATCGGAATGATTTCCTCTTCAAATACAAGGTCGGTAATTGCCTGGCTCGTATCAATCTTGATATCACGTTTTGTCCATTCGAATGCAACGAACATAAACGCGAGCACAATCACGTAACCGACAAGCAGCCAAGTCGACTTTTTGTTCTCCAAGTCTGCCTTAGGTGTCTTTTTAATTTCCATAATTTATACTATAATTATTAGTGTTTCTCATTTTGGGCAAATATAGCACTTTTCCCACGATTGTTCTTGCCCGGCTGTGTTTTTTTACACAATAAACAAGGCATTTTTATTTTTTTAATTCTTCAAAAGCCTTCGTCAGCTTTTGTAGCGCAAAAGTAACGAGATATTTTAAAAATACCGTATCTTTGGCAAGAATTTTAAATGAAACGTTCAAAAAAATCTACCGAGAGAGAGATTCCTATATAAATTATGGTATAAAATCATTTCATATGAAAAAGATAACAATCGCAATCGACGGCTTCTCTTCGTGCGGAAAAAGCACAATGGCCAAGGACCTCGCCCGTGAAATCGGCTATATTTATATCGACAGCGGAGCCATGTACCGTGCCGTCACTTTATATAGTATGGAGAACGGTATCTTCACAGCCGAGGGCATCGATACGGAAAAACTGAAAAAGCAGATCAACAGCATCCGCATATCCTTTCAGCTGAACCCGGAAACGGGACGTCCCGACACCTACCTGAACGGCATCAATGTGGAAAAGAAAATCCGCACAATGGAAGTATCCTCCCGCGTCAGTCCCATTGCCGCCCTCGACTTTGTGCGCGAAGCAATGGTAGCCCAACAACAGGAAATGGGCAAAGCCAAAGGCATTGTCATGGACGGTCGCGACATCGGCACTACCGTATTTCCGGATGCCGAACTTAAGATATTCGTAACTGCCTCTCCCGAAATCCGTGCACAGCGCAGATACGATGAACTGAAAGCCAAAGGAGAGGAAGCCGGTTTCGACGAAATCCTGGAGAATGTGAAGCAGAGGGATTATATAGACCAGAACAGGGAAGTGAGTCCGCTCCGCAAAGCCGACGACGCACTGCTGCTCGACAACAGCCACATGACCATTTCCCAACAAAAGGAATGGCTGGCAGAACAGTTCGAAAAAGTGTGCAAATCATAACGCAAAAAGCTGCAATATGGCAAAAGTGGAAATAGACGAAGGTTCCGGCTTCTGCTTCGGGGTAGTTACCGCAATCAATAAAGCAGAAGAAGAGTTATCCAAAAGCGGAACATTATACTGTTTGGGAGACATTGTGCACAACAGCCGTGAAGTGGAGCGCTTGAAAGCAATGGGGCTTATCACCATCAACCACGGGGAGTTCAACCGCCTGCATAATGCCAAAGTTTTATTGCGGGCACACGGCGAACCGCCCGAAACCTATATAACCGCCAGGCGCAACAATATTGAAATAATCGACGCCACTTGTCCGGTGGTTCTCCGCTTACAAAAGAAAATCAAGCAGGAGTATATCCAGGAAGACAATGAGGACAAACAAATCGTCATATACGGAAAGAACGGACATGCAGAAGTCCTGGGACTGGTGGGGCAAACCACAGGAAAAGCAATTGTTATAGAAAAGCTGGAAGAAGCCAAGTCACTGGATTTCAGCAAGAGCATACGCCTCTACTCGCAAACCACCAAGTCGCTGGATGAATTTCAAAAAATCGTGGAATACATAAAAGAACATATATCCTCCGATGTCACTTTCGAATATTACGACACCATATGCCGGCAAGTAGCCAACCGCATTCCCAACATCCGGAAATTCGCAGCTTCGCACGATTTGGTATTCTTCGTCAGCGGCAAGAAAAGTTCCAATGGAAAAATCCTGTTCAACGAATGCAAGAAGGTAAATCCCAACTCGCACCTTATCGACAGTGCGGAAGAGATAGACAACCGGTTACTCATTGGCACAGAGTCCATTGGTATTTGTGGAGCCACTTCCACTCCCAAATGGCTGATGGAAGAAATATCCAAGGCAATAAAATCACGAATTTAAAAAGCTTTTGTTATCTTTGCGAGCAGATTTTTTAAGGTAATTATTAACACTAAATAAAGAGATTGTTATGGGAACAATTAAGTGTATCGGTATTTTAACATCGGGCGGCGACGCTCCGGGAATGAATGCGGCTATCCGTGCGGTAACACGTGCGGCTATCTACAACGGACTTCAGGTTAAAGGCATATATAGAGGTTACAAAGGCTTGGTAACCGGTGAAATCAAAGAATTCAAGAGCCAGAATGTAAGTAACATCATCCAATTGGGCGGTACTATCCTGAAAACAGCGCGCTGTAAAGAGTTTACCACGCCCGAAGGACGGCAGATAGCATACGATAACATGAAGAAAGAGGGTATCGATGCCCTGGTGGTTATCGGTGGCGACGGCTCTCTGTCCGGTGCACGCATCTTTGCGCAAGAATTTGATGTGCCCTGTATCGGTCTGCCGGGAACCATCGACAACGACCTGTACGGAACGGATACCACAATCGGTTACGACACCGCCCTGAATACGATTTTGGATGCCGTAGACAAAATCCGCGACACCGCAACTTCTCACGAACGTCTTTTCTTCGTCGAGGTTATGGGACGCGATGCCGGTTTCCTTGCCTTGAACGGCGCTATCGCATCCGGAGCCGAGGCTGCCATCATACCGGAATTCAGCACGGAAGTGGACCAATTGGAAGAGTTCATCAAGAACGGTTTCCGGAAGTCTAAGAACAGCAGCATCGTGCTCGTTGCCGAAAGTGAACTGACCGGTGGTGCAATGCACTATGCGGAACGTGTGAAAAACGAATATCCCCAATACGACGTACGCGTCACAATCCTCGGACACTTGCAGCGTGGCGGCAGTCCTACGGCACACGACCGTATCCTTGCCAGCCGATTGGGTGCTGCCGCAATCGACGCCATCATGGAAGGACAACGTAATGTGATGATAGGCATAGAACACGATGAAGTGGTTTATGTACCTTTCACGAAAGCCATCAAAAACGACAAGCCGATCAAGAAAGACCTGGTTAATGTACTGAGGGAACTTTCCATTTAATAAAGTCCCGATAGGATAAACCCAAGAGGGCCGAAGTGATTTTAACATTTTCTTTCAGGCACGGAGTGCACAGATTTCATGGTTCTTGCAAACCGGAACCGTGAAATCCATGCACTCCGTGCCTGAAAAATTATCATAATGCAAGAGGTTCTTTAAATTTTCCTCAACAAGTGTTCTATCCGTTTTTTGGATTTATAACCACTTCTCCACAATCTTCTCCGTCCTGTTCCACAACTCCTGCATCTGCACATGGCGGGTATACTTCCCGGAAAGATGCTTGGGACGGCAACTCGCATTTAAAGTTCCCGTACGTTTTCTCCCGGCATCCTCATCCAGCAGCAGATGAACGGCTGTTGCAGCTCCTTGCCGGGGAGTACGGATAAAAGGCCGGAATAAGATATCTGTCAGCGGGTCGAACCACATGTGCATCGTTATTATATCGGTAGATACGATACCCGGATCGGCCGCATTCACCACAATCCCTTTTTCCTTGACCCGATTCGCCAGATTAACGGTAAACAAGGTCAGAGCCAGTTTCGTATTGCTATAAACAGGAATGCGCCAGAAACCTCCTCTCTTTCCAAGATGGAAGAAATCCGGAAAGTCGAGACGCCCTATGGCATAAGTACAAGACACCATATTGACAATACGGCTCCCCTTTTCCATCAGAGGAATAAGTTTGCGTGTCAACAAATAAGGAGCAACATAATTAACACTCACCGTACGTTCCAAACCATCCTCAGTGATGTGACGCCCTGTTTCCATTGTTCCGGCATTATTCATCAGCAGACTGACGGTATCCCCCCTTTTCAACATTCTTTCGGCAAAAGCCGCCACAGATGCAAGCGAAGCTAAGTCAATGCCCAATACCTCAATATATGGGTTACCGGTGTCATGCACCAGCATATCCTTTACCCTTTCCGCTTTTTCCGGACGGTAACAGGCCATGATTATTTTATATCCGGCTGTAGCCACAGCACGGGTTATTTCCGTTCCCATACCACCGTCTGCACCGGTTATGATAGCAAGTTTCATGTTTACCAAGTATAAATTGCCAATAATAAGAAAGATTCAATCACCCCTTCGCTTCTATTTTCTCTATCTCCTTTTTCAAGCAGGCAGGCAGTTCTTCCTGCAAATGCTGATGGCAAGCCATTTCTATGGAATACATCCGGGCTATGCAGTAATTACTATGCCTACAGCTGCAACGGGCATTCTCCTCCTTGCGCATACGGTTCACAAAGCCCGGTTCGTTGAGCAGGGCGCGTGCCATCTGTACAGCCTCAAAACCATTGTCCAGCACCTCATCTATCTTGGCACGCGACACCAGTCCGCCTACATATATCAACGGCATCTTCAGCTCTGCACGGAACTTCAGGGCGTCTTCCAGGAAATAGGCCTCTTTGAATGGCACAGACGGTATCATCCACCTGCCCGCCATGCGTACTCCATACTTCAGCCACCAGCATGTCATATAATGTGTCATGCTGCGAATCGGCATTTCCCCACGCATCACATACATAGGCGCTTTACTTACAAAACCGCCGCTCAATACCAATCCATGTGCACCCGAGCATTCAAGACGCTTGGCCACTTGCATCGTCTCATCTATCTCCATGCCTCCCCGGAAACCGTCACGCATGTTCATCTTCACAAGCACTGCCATATCGCTGCCGGCAGCCTTCATCACTTCATCCATCACCATATCCATAAAGCGCATGCGGTTTTCCAGAGAACCGCCAAATTCATCTTTGCGATGATTGGTCGAAGGCGAAAGGAACTGGCTGATAAGGTAGCCATGTCCGGCATGAATTTCCACTGCATCAAATCCCGCCTCACGGGCCAGATTCACCGCCTTTCCGTAAGCACGTGCCATCTCCGGCAGTTCACCGGCACGCAAACCACGCACAAAAGTAGGTGAATACAGGTTGAAGCCGCTGCTGGCACCGACCGGGGTACACCCGCAAATACTCTTATGGGACATGTTTCCGCAATGCCCCAACTGGATTCCGGCAGCAGCACCTTCCGCATGTATCGCATCGGTCAGCTTGCGAAGCCCCGGAATTATTTCAGGGCGCATCCACAACTGGCGGTCAAAAGAAAGCCCGCTCTGAGTAACAGCCGCATAAGCCACAGTAGTCATACTGATGCCTCCTGCCGCAACCGAACGGTGATAATCGAGCAACATGTCCGAAGGGGCATTTCCGGGACACATACTTTCAAAAGCAGCCGAACGGATGGTACGGTTGCGCAATGTCAGCGGTCCGAAAGTAACCGGAGTGAATAATTTTGATTCCATGTGATAGTTTCCTGATTTATGATTTATGGTTTGTCCTTTCAATAGATATAAGGTATGATACGCTTGCGTTTTCCTACCGCCTCATCACCGAATTCTTTCCGGTAACGGCCGTAAATGGCATTGGCACGGGGAACGAGATTGGCAAAAGTCCACCACACAAACACCCATGCGGCAGGCGAAGCAGTAAGTATGGCAAAACCGGTCCATTCTACCAATTCACCGAAATAGTTGGCAGAAGTGACATAGCGATAAAGACCTTTCTCAGGAAGGTAATGATTCGTGTCGCCCGGCTTACGCAAATGGCGAATCACATGGTCGGCATGAAGATTGATAAGCATACCGGCAAAAAATAACAGAAGCCCCGACCACGCATGAGTCTTCAGCAAATAAGTCCAACCACCGGAATACATCCCTTCGGAAGCAAAGTAAAACAGACCGCCAGCCTGCATCATTCCGTTCAGTACATTAAATACAATGCCCATCATCATAATAGTTACCGGCATCCGGCTTTTTCCTTTCAGCAGAAAAGGAAAAATAAACGACCTTTGGAAGTAGTGTAGCTGGAACAGCAGAAAGAAAAGATATACCGGCACGGCAAAGCCTGCCCCGCTCCTGCCCCACAACCAAAACATAACGATAAAGACCGGCGCTTCCATCAATACCCACGCCGCCTTGTTACTAATGGAATATCCCCACGATGCGGTACGGAACATCCCATATCCGGCTTTGACGAAATAAAGAGCGATGAACACAAAAAGCGCAATGACGCACATCACTCCCAAAAACAGATGAAACCCTTCTTCGCTCATGTTCTTTTGTTTAAGTGTGACAAATATAGGGAAAACCTGTAACAATCAAATCGTTTTCCCGCAGCAAATATTATCAAAAACATACAGGATAACGCAAAGAGCGTGGATATTTATCCGTTCCGCCACGGGAAAATGAATAAGGTATCGCCGTCCGGCTTTCCAACCGCAACAACGATACCTTATACGACCCGGCAATCCGAGGTCTGTGCTTTGAAACGGATCTACCGCTTCTTAATAGGAATGTATGCTACTTCTTCCAATACATTCTTATATGCCGGACGAATAATGCGCTTACCTTCGAAGTTCAACTCTTCATTACGATGTGCACACCAGCCCACGATACGCGCCATGGCAAACAGCGGAGTAAATATTTCCTGCGGCAACCCGATCATTTCATATACGAAACCGGAGTAAAAATCCACATTGCTCGAAACCGTCTTGCCGTTGTTCTTCACACGGCCGAAAACTTCGATGGCTCGCTCTTCCAGCAATTCAAGGAAAGCAAACTCTCGCTCTTTCCCTTTCTCGCGGGCAAGGTCGCGGGCAAGTTCCTTTAAAAGTATGGCACGAGGGTCTGAAATGGTGTAGACGGCATGTCCGATACCGTATATCAATCCCGTCTTGTTATATACCTCCTTGTTCAGCATACGGGTGAAATAAGTGTCAATCTCGTCTACATTCGTCCAATCCCGGATATTCTCCTGCAAATGGTGGAACATGTCGGTAACCTGGATATTGGCGCCACCGTGAAGCGGGCCTTTCAGGGAACCGATGCCCGCAGCGATGGCAGAATAGGTATCAGTTCCGGTAGAGGACGTTACGCGTACGGTGAACGTAGAGTTGTTACCGCCGCCGTGCTCCGCCTGCAACACCAGCAACAGGTTCAAGGGTACGGGCATCCAGTTCCGTATAATCCTTTTTCAACATATACAGGAAATTCTCCGCGAGAGAAAGATTCTCCTGCGGATGCCGGATATGCAACGAACGGCCGTGAGTGGCATGGCGAAGCATATTGAAAGCATAGGCTATGATGGTGGGGAACTTCGAAATAAGGTCTATGCTCTGGCGCATCAGATTATCGCGCGACGTATCATCGGCATTCGGGTCAAAGCGGTACATCTCGAGCACGCTTCGCGCCAGGATATTCATTATATTATTCCCTTCAAGCTCGATGATGTTCATCTTCGTTTTCTGTTCCAACGGCATATTATCGTTAATCAGTTCACGGAAAGAAGCCAGTTCCTCCCTGTCGGGCAAACGGCCTGAAAGCAGCAGATACGCCACTTCTTCAAAGCCGAAACGTTTCTCTTTGAGAATGGCATGTGCCAAATCCTCAAGGTCGTAGCCACGGTAGAACAATTTGCCCGGAATAGGCTTCAGACCTCCGCCCGGAATGCGCTCGTACCCCACTACGTTGCCAATCTTGGTGAGCCCAACCAGCACACCTGTACCGTCTTCATTACGCAATCCGCGCTTCACATCAAACTTCTTGAACAGTTCGTTCTCAATCCGGGTCGCTTCTTTCAGGTCTTCGGAAAGTTTGTAAATCAAATATTCTTTCTTCATAATATTTTTATTTTTTCTGGTTTATGGGGGAATTATTTGCGGAAGCTTCTATCCTGTTCACGATTTCCCGTGTAAAAGCCGATGTAGACAACGGGGCACCACCCTGCATGAAGCGGGCCAAATCGACTGTAGCACGACCTTCTGTGAAACTCTTCTCCAGTGCTTCCTCTATCAGTAAGGCGGCCTCTTTCCAACCCAGATGTTCGAGCATCATCACCGCCGAAAGAATCATGGAACACGGATTCACAATGTCTTTTCCGGCAATATTGGGAGCTGTGCCATGAGTGGCCTCAAAAATGGCATGTCCCGTCCTGTAATTAATGTTGGCTCCCGGAGCGATACCGATGCCGCCCACCATAGCAGCCAACTGGTCGGAAATATAATCACCGTTCAAATTCAGAGTGGCAATGACCGAATATTCTTCGGGAACAAGCAAGGTATTCTGCAAAAAGGCATCGGCAATGCAATCCTTGACAACAAGACGTCCCTCCGCTATATCTTTTCCAAACTCACGCTCCGCCAGCTCATAGCCCCATTTCTTGAAGCCGCCTTCGGTAAACTTCATGATATTTCCTTTGTGTACCAGCGTTACAGAGGGCAGACCGTTTTCGAGCGCATAACGGCAAGCCGCACGCACCAGCCGCTCCGTTCCCTCTTTAGACACAGGTTTCACGCCAAAAGATGAAGTTTCGGGAAAACGCACCTTGGTCACGCCCATCTCATCATGCAGGAAGCGATAGAACTTTTCGGCTTCCGGTGTTCCGGCTTCCCATTCGATACCGGCGTAGATATCTTCCGTATTCTCACGGAATACGCACATGTTTACCTTCTGCGGTTCTTTCACCGGCGAAACTACGCCTTTATACCAACGCACGGGACGCAGGCACACATACAAATCGAGTGTCTGGCGCAACGCCACGTTCAGCGAACGGATACCGCCGCCGACCGGTGTAGTCAACGGTCCCTTAATACCTACCTTATAAGTGCGGAATGCTTCCATCGTTTCTTCCGGCAACCAGGAACCCGTTTCATTAAATGCCCGCTCACCGGCCAGCACTTCTTTCCATCCGATACTCCGGCTGTCTCCATAGGCTTTCTTCAAGGCTGCATCCACCACAGCCTGCATGGACGGAGTGACCTCTGCCCCTACTCCGTCACCTGTAATAAAAGGTACAGTAATCTTTTCCATATTCTATCGTGCATTTAATGCAGAGCCGGCACGGAACCAGCCTATCTGCTGTTCATTATACGTATGTTGTACTTCGAAGCTTTCCTTGCTGCCGTCCTCGTGATGAAGCACTACTTTCAGGTTACGTCCCGGAGCAAAGTCTTTCAAGCCGACAACGGAAAGCAAGTCGTGCTCCCGAATTTTATCATAATCCGCCTTATCGGTAAAGGTCAGCGCCAGCATGCCCTGTTTCTTCAAATTCGTCTCGTGGATACGTGCAAAGCTCTTTGCCAGTATGACACGTACATTCAGGAAACGCGGTTCCATAGCGGCATGTTCACGGCTGGAACCCTCGCCATAGTTTTCTTCGGCAACGACAATGGAAGGAATCCCTTCGGACTTATACAGTTTGGCTGTACCGGACACCGTTCCGTACGTATTTGTAGAACGGTTCCACACTTTATTCGTTTCTCCGTTAAAGGCATTGACAGCCCCCATCAGCATATTGTCCGAAATATTCTCCAAATGCCCGCGGAAACGAAGCCACGGACCTGCCATCGAGATATGATCGGTGGTACACTTACCCTGCGTTTTAATCAGCAGAGGCATATTCAGCAAATCCTCTCCGTCCCAAGCCGGGAAAGGAGCAAGCAGTTGCAGGCGTTGCGACTGGGGAGCCACCGCAATATCCGTCTTTGCATGGGAAGGTGCGACATACCCCTCGCTCCCTGCCGTAAATCCTTCCGGCGGCAGCTCTTCGCCTATCGGTTCGGAGAGTTTAACCTGTTCGCCATCGGCATTGAGCAATGTATCTTTCAGCGGATTGAAACACAAATCTCCGGCAATGGTCAATGCCATTGTCAGTTCGGGAGAGGCTACAAAGGCATACGTATTCGGATTTCCATCCGCACGCTTGGCAAAGTTCCGGTTGAAAGAAGTCACAATAGAATTCTTACGAGTAGAATCATCGGTCACACGCTTCCATTGTCCGATACAAGGGCCGCAGGCATTTGCCATAATTGTAGCGCCTATTTTTTCAAAAGCGTCAATCATACCGTCACGCTCTGCGGTTGCACGTATGCGTTCCGAACCCGGATTGACAATCAGCGGAGCAGCCGCATGCAACCGCTTCTCTGTTACCTGATGCGCCAAAGACACCGCACGGCTCAAATCCTGGTAGGATGAATTGGTACAGGAACCGATAAGCCCTACCTCCATCTTACGGGGATAGCCGTTCTTCAAAACCTTCTCGGCAAACTCCGAAACAGGCGTGGCGGCATCCGGAGTAAACGGTCCGTTGATATAAGGCTCCAATGTGGAAAGGTCTATGTCGATAATACGGTCATAGTATTTCTCCGGATTGGCAACTACTTCATCATCGGCACGAAGCCCTTCGGCAACGGCAGTAGCCATATCTGCCACTTCCGCACGTCCGGTAGCTTTCAGATAGGCAGCCATACGCTCATCATAAGGGAAAAGAGAAGTCGTAGCTCCCACTTCCGCACCCATGTTGCAAATCGTAGCCTTTCCGGTAGCTGAAAGTGAAGCAGTACCCGAACCGAAATATTCGATAATGGCATTTGTTCCGCCTTTTACAGTCAAAATTCCTGCCAGTTTCAAGATAACGTCTTTAGGAGCAGCCCATCCGTTTAATTTTCCAGTGAGGCGCACGCCAATCAAGCGGGGCATCTTCAACTCCCATTCCATACCTGTCATCACATCCACCGCATCAGCACCGCCGACACCGATAGCCACCATTCCCAAACCGCCGGCATTCGGGGTATGAGAATCGGTACCTACCATCATGCCGCCGGGAAAAGCATAGTTTTCCAACACCACCTGATGGATGATACCTGCCCCGGGTTGCCAGAAACCGATACCGTAACGGGAAGAAACATCCCGAAGAAAATTATACACCTCCTCATTCGTTTTGGTTGCAGTGGCAATATCTTCTTTCGCTCCTTTATAAGCCTGAATCAGATGGTCGCAATGTACGGTCGAAGGAACAGCCACCTCATCACGTCCTGCATTCATAAACTGTAATAATGCCATCTGTGCAGTTGCATCCTGCATAGCCACACGGTCGGGCCGAAAGTTCACATAGTCTTCGCCGCGTTTATAGTCTTTCACATTCTTCTCATCGTACAAATGAGCATACAAGATTTTTTCCGCTAAAGTCAACGGACGTTGCAATATCGTCCGAATGCGTTCTATTTTCCCCTCATAAAGTGTATAAAACGCTTTAAGCATTGCTAAATCATATACCATAACCACTCTTTTTAAAAAATTCAATATTGTAAATATTACAAATTAATACAATAAACAAATCATAATAAGGAAAAGTTTAACAAAATAAAGCATTTCTTCCCCTAAAGGCTGAGATTTATTACCTTTGCAGGTATGAAAGAACAAGATACAAACAGTCCTATTATACACCTCCAGCGGCAACAGCTTCTGTTGCGTATGGAATATGAATACGAAAAAGAAGAATTCAAGCGACAAACAGAGAACATGGGCGTCGCCCGAAAAGTCAAGCGGGGAGTTTGCTGGTATCCTGCCTCACCAGGTCGAAGTTACTATAACTCGTTGAATCAATTAGTAATAGAAATTACACATACCGAGAACCTCGATATAGAACATAACTTTGAGTTCGGACGCCCCGTCTGTTTCTTCCGTCAATCTGCCGACGGTAAAATCACTTACTTCAATTTTACAGCCACCGTCAGTTATGCTGACGAAGCACGCATGGTAGTGATTATGCCCGGTGCCGGAGCTATTATGGATATACAATCCGCAGATAATCTCGGAGTCCAGCTTTATTTCGACGAAACTTCTTACCGCACGATGTTCGAGGCACTGGAAGATGTCCTGCGTGCAAAAGGCAACCGGCTTGCCGAATTGCGGGATATCCTGTTGGGTACGGTCAAAACCGGTTTCCGTGAGCTTTATCCGGTACGCTTCCCCTGGTTGAACTCCACTCAGGAGAGCGCCGTCAATAAAGTGCTATGCGCCCGCGATGTAGCCATTGTACACGGGCCTCCTGGAACAGGCAAAACCACCACGCTTGTAGAAGCCATCTACGAAACCCTGCACCGCGAACCCCAAGTATTGGTATGCGCCCAAAGCAATATGGCTGTCGACTGGATTTCCGAAAAGCTGGTGGACAGAGGCGTGAATGTGCTACGAATCGGCAACCCCACACGCGTCAACGACAAAATGCTCTCTTTCACTTATGAACGCCGTTTCGAAAATCATCCGCTTTATCCCGAATTATGGAGTATCCGTAAAGAGCTGAGGCTACTGGGCGGTAAATCCCGCCGCGGCAGTTACGATGAACGCGAAGGGATACGCAACCGTATGAGCCGCCTGCGTGACCGTGCCACCACATTGGAAATACAAATCAACAGTGAGTTGTTCGACAGCGCCCACGTCATAGCCTCTACACTTGTAAGCAGCAATCACCGCCTTTTAAACGGACGCCGTTTCGGCACACTGTTTATCGACGAAGCCGCCCAAGCCCTGGAAGCCGCCTGCTGGATAGCCATCCGTAAAGCAGACCGTATAGTATTGGCAGGAGACCATTGCCAGCTTCCGCCTACCATCAAATGTTACGAAGCCGCACGTGGCGGGCTGGAACGGACTTTAATGGAAAAAGTCGTAGCCGGCAAGCCATCTGCCGTATCTTTATTGAAAGTACAATATCGCATGCACGAAGACATCATGCGCTTCTCATCGGATTGGTTCTATGGCGGAGAGCTGGAAGCTGCTCCCGAAATACGTCACCGGGGAATATTGGATTGGGATACTCCCGTTACATGGCTCGACACATCCGAAATGGATTTCAAGGAAGAATTTGTCGGAGAAACCTTCGGACGTATCAACAAAGAGGAAGCAGGCTTATTGCTGAAAGAGCTGGAAGCGTACATCCAACGGATAGGCGGAAACCGGATTCTCGAAGAACGTATCGACTTCGGACTCATCTCACCTTACAAGGCACAAGTGCAATACTTGCGGGGAAAAATAAAAGGCAGCGCTTCGCTACGTCCCTACCGCAGTCTGATAACAGTCAATACCGTCGACGGATTTCAGGGACAGGAACGTGATGTAATCTTTATCAGTCTGGTACGTGCCAATGAAGAAGGGCAAATCGGCTTTCTGAACGATTTACGCAGAATGAATGTGGCGATAACAAGGGCACGCATGAAATTGGTTATCCTGGGAGAAGCGGCTACGCTAAGCCACCATGCTTTCTACAAGAAACTGCTTGAATATGTAAGGACAATTAATGATAAGTAATGGAAAAGAGGGTATGTCAAAACTAAAATTCGCTTGCCATTTGTTTCTTTTCAGATACGGAATCATCAAGCGTATTTTGACACACCCCCTTTTGTCATTCTCCGATTTACACCGGGAATCAGTTGTTTTCCGGACGGAGTTTGCGAACCGTTACGGCTGTCTGCCACATTTCGCTTTCACGCAATGCTTTCAGCTCTTCGTTCAGTTTCTCGCGATAGTCGGGTTTGGAATTGCTGTCGATGGAAATCTGGGCTTCGTTACCGGACTTCACACTCTGATACAGTTTCTGTACAACCGGCTTAATGGCATCATGGAACGGGCCCATCCAGTCGAGTGCCCCGCGTTGGGCAGTAGTGGAACAGTTGGCATACATCCAGTCCATACCGTTCTTTGCAAACAACGGCATCAATGACTGGGTCAGCTCTTCAACCGTTTCATTGAACGCTTCCGACGGAGTATGGCCGTTTTCACGCAACACCTCGTACTGAGCCAACAGCAATCCCTGGATAGCACCCATCAAAGAACCGCGTTCACCGGTCAGGTCGGAAGTTGCTTCACGGATGAAAGTAGTTTCAAACAGATAACCGGAACCGATGCCGATACCCAACGCAAGCGTTCTGTCCAAAGCCTTGCCCGTAGCATCCTGATAGATAGCGTAAGAAGAGTTCAAGCCACGGCCTTCGAGGAACATTGTACGCAGTGACGTACCCGAACCTTTGGGGGCAACCATAATAACATCAATATCCGTGGGAGGAACCACACCCGTACGGTCGCTCCAGGTAATAGCGAAACCGTGAGAGAAGTAAAGAGCCTTTCCGGGAGTCAAGAACGGCTTGATAGTAGGCCATACGGACATTACAGCCGCATCCGACAACAGACACATAACGATAGTACCTTTCTGGCAAGCATCCTCGATGCTGAACAACGTCTCGCCCGGAACCCATCCGTCTGCAACCGCTTTCTCATAAGTCTTACCCTGACGCTGGCCTACGATAACGTTGAAGCCATTGTCGCGCAGGTTGCAAGCCTGGCCGGGACCCTGTACACCGTAACCGATAACTGCGATTGTCTCATCCTTTAAAATCTCACGTGCTTTTTCCAAAGGAAACTCTTCGCGGGTCATTACATTTTCAATAACACCGCCAAAATTCAATTGTGCCATTTTTTAGTTTTAATTTTTATTTGTGGCTTATGCCAACCGATTGATTAATAAATTATTTCTCTACAAATATCACTTTAGAACGGCAAACCGCTTCGCCGCCATTCTTTCTTACTTCTATATCATACGTGCCGTTTCCTACATAGTCTTTATAAAAGGTAAGCTCGTCACCGTAATAACTCTCCGCCACATATGCCATTTCGAAACGGCGGATGCGGCTCTCCTTATACAACTCTATCGGAAACAGATCAAGAATATGCTCGATATAGCGAATGCTGTTCACATGTCCGTTAATATCAATATCGCTATATTTGGCATTCAGGGAAGAAGCCGGTTCCGTAGAAGTCACTTTTATACGCGATGGCTTCTCGATGGGGCAAGGCTCGTCGCACACATAATCCACGATACTGCCGCCATGCAAAGCCAGCAGGTCGGCGGGTTTACGGGTATTGAGGCTAATCATCGCCCATACGGAACGGGCATACCCTATCTTCTTTCCGTCTTTGTCGATAATGGCAAAGTTACGGTCGGTGAAGAGACGGTACACGTTTTCCACCCACGTCCGGATAGAAAAATCCTCGTATTGATACGGCATTTCATCCAACTCGACAGCCAGGCGGGAAAGCACCCACGTATAATTGTCCTCATTCAAAGTAGCAATACCGAAACCGCGTTCCGTGGCATGAAACCCTGCACAGTTCAGCAGATGGTTGCCAAGCACACCCATTGTCAGGCGGCCGGTAAAGTCCACATGGAACGGTTCGGCTACAAACTTATAAGTTCCTATCTTATTATTCTCACTCATAGTCCTTCTTGTTCTTTACTCCGGCGGTATTTTGCTTCACGGTCCGCCAGATATTCGTTTACGCGTTCAAAACAGCTTGTCGTGATGGCCACGCGGCCGGAACGTACAAATTGGAGTACGCACTCCAAAGCACTCAGCTCTTCATAGAGGTTGGTTATCTCCTCGCTCATGCCGTTCTTTTCTACAATGGAGAACACGGAGTTCACCTCCACGATGCGCGCGTTGTATTTACGGATGATTTTGGACACTTCCGGTTTCTCTTCCAGTATGGGGGTCGTTATCTTATACAGCGCAATCTCATGCTGGTAGATTTCATCGTCCGTGAAATAGTGCGCCTGCAGCACATCTATCTTTTTGGTGATTTGCTTCGTCACCTTCTCGATAGTATCCTTATCCGTCCAGGCTGTAATGGTATATTTATGTACCCCCTTGATAGAGGATGCCGAAACGTTCAAACTCTCGATATTGATTTGCCGGCGGGGAAATACAGCCGTTACCTGATTCAGCAAACCTGCAAAGTTTTCCGAATGAACGATGATTGTATATAATGTCTTGTCCACGTTGGTTTAATTATAATTCATAATTCTCTAACATTCCAGCAACATCTGGTTCACCGAGCCGCCCGGCGGTGTCATCGGCATCACATTTCCTTCCTCCTCTACGCAAGCTTCCAGCAGGAACGGGCCGTCTGTTGCAATCATCTCACCGATGGCTTTCGCCAATTCCTCGCGGGTAAATACCCGACGTGCCGGAATTTCGTAGGCGGAAGCAATCTTCATATAGTCGGGATTCATCATCGGAGTGAACGAATAGCGGCGGTTGAAGAACATGGCCTGCCATTGACGAACATTACCGAGGAAGTTATTGTTCAGCAAAATCATCTTGACGGGCGCTTTCTGTTCCATTACCGTACCCAGCTCCTGCAGGTTCATCTGCAAACCGCCGTCACCCATAAAGACGCAAACCGTGCGGTCGGGGCGACCGAAAGTAGCGCCGATAGCGGCAGGAAGACCGAAACCCATTGTGCCCAAGCCGCCGGAAGTGACGATGCTGCGTTCCTTGCTATACTTAAAGTAACGGGCGGACATCATCTGGTTCTGACCTACATCCGTCACCAAAACAGCCTCATTGTCCGTAGCCTCGCTGACGGCACGCACCACTTCGCCCATGCTCAACTTATCCCCTGCCGGATGCAGTTCGGGACGGATAACCTTCTCCTCTTCCATCTGCTCGTAGGGCAGGAAGCTGTCCAGCCACTCTTTATGTCCGGCAGGTTTCAGCAATTCGGTTACTGCGGCAAGAGTCTCCTTACAGTTGCCCAATACGGCCACATCCGTCTTTACGTTCTTGTCTATCTCCGCCGGGTCGATGTCGAAATGGATTATTTTTGCCTGAGACGCATACGTAGCCAGCTTGCCCGTAACACGGTCGTCAAAGCGCATACCCACTGCAATCAGCACATCGCATTTATTGGTATTGATATTCGGTCCCAGATTGCCGTGCATACCCAGCATGCCTTTGTTCAGAGGATGAGCCGTGGGCAATGCGGAAAGCCCCAGCAGCGTACATCCCGCAGGTATATCCGCCTTTTCGATGAAAGCACGCAATTCGTTCTGTGCATTGCCGAGTTCCACGCCCTGCCCCACCAATACCAACGGACGCTCCGCCGCATTTATCAGTTCGGCGGCTTGTTGTATGGCTTCCGGTTCCATTTCGGGCACAGGCAGATAACTGCGTACATAATCCACTTCGACAGGCGTGTATTCCGTCTTATCCACCTGGGCATTCTTGGCAAAATCCAGCACCACCGGACCGGGACGTCCGCTCCGTGCGATATAGAAAGCGCGTGCCACCGCCCATGCCACATCTTCCGCACGGCGAATCTGGTAACTCCACTTCGTGATAGGCTGCGTAATGCCTACCAAATCCACTTCCTGAAAGGCATCCGTTCCGAGAAATCCCGTAGCCACCTGTCCGGCAATGACAACAACCGGCGTGCTGTCTATCATGGCATCTGCAATACCTGTAATGGTATTCGTAGCGCCCGGACCGCTGGTAACCAGACATACGCCGACCTCGCCCGACACACGTGCAAAGCCTTGTGCGGCATGAGTAGCCCCCTGTTCGTGGCGAACCAGGATGTGATTCAAATTCTTCCGGTGATCGTACAAGGCATCGAATACCGGCATGATGCTGCCACCCGGATAACCGAAAATGGTCTTTACTCCCTGATGCTCCAGAGAGCGCATCAATGCTTCTGCGCCTGTTATTAAGTTTTCCATATCTATTTATTATTGTTTTTCGGGTACGGAATTCCCAATTATTCTATCAGTCTCACAGCCCCTTTATCAGCCGAGCTTACCATACTTGCATACGCTCTCAATGCTTTCGACACCTGGCGGTCGCGGGTTACCGGCGTCATGGGACGGGCAGCCAGCTCCTCATCCGTCAGTTTCACATTGATAGAGCGGTTCGGTATATCTATTTCGATGATGTCACCGTCCTGAATCTTACCGATATTGCCTCCGGCAGCAGCTTCGGGAGAGATATGTCCGATGCTCAGTCCGGAAGTGCCGCCACTGAAGCGTCCGTCGGTAATCAGCGCACACTCCTTGCCCAAATGGCGGGATTTGATGTACGAAGTGGGATAAAGCATTTCCTCGTGCATGCCCGGACCGCCTTTCGGACCCTCGTGGGTAATGACAACGACATCGCCGCTGACAACCTTTCCACCCAGAATACCGTCGCACGCTGCTTCCTGCGAATCGAATACTTTGGCAGGACCGGTAAACTTCCAGATGCTTTCATCCACTCCCGCCGTTTTTACCACGCAACCGTCCTGCGCTATATTTCCTTTCAGTACAGCCAGTCCGCCGTCCTTGCTGTAAGCATGCTGCAGGTCGCGGATACAACCTTCGGCACGGTCGGTGTCCAATTCCTTATAATAAGTATCCTGCGAACCGAGTGCCAGATTAAACTTTCCGGCAGCGGCACTGGAATATTTCCTGACCGCCTCCTCACAGACGTTCGGGCCGGTGATGCAATACCTGTCTATCTCCTCGGCCAGCGTCATTCCGTCTACGCGGCGTACGGCCGTGTCCACCAATCCGCCTTTGGCAAGTTCGCCCATAATGGCAACGATGCCGCCGGCACGGTTTACATCCTGTACATGATATTTTTGGGTATTGGGAGCAACTTTACACAGGCAGGGCGTTTTGCGCGACAGCATATCTATGTCGTCCATCGTGAAGTCCGCTCCGGCTTCATGGGCCACCGCCAGCAGGTGAAGCACCGTATTGGTAGAACCGCCCATTGCAATATCCAGCGTCATCGCATTCAGGAACGCCTCGCGGGTGGCAATGCTGCGGGGGAGCACACTTTCGTCTCCTTCCTCATAATACTTATAAGCGTTTTCAACAATCAGCCTGGCAGCGTCCTTAAACAGTTGCTTGCGGTTTGCGTGGGTAGCCACAATCGTACCGTTACCCGGAAGAGCCAGTCCGATAGCTTCGTTCAGACAGTTCATGGAATTGGCGGTAAACATACCCGAACAGCATCCGCAGGTGGGACAGGCATGCTGTTCAATCTTGGCAACCTCCGCATCGCTCACGCTGTTGTCGGCCGACTTAATCATCGCATCAATCAAGTCGAGATGCTGTCCGTTCCACTCCCCGGCTTCCATAGGACCGCCGGAAACGAACACCGTAGGGATGTTCAGCCTCATCGCAGCCATAAGCATACCCGGAGTAATCTTGTCGCAGTTGCTGATGCACACCATGGCATCCGCCTTATGCGCATTCACCATATACTCCACGCTGTCGGCTATGATGTCGCGCGAGGGCAACGAGTACAGCATACCGTCATGCCCCATCGCAATGCCGTCGTCAATGGCAATCGTATTGAATTCGGCAGCAAAGCAGCCTTGCTTTTCTATCTCTTCCTTTACAAACTGACCTATCTCGTGCAGATGCACATGTCCCGGCACAAACTGGGTAAAAGAGTTGACTATCGCGATTATGGGCTTTCCCATCTGTTCTTTCTTCATGCCGTTGGCCGTCCACAACGCGCGGGCACCTGCCATACGGCGGCCTTGTGTGCTGAACGAACTGCGTAACTGATGTTTCATCTTATTTGTCTCCTTTTATGAAAAAAGCCTTTCTCACCGTAATGAGAAAGGCTTACTATAAATATCTTTACCGTACAAATACATACACAACCTTTCTCACGCTCTTGATGCCACCACCACGACGCGAATAATATGCAGGACTGCCAGGTTTATGGATGTATGCAGGTTCATAACTAAATTATCTTTATTATTCTCTTATCCGTTATTTATGCTGCAAAGGTAAATGCTTTTTTATAATCTCCAAACAAATTGAAGAAAAAAAAGATATAAACATGAATAATCGTAAGGAAACCACGCTTTAAAATCTTATTTTATCACTTGACGGTTATCCATAAAACGATTCGGATACTTTGCAGAAGTAATGCCAAACACTTACAAAGCACTTAATAATCTGAAAATTACCGGGACGCTTCCTCTCCCGAAGCAAAATATTCGTATCTTTGCGCATTGTCAAAACAGACAATGCAGTATTTACTAATAAGAAATAACAAATTAATGGAAACAGTAGAAAACAAGTACATCACCTTAGCATATAAGTTGTACACAATCGAAAACGGAGAAAAAGAGTTCACAGAAGAAGCTCCCGCAGAGCACCCGTTCCAATTCATATCGGGACTGGGCCTCACATTGGAATCTTTCGAAAACCAGGTGAAAGACCTGAACAAAGGCGATAAATTCGACTTTACAATCAAAGCCGAAGAGGCTTACGGCGAGTATGACGAGGAGCATGTCATCGACCTCCCCAAAAACATCTTCGAGATAGAAGGCAAGTTCGACAGCGAACGCGTAGTAGAAGGCGCCGTAATCCCCTTGATGACCTCGGAAGGCCAACGTATCAACGGAAGCGTAGTCGAAGTAAAGGACGATGTAGTAGTAATGGACATGAATCACCCCCTGGCAGGCTGCGACCTGAACTTCGTAGGTGAAATCACCGAAAACCGTCCTGCCACCAACGACGAACTGTCGGAAATGGCACGCATGATGAGCGGCGGCGGATGCAGCGGCGGATGCGGTGGCGGATGCAACTGCGGAGACTGTAGCAGCGAATGCTGTAGTTAACGGTTAATGATTAAGGGTTAGCGATTAGTGGTTAGTGATTAAGAGGTGGTGATTTGGTTTATCAATGGCACATATTCATAATGCTGCGATTAATCGCTAACCATTAATCACTAATCATTCCCCCCTTAATCACTAATCGCTAACCTCTAATCACTTACTTGTCATTATTTCCAGGACAACTTTGTCGGTTTCATTCATTCCTTTGGAGCCTATCTTCGTGAGGTTTCGGATACTTTGGTCTACATCTTCATCAATAATTCCTTCAACGGAAGTGACGCAACGGTTTTCCATTGCCATGATGGCGGAGAGGACGGCGGTAGAGACGCCGGTAGTTACTTTCAAGGCGCAACTGGGTTTGGCGCCGTCGCAAATCATTCCTGTAAGGTTGGCAATCATGTTCTGAACGGCAAAGGATACTTGTTCGTAAGTACCGCCCATGAGCCAGGTAATGCCGCAACTGGAGCCGGTGGCGGCTACTACGCAACCGCACAGGGCAGACAGACGTCCCAGACTTTGCTTGATATAAATCACGGTCAGATGGCTGAGCATGAGGGCACGGATCAACTCTTCTTCCGATTTGCCGTTCTCCTCGGCATAGACCAGCACGGGCAATGTAGCGGAAATACCCTGGTTTCCACTGCCCGAATTACTCATTACCGGTATCATAGCGCCTGCCATACGGGCATCGCATGCACCGGACGTGTAAGAAAGGATATGGGAGAATACGCTGTCACCCAAAATCTTGTGTTCATAATTGCCACGTAACATTCTGCCCAGTCCATGACCGTAGTTCCCGTCGAAAGAACGTTCGGCGGCGGCTTTATTCAAACGGGCGGTTTCAAGGATAAAACGGATTTCGTCCAGCGGGGCATTCATGGCAAAGTCATATACCTTCCGCAAGGTCAGGCCTGCGACTTGCGCCTCCTCTTCTCCGCAACCCGCACTTTGCTTGTTTAAAAGGACATCGCCGTTACGGGCTATATATATAAAGGTGGTATGGCCGCCGGCTATAATGGCAGTGGCTTTATTCCCGCCGGATTTGCAGCACACCTCGATATAAAGCTTTTCCGTGATATTCTTCTTCAGCGATATATCGATGCGCTTTTCGCCGATAAAGCGTTTTCCCTCTTCTACGGCGGCAGGATTGCTGTCTTTCAGCACTTCCAACTGATACTCCGACTTGCCTATCAGCGCTCCCAGGGCTATAGCTATGGGCAGTCCAATCATACCTGTGCCGGGAATGCCCACTCCCATTGCGTTTTTCAGGATATTGGCACTCAACAAGACATCTATTTTCTCCGGCTTTGCACCCAAGGTTTCGGTTGCTTTCGCCACACATAAGGCAACAGCAATGGGTTCCGTACAGCCAATGGCAGGAACTACTTCGCGCTGTACCAAAGCAATTATTTGTTTTCTTTCGGCTTCAGTCATACCATATATATTTTTATTCAATCTTTATACAAAGATATACGGAATAACAAATAAATACCAGAGTTTACCGCACTTTTTTCTTCTTGTATCTGCTATTACAAAATAATAGCGTATTTTTGCAAACTGCTAAACTGTATTTATTTATCAACATTCAAAAAAGAAGGATATGAATTTTAAGAAGTGGACTACTGCTCTCATGCTTGCCTTAGCCGTTTCGTCCTGCATACAAGACGAAGCGCTCAACTCCGAAGCAGCCATTGACGCCTGTACAGGCGCGGATGTACAATTGGCTCACATCAACAGTGACTCTAAAGAAATAAACATATATGTACATAAAGGGGCAAACCTTGCCAAACAGCAACTGCTGTTTACGTTGCCCGACGGTGCCACCATCAAGGCAGACGAACATTCACCGAATGACATCCTTAACAATTACGATTTCAGCAACGAGTCTCACTCCCGCACCTTCACCGTCACTTCCGAAGACGGCGAATGGACCGCTACCTATACCGTAAAAGTAGTACCTGCCGAAATGCCGGAAACATTCCATTTCGAAGCTCTGCTCCCCTCTGCCGGTACTGAATACGACATTTTCTACGAATTCGAACCCGGAACTTCAACCAGTGTTTCACGCGTAGCGCAATGGTCCAGCGGCAACCCCGGCTACAAACTTACCGGCATGACAGACAACCGCACCGGCTATCCTACGCAACAGGTTACTGACGGCTACCGCGGCAACGGACTGAAACTGACCACTTGCGACACCGGAAGTTTCGGAGCCATGGTGCAAATGTATATTGCCGCCGGAAACCTGTTTATCGGTTCCTTCGACCTGGCAAACGCACTGAAAGATCCTCTGCGTGCCACCAAGTTCGGCATACAGTATTACAAACGCCCCATAGCGTTGAAGGGTTACTTCAAATTCAAGGCAGGAGAGGTTTATACCGATGAAGGCGAAGTACAGAAAGACATGAAAGACCGTTTCGACATTTACGCCATACTGTACGAAGCAAACGAGAACTCCTTTATGCTGGACGGCAGCAACAGCCTGACTTCCGAAAACATCGTAGCCAAAGCCCAAATCAGTGAAGAGGCTGCTGTAGAAACCGATGAATGGACAGCGTTCGAGTTACCTTTCGAACCTATGAACGGTAAAGAGATAAACAAGTCGAAACTGCAGGACGGCAAGTACAAATTAAGCATCGTCCTCTCCTCCAGCGTAAAGGGCGCGTACTTCAAAGGGGCAGTCGGCAGCACATTATACGTAGACGAATTAGAACTTATAAGCGAAGAAATCTGATTATAGAATATGAAAAAGCATCATTTTATTTGCACGATAGCCGTACTGCTGGCAATGGTAGCCAACGTACAGGCACAAGAAGAGAGAAACAAAAGTCTTATCAACTCCTATCTGCACGGTTGGGAATACAACATTAAAGCCGGATTCAATATCGGCGGTACATCTCCCATTCCCCTGCCCAAGGAGATACGCAAGATAGACAGCTACGCACCGGGCATCGCCATTGCCATTGAAGGTAATGCCACCAAGTGGTTCGACGAAAAGAAAAAGTGGGGACTTACCCTGGGACTGCGGTTGGAGAACAAGAACATGACCACCGAAGCCACCGTAAAGAACTACGGTATGAAAATCATCAATACCAACGGCGGAGAGCTGGCAGGTCTTTGGACGGGTGGAGTCAAAACCAAAGTGAAGAACTCCTACCTCACCATTCCCATCCTTGCCGACTACCGCATCAGCAAGCGCTGGATAGTATCGGCAGGTCCGTACTTCTCCTATCTGCTGGAAGGCAACTTCTCCGGACATGTGTACGAGGGTCACTTGCGCACGCCCGACCAGACCGGTTCCAAAGTGGAATTTACCGGTGAAAGCATCGCAACTTACGATTTCTCCAACGAGCTGCGCAAGTTCCAGTGGGGTATCCAATTCGGGGGCGAATGGAAAGCGTTCAAGCATCTCACCGTGCATGCCGATGTAACGTGGGGATTAAACAATATCTTCCAGAAAGACTTCGATACGATAACATTTAATATGTATCCTATCTATCTGAACTTAGGATTCGGATATGCTTTCTAAACAAGATTTTTTCGTTTTTTCTCGTCACTCGTCACTTTTCGTCTTAATACACTAAGAACAAGAGTATTAACGGGTAACGATAAGTTATATCAACGGTGATGACCAATATTGGTCGTCACCGTTTTTTCTATAACATCTTAAATCAAACAGAGCTATCATTCTGTTATTCAGCATAAAGCGAAGAGATTATTCTTCTCATATAAAAAATGTGAAAATCTTCGTTTTCTCCCTAATATCCTACATTTCGTACGAATTATTCCAATTAACATCAGCACTTCGTGCTTAATGTATCGAAAAGCGGTACTTATATTATATTGATAACACACTTTTTAAAGCTATCATAAAAATATTCTTTTCCTATATTTCATAGTATTTCGCAGCCGCTAAAGTAGACCTTTACAGTTCTAAAGTAGGCCTTTACGGCTCTAAAGTAGACCTTTACTCAGTCAACATCGCTTAGAACGACACAAGTTTTAATCTCAGTCCAAAAAGGATGTTGTTTCTATACTACATATATAAAAAAGAACGGATATCTATTCTTCAATAAATAGATAATCCGTTCTTATATAATAGGTTACTTCTAATATAGTTATTTATTGTCTTGAAAAACAACTATACTACATAAATTAAGTTATTCTCCTATAACTTCAAGTTCGTCAACGATTAAAGTACTATTAGCCGCACCATTGAAATTAGCACCATCCTTACTTGAAGAACATACGATTGCTAACTTATATGTTTTTGTAGCATCATAAGCTGCGCCTTCTTTCCATTTAAATTCAAGATTGAAAGGAGTCCAATCATCCTTAGCTGTTCCATCTTCCAACCGAGCTCTTGCTACAATTCTTTCATCGTCACTATCAATATTAGTACCATCTAAAGTTTCATCTTCTGATGTTATTGTATAAAGAACTGCTTGAATAGCACACTCGTCTATAGCATCTGTCTCTATAAATTCATACTGTGGAAAGCCTGATTTTTTATGTGTTTCAATAAAAGGATGTCCTGGGGTAAATTTATAAACCCCTTTAAAGAATAAAGGTTTTTTAGGATACAAGACTCCAAATTTTGTATATTCAATTGTAGTACTTCCTTCACCAAACGCAAATCTACCAGTGAATAAAGAACCAGAGGTTATACCAGCACCCATTATAGCTGCAGCAGTCTTTCTTGTATCAAGCGTCACCAATTTGGCTGCACTACCGGAGACTCCTTGAACATCTTCTAAAGCCGGCCATTCTGTTAGTTGATTAAAGGAATGAAGCATGGCAGCACCTGGGTTGGAAGTCGCAAGTACATTATTTTTCGACTTTGGAGCTGGATAAGCTCCAAAGTCAGATTGAAGTTCTTCCCATTCATCAAAAGTAAACTTCATCACAGCATTTTTAGTCGGAGATTTCACTACATACTCCACTACCTTACCATCTTCCGCTGTCACAGCAATAGTCACATCTGATGAAAGATTCATAGCCTTACCACTTTCTACAGAAGAAGTAGCCTTATCAGAAATAGTAAAAGTAGGAACCAAGTTCTTCAAAGCATCTGCATTCTTTTCAACTTCTTCCTCATTGACTCTGAATGTAATCGTATTATCCTCATTAATAACCGGTTGCTCAATTACAATCGCATTCGCCTCATTGGAGATATCGAAAGAAAAAGCCGTAATCTTTGCCTCACTACTTTCAGAACCTGTCAGGCGAGTACCCTCGTATACAACTTTTACACTCTGCTTCAAGCCGCCTACAGTAGCATCAATATCCATATCTACCTTTACAGCACTATTTGCAATAGTACCTTTGGCATTGATTGTACAAGACAAGGCATCAACCTTTAAATCTTGAGTACCGGTAAATGTATATACATTACCATTTTGAGATAATACACAATTCTTTAACTCTACATCACCGATAGTAATTCCCATAAAGCTAAAATTGGCCAAAGAGAGATTTATAGCAGAAGGACCGGCCTTTTCAATCTTTATTTTTTGAGGTTCTGAAGGCATTGTAGTTCCCTCTACTGTTACAGTCAATGTACCTTTATAGTTACCGGCCATCTCACTTTCAATGACCTTAGAATAATCCGGCGCCTCATCGTCATCGCTACAAGCGGTAAATAAACTCATTGAACAAATCAATGCGAATAAATAAAACAAATTTTTCTTCATACAAATACTTGTTTAGTTAATAAAATCCCTACATAGTTAAGGGTTAGTTAATATTCTCTTTTATATCGAGGGTGCAAAATAACAGTTTTTAAAGCCTTTAAACAAGGTCTTTAATAAAAAATAGATGTCCTTTTTTTCATATAGGAAGAATTATAAGCATTCTTTACATTATTAAATACTCTTACATATTTCCGCAAAAAGATACGGTTTCAAACAGTATTTTTATTCTCTAAAAGTCGGGAAATAAAAGATTTATTGTCATTTTTGAAACGTTTTACAAAAAAAATTGTTACCTTTATAAAGTCAAAGCCTTTTATAACAAGGCAAACTGGCACATTAACCTCATTATAAACCCTTAAAGCAATTGATATGTTCAACTCATTCGGCAATATTCTCCGCCTTACCAGTTTCGGAGAATCACACGGTAAAGGCATAGGCGGCGTAATAGACGGATTCCCCGCAGGAATCACCATCGATATGGACTTCGTACAATCGGAGCTCGACCGCCGGCGACCGGGGCAATCACGCATCACTACCTCACGCAAAGAATCCGACAAGGTGGAATTCCTTTCCGGCATCTTCGAGGGCAAGTCCACCGGATGCCCCATCGGATTCATCGTGTGGAACGAGAACCAACACTCCAACGACTATAACAACCTGAAAGAAGTGTACCGCCCCTCGCACGCCGACTATACATATAATGTAAAATACGGAATACGCGACCACCGTGGCGGCGGACGCTCATCGGCACGCGAAACCATTTCGCGCGTAGTGGCAGGCGCATTGGCAAAACTCGCCTTGAAACAGCTTGGCATCCGCATCACCGCATACACCTCGCAGGTAGGTCCCATCAAACTGGAAGAAAACTATACTGCCTACGACCTCGACCTGATTGATACCAACCCAGTACGTTGCCCCGACCCGGAGAAAGCCAAAGAAATGGAAGAGCTTATCTTCAAGATAAAGGGCGAAGGCGATACCATTGGCGGCGTGGTGACCTGCGTTATCAAAGGATGCCCCATCGGACTGGGACAACCCGTTTACGGCAAACTCCAATCCGCCCTTGCCGCCGGCATGCTCAGTATCAACGCCGCAAAAGCGTTTGAATACGGCGAAGGCTTCAAAGGACTGAAGATGAAAGGCTCCGAACAGAACGACGTGTTCTATAACAACAACGGACGCATCGAAACGCATACCAACCACTCCGGTGGCATTCAGGGCGGCATCAGCAACGGACAGGACATCTACTTCCGCGTAGCCTTCAAGCCCGTGGCAACCGTACTCATGGAGCAGCACACCGTAAACATGGACGGCGTGGACACCACCCTCAAAGCCCGCGGACGTCACGACCCCTGCGTACTGCCCCGCGCCGTGCCCATCGTGGAAGCCATGGCAGCCATGACCCTGCTCGATTTCTACTTGATTGACCGTACTACACAATTATAACAAACGGGTGATAAAGTGATAGGATATCACCTCATCATTTCACATTATTATGGAAATAAAGAAATATATCGCAGAGAACGAATCCGGAATGCTGGAAGAGCTGTTCAGCCTTATCCGTATCCCCAGCATCAGTGCCAAACCCGAACACCACGACGACATGCTGGCGTGTGCCGAACGCTGGGCGCAACTGCTGCTCGCCGCCGGTGCAGACGAAGCACTAGTAATGCCTTCGGCTGGCAATCCCATCGTATTCGGACAGAAGATTGTAGACCCGAAAGCCAAAACCGTATTGATATACGCACACTACGACGTAATGCCCGCCGAACCGCTGGAACTCTGGAAAAGCAATCCTTTCGAGCCCGAAGTACGCGACGGCCACATCTGGGCGCGCGGTGCGGACGATGACAAAGGACAGTCCTTCATCCAGGTAAAGGCTTTTGAATATCTGGTAAAGAACAACCTGCTGACTCATAACGTCAAGTTCATCTTTGAAGGAGAGGAAGAGATTGGCTCGCCCAGCCTCGAAGGCTTCTGCCGGGAACACAAAGAACTGCTGAAAGCCGACGTAATCCTCGTGTCCGACACCAGCATGCTGGGTGCAGACCTTCCCTCGCTGACTACCGGCCTGCGCGGACTTGCCTATTGGGAGATAGAAGTAACCGGTCCGAACCGCGACCTGCACTCCGGACATTTCGGCGGTGCGGTGGCCAACCCCATCAATGTGCTTTGCGGAATGATAAGCAAGGTGACGGATGCCGACGGACGCATCACCGTTCCCGGCTTCTACAACGATGTGGAAGAAGTGCCGCAGGCGGAACGTGAAATGATAGCGCACATCCCGTTCGACGAGGAGAAATACAAAAAGGCTATCGGCGTAAATGCCCTTTTCGGCGAAAAAGGATACAGCACGCTGGAGCGCAACAGTTGCCGTCCGTCTTTCGATGTATGCGGCATCTGGGGCGGCTATACGGGCGAAGGTTCTAAAACCGTACTGCCCTCCAAGGCATACGCCAAAGTATCCTGCCGACTGGTTCCGCATCAGGATCATCACAAGATTTCGCAACTGTTTGCCGATTACATCATGGCTATCGCCCCCGATACCGTACAGGTAAAAGTCACCCCCATGCACGGCGGGCAGGGATATGTATGCCCCATCACGCTCCCGGCATACCAGGCTGCGGAGAAAGGCTTCGCCAAAGCTTTCGGCAAAAAGCCGTTGGCAGTACGTCGCGGTGGCAGCATTCCCATTATCTCCACATTCGAGCAGGTACTGGGCATCAAAACCATACTGATGGGATTCGGTCTGGAGTCCAACGCCATCCATTCTCCCAACGAGAACATTCCGCTGGATATACTGCGCAAAGGAATCGAGGCGGTTGTTGAATTCCATCTGAACTACTGACACCTGAAAAGATTTCAGAGCAGCATCCGGAAGATACGGAAAGGATTATAACCGGATATAACTTTACTCGAACGGCTTGCGGAATGTACAACCGCTTTTCCATTCGGAACAACCGTAAGCCGTTTTTCCTTTAATAACCGTTCCTTTTCCGCAAAGCGGGCAAGGCTGTCCTATCAGCGCATCGGCAGGTTGCTTCTCAGCGGCCGCCTGCTCCGTTTTCTTCGTTGCAGACTTCCGCGGCGCTCTTTTCTTCGGTTCTTTCTTCGGTTTATCGGATGCGGCAGCGGCTTTTTCTCCCTTACCCTTTTCCGGCACGGGAGCCTGTATTGTGATATGACGGTTGCTGTTATCGGAAAGTACACTCATCACAATCTCCGATACCATCTGCTTCAACTCCTCCAAAAACTGTCCGGCATTATAGGTACGCTTCTCTATTTCACGCAACTTCTTTTCCCATATACCCGTCAGTTCGGCAGATTTCAACAACTCTTCGTGGATAATCTGAATCAGTTCCACACCCGTAGGGGTAGCTATCAGGTTCTTTTTCTCCTTACGGATATAGTTGCGCTTGAAGAGCGTCTCGATAATGCTCGATAATGGCGGCACGCGTGGAAGGACGGCCGATACCGTTCTCTTTCAAGGCATCGCGCAGTTCGTCGTTGTCCACCAGCTTGCCGGCAGTTTCCATGGCGCGCAACAAGGTGGCTTCGGTGTACGGACGCGGCGGTTGCGTCCACTTCTCGTACAGGTCGGGCAGGTGCGGGCCGCTCTCTCCCACCACAAAGGCGGGGAGCACATTCTCTTCTTCGCCGCCCTTCTCCTCTTTTTCCTCCTGCGACTGTGCCGAGGGCGTGCCGAATACCACACGCCAGCCGGGTTCCAGTATCTGCTTGCCCGAAACCTTAAACTCTATCTGCTCCACCTCGCCTATTACGGTGGTTGTAGCGAACAGACAGTCCGGATAGAACACGGCAATGAAACGGCGTGCAATCAGGTCGAATACGCGGCGCTCCATATCCGTCAGGTTCTGGGGCGGCTGGCCGGTAGGAATGATGGCATGGTGGTCCGTCACTTTCGAGTTGTCGAACACCTTCTTCGACTTCGGCAGAGTAGCTCCGTCCAACGGAGCAGTCAATGCCTGGTAATCGCGCAGTCCCTTCAGTATGCCGGGACATTTGGGATAGATGTCGTCACTCAGGAAAGTGGTATCTACACGCGGATAGGTCGTTACTTTCTTCTCGTAAAGCGACTGGATGGTTTTCAGCGTCTCATCAGCGGAGAAAGCGAATTTCCGGTTGCACTCCACCTGCAAGGAAGTCAGGTCGAACAAACGGGGCGGAGCCTCTTTCCCGTTCTTACGGGTGACATTCGTTATGGTAAAAGGAGAATTCTTTATCTGTTCCAGCAAAGCCTCACCCCGCTCCCGGTCTGTGATAGGTTCTATTCCCCGGTTATCTTCGGGTTTGGCAGCTTTGGCGGCTGCCCCTTCTTTCTGTTTTTCCGCTTCCAGCACCAGTTCCTCATCGCTCTTGCGGAGAATGGCGGAGAAGGTGGTGTCGCGATACACCGTCTTCAGTTCCCAGTATTGCTTGGGAACGAAGTTCTGTATTTCGAGCTGTCGGTTTACGATGAGCGCGAGCGTAGGCGTCTGCACACGTCCGATGGAAAGTACCTGCCGACGTGGGGGTCAGGGGGGTGGCGTTCATGCCCAACAGCCAGTCGCCGATGGCACGCGAAAGCCCCGCCTCGTACAACGGCTGGAAATCGGACGCATCCCTCAGTTTGGCAAACCCTTCGCGGATGGCTTCTTCCGTCAGCGAGGAAATCCACAGACGCTTCACCGGACAACGCGCACCGGCTTTCTGCATCACCCAACGCTGAATCAACTCTCCCTCCTGTCCGGCATCACCGCAGTTTATAATCATGTCGGCATGCTGCATGAGGTTCTCGATTACGTGGAACTGGCGTTCGTAGGTAGGGTTGCTGATAAGCTTGATGCCGAAACGGGGCGGAACCATAGGCAGGCTGCCCAAGCTCCACGACTTCCAGTTGGGTGTATATTCGTGCGGTTCCTTAAGGGTACAGAGATGCCCGAACGTCCAGGTCACCTGGTATCCGTTTCCCTCGATGTACCCGTCTTTCTTATCTTTCGCTCCGAGTACATCGGCTATGTCACGCGCCACGGAAGGCTTTTCGGCAATACAAACTATCATTCGCTTTTCTTTTTTAGGCAATGCAAAGATAATGCAAAAATTCGATTAAGCGAGCCGGGGAAGGAAGTTGTTCTTGTTTCAGACACAGAGATGCAGAGACACAGAGTCTTAAAACCGGCTCTTTTCATGTAAGGCTGTTCCTCTCCCTGTCCCCTCTCCTGTTCTGTGTTTCCGCATCTCCGCGTTCACATTCCTCCCCGCGTTTCAGTGCCTCTGTATCCCTCTTTTAGCACAAAATTAAAACAGAACTATACAAAATTAGCAATCAAATAAACATTCCGTACCATAAAAAAAACATTAGAGTCCGCAGATACATGGAAAAAGGCGTAATTTAGCAATCGAGGAACAGTCTCCGAAAAAACAATTATAAAACTAATAATATGGTAAAACGAATCTCAGTGAAGCACATAGCCTGCCTATCCCTGCTCAGTACGTCAATGGCACACGCTGCCGAACGTCCCAACATCATCTACATCTTCACCGACCAGCATACGGCAAACGCCATGAGCTGTTGGCCGGAAACCCGGACTTGCACACGCCCAATCTGGACAGACTGGCTGCCGCCGGTATCATGTTTCAGAATGCTTACTGTACCGCACCGCTCAGCGGCCCTTCACGCGGCGCCATGTTTACAGGATGCTATCCAGGCACAACAGGACTGTTGGTCAACGGTGCTCCGCTACAAGAATCGCTCCAGACACGGACTTTGGGCACACTGGTAAAAAATGCTGGATACGAATGCGCCTACGGCGGCAAATGGCATGTGCCCGAACTCGATATTCCGGATAAAGTGCGAGGATTCGACCAAATTTACAAACACAGCGATGACGGACTGGCAGAAGCATGTGTGGAATTCCTTTCGCGCAAACACGACAAACCGTTCTTCCTGGTAGCTTCTTATGACAATCCGCATAATATCTGCGAATATGCACGCAGCCAGAATCTTCCCTACGGCAACCTGGACATACCCGAAATACGCAATTGTCCGGGACTTCCCCCTAACTTTGCCAAGAACCCATACGATGCCGATGTCATCGAGAAAGAAAGGGAAAACAATTTCAACGTCTACCCCACCGCCACTTTCACCCCCGAAGACTGGCGTATGTACCGCTACACATACTATCGCCTCGTAGAGAAAGTAGACCGTGAAATCGGCAAGATTGTAGACGCCATCGACAAGAATAACTTGTGGGAGAATACCGTCGTTATCTTCTCCAGCGACCACGGAGACGGAATAGGCGCCCACCACTGGAACCAGAAATCGGCCCTGTACGAGGAAGTGGTAAACATCCCGTTCATCGTAACCCTGCCCGGCAAGAAACATGCCGGCACGAAGCTGCCGCAGCTCATCAGTAATGGTGTAGACTTCTTCGCTACCGTTTGCGACTGGGCAGGCGCCAAACTGCCGGAAGACGCTGACGGAAAGTCGTTCCGCAAAATAGCCGAAGAAGGCAATCCACAAGCTCCCCACCAGGAGTATGTCATTACCGAAACACAATTCGACGGCAGCAAGACACGGGGCTGGATGGTACGCACCGCACGCTACAAATATGTATTGTACGACAAAGGAAGACACCGCGAACAACTGTTCGACATGCAGAACGACCGGGGCGAGACAAGAAACCTGATGATGGAGAACGCCTATACGAAAGTGGCGCAGGAACATCGTGATATTCTTGAGAAATTCATGAATAGCCATAAAATCAGACCGACGCGTCCCAAATTGCACGACGTACCGGGAAAGGTGCTCACAAAAGCAACCAAACATTAATCCGCCGTCAGACCAGGAATCAATAAACTTATATAACGCTGTATATGAGCAAAATAGTATCCACCATCATTTTCTTCAGTCTTGCAGCCACTGCACAGGCGCAAACGGCCGGAGAAGCCACCATCAGGCTCACCGGCACAACGCTGATGCATGAAATGCGTGCAACTCCCTCGCCGCTGGACGGCGCTGAAATCAGCGACCGTGCCGTGTCCTTCCAATGGCCGCTGCCAGCAGGCCTCAACATCCTGCGCAGCGGACTGGACGGTGCGGAAGAGAACACCCCCAAAAAAGAAACAGACAAAAGCAAGCTACGCTACTTCCTGCGCTACTCGCAAACTCCGGCATTCAAGCCGGAAACGACTGTACAAGCCGAGACGCGCTGGCCGTTCTTCAACCCCAAACAGGATTTGACTCCGGGCACATGGTACTGGCAATACGGCTATGTTACGGACGGAAAGACCGAATGGAGCGATACGCTGCAATTTACGGTAAAGAACAATCCCCGGAAGTTCTGCCCGCCCGCACTGGATGCCGTACTTAAGAACCTGCCTGCCCACCACCCCCGTGTATGGCTCGACAGGGACGAATGGGACGGTTTCATAAAGCGCAGCGAGGGCAAAACCGAACGCAAGACTTACCTCAAACGTGCCAACAAAGTACTTGCCACCCCGATGAAGTCGGTAAACGACATTAACTCGGACCTGGCAAAAGGGCTGACCAACGAGATGCAGAAAAATGCCATGCTCACCCGCGAAAGCCGCCGCATCATCGACAGCGAAGAAGCGAATACCGACGTACTTATCCGCGCCTACCTGCTCACCAAAGACCGCCGCTATGCCGACGAAGCCGTGAAGCGCGTCAAGGAGATGGCCACCTGGGGAGACAACAAAAACGTGGTGGGCGACTTCAACGAAGCCACCCTGCTTTCGCTCTGCTCCATGGCATACGACGCACTGTACGATGTTCTGGACGATGCCACGCGCAGATTCCTGCTGAACGAAATAAAAGAATTCGGCAACAGCATGTACATGCACGATATCAACCGCCTGGAAAACCACATCGCCGACAACCATGTGTGGCAGATGACCTTCCGCATCCTCACCATGGCAGCCTTTACCGTTTACGGTGAACTGCCCGAAGCCGATGCGTGGACGGACTATTGCTATAACCTGTGGCTCGCCCGCTTTCCCGGTCTGAACAAGGACGGAGCCTGGCACAACGGCGACTCCTACTTCCACGTCAACATCCGTACACTTGTGGAAGTGCCTTATTTCTATACCCGCCTCACCGGCTTCAACTATTTCTCCGACCCCTGGTATCAGGGAAATGCCCTGTACGTCATCTACCAGCAGCCGCCATTCTCCAAATCGGGCGGCAACGGCAGCTCGCACCAGAAGATACTTACCCCGAGCGGTACGCGTGTTGGCTACGCCGATGCTCTGGCGCGTATGACCGGCAATACATTTGCCGCAGATTACGTGCGCCACATCAGCGCCCGCCAGCCCGACATACTCGAACAGGGAAGCACCTCGAAAGCCGGCGGCCTTGCATGGTTCCGCCTGCAATGCGACAAGCCCTTGCCGGACGGGCCGGGTTTGAAAGACCTTCCCATGGGACATGTATTCCCGCAGAGCGGACTGGCCTCGTTCTCCACCAACCTGGACGATACCCGCAAAAGCGCCATGCTCAGCTTCCGCAGCAGTCCTTACGGCAGTACCTCGCACGCCATAGCCAACCAGAATGCTTTCAATACTTTCTGGAACGGTCAGTCGCTCTTTTACAGTAGCGGACACCATACCAGCTTTACCGACATACACGGCGTTTACTGCCACCGCGCCACCCGCGCCCACAACACCATTCTGGTGAACGGCATGGGACAACGCATCGGAACGGAAGGTTACGGCTGGATTCCCCGTTACTATGTCAGCGACAATATCAGCTATGTGGCAGGCGATGCTTCCAATGCTTACGGAAAGGTTATCTCTCCGCTCTGGCTGCTACGCGGCGAACAGAGCAACCTGGAATTTTCCCCTGAAAACGGTTGGGACGATACCGGTCTGAAAATCTTCCGCCGCCACATCGTAACCTTAGGCAAAAGCGGTTATTCCTTTATATACGACGAGCTGGAAGCCGAAGAACCCGTGACCTGGAGCTACCTGCTACATACGGTTACCAACCCCATGAATGTGGACAAGACCCGGGAATACGTACACATACGGGCCACCAGCAAGGACGGTGCGTCCGATGCCTATCTCTTCTCCTCCGGAACGCTGGAAACGGATACGACCTCCCGGTTCTTCGTACCTGCCGTCAACTGGCTGCGTGCCGATGAGAAGGGACACTTCGCACCCTATCCCAACCACTGGCACTTCACCGCAACATCGGACAAGCAGAAAGTGTACCGCTTCGCTACAATTGTGTACACACATGCCAAAGACAATGATGCGGAAAACGCACAAGCTGCTCCCCGCAAACTGAAAGACGGTAGTATCCAAATCGGTAACTGGAATATCAAAGCAAACATATCCACCGCCGGAAAGCCTTCTTTCGAAGTACGCAACACGCGCAAAGACTGCGACGCAAGCGTCAGTTACAAGGATTACGGCGCAACCGTGATACATGATAACGGCAAAAAGACCGAGTTGAAGGATGAGGTTCCGGAACTGGAAATCTAACAGCAAGAAAACATATCAGCAAGAAAACATATACGGACACATGAAGAAACTGCTACTGCTCACAATCGCAATCTGGTACCTGACAGCCGGCTGTTACAGCCAGACAGACTGGAAAAGTTTCATGTCACAGCAGGACATGACCTGGACCCGCCTGCCCCAAACCTGGTACGAAGCCCCCTTCATGGGAAACGGCAGCATGGGTTCCTATATCTGCAAGGAACCCGGAAAAAACGCCATACGGGTAGATGTAGGCAACAGTATGGTACACGACCACCGCACAGACGATGCGAGCATCTATGGAAGAGGCCGGCTGCTTATCGGTTATTTTCTCCTGCATCCCGTGGGAGAAATAAAATCCGGCGACCTGAGGCTGGACTTATGGAACGCTGAAACCACCGGGTGTATCCGTACCACCCGGGGAGAGATAAAGCTGAGAGCCTGTGTCACTTCCGAGAGTCCCTATATCCTGGTCGAAGCCGAAGCTACGGCAGGCGAAAAAGAGTTCACCTGGAAATTCTATCCGGAAAACACGGATTCGCCGAGGCAGTTGAATGCAATCCGGAAGGGTAACAAGAACCACCTCAAAAAAGACTATGTGTCCAATCCCGCCCCGCAACTGTCCGCACGCAATGGGCTGAGCCTCTGCTGGCAGCCCCTGCTCGCCGGCGGCGGTACTGCCACAGCCTGGAAAGAGATTAGGAAAGAGAATACAAGCACGCTTATCGTAAGCAACGCACATTCCTTTCCCGGAACAGAGGCTTTGCAAAAGGCGGAAACGGCACTGGCAAGCCTGCAGGAAGCCGACCTGCCCGTGCTCCGGAAAGTACACCGGGAATGGTGGCATAACTACTATCCGCAAAGTTTCGTGAGCCTTCCCGACAAGAAGATGGAGAATTTCTACTGGGCGCAGATGTACAAGCTGGCATCGGCCACCCGCACCGGCGGCGGACTGCTCGACAACAGCGGTCCCTGGCAAGTGCTGACTCCCTGGCCCAATGCCTGGTGGAACCTGAATGTGCAACTGAGCTACTGGTCCGTATACCCATCCAACCGGCTGGAACTGGGCATGCCGTTGGTGGACGCAATAGGAAACAATCTGGACAACCTGATAAACAACGTTCCCGAACCCTACCGGAAAGATGCCGCCGCACTGCCCGTAGCCACCGACTTTACCCTGACGGGGGCAACGGTGAATGTTCCCGGAACCGAAAAGAAAGCTCAGGTAGGCAACCTGACGTGGATTTGCCATAACCTCTGGCTGCAATACCGCTTCAGCATGGACGAATCGATATTGAGGAATACCCTGTACCCTACACTGAGACGGGCCGTCAATTTCTATCTGCCTTTCCTGACAGAAGATAAATCGGGCAAGCTCCATTTGAAAAGAACCTATTCTCCGGAGTACGGTACTGCCGAAGACTGCAACTACGACATCGCCCTGCTGCGCTGGGGATGCAATACATTGCTCGAGGCAAGCAGGATTCTATCTGTCGATGACGAGCTGATACCCCGCTGGAAACAAGTCGCAGAACACCTGACCGACTACCCGCAGGACGAAAACGGCATGATGATAGGCAAGGATGTACCTTTCAACGCCGCTCGCACCGCCACTACTCGCATCTGCTGATGTTCTATCCGCTCTACCTGTTGAATGCAGAGCAGAACGGCAGCAAGGAACTTATGGAAAAATCCGTAGAACACTGGCACAGCCTGCCGGGCAATATCCTCGGATATACTTATACGGGGGCTTCTTCGCTGTATGCGGCATTCGGCGAGGGAGACAAGGCGCTGGAGAAACTCAACGGCCTGTTTGCCCGCACCCTGCGCCCCAACACCATGTATATGGAGAGCGGACCGGTTATCGAGACCCCGTTGTCGGGCGCACAGTGCATACACGACATGTTGCTGCAAAGCTGGGGCGGAAAGATACGTGTATTCCCTGCCGTACCTTCCCAATGGAAAGATGTACAGTTCAAGGACCTGAGAACCGAAGGCGCTTTCCTCGTATCCGCTGTACGGAAAGGCGGAAAGACAAGCTTCATCCGTATCAAAAGCCTTGCCGGAGAACCGTGTATCCTACGCACCGATATGGCAAATCCGGTTGTAAAGGCCGGCAATGCTACATTGACCCTGCAAAAAGAGGGTGAGTACCTATTGGATTTAAAGAAAGGAGAAAGCGTAATCCTGACTGCCGCAGGGGGGAATATTCCCGTCATAAGTCCTGTCGGCGGAGAAGGAGAAAATTATTTCGGACTGAAGTAGAAGGGCGGCTTTGGCAGAATAAAAAACAATCGGTAAACAAGCCCCCGCAAATACCCGTAAAAACAGCCTGGGTTTACGTATTCAACGTAATCCCAGGCTGTTTTTATCTACCTGTCCCATACTTTTTCTACAAAAATATAAGAAAACTGGACAGAACTAAAAGCCAAATCAACGATACTGTAGAATTACAACACACTAAAAAGCGATTGAGCGGGAAAGAACCTAATTTAGCAAACGCAAAAACAAATTGTTATTACTATCATAGATTCCGTATGAAAAACATCCGAAGAATCGTCCTTGTAAGACAGAGAGAACAGCTTGATTGATAAGGAAAAATCGCTTATTTTTTTATTTATTCCGTTATCCAATATCACTAATTTTGCAAAAGGCAATTTGGGAATATAGCCCAATGATACGGTTAAAGATAAATAAAATAAAGCTTGATGAAGTTATATAGAACAAATGATACTGTAAATTCCAAAGAGCAGGAAGTCTTAGATATCATCAATCAATATCCGGGACTTAATTCGTCTAAGATAGCTAAATTGATAGGGAAAAGTACATCTACTACTAAGCGCTATTTAAATTCTTTAGTTAGATTAGGAATATTTGTCATCACTCATCACTACCTACACTAACCTACTGATTATAGGATAGTTGACGTAGTACAAAGAATATTATAACAGTGACGACCAATATTCGGTCGTCACTGTTTTTAAGGTACATTCCGTTATATTTTACTCTGCAACACACTGATTTACAGCCCTTACATACACTTTATGCGACCCTTGCCCCAATGTTGTTAAAATACCTTTCTCCACCAATAAATTGAGGTCATTCAACGCCTTGTTCTTCAAAAGTCCCGTAATTCCGCTGTAATCCTTGCGCGTAATGAAAGGATTTGCATCCAAAAACGCGCATAGTCTGCGGTAACGTTCCGCACCGCTGATATCCTCACTGTGCCGGAAGCCGGGCGATACGCGGAAATGCACCTTGCCGAAAAATATCGTCTGCGCATGGATTTCCTTCTTGTCCATGACGGGACGTGCTGTCAGTCCCGCCGAGAAATGTCCCATATTGCCCAACTGTACATGATGCCCTTCGGAAAGGTAATAGGAGATGCGGCTTTCCAATGCAGCAAGCACTCCCTCGACGTCTCCGGGAGTAAAACTGGTTGCCTGTGAAATATCGCTGACCAGACGTTTGCCGGTGATAGTCCCCTTGTTCACGATGCGGGGATACATGGGTTGTAATTCGCCGTCTCCTTTCGGGTTGGGCTTCCTCTGAAAATCATACTCTGCTGCCATTGTCGTTCTGTTTTTTTAGTTATGTAATAATTGAAAATCCTGTTGTATCGGTAGCTTACGCCATTCGGCCGCATAAATTCGGATATTCTCCGCGGTCCGTTCGGGAAAAGCTGGAAGATAAACAACGCTTTGCTTCGTTGTTTTTATTTGTCCGGACCACCCGTTATGCTTATAGTAAACCCCCGTTTTGCAGTTGCAGGCCCGGCGGTTGCCGGCTGCGGGCTGTGGGGCCCGCATATGAAGGCTCTTCGGCCCGCAATTGCAAAACGGGGTTTTACACCTTGTAAAGATACAAAATTCATTAGGAAAAGTCAAGTTTTCAACGGTTTGTTTTCCAATTATTTCCATTTATTTCCGGAGATAAATGCTGGCAAAAATCTTAAAACAAAAGGACGGATTTGCTTGCTTCCGGCCCGTTTTATGCGTATCTTGCAGAGTCTAAGAGAAACGCTCTTATCTCCACTAAATTTTTCCAAACAACCAACACCGGATGAGAATAACCTTTATCAAGGAAAACCGTGACGCGGGCACGGAAAGTATCAGCACCTGCGATACAGCCGCATTTATTACCAGAATCAAGTCGGAAACCAAGCCCGGACATGTCAGTGCATTACGCACCATGCTCGAATATACAAATCATGGCAGCGGCGGAACCTACGGGCATATCGACAAGCTTCCCCGCATATGCCCCGCTATGGAGTACGGACGCAGCCGCGAGGGCGAACGGCGGATGAAACGCTACAACGGTATTGTACTGCTGGAAGTGAGCGGTCTGTCCGGCATGTCCGAAACGGAACTGGTGAAAGAACAGGCGGCACTCCTTCCCCAAACCTATGCAGCTTTCGCAGGAAGCAGCGGACGGAGTGTGAAGATATGGGCGCTGTTTGCCTTGCCGAACGGCAAACTTCCGCAACGGGAAGAAGAAATCAGCCTGTTCCATGCGCATGCTTACCGCATGGCGGTACAATGTTACCAGCCCCTGCTTCCGTTTCCCGTAACATTGAAAGAACCCTCGCCTGCCGATACTTTCCGCATGACGCTGGATGAAACGCCTTACTTTGCCCCCGATGCCGTACCTTTCTGTCTCGAACAACCCGTGACGATGCCCGGCGAGCGGACATTCAACCAACGAAAATTGGCGGAAAACAACCCTTTAAAGCGGTTGCAGCCGGGATTCGACTCCTCGCAGACTTTCACTCTGCTGTTTGAGACGGCCCTGGGACGTGCACTGGACGAAGTGGAGAACTGGCAGCGCGACCGGGATGATTTTCACCCGCTGCTCATCTCCATAGGCGAGCAATGCTTCAAAAGCGGCATCCCCGAAGAAGAAGCCGTCCGGCAGGTAATGATGCACTACCGACGGCAGGCAGACGAACAGACGGTGCGCACCGCACTGCACAATCTCTACCGCGAGTGCCGGGGATTCGGCAGAAAATCCGTGCTGACTCCCGAACAGGACACGATGCTGAAACTGAACGAGTTCATGGAACGCCGTTACGAATTCCGGTACAACCAGCTAATGGGTGATTTGGAATATCGCCAACGCGACTCCATCCACTTCTATTTTCATGTAATGGACCAGCGAGCGCGCAACAGCGTGGCTATGGATGCCCTGCAAGAGGGATTGCGTGTGTGGGACAGAGATGTGAACCGCTACCTGACCTCTAACCGCGTGCCGCTGTACAATCCGGTGGAAGAATACCTGTGCGGCGTAGGCCGTTGGGACGGCAAAGACCGCATCCGTGCGCTTGCCGGACTTGTTCCCTGCAACAATCCGTATTGGCGTGAGCTGTTCTACCGTTGGTTTCTGAACATGGTGGCGCATTGGCGCGGACTGGGCAACAGGATGCACGCCAACAGCACATCACCGCTACTGATAGGTGCACAGGGTTACCGCAAGTCCACTTTCTGCCGTATTATCCTTCCTCCCGAACTTCGCTTCGGCTATACCGACAGTCTGGATTTCGGCAGTAAACGCGATGCGGAAATGTACCTGGGGCGCTTTCTGCTGGTGAATATCGACGAGTTCGACCAGGTGAGCATCCATCAGCAAGGCTTTCTGAAACACCTTCTGCAAAAACCCGTTGCCAACCTGCGCAAGCCCTACGGAAGCAGTATCCAGGAGATAAGGCGGTATGCTTCGTTCATCGGGACGAGCAACCACGACAGACAGACCGCAGCGGCGGCCGCCGTTTTGTATGCGTGGAAGTGACTGCCCCCATTGATACGAACGTGACGATAAACTACCGCCAATTGTATGCACAAGCCATGCAAGCGATACGCAGCGGCGAAAGATACTGGTTTAATGACAAGGATGAAGCCGTTCTGAAAGAAAATAACCGGGAATTCGAGCAAATCAGTCCGATTGAGCAGTTGTTCCATTGTCATTTCCGTTTACCACAAGAAGGGGAAGAGGGAGAGTGGATGTCGCCGATACAGATTTTGGAAATTCTGCATGCAAAAAACAGTGACATAAAGCTGACAGACGGGCACGCAAAGCATTTCGGGCGTATCTTGAAGAAGAATAACCTGGAAAGCAGGCATACTCAAAAAGGAGTTGTATATCGAATTGTAAAATCCTGATATTTTACTTTTTGTGGTGATGACCGGAATTTGGTCATCACCACAAAACTGTTATCGGCATGCAATAAAGCACTATTATTCAATACATTATCACGCAAGTGATGAGTGATAACCAAATATCCGTTTTTACCATTGCAGATAAAAACCACTTATCCAAGGCAATGCACAATAAAATATAACACATAAAATCCTTCCAGCACAATCGGGCTCTACTTTATAAATATTTGGTTACCTTTGCCACAACAGCAAAAACTACTATCTGAATATCAACTGTAAACTAAAGTAATATTTATGACAAAAAGCTCTTTTCACAAATTACTATTGGGAAGTGTACTGATGTTACTTCCTTTCACGGTTCAGGCACAGGTCGTTTTAAAGAACTGGACAATCGAAGACCACTCCGGAAAAGTAAAAATCCTTGTATCAAGCGATACGCTGGAAATTACCGCACCCGACGGTCTTACACTTTGGTACAACCAACGCCTTACCGGTGATTATGAAATCGGCTATCGCGTGAAGATGCTGATGCAAGGCGGAAAATACGACCGTCTTAGCGACCTGAACTGCTTTTGGGGCGCCAATGACCCGGAATCCCCCGACAATCTCTTCGCACGCAGCGAATGGCGAAACGGAATTTTCCAACATTATAAAACGCTAAGCCTGTTTTATGTGGGATACGGCGGAAACCACAACTCCACTACCCGCTTCCGCCAGTACTTTGCCAAAGCGGCGGATACCAGTGATGCCATAGCCCGCCCCGTAATCAAAGAGTATACGGACAAGGCGCACTTGCTGATTCCAAATAAATGGTACGACATCAAAATCCGTGTGGAAAAAGGAGTCACAACTTACAGTGTCAACGGCGAGGAGCTGTTCCGACTGCCGGTTAAAAAGAATGAGGGAGACGGATATTTCGGACTCCGCCTATTAGAAAACCACACACTATTTACAGGCTTTCAGGTAAAAAGCCTGAAGAGGTAAATGTAATGCTTTCACCCAAGAAAATACAGAATTAAAACAGTATTCGACAAAAGTAACATACCTTTAAACTACACCCAAACACCTTTCAACAATCCTGCATAGGATATTTCACGAATATCCATATTTTTGCCGGTGAACAAAAATCACTAAATACTTACTGACATGAAAAGAAACTCTCTGTTGCTTGCAACCGCTCTGCTCATAGGCATGACAGGCTGCAAAAACACTCCGGTCCAGAAAGAAGCCTGGATAAGCAACGCACTCGATGCCGCTTCCTATCAGTTGAAATCAACCGCCGAGGAACTCTCCGGAACAAGCAAGTTCCCACGTTCCATACATTCCGGCTATGATGTAAACTTTCTTGATACTCAGCTGCAGCGCGAGAACAAAGCATACATCGACTCTTTACACCCCAATCCCGAAGCCCTGCAATTAGGACAAAAACGTCTTTGCGGCATTGCCGACTGGACCAGCGGATTCTTCCCCGGAAGCCTTTGGTATGCCTATGAACTGACCGGCGATGAAGAGTTGAAAAAACGTGCCATCGAATATACCAACATCCTGAACCCGATACGTGAGCTGAAAGGTACCCATGACGTGGGCTTCATGATGAATTGCAGCTATGGCAATGCCCTCCGCCTCGCCCCTAACGACACCATTAAAGCCGTACTCGTAGAAACAGCGGATAATCTGTGCGCCCGTTTCAACCCGGAAATCGGTTGTATACGCTCGTGGGACTTCGGTGCGTGGAACTTCCCCGTAATCATTGACAATATGATGAACCTGGACCTGCTGTTCAACGTATATAAGCTGACAGGAGATGAGAAGTATAAGAATGTGGCTGTAAAGCATGCACAAACCACTATGAAAAACCACTTCCGTCCGGACTACACCTCCTATCACGTGGTCAGCTATAACAATGACGGAAGCGTGGAAATCAAACAGACACACCAGGGTAAAAATGCAGAATCGGCCTGGTCGCGCGGCCAAGCGTGGGGAGTATACGGCTACACTTCCTGCTATCGCGAAACCCGGGACACGGCTTTCCTGCAGGAAGCCGTTCACATTGCAGACATGATTATGGAACGTGTAAAGACGGACGACCTGATTCCTTATTGGGACTATGATGCCCCGGCAGGTGAAAAGACTCCGCGTGATGCGTCTGCCGCGGCTGTCACGGCATCGGCTTTCCTGGAGCTCAGCACATTTGTACCCGACGGCAAAAAATATTCCGACTATGCCGAAACAATCCTGAAAAACTTGTCCGGTCCGAAATATCTGGCAGCCAAAGGCAGCAATCAAGGTTACGTGCTGATGCATTCCACCGGCTCACTGCCGCATGGCTCTGAAATAGACGTACCGCTGAATTACGCGGATTACTACTATATGGAAGCATTAAAAAGATACATCGATTTGAAAAATAAAGGGTAAAGGTTAGGTAAACGGTTGTTTTTTTAATTAACTTTGACGAACGGGGATAATCATTTATCCTCGTTCTTTATTTAAATCATCTAATACATTCCGCAAATGTCAAAAATAAAAAGCCTGTTACTGGCAAGTTCAGTATGTATCGCAACTGTCTGTATCAATTTTCCCGCCCATGCAACCGAAAGGCATCTTCTTGAACAGACCGTTTCCTATGAGGAATTGGGCAATGTACTCCGCTACCGGCAAAGCTGGGTGGACTATCCCGCCTATACCGACCGGAAATCCTGGAAAGAGAAAACAGCCCCCGAAATGAGGGAGCTTATCATCAGGAACGGCGAACACGCCCTGAAACACGAATGGAAACCGGACCTTGCCTCCGACTACCTTGCCTTTAAGCGCACCGGCGAAATCCGCACCGGACGCGCCAACCACAAAGCCCTGCAAGCCTTGACCCTCGCAGAACTGGTAGAGGGACAAGGCAGATTTATGGATGCCATCATAGACGGTGTATGGTTTCTGTGCGAGACGTCCTGGATACACTCGGCACACCTCGGCTTTCAGAAAGACCGCTCCGGACTGCCCGACAGGAATGAACCGACCATCGAACTGGTAGTGGCCGACATCGGCGCGCAAATGGCATGGACTTACTATTTCCTGAAAGACGAATTCGACAAGGTGAGCCCGCTGATTAACGAACGGATTATCGAGGAAGTCAACAGAAACCTGATAAACCCCTACTTCGCACGGGATGATTACTGGTGGATGGGATTCGGCGACCAGCAGGTAAATAACTGGAATCCGTGGATTAACTACAACGTGCTGCAAGCCCTGATGCTGATAGAGAAAGACCCGGAACGTGTGCGGCAAGGAGTCTGGAAGCTGATGAAATCCACTGATTTCTTTTTCAGCATGTATCACGAGGACGGAGCCTGCGACGAGGGTCCCACCTATTGGAGCGGGGCTTCCGGCTATGCCCTGAAGTTTCTGGATTTGCTGGCTAAAGTAACCGGAAACAAGGTGAACATATTCAACGCTCCCCTCTTGCGTAATATGGCGCAATACATTTACCGGGTACACATCGGCGGCAACTATTTTGTAAACTTCGCCGACTCCGCACCCAAAGTAAGTCCAAGCCCGGGTATCCTCTACCGGTACGGCGAACTGACCGGAGACCCCGCCATGATGAAATTCGCCTCATTCATGGCACAGCAAAACCAAAGTTTCAAGGACGGGGTAAACGGATATTTCGCTTCTGCCCTGGACGAGCTTTTTATGTACAAAGACATCGTCGACCATCCGCAAGGCGAACCGCTTACCGGCACTTATTGGTTTAAAGACACCCAAATCTGCGTGGCACGCGACACCGAAGGCAAAAGCGACGGTTTCTTCTTCGCAGCAAAAGGCGGAAACAATCAGGAAAGCCATAACCATAACGATGTGGGGTCGTGCATCCTTTACTACAATGCCCTGCCGGTGCTTATCGATGCAGGCGTAGGTACTTATACCCGACAGACCTTCGGACCGGAGCGGTACACGATATGGACCATGCAGTCCGATTATCACAACCTGCCCCTCATCAACGGAACCCCGCAGAAGAACGGCCGGGAGTTTGCCGCACACAGCCAGCAATACAAAGCCATCGCCAAAACCGTATCCTACCAGGTGGACATTGCCCGTGCCTATCCGCAGGAAGCAAATGTAAAAAGCTGGATTCGCAACTATACGCTGCAGAGGAAAAAGGATTTCACAATCACCGACAAATGGAAACTTTCGGCATGCAACGAACCGAGTGTATTAAACCTGATGACTTGCTGCGAAGTCGAAATCGACCGCAACAAAAACATTACTCTGACAGGAGAGGCAGGTAGGTTCAAAGTGGAATACGATAAAAAACTCTTATCGCCCGCAACGGATACCGTCGAACTGACCGATCCGAAATTAATCCACTCCTGGAAGCGGAAAAAGCTGACGCGCATCCGTTTCACAATTGTGTCGCAACAAATTTCCGGTGAAAGCAAACTGGTGATAAGGAAGGTTCAGTATCATAAGACCTTGAATGATTGATAATCATTGATTTCATAACCTCTCCCCCTAAGTTCATCCTTGACGTACGGGCATAAAAAAAGGAGTACCGCTGTACTCCAACCTTTGTTAACCTTAAATCTAATACTATGAAAAACACATTGCAAAGATACGGACATTTGCTAAATCAGCAAATTATCCAAGAAAAAAAGTATGTTTTATAACACAGATTAAGAAAAAAGGACGGATATGCAAACGCATACCGTCCTTTTTTTAACATTTATCGTTGCGGATTATTCCTCATCCAACAGGATTTCAAGAATCTGGCAAGCAGCCTTTGCCACCGGAGTACCCGGACCAAAGATGGCAGCTACGCCGGCCTTATAAAGGAAATCATAGTCCTGTGCGGGAATCACACCGCCTGCAATCACTACAATATCCTCACGACCCAACTTCTTGAGTTCTTCAATAATCTGCGGAACCAATGTCTTGTGTCCGGCAGCCAATGAAGAAACACCCACTACGTGAACGTCGTTTTCCACCGCTTCACGGGCAGCTTACGTCGAAACCGCAGTCGGCATAACCTGTTGCCACCACTTTGGCGCCGCGGTCGTGACCGTCCTGACCCATTTTAGCTACCATGATACGGGGCTGACGTCCCTCTTTCTTCGCAAATTTCTCAGCCAACTCACAAGCTCTGTGGAAGTCGCTGTCGTTCTTACTTTCTGATGAATACACGCCTGAAATAGTTCTGATTACTGCTTTATAACGTCCTACAACTTTTTCGCAAGCATACGAAATCTCGCCCAATGTGGCACGGACATCCTTTGTCTCCACACATTTGGTGATGGCATCGAGTGCTTTCTGCACGGCAGCCTCATCACGGCCTTCCTTCAATATCTTCAGGTTCTGGATCTGTTCCTGACGGACAGCCGTATTGTCAATCTCAAGAATATCGATAGGAGCTTCTTTCTCCAGACGATATTTGTTTACACCCACAATGGTCTGCGAACCGCTGTCGATACGTGCCTGCGTGCGTGCGGCAGCCTCTTCGATACGCATCTTGGGGATACCGGTTTCGATGGCCTTCGCCATACCGCCCAGCTTCTCGATTTCCTGAATCAGCTCCCAAGCCTTGTGCGCAAGCTCATTGGTCAGAGACTCTACATAGTAAGAACCGCCCCACGGGTCGACATTCTTGCAGATGTAAGTTTCTTCCTGGATATAAATCTGCGTATTACGTGCAATACGTGCAGAGAAATCGGTAGGCAATGCGATAGCCTCGTCCAAAGCGTTGGTGTGCAAGGACTGGGTATGTCCCAAAGCGGCAGCCATAGCCTCGATACAGGTACGGCCCACGTTGTTGAACGGGTCCTGCTCGGTCAGCGACCAGCCGGAAGTCTGGGAGTGCGTACGCAATGCGAGTGATTTCGGGTTTTTCGGGTTGAACTGTTTCACAATCTTCGCCCACAACATACGTGCGGCACGCATCTTGGCTATCTCCATGAAGTGGTTGGTACCGATAGCCCAGAAGAATGACAGACGCGGTGCGAATGCGTCGATGTCGATACCTGCGGCAACACCTGCACGAAGATATTCCAGACCGTCGGCCAGGGTATAAGCCAACTCGATGTCCGCCGTAGCGCCGGCTTCCTGCATATGGTAACCGGAGATAGAGATAGAGTTGAACTTAGGCATCTTCTGAGATGTGTATTCAAAGATATCGGAGATAATCTTCATGGAGAATGCAGGCGGATAGATATAGGTGTTACGCACCATGAATTCCTTCAGGATATCGTTCTGGATAGTACCCGCCATTTCTTCCAACTTGGCGCCTTGCTCCAGACCGGCATTGATGTAGAATGCCATGATAGGAAGCACCGCACCGTTCATGGTCATGGACACGGACATCTTGTTCAAGGGAATACCGTCGAAGAGCACCTTCATGTTTTCCAGTGAACAGATGGACACACCTGCCTTACCGACGTCGCCTACCACACGTTCGTGGTCGGGGTCGTAGCCGCGGTGAGTAGCCAGGTCGAATGCCACGGACAGACCTTTCTGTCCGGAAGCCAGGTTACGGCGATAGAAAGCATTGGACTCCTCGGCAGTAGAGAACCCTGCATACTGGCGGATAGTCCACGGACGCAAGGTGTACATTACAGAGTACGGACCGCGCAGATAAGGCGGGATACCTGCCGCATAGTCGAGGTGTTCCATACCTTCGAGGTCTTCTTTGGTGTAAACAGGCTTCACTTCAATGTGTTCCGGAGTCTTCCAGTCGGCTTTGATGCCGTTAGCCTTTTGCCACTCAGCACCATTGGCGGGCTGGAAAGCGGCATATATATCTAAGTTTTTAAAATCTTTTCTCATCTTACTTCAAAAGTTTAGCGTTGAATTCCTTTAATGTTTCCAGAACGTTGACACGAACATGGATAAAGTTCTCGATACCTGCCGCTTTCAGCTCGTCCATGCAAGCGGGAGCGCCGGCTACGATGAACATGGCGCGGCCGTTCAAGGCCTTGAAAGCGGGAATTGCATATTCCGCATATTCATCATCGCTCGAACAGAGAACCACAATATCGGCTTTAGCCGCCATTGCAGCTTCCACACCTTCCTCTACGGTCGGGAAACCGAGGTTGTCAACAACTTCATATCCGGCACAGGCCAGGAAGTTACAAGAGTATTGGGCACGTGCCTGACGCATAGCCAGGTTGCCGATAGTCAGCATAAATGCTTTGGGACGCTTGCCGGACGCTTCCGTTTCCAGACGCAACGCTTCAAATTCGCTGGCTGCACGGTCGAAGTTCAGTGACGGAACATCCTTTTCGCAAGTGCTGTGTCCGCCGCAGCAGCAAGAAGCTTCCAACGGTTTCTTGTCGCCCGCCTTCTCGTTGAAGTTCGGGAACTGGTTAGTACCCAACAGCACTTCCTTACGCTTGGCAACGGCTGCATGGCGGGCCGTATTGCTCTCGTTCACGGCAGCCTGTATCTTGCCGGATTTTACGGATGCGTAGAAACCGCCGTCTTCTTCCACTGCAAGGAACAGCTCCCAAGCCTGCTTGGCAATAGCCACGGTCAGGTTCTCGATGTAGTAAGAACCGGCAGCCGGGTCGATAACCTTGTCGAAATGCGATTCCTCTTTCAGGAGCAGCTGCTGGTTGCGTGCCAGACGTTCGGAGAATTCATCGGGAACGGCATACGTCTTGTCGAACGGAACGACCGTCATGGAGTCAACGCCTGCAAGAGCGGCACTCATAGCCTCGGTCTGCGTACGCAACAGGTTTACGTGCGCATCGAACAAAGTGAGGTTGAAAGTGGACGTTTCCGCATGTATTCTCATCTTGGCAGCACAGCGGCATTCGTTGTGTTCGCCCTTGTTTTCGCAGTCGCGCAGGCATTCCGGATTATAGGAAGCCACGATATTGGCCCACAACATACGGGCAGCGCGGAATTTTGCTATTTCAAGGAAATAATTGGAACTGATACCGAAGTTGAACTTAATCTTCTTGGCTACCAAAGCTGCCGGCAGTCCGGCATCGGTCAGCTGGTTCATGTATTCATTACCCCAAGCCAGCGCGTAGCCCAGTTCCTGATAGATATATGCACCGGCATTGTTCAACGTCAGCGCATTCACGTTCAGGACGCGGTATTTCGGAAGCATGGCGGTAGCTTCAATCAGAGCCTTGGCAGTAGCCACCATATCGCCCTTTTCCTTGCCTTTGGCAAGCATCTTGTTGAAATAATCGTAATTAATGGAGCCTTGCAACTTCGTGAGGTCATAATCTTTCTTTTGGAAATAACCGACCAGAAGTTGTGCCAATTCCACCACGTGTCCCTGACAGGTGGAGAAATTCAACTCTATGCACTCCGCACAGATGTCTTTCAGCAAAGTTTCGATATACTCCGCACTCAGTTCTTTGGCTTTCACATGGAAAGAGAGCGAATCGACACCCTTGTTCAAAATGTCCAACGCCTTGGCATTGGCTGCTTCGGGAGATTCCACCTTTATTTCCTGACGGACGAACCACTCATTATTGTTTTTCTTTGTACCTCTAAGATAAGGGAACTCACCGGGAAGAGCATCCGTGGTCTTTAAACCTTCAAGGTCTTCCATACGATAGAAAGGTTTTACCTTGAATCCCTCATTCGTCCTCCAAACGAGCTTTTTCTCAAAGTCCGCACCCTTTAAGTCTGCGGTTACTTTCTCCATCCACTGTTCCGTAGAAACCGGAGAAAAGTCCGAGAAGAGTTTTTCTTTACTGTCTGCCATAGTTTATTTAAAATTAAAATAGATGAATAGTATTCATTTTGTCATCAATAGACTTGCAAATATAAGGAAATACTTCAAACAAAAAGGTTTTTTAGGGAAAATTGCACTTACGGATAACACTATGTCCATCCTTATTCCCGGCATCCCTCCATAGATACCTTGCTTTTGCAAAGCTGGTATTACAAAAAGAAAAGAAAACCCTTTGCCAGCTCCCCTTTATTAAGTAATTTTGCGCAAAATTTTAAAAAGCAATAAATAAGGTACTATGAATTGGTTAGAAAGTCTTCTTTGGGACCCGACATCCGTCGCACATATCGTTTGCCTGTACGCATTCGTTATATCCGTGGGGGTGCTGCTGGGCAAGATTAAAGTTTTCGGAGTATCGTTGGGAGTGACGTTTGTCCTCTTTACCGGTATCCTGATGGGACATTTCGGATTTACAGGTGAAATACACATCCTACATTTCATCCGCGAATTTGGTTTGATTTTATTTGTATTCTGCATCGGTCTGCAGGTAGGGCCGTCGTTCTTCTCTTCTTTCAAGAAAGGGGGTATGACGCTGAACATGCTTGCCGTGGGCATTGTGGCACTGAACATAGTGGTCGCACTGGGCATTTATTTCATCGATGGAAATATAGACCTGCCGATGATAGTAGGTATCCTGTACGGTGCCGTAACCAACACTCCCGGTCTGGGTGCAGCTCAGGAAGCGTTGAACCAACTGAATTATACGGGAGACCCCATCGCATTGGGATATGCCTGCGCCTACCCGCTCGGTGTGGTCGGCATCATCGGCTCTATTATCGCCGTGCGTTACATCTGCCGCATCAACCTGAAAAAAGAAGAAGAGGAGCTTAACACGCAAGAAACGGATATGAAGCACATGCCGCATATGCTGCATCTGGAAGTGCGCAATGAGGCTATCGACGGCAAAAAGCTGATTCAGGTGAAGGATTTTCTGGGACGTTCTTTCGTATGCTCGCGTATCCGTCACGAAGGTCACGTCAGCATTCCAAACCAGGATACGGAATTCCACATCGGCGACCAGTTGTTCATCGTATGTTCCGAGGAAGACGCCGAAGCGGTTACCGCCTTTATCGGAAGGGAGATTCAAGTGGACTGGGAGAAGCAGGACACTCCGATGGTCTCACGCCGTATTCTGGTGACCAAATCGGAAATCAACGGAAAGAAACTTGGAAGCATGCACTTCCGCAGTATGTACGGAGTTAACGTGACACGTATCAACCGTTCGGGTATGGACCTGTTTGCCGATCCCAACCTGGTGCTCCAGGTAGGTGACCGTGTAATGGTTGTAGGCCAGCAGGACGCGGTGGAACGTGTGGCCGGTGTACTGGGCAACCAGTTGAAGCGTCTGGATACGCCGAACATCGTTACCATCTTCGTCGGTATCTTCCTCGGCATTCTGTTAGGCAGCCTTCCCATCGCATTTCCGGGCATGCCGACACCGGTGAAATTAGGTCTGGCGGGCGGTCCGCTGGTGGTAGCCATCCTTATCGGACGTTTCGGACATAAGATGCATCTTGTAACGTATACCACCATGAGCGCCAACCTGATGCTGCGCGAAATAGGTATCGTACTTTTCCTTGCCAGCGTAGGCATAGAGGCAGGTGAGCATTTTGTACAGACGGTCGTGGAAGGAAGCGGTCTGGCGTATGTAGGCTACGGTTTCCTGATTACCACCATCCCGTTGCTGATAATCGGTATGATTGCCCGGTTCTATTGCAAGGTCAATTATTTCACGCTGATGGGACTGATTGCCGGCAGTAACACCGACCCACCCGCATTGGCATATTCCAACCAGGCATCGGGCAATGACGCTCCGTCGGTAGGTTACTCTACGGTTTATCCGCTGACGATGTTCCTGCGCATCCTCGCCGGACAGATGATATTGCTGGCAATGATGTAAAATCAGTTCAAGGAGCTTTCAGGCTCTTATCAATAAAATCGGGAAGAATTTTACTATAATCTCCGTTAGGATGGCAGTAAAATTCTTCCCGATTTCATTTGCAATGGTCACAGCGTTTATTCGTACAGTTTCAGTTTCTTCCTTACGAACTCTTCTATATAGCCGACCGTTTCGTCAATGCCCAATACGGACGAATCGACGCAAAGATGATAGGTAGCAGCCGCTCCCCATGTCTTATAGCTGTAATAGTTGTAATATTCGGCACGCCGCTTGTCCGCTTTGTTCATCTTCTCTTCCGCCGCACTCTCCGAAATAGAGTGCAGACGGCATAAACGGGCTATACGATCCTCGCGCGAAGCAGAGATGAAGATGTTGACGCAACGCGGGTTATCCCGCAAAATGTAGTCGGCGCAACGCCCTACGAACAAACAGGATTTCTCGGAAGCCAGTTTCCGTATCACATCGCTTTGCACCTTAAACAACGCATCATTGCTCAAACAGTTGGCAGCCGGCATAGCCCCGTCACTGATAAACGGGAAACGCATTCCGAACAGACCGCCTATAATTCCCTGAGACGCTTTTTCATCGGCTTTTTCAAAGAATTCACGGCATAATCCGCTTTCTTCGGAAGCAAGGTTAATCAATTCCTTGTCGTAGAAGTCAATACCCAGCCGGGCAGCCAGCTTCTCTCCGATTTCCCGTCCGCCACTGCCTAACTGGCGGCCTATATTTACTATAAATTTATTGTCCATACTTTATTTAATCTATCTGTTTTGCAGATAGCAAATATAGGTATTCTTCCATTAAATATCAAAATAATGAAAACAAATCCATTTCCTGTGTATCAGGACGGTTACTGTTCACAAAGCAACTGTCTGCCTTAAAACAGTCTGCCGCATTCATGATTCAGTTCAGCCGCGATGCCAACCGACGTACCGTACCGTTGACGGAAACTTCGACCTCAACCCCTTTCTCATCATAACTTTTGTTCAGGAATTTTGCTTCAAGTACCGGGTAAGCGGCAACATCCTTCACCGGATAGATAACCGTTATGTAGCGCACAGCCTCCGCATCATCCTTATTGGTATCGAAAGCTACCGAAGTACGGGCTACGCGCTGACGATAGGCAGTGGAACGCCAGCCCTCTTCCGCTCTTAAAGACGCGCTTTTTTCCGGAAAACATTGCAACTTCACATTACTCGAACCCTCATAAGCCGTAGTCACCATATTTTTCTCCGCATCAACGTTTACCTCACCTTCACGGAAATGATAATTCAAATTCACGGTTCCTCTGGCATTGCCTGTGGCTTCGTCCACTATTACAAAATAGGCCTGGTCCACAAGAAAGACGGTACGACGATGTTTCAACCCTTTATAACCGGGATTTTCCGTTACCAGTATCTGCTCCTTACCTTCCGGCTGCCACAATCCGGTTACGGACTGCGTGGTTTCAAGGTTGCGTCCGTCCAAAGTCAGGGTGTTATGTACACGTGTCTGGCGGAACCAGTTGCGCAGTTTCATCACTTCGGCACTTCCGGCATAGACGTATGCACCGGTATCGGGAAACAGATTCCTGCCGTTGAACCAGAGTTCGAAAGTACCGTTATCCGGCTGACAATGCCACTCTCCTTTAGGTCCGGCTTTAACTACCATGACCGTTGCATCCTTCTTCCAACCGTTTCTGAAAGTAAAGAAACCGGATGTCAATGCCCCGTGGGAAAGATAAGGGAAAGGAGCGCCTTCACGCCCTTCTGTCGCATAATAACGTATCCAATCGCAGTCGGGGAACAATGCAAGCCAATCGCGGTAGTTGGCAAGTTCTGCCTGATAATCGCCCAACTTGGCATCACTGAAACAAGGGTTGGTGTAGTCGGGAAAACAAATGTTGGCATAGAAAGCAATCATATTCTTGACCGTATCCAGGTATTCCGACGGAAACTCATTGCGGAAACCGTTACAATCCGCCATGCGCAAGGCCTTGCAGAATATGTTGATTGCCGCAAGGTGATAATGGGGATCCAGCTCGTACTGTCCGCCGTCATTGTATACCTGCTTCTTGATTTCACGATTCAGGATATTGATTCCACTTTCTCTCCAAATGGCGGCATCTTTCAGTTCCGGAAAGAAAACACCGGCATAAACCATACGTTGGGCTTCAAACAGCAGGTGGTTACCTTCTGCTGAATAATTTTTCAGGAGATGTGCGCCATGGCGGTGATAATTGACGATAAACTCGGTCAGGAACTCCGGAGTAAACGCCGATGCGGAGCAAAACAAAAGAAACTGGCAGGTCTGGTCCTGCAAACGGTTGCTGACTTCCAGTTGCCGCCATGCAAAATATACATTGTCGGCATCTTCCCCTTTACCTCACCGGCACTGACAAGCTCGAACTCTTCCTGCTTCATGTTCACCAGCGGGTTTTTCTGAACCCAATCCATATACTGATGTACCCACTCCTTTGCGTATTTCTCATCTCCGGAGATACGGTATGCCTTACCCATAGGCGTAAACCACTTATGACGATGAAGCTGCCAACGCAACTCATTGTCTTTTACCGGCCAGTACTCCCAGTTGATATCTTTGCCGTAGTTGTAGGAAGGCTGATAGCCTTTATGTACAAAGAAGGTATGCTCCAAAGCATCATCCGCCCATTTCTGTTCTTCCCTGGATATGGTGAGGTTTTTCAAGTCTATATCCGGATGTGTAATACCGGTACGGCTACGGTAATAATTCAACAGTTCCTGTGCCGCCGCCTCCCACTTCTGCCGGGAGCATGCCGCTTTTACTTTCTCCAAACCCGGATAATCCAAATTTATCAGTTCAAAAGCCTCCTGCCTTAGTTGCTGTGCATCTGCAACAACAGCAAGCATAAGCAAGCAAATGCTAAAAATGTATCTTATTGTCTTCATGATATGGTAATAATGAATTTAAATATGCTTATAATCAATCTCTTTTACCTGCATATAACGGAGCAATGCCTCCAGATAATAATAATCGGCATAGTTAAGCGGCGTATCTATTTCGGAACCGTTCGGCAATGAGCCCGTTGAATGCATCAGTACAAAACCCCGGTTGGTTCCCGGTTTTGCCAAATACCCGTCGGACGAAAGGCTTTTGAGCAACTTCCCGGCATACTCCATATAGGCTTGTCCGTCTTCTACAAGCGTGCTCAGTTCTATCAGGGCGGAAGCGGTAATAGCGGCAGCAGATGCGTCACGAGGCGTCTGAGGCGTGTCGGGCGCATCATAATCCCACAAGGGAACTGCATCTTCCGTCTTTACGCGTCGCATGATTAACGAGGCTATATTTTCGGCCTGCCGCAAAAATTGCACATCCTTAGACTCGCGATAACAGGATGTGTAGCCATATAATCCCCATGCTTGTCCGCGCGCCCATGACGATGCGTCACTCTTTCCCTGATGCGTGCACTTCTTTTCCACCGTTCCATCGTTATTGTAACTGACTACATGGTAGGATGAATAATCATCTCTAAAATGATTTTTCATCGTAGTCCGTGCGTGTGTCAAGGCAAGCTCCTTATATTTATCATCACCGGTCAGGCGAGTGGCATAAAACAGCAGGTCCAGGTTCATCATATTGTCTATGATAACGGGGAAATTCCACTTCCCGAAGTTCCAGGAACGGATACAGCCTATCTCCGGATTGAAACGGCCGCACAGGTTATCCGCTGTTTGTATCAATGCACTGCGGACGCTGTCGGCAGGAGATAAACGATTGGCGTTACCGTAGCTGCAATTCATCATAAAACCTATATCATGCGTACCTTTGTACTCACGCAGCGGATAAAGATAATTAGTGAACTTCACAGCGCTTTCCCTCAAGCTTTCATCGCCGGTAAGTTGATAAGCGAGCCAAAGATTGCCGGGGAAAAAACCGCTTGTCCAATCGTAAATGGAAAAGCAATAACGGCGGGAACCCAAATTATCATGTATGGGTTTCAGCCGGGCAGAGTCTTTGCCTGTCAACTGTTTCTTATCCAGCTGACGACATAAAAAGTCCGTGTCATAGCCCGTCCAGATGGAACGGGGCAACCGGATTGAATCTCCGATTTCAGCCACGGTAAATTTCAATTGTAACGCAGCCGTTTCTATTCCCTGTTTCAGCCAGGTATAATCTTTTTCCGGTTGTTTGGGAGAGCAGCCGGAAAAACCATATAAAATTGCAATATAGCAAAGTAATAATGTTTTTTTCATATAATATAACAACAGATATATCACCCTCTGAAAAACTGAAAGATGTTTGGCATAAGAAAACATTCTTATGAAACATCTTTCAGAATTTTAAAAGGTAGATGAAATAGACTCTATTTCAATAGTTATAACGAATATAATACCTATTTATTCATACCCCGGATTATTTTCTCCATTCAACTGTGCATTAGATTGTATTTCGGCCAAAGGAATAGGGAGTAATTCATGCTTACCATCCACAAAATTATGACCTGCGACATAATTTTGTGTTGCCCAAACAACCGGATCCCATACAGCGGGAGATTCTCCTTCTTCTAATTTTGTCGGTTTTCCGTTTTTATCTACATCTTTAAATAGATTAGCACCTTCTTCCCAACCTTCTATATATGTCTGAGCAGCACGCAACGCATCACCTAAAACTCCCCAACGAATTAAATCAAATTTACGCTGACCTTCATAAGCTGTTTCAAAAGCCCGTTCCCAATAAAGAGCTGTACGGAACTTGCCTGCCTCATCTCCATCGCTAATGAAAGGCAAATCATACACTTTAGGCGCTTTCATCAAACTTGCATAATTAGAGGAATTGATTTCCGTTGCATGAGCGCGAGCACGTACATCATTCAATAACTCCCACGCTTTCGGAGTATCATTTATTTCATTATAAGCCTCAGCAGCCATCAGCACTACATCTGCGTAACGTAACGGGCAGTAGTTAACACCTGTATGGTTAGGATCGACAAATCCCGGCGCCATCCATTCTCTACGCCACTTACCCGGATAACGATACATGTTCTTGGATATTTCTTGGCATACAGACATCTTCACCTGAGCTTTATCTTTTTTTACCCATCTGTATACATAATCAACAAAATTCACATCACGACGAACATCATTGTCATCATAAAAATCTCCCCAATAAGGCAATACGATGAAGAAAGCATTAGCACGTCCGAAAAAGTTTTGATTTGCAGCTCCACTACCTGCGTCCGGAGCATCTACCAACGGCCCGTTATATGTAGCCCAATATCCGGCATTGTCTTTTTGGCCATTGTTCGGTTCAAAAGCTATTTCCCACAAACTTTCCTGATTATTCAACACCAGCTTGGAATAGTTTTTAAAGAGTTCTTCGTATCCGGCACCATAGAAATTATGATAACCTTCTGTACCAAAAGCTTTCCACTCCTCTATCACAGCATCAAAATAATTCTTACGCGTTGCATCATCCGGACGAGTCAATGTACGGGTAGTACGATCCAAACTATAACCGGCACGCTGCAAATAGACACGCATCAATAAAGCACGAGCAGCTCCACGGCAAGGTACTTCAGAAGAAGCAACTTCATTTCCCGGTTTCAAATGTATTTTAGCAAAATCCAAATCAATAATAATCTGGTCATAGATTTTCTCCCGTTCTGTACGGGGTTGAGCTGTATCCCCAAAACTACCGGTACTTGTAGTTTTAAAAGGTACATCACCCCAATAACGTACCAAATCAAATGCCAAAAAAGCACGAAGGAAACGGGCCTGAGCAACCAATTCTTTCAACTCATCACTATTTTCGTAGCCCGGCATCTTTTCAATACCTGCAATTGCAGTATTTGCGCGGTCTATTCCCTCATAGATATAATTCCAGACGGAAGCAACCCAAGTATTGGAAGAAGTAAGAGCATAATGGGAAATATCACGACGAGTACCATCACCGGTGGCTGTTCCTCTAACCATATACATATCGTCCGACGAAGCAAACGGCATGACATACTGTCCATAAGATCCTTCAGCAGCAAGACAGTCGTAAATACCTATTACCGCCATTTTTGCTTTATCCGCAGTTGTAAAATAGGTATCCATTTCATAGAATGAAGTAGGTTTTTCCGTTAAATCACAAGAAACCACACCCATACTCAATAGTGCACCAAGCACATATACCAATTTATTTTTTTTCATTGTATTTCGATTTTTATAGTTCATTAAAATGCGACATTAACACCAAACACAAAAGAACGGCTTCTCGGATAGGCACCAAAATCCACACCCGGTGTCATGGCATTACTCATAGTAGATACTTCCGGATCATAACCTGTGTACTTGGTCCAAGTCAGCAAATTATTACCTGTAGCATACAAACGCAATTTAGACAAACCAATTTTATTAACAATCTTTTTAGGGAATGTGTACCCCAGTGTTATATTACTCAGTTTCAGGTAAGAACCATCTTCTACAGCCCATGAGTGTATAACAGCATTATCAGATGAGCCGTTATCATCAAAGCAAGCAATTGTTTTTCCTTGATTGGCAGCAGCAAGTTCTTCCGGATCTGTTATCAGAGCGCCAGTTTCTTTATTAATCGTTACCCAACGGTGATTCCAATCAGCGGCAGCCAATACATTTTTGTTAGTTAAAGCTGTTCTTGTATTAGTCAGCTTGGTTGCATTCAATACATCATTTCCAAAACTGTAAGTCAAGAATATACTCAAATCAAAGTCCTTATAAGTAAAAGTATTATTGATACCACCATAGAACTTCGGGAATGCATTTCCTATGACGGTTTTATCATCCTCTGTAATTTTATTATCTTCACTTCCGTCTATATTCTTAAATTTCAACATACCCGGTTGTACCTTATCTTTCTCACCACGATAAGGAATACCATCTTTTAATGTATATTTACCCGATGCTTTATCATAGTTAAAATCAGACACTTGATACAAACCGTCAGAAATATATCCATAGAATTGTCCTAAAGGCTCACCAACTCCGATTTTATGTGAAGAGCCAGCACCCTTAACACCCATATCCGCTAAATAAAGCTGCACCTTCTCACCCGTCAACTGGTTTACCGAATTCTTATTGTGCGATAAAGTAACCGTTGTATTCCATGTGAAATCTTTATTTGTAATATTCACTGAATTAATAGTCAAATCAATACCTTTATTCTCTGTCTCACCGGCATTAATAGTCATAGAAGAATAACCGGAAGAGTTCGGAAGGCGGGCATCAAATAACAAATTACTACTACGATTAATATAGAACTCCGGAGATATAGTCAAACGTTGATTAAAGAAACCGAGGTCCAAACCAATATTGAACGTTTTATTAGCTTCCCACTTCAAATCAGGATTAGGAACTTGTTTAGAAGCATAACCGGACTGTGCACTGTTAGCATTAGGATAAGTCACTGATGACATAATAGCCAGACTGGAATAACTGCCAATACGGTTGTTACCAGCCAAACCATAACCAATACGGAATTTTAAATCGGAAAAAATATTCAAATCTTTTATAAATTCTTCCTCACCCAAACGCCATGCGGCAGAAAAAGCTGGGAAATATCCCCATTTATTATTTTTACCGAACTTAGAAGAACCGTCTGCACGTACAGAAGCTGTGAACAAATACTTGTCCATAAGATTATAGTTCACACGTGCAAAGAATGAGAGTAACTTATCATCATAGTTTTCACTGGAAGTCGGAGTAATCGGAGTACCTAATGACAAATCACCCAGACCAATTTCGTCATTCGGGAAATTATTAGCTCCAGCCATGAAATTACGTGTCCATTTAGTTACATACTCATGTCCTAACATCGCCGTTACATTGTGGTTATCATTATACCAATTATAAGTCAACACATTAGATGTTTGGAAACTGCTATTTTCAATATTAGTAATATTACCATTAATACTTGAGCGTTTGGCAGTCATGGACTGATCACCGTAAAAAATATCATTACGACGAGTCTGATAGCGCATACCAGTTGTGTTACGGAAAGTCAAGCCTTTCAATAATTTAATAGTAGCACCTGCATTTGCTTGGAAAGTACGCCACTCTCTGTCTTTAGTTTCTTCGGCAGCTGACAAAAGCGGATTTTGCATAACATTACCGCTATCATCTGCAAACAAAGGATCTTCATCACCCAACAAATCCGTATCTACACCATTGATACCAATTGTCGGACGATATTGCAGAATATGTTGCATTTTATTAAAACGGTCGCCACCTTCAGAAGTACCCATACCTTCAACACGCATTTGGTCATAGCTAATACGGGCATTAACGCTTAACCATTTATTTACTTCGTGGTTCATATTGAAAGAAATATTATGTTTCTTTGAACCACTATACATCATCGCACCCTCTTCATCATAATAAGCATATGCCAAGCTATATTGCATTTTTTCCGTATTACCGGACACACCTACACGATAATTTTGTGTTAAAGCTGTACGGCCCAGCGTTTCATCCTGCCAATTGATACCTTTCCGTCCGGCATAATTCGCTTCAAGATCACTATAATCTCCATAGATGCTTTTCCACTTATTCAAATCACCACCATCACCTTTTCCTATTTTATAAAGAGTACGTTCATAATCCAACAAAGCGAATTCATACGGAGAAAGCACATCCAACTTTTTAGCTATTTTCTTGAAGCCAACATAACTATCAAATGTAACAGTTGCTTTACCACCTGATTTACTTCCATTTTTAGTTGTTATCACGACAACACCATTAGCACCACGTGCACCATAAATAGCTGTTGCAGAAGCATCTTTCAACACGTCAATCGTTTCGATCTCGGCTGGGTCAAGAGTTGACATTCCATCCTCACTGGGAAAACCATCGATAACATAAAGAGGCTCATTACTTTGGGTAATAGAGATACCACCACGGATACGAATGGAAACAGAAGATCCCGGAGCTCCTTCCGTTTGCTGAACCTGTACACCGGCCATACGTCCTGACAACGCTTGTGTAACATCACTAACAGGTACTTTAGCAATTTCCTGATTACCTACCGATGCCACAGACCCAGTCAAGTCCTTACGCTTAACCGTGGCATAACCGATTGCTACTACTTCATCCAGTAACACGGCATCAGCCTTCAACGTTACATTGATTACATTCTTACCATTGACCTTTACTTCTTGGGAAGTCATACCCACGTACGAAAAGACGAGTACATCTTTGGATGCGTCATTTACTTTTAAGGAGTAGTTACCGTTTACATCCGTAACGGTTCCAACGCCGGCGGCACCTTTAACAGTAACACTACCACCGATTACTTCATAACCCTCACTATCAATGACCTTACCGGTAACGGTCAGACTTTGCGCATATGCGGATATGCTCACAAAGGCGAGGATAAACATTAAAAACAGTTCTTTTAATTTGTACATAATAAATAAATCTAAGGTTCTACTTTAGAAATAATTTTTCGAAGGCAAACTTACTGCAAATGCTAAAAAAAGTGTAAAAGTATTGTTTTCATTCGTTACACTTTTACACTTTCCAAATATCAATTTTGTATAATACAGAGTAATTTTGTACAATATATAGCCCTACAGCTATGTACAAAGGGGGTTATCCTTTTGGGATAGAGATTTGCAAATCTGTTAATAAAATCAAATACCCATCAATACAAAACTCATTTCAAAAAATCACTTCTCATTGGAGCAAAGCAGTCTATAAGTACCCCCGGTTCCAGACAGACACATCCGTGCAAAATATCAGGTTCGATGTAAATACCGTCACCTGCCTTTACCGTTTTCTTCTCATTCCCCACCGTAAACTCAAACTTTCCACTTGCCACATAAGTGGTTTGGGTATGGTAGTGAGTATGAGGAGTACCTATCGCTCCTTTTTCAAATTTCACTTTTACCAGCATTACCTGTCCGTCATACCCCATAATCTGCCGGGTCACGCCTTCTCCTGCGGGCTCCCACGCCTTTTCTCCACTAATAAAAGTAGTGCTACGCGTTTTTTTAACGGGATTGTCCCCATTTCCGCCTTCAGCCGTTTGCATTGCGCAGACAGCCGGCATCATCATAAGTGAAATACCCATTAAACACATGTACTTTTTCCAGCTTTTCGTTTTCATAACCAATGTTTTAATTAAATAATTTATTCTGTTTCGGATAATGTTTCAAATCTGTAGACCGTGGTTTGCCGGTAAGTCTCTCCCGGCAGCAACACGGTAGTCGGAAAATGCGGATTATGAGGCGAATCCGGAAAATGTTGCATTTCGAGACAAAAGCCGTAATACCGCCCATATGACTGCTTGCCATGCCCTTTCAGATAGTCCAGATTAGCTGCCGGAGTATAGAACTGCATACCCGGTTCGGTGGTATACGCCTTCAGTACCCGACCGGATTCCGGCTCTACAATTTTAGCCGCAAGCACCAAAGTTCCCGGCTGCTTATTGAGTTTATAATTGGTATCATATCCTTTTTTAAGTTCTCCAATGCGCCCGCCAAGCGCCTGCAAGGTTCTGAAGTCGTATTCCGTACCCGCCACCGCCATAAGTTCTCCGGTAGGAATACCTGCGGCATCAACCGGTGTAATCGAATCTCCGTCAATCATACAATAATGGTTCAGTACAGACTCCTTACACCCCGTTAAATTGAAATAACTGTGATTTGTCAGATTAACCACAGTCGGCTTGTCGGTCGATGCCCTGTAATCCAGAATCACTTCATTGTTATTCGTCAATTTATAAGCCAACGATATATTCAGATTTCCCGGAAATCCCCCTTCCGCATCAGGGCTCAGATAACTAAAGCGAATCACTGCCGTATCCTTCACCACATAGGACGTATCCGTATTAAAAACCCGGGTATGAAATCCCCTGACGCCACCATGAATGGAATGCCCTTTATTGTTTTTATCCAGATAGTAGACCCGGTCATTCAAAACAAGTTCCGCGTTCCTTATTCTATTTGCATAACGCCCTACCGTAGCACCAAGCTTGGGTTGTCTGCCCAGATAATATCGCAAGCTGTCAAGTCCTAAAACTACCGGAGCAAAAACGCCCTCTTTATCAGGAGCGGAAACAAATGTTAAAGAAGCCCCATAATTGGTAACCTTAACCGTCATTCCATTCCTGTTAGTCATTCTGAAAAGTTCAACTGTCTTGCCTTCATACCGCAAACTGTCTTCCCTCGCTATCGTAAAGCCGGGTGTGCCCGTACGGCTGCATGATACCAGCAATGAATGAACAAGTATCAGAAGAAAGGGAGAAAAAAAATACATCTTCATAATAATATTCCATAAATGATACATACGTCACTGTTTTCCATACTCCGTAGGAAGACAACCGATATACTTCTTGAAACGGGCGGAAAAATAAGAAGGAGTATTATATCCCACCATAAAACTGATTTCAGAAACCGTATACTTACCTTCCTTCAATAACTGACAAGCACGGTTAAAACGTATTTTATGAATAAAATCAATAGCCGATTTTCCTGTTATAGCCTTCAACTTCAAATGGAGATTGGAACGGCTCATATTCATCTCGCTGGCAAACTGCTCCGTTGAGAACTCCACATTGCTCATGTTTTTCTCCACGACAGCAATCGCTTTCCTCAACAGTTCCTCATCCATGGCATTGTTTGCTATCTTCTCCGGTTCTATCTCTGCCGCATTGGAATAATGCTCAAAAATACGATAGCGGGTACGCAGCATATTCAAAATCTTTGCTATCAATACATCCATCGAGAACGGTTTGGGTATGTAATCGTCCGCACCTACCTGCAACCCCTGCAACTGATACTTTATATCGACCTTGGCAGACAACAGATACACCGGTATATGACAGGTTCTCAAATTCTGTTTCACCGATTTACAAAGTTTGACTCCATCCATAACCGGCATCATAACATCCGAAAGAATCAGGTCTACGTCATTTTCTTTAAGCACCTCCAACGCCTTTTGCCCGTTCTCCGCCTCTATCAGATTAAACTGAGCGGACAGACCGTTGAACAAATACCGCCGCAGCTCCTCATTGTCTTCCACTATAAGAATTGTTCCATGCCTGCTTCCCGCCTCTTTTTCACCGGCTTCTGCCACTTCCGTTTCTACATCATCGGTATAAACCTCATGCGCATTTGTCGAATAGACACGCTGTTCCTCCATCTCTCCCTTGCTCTCCGCAAGTTCCTCCGCAGTATACACCGACTTGTCCTGAGGAATATAAATGGAAAACGTAGAGCCTTTTCCAACCTCGCTCACCAACGTTATCTGCCCGTGATGCAATTCAACCAGACGCTGAACCAGCGATAATCCAATGCCGCTTCCTTCGTGTACGTTCTCTACCTGATAAAAACGTTCGAAAATCTTCCTCTGCTTATCCTTTGGTATGCCCACTCCCGTATCTGCTACCTGCAAAACAACATTTTTATCTTCTCTGTAGAGTTTTACATAAATCCTCTCCCCTTCTTCCGTATACTTAAAAGCATTGGATAATAGATTGTTGATAATCAAATCCAGATAAGTACCGTCAAACAACACATCCTCATCCTGCAATTCTGAATAGAAATTATAGTCTATGTCCTTTTTCTTTGCCAGACTCTCGTAATTTAAAAAGCTGTTCAATACCCTTTTATATGCATTGGCATAACTCGGCCTCAACTCAAAAATACCCAATTCGGCACGCCGGTAGTCCATCAGTTGATTGACCAAATGCAACAGTCTTCTTGCATTCCGCTGAATATACAACAGCTTTTCGCGCTCCCAATGCCCGGTGACACTACTGAGCAACTCTTGCAAAGGAGAAATAATCAAAGTCAACGGAGTACGTAACTCATGTGAGATATTCACATAAAAACGGATTTTCATCTGGCTGATTTCTTCCTTTTTTTCCCTGTCAAGCCGCTCCATACGGATTTCTGTCTGCATACTCTTACGCAACCAGAAGAAACGGAACACAGCAAAAACCAACAAAATAAAAAACAATGCAAAAATCAAAAAGGCCCACCACGTGCGATACCAGACCGGAAGGACACGGATGTGAAGAGCCTCTACCTCCCCGCTCCACTTTCCGTCATTATTGGCTGCCTTTAAAAGGAAGGTATAATCTCCTGCCGGCAAATTGGAGTACGACACCGGACTTATGTCTCCCTGTTTATACCATTCATCATGATATCCCTTCAACTTATAGGCAAACGTATTGTGCTTGCCGGCTATGTAGTTGGAAACGACAAAGGAAAGGGAAAACGAGTTTTGGGAAGATTTCAGGGTTATGTGGTTAACACTCTCTATATTCTCTTTCAGTATTCCAGTTTCATCATTCGGAAGCACCTCCTTGTTAAAAACAAAAAGCTTATTGATTACCGGTTTCGGAGTATAAGGGTTGTCTATCAGGGTTTCGGGACGGAACATGGTGATGCCGTTAATGCCGCCGAACAACATATTGCCATTGCCGATGCGGCAATAAGAACCGGCATTAAACTGATTGCTCTGCAGCCCGTCCACTATTGTAAAATTGCGCATTTTACGGTTCTCCGGGTCAAAACAACTCAGTCCCTGATTGGTACTGACCCACAAGCGCCCGTAACTGTCTTCCAGTATTCCATAGATAACATTGCTTGGCAAACCGTCGTCCGTTGTATATTGCTGCAACTCCTTATCCGCTTCCTTCAAGGCAAAAAGCCCGTCACGGGTACCTACCCATATAGAACCGGATAAAGACTCGTAGATACAATTCACAAAAGACTGTTGCAATACCGGAGTTATACGAAAATCCGTATTGGCCTGCAAAGCCATCCCCACCTGATTATAAACGGAAAGTCCCTTCTCCCCACCTATCCAGATGCGCTTACGGGAATCCCTAAATAGCAAACGGTTCTTTTTTTGAATCGGATGCCCTTCCACATCTTCATTTATAACGGTAAAGCGTTTTCCGGCAATATCAAAATGAAACAAATAGTCCAGAGAAGCTATCCAAAGACCGTCTTTCCCATCGGATATAATAGAATAAATATGATTGCTCGGCAAGCCCCCGTTTTGCTGATTATAAAACTCCTTTCTTCCGGTTTTACGATGCAACACCATCATACCGCCAGCGTGGGCGCCTACATATATCTTATCCGATGCTTCATCTACATATACCGTTTTAACGTCTTTAAAAGGAACACCTTCCGATATATCCGGATTAAACAAATAATTCTTATAAGTTTTCGCCGTATTATCATAGAAGTTCAGACCACCGTCACTTGTTCCGATCCATAAATTGTTCTTTTTATCCTCTACAATGCAACTGACAACATTATCACTGAGCGAATTGGAGAAAGGAATATGTTTAATCTGCTGGAAACGGTTGCACAAAGGATGATAGTAATTCAATCCTCCCCAGTATGTACCCAGCCACATTCCGCCCTGCGAGTCTCTGAAGATGCAACGCACCGAGTTCTGCGACAACGTCCCTGCCTGAGCCATCGAACTCTCAACCGATATAAAGCGTTCTTTCCCTTCCTGATATATATTCAGCCCGCTGTAAGTCCCTACCCACAAACGGTTCTCCTGATCCAATGCCAACGAACGCACATAATTGGAGTTCAAACAGGAAAGCTTATTCTCATAACGATAGTTATCCAGCTTTTTGTTCTTTACATCATACAGATACAGCCCGTTGCCTTCAGTCGCTACCCATATCCGATTGGGAGTCTGGCACAAGATACTGTTTATCTGCACCTTGTCATGCAGGTCAAGTAATGTTTCCAATGCTCCGTTTTGCAATGAATACATATATACCTTCCCTTTAGTGCCAATAAAAATATCATCATCTTGCCTGAGTAGCGTTAACGGTTTCAACGAATGTAAAGTAGCCGACAACGTATCATTCAGGAAACGTTCTCCTTTCACGTCAAAAAGTAAAATACCTTCGGTTGTCCCAAGCATAAGCCAGTCCTTCTGCATAGGCACAATATTCCTGACTGTTACATTTTGTCCCTTTTTCTTACAAAAGAAATTAGAAAATTCATTCTTGCGATGATTATAAAGCGACAAGCCTTCTCTCGTTCCTATCCATATCCGGTTATCATTGTCAATGACGACACAACGGGTTATATCGCTGGCTATACTCTTCGGATTCTTATACTGATGCCGGTAGACAGTAAAATTATAACCGTCATATTTATTAAATCCGTCATAAGTGGCAAACCACAGATTGCCTTCTTTATCCTGATTGATTCCGAATATGGTACTATGCGACAACCCTTCTTCCAAACCGATATGTATGAAACGCATACCGTCTATTTCACCGGCAAGCCCCATACTGGCAAACAATGTTCCGCATAATACTAATAAAAATCGAAATATTTTCATACATATTACATTATTAACACAGAACAAAGAAAATAAAAAATACATTAATTATACATGATTTTAACTTGAATTTTCTTATCCGGACTATCCGGAAAAACCTGCAAGGGAATGAAAGAAAAGCCCGGCACAGGATTAAATATCCGTCCGTCTTTATCGGTAGGAGCAACCTTCATCCTGCCGTTCACGCAAACTACCTCCAACACGCCGTCCTTTTTCTGAAGGCGCATGCCTTCCGGCGTAATATCCACAACTTCCGAAGGCGCGGCGATAACCGGTAAAACCAGGCAGGCGGTCAAAGGGCAATGTTCCATTTCTATCGACAAGCCCTGTTGGGAATACACATAATCCAACGTTACGGGAATCGCTCCCTGAATCGGAGTCTGCTGGTCGGCATCCACCAGATGGGTATTGACATGGAAACGGTGCGTATCTTTTTCTTTAGTATACGTAATATCCGTATCCAAGTCGTCCAGATTACTGTAAATCGTTCCGTATTGCACCATTTCAACCCGCGGTGTTCCGCTCATTATATACTTCCGACTGTTGCTCTGCATATTGGGTGCTTCTATCAAAGCATACCGGTTGGTCGTAGCGGCAAATACCGGACCAGCCTGTTCGTGCCATAACAGAGAAACGGCGCCTCCCATGGGATGAGTTCCTTTTACCTTATATTCCGCATCGAAACCGGTACATGTAGAACGCCACGGACCTTCTGCAACCAGCCATGTACGAATATCCCGGAAATACTTTACCCCATAAGCATTATCGCGCGGCAATGCCTTGTATTGTTGCGTCTTGACGGGTGGAAGCTCAAGAAAAGCCGTCAGCGCCTTGGCATGTCCGAAGGTATGATGAATACAAGCCGGAATGCCAGAGGCCCGATAATCGCGTCCGGCATGAAGCAAACCGTCATCCGTCGATTTTTTCAGTAATTGTATATTGCGGCGAATAGCCTCCAGGTACTCCGGATGATGCGCAGCCATGGCATAATAACCGCCCATAAAGCCGTCGCTTGTACGTCCGCCCCAATATGTCCACTTAAAACTGCGCGTGCCCCAACTGTTGTCCCATGCACCGTCGGGCAACATAAATTCCAGATGGGTATTCATGGAGCGTTCCACGATGGAGAGCAACTCCCGGTCGTTCACCATAAGCGCATAATAAGCCAGATTAGGCAAGGATTCCTCTACATTATATCCCAAGTCCACCGGGAGGCAGCCGTTCTTGGTAGGTGTCCATATTTTAGGTCCTTCGCCGTATAAAAAGGAATCGTTCGCCGTAAAGAACTTCTTCAAGTCCGAAGCAACAATCCGGGCTTCCTCCTTGAAGTCCGGGCGGTCGAACATCTCTCCAAGAGCCTGCAAGGCATACGTCACCGAAGCGGAATAGTTCACATTGTTCAGGCGCTTCATACTCCCCTGCATACGGCGGCTGTACATCTGCGGATTCTTCATCATGAATTCGCCGGCTTCCAACAACTGCTCTTTCCAATGGTTACGCGTAGAGTCATCCAGCAGATGCCCGTGATAATGCACTGCCTCATACAGAGCAATAGCGGCGAATACGGTAGTCCCGCTCCAATCGGATACGTGTACATCGTTCATCCAGGAGCCGTCCGGACGGTGCACGTTCTCCATCCATTTCATCAGTTTCTTGGCGGCAAGCAGATATTTGTCATTGCCGGTTTTGTCTGCCAGATACATCAGAGGAAGAACCGTGTCTCCTATCCGTCCGTGAATGCGGGCACAGGCGGGACACAGAATACCGCCGTCGAGCGACGGATGCAGCCCTTCGCATTGGTAGGTCAGCAGAGCATCCACCCACTCCACCAGCAGTTTCTCCGCATCATTGCGCAAGGAGTTGTCTGAATAAACGGGATTTCCGGCACATACACGTCCCGAGAAAGAAAGTACAAACGCAATCACTATAAAAACGATGTTTCTCATACCATTATACACTATTAGATTTATTTTTCAAAAGTAAGACATTCCGGTAATATAGCGTCCTTATTTTCTCCAATACACCGCAACATACGTTTACCGGTTCTGCAATTTTGTTGAATCTTCATCAATTTTGTTGAAAACCTGCATGCCAAAACAATATTAGCAGCTTTTTAAACACATCAGGCATGCTTATCAGAACAAATGCCCTACCTTAGCAACCACTACTGAAAAACCGATATAACATGTAAAACTAACATTTAATATAGCATGAAAAACTTATCTCTACTCATGTGTACCGCTTTCTGCGGGCTGCATACCGCCCAAGCGGATGCGGCAGACAACAAGAAAAACGAAAGGCCCAATATTCTCTGGCTCACCTTCGAAGATACCAGTGCTTACGAATTCGGCTGCTACGGCAACAAGGATGTGCACACCCCCAATGCAGACAGTCTGGCTGCCCGCGGCATACAATTCATGAACGCATGGTCGGTGGCCCCGCAAAGTTCGGCCGCACGCTCATCGCTCATTACGGGTTGCTACTCCTCGACCTACGGAATGGATGTCCATCCGGTTCCATACGACACCCCGGCAAACATCTTCTTCCCGCAATGGCTGCGTGAAGCCGGATATTACTGCACCAACAACAGCAAGACACACTACAATTCCACCACGGACAACAAAAGCTGCTGGGACGAATGTACGAGAGAAGCCTCTTACAACAGCCCGAAGCGTGGTAAAGACCAGCCTTTCTTCGCCGTATACAATACGGTGACCTCGCACATGGGACGTATCCGCACCTTCCATACCGACGGACGGCGAGATTACACCCAAGAGGGCATTTATCCGGAACTGCTCACCCTACCTGCCTACGTGCCCGACCTGCCCGAAGTACGTTCCGACTATGCCGGCCACCTGGAAGCCGTGCAGGATGTGGACACATGGCTGGGGTTCTTCCTGAAAGACCTGAAAGAAAAAGGACTGGACGACAACACGATTATCTTCTTCTTCAGCGACCACGGCGGTTGCGTTCCACGCGGCAAAGGCTATTTGTATGAAAGCGGTCTGGAAGTGCCCCTAATAGCCTACTTCCCACCCAAGTGGCAACACCTGGCGGGAGAAAAAGCATCCGGCAAAGATTATTCTTTGGTCAACTTCACAGACTTGGGACCTACCGTACTTAGTCTTGCAGGCGTAAAACCGCCCAAACACATGCAGGGAAAGGCATTGTTCGGGAAGTACGCGTCCGATGAAAAGCGTGAAATCCAGTTCGCACTGGCGGCCAACCAACTGCACCACTTCATGCCGGTACGTGCCGCAACCGACGGACGCTTCAAATACATCCGCAGCTACATACCCTACCGTCAGTTTGCCCTGCGCAATTACTACCAATGGGGCATGCCGTCCAACAAAGCATGGGACAAGCTGGTTTTAGGCGGACACAACACCAACCCCAACTGGGCGCAGACGTTCAATGCCCATCCTGCCGAAATGCTGTTCGACCTTGAAAAAGACCCCGGTGAACTGCACAACCTGTCCGACTCTCCCGAATACGCAGAAGTACTGGTAAAGATGCGTACAGCCCTTTCCGACCATATCCGCGCCACCAAAGACCTGGGTTTCTTCATACCCACCTCTCGCGAGAATGTGGTATTGTATGATAAAGTACGCAAAGAGAAATACCCTTTGAACGAGCTGTACAACCTCGTAGAGCTGGCAGGTACAGCCCATGCAGATGATGCTCCCGTATTCGAGAAAGCACTGTCCAGCCAATATCCCGAAATGCGCTATTGGGCGTCCGTCGGTTTGGCACAACTCGGAGCCAAAGGAGAATTGAAAACCTGTCCCGCACCTCTGCTTGCCTTGCTCAAGGATGCCGACCCCTACATAGCCTGCGAAGCCGCCTATGCCGCCGCTTATCTGGGAGAAACCGCCAAAGGTATCGAACGCCTGAATAATCCGGCAAAAGAAGCCGATAGAAAAATCGGTTATTCCCTGCTGGAATGCCTCTCTCTGGATAAAGCCATGCAGCCCGCCATCCGCGTGCATCTGGCAGACCTGAAAGACAAAGCCGAAACACTTCCGCGCAAAGCAATTCGAAGATGCCGGCCTCATGGCACGCGGCATTCTGGTTAATCTCGGTGAGATGGATATAAAGAACCTGCACGGTCCGGAGTCCTATAAAGCAGGCTTGAAACTGAATCACGGACGCAGACCCATGGTTCCGCTGCCAAACTGATGAAAGTTGGATGTAGCTGAAAAGAGACCGGTAGTAAGTATCTTTGTTTTAACATAATACCACCTTATGCCTGCGCCTTGAATTTGCGGAGCTGCCACACCAGCATCGTGCCCGCTATCAGACTGGCCAGCAAGTCGGAAATCGGCATACTGTACCAAACGCCTGCCACGCCGAAAAAACGGGGCAGAATTATCAGGCAAGGCAGCAACACCATCATCTGGCGGGTAAGGGAAAGAAATATTGCCTTACTCGCCATTCCTATACTCTGGAAGAAGTTGGCGGTAACCATTTGAAAGCCTATAATGGGGAAAAACATCACCACAATGCGCAGGCCCTTTGCCGAAAGGGCAATCAGTTCGGCATCCGAGGTAAAGATACTCACCACCCAGTCGGAGAAGAGCATACCTACAATAAAGCCGAAAGTAGTGACGCAGGTTGCATAGATTATCGTCAGTTTCAGAGTCTTGATGACACGGGCATGCTGTCCGGCTCCGAAGTTATAGCCCGCAATGGGCTGCATTCCCTGGTTCAGTCCCATTACAATCATTACGATGATAAATACCAGCCGGTTGACAATGCCGAAAGCGCCGATAGCCAAATCGCCGCCATACTTTTTCAATCCCTGATTTAGCCGCCATATTCATCAGGAACGGCGACATGCCGATAGCCAGTGAATCGAAGACTATCTTACGCTTCAAACGGAAAATACCGCGGTGAAAATGCAGCAGTTCGTCTTTATTGCTGAATATCCTGAGCTGCCATATCAATGATAGGACCTGCGCCACAATCGTGGCAATGGCCGCCCCGCGAATGCCCCAGCCGAAACCGTAGATGAACACCGGGTCGAGTATCGTGTTGATCCCCGAAGAACGTAGCACCGCATTCAACCCCAGATAAAGATGCGTAACGGCATTGCCAAGAAGGATAATCTGCATATAATCGCGCGCATACCCCACAGTCTCGTCACTGCCGCCGAAGAAGTAAAGAATAGGGTCGAGGAATGCAATTACAACCACCGTAAAAGCCACACCCAGCAGAATATTCAGCACAAATACATTGCCCAGTACCCGCTGCGCCGTGTCATAGTCCTTCTGCCCGAGCTTGACGGAAATCAACGTAGCCGCTCCCACACCTACCAGCGAACCGAAAGCCGCTGCAAGGTTCATCAAGGGGAAAGTCAACGCCAGTCCCGAAATAGCCATTGTGCCCACACCGTGACCGATGAAGATACTGTCCACCATATTATATAAGGAAGATGCCGTCATGGCGATGATTGCCGGAACGGCGTACTGCATCAGTAATTTACCTATATTCTCCGTGCCCAACGCTGTGGGTGTTTTTTGTCCTGCCATACTTTTTACCTGTTTTTTCGAGGGCGCAAAGGTACTCAAAATTCGTCAGGTGAGCAAGTATCGCGTCCCGTCTTAAGGAAGAACCGCACTCTCTCCTACCGGAAGCGTATCAGAGACAGGGAAGAAAGCGTATCAAGCTCGACCCAAGGCTCCTTCTCCCGAGAACTTACCCGGCGATTATCCCACAACCTGCCACAGAGCACACGGAGCATACGGCGAATAAATTCCCCTAAAGGTTCGCTATCTGAAAAATGTTTCGTATTTTTGTCCCCAAATTGAGTGAATTATAGCGAAATGAACGTATTAGAACTAAGTGAACAAGAAATCATTCGTCGCAACAGCATGAATGAACTTCGCGCGATGGGTATCGAACCCTATCCCGCAGCAGAGTATGTAACCAACGCTTTCTCTACCGATATTAAAAAAGAATTCAAAGACGACGCCGAACCGCGCCACGTATCCGTAGCCGGACGCATCATGAGCCGCCGCGTCATGGGGAAAGCCTCTTTCATCGAATTACAGGACTCCAAAGGCCGTATCCAAGTATATATCACCCGCGATGACATCTGTCCGGGCGAAGACAAGGAAATGTATAATACCGTATTCAAACGCTTGCTCGATTTAGGCGACTTCATCGGTATCGAAGGCTTTGTATTCCGCACTCAGATGGGCGAAATCAGTATCCATGCCCAGAAGCTGACCGTGCTTGCCAAAAGCATCAAACCGCTTCCTATCGTAAAATATAAAGACGGTGTGGCCTACGACTCGTTCGACGACCCGGAACTGCGCTACCGCCAACGCTACGTGGACCTCATCGTGAACGACGGCGTCAAGGAAACATTCCTGAAACGCGCCACAATCATCAAGACCATGCGTGCCGTACTGGACGAAGCCGGCTATACGGAAGTGGAAACACCGATTCTGCAATCCATCCCCGGCGGTGCAAGCGCACGCCCCTTCATCACCCACCACAACTCATTGGATATGGACCTCTACCTGCGTATCGCCACCGAGCTTTACCTGAAGAGACTTATCGTAGGCGGTTTTGAGGGTGTATACGAAATCGGAAAGAATTTCCGTAACGAAGGTATGGACAAAAACCATAACCCGGAATTCACCTGCATGGAGCTGTACGTGCAGTATAAGGACTACAACTGGATGATGGGATTCACCGAGAAACTCCTCGAACGTATCTGTATCGCTGTAAACGGCAGCACAGAGACTACCATCGACGGAAAGACCATCAGCTTCAAGGCTCCTTACCGCCGCCTGCCCATCCTGGATGCCATTAAGGAAAAGACCGGCTACGACCTCAACGGCAAGAGCGAGGAAGAAATCCGCCAGGTGTGCCGCGAACTGAAAATGGAGATTGACGACACTATGGGCAAAGGCAAGCTGATAGACGAAATCTTCGGCGAATTCTGTGAAGGCACATTCATACAGCCTACCTTCATCACCGACTATCCGGTAGAGATGAGCCCGCTGACCAAGATGCACCGCAGCAAGCCCGGACTGACCGAACGCTTCGAGCTGATGGTGAACGGTAAAGAGCTGGCCAACGCATACAGTGAGCTGAACGACCCCATCGATCAGGAAGAACGCTTCAAAGAGCAGTTGAAACTGAGTGAAAAGGGTGACGACGAAGCTATGTTTATCGACCAGGACTTCCTGAAAGCGCTGCAATACGGTATGCCTCCCACATCGGGCATCGGTATCGGCATCGACCGTCTGACGATGTTGATGACCGGACAGGCATTCATCCAGGAAGTATTGTTCTTCCCGCAGATGCGCCCCGAAAAGGTCACTCCGAAAGACGCGCCTGCCAAATTCATGGAACTGGGTATCCCCGAAGAATGGGTGGCAGTCATCCAGAAAGCCGGCTACAACCTGGTTAGCGACATAAAGGATGTAAACCCGCAAAAGCTGCACATGGACATTTGCGGCATCAACAAGAAATATAAACTGGAACTGGCAAATCCGACCGTGAAAGATGTGGAAGGTTGGGTTGAGAAAATCTAAGAAATGAAACTACCCGGTAAGATAGCCATTATGGGCGGAGGAAGCTGGGCCACTGCCATTGCAAAGATGGTACTGGCGCAAGAAGAGACTATAAATTGGTATATGCGGCGCGACGACCGCATTGCCGATTTTAAGCGTCTCGGTCATAACCCTGCCTACCTGACGGGCGTCAAGTTCGATACCAAGCGTATCAATTTCAACTCAAACATCAACGATGTAGTCAAGGAGTCGGATACGCTTATCTTTGTAACTCCTTCTCCTTATCTGAAGGCTCACCTGAAGAAGCTGAAGACAAAAATCAAGGATAAGTTCATCATCACTGCCATTAAGGGCATCGTACCCGATGACAACATGATTGTATCGGAATACTTCACGAAAGAATACGGTGTTCCTACCGAAAATATCGCAGTGCTGGCGGGTCCCTGCCATGCGGAAGAGGTTGCGCTCGAGCGGCTTTCCTATCTCACGATAGCGTGTCCCGATATAGACAAGGCGGACAAGTTTTCCCGCCGTCTGGCAAGTTCATTCATCAAGACTTCCGTAAGCAACGACGTGGCAGGTATCGAATACGGCTCCGTACTCAAAAATGTATATGCCATTGCCGCCGGCATTTGCAGCGGACTGAAATACGGCGATAATTTCCAGGCGGTACTCATGTCCAACGCCATACAGGAGATGAACCGTTTCCTGCAAACCGTACATCCGCTGAACAGAAACATCAGCGATTCCGTTTATCTGGGTGACATGTTGGTGACGGGATACTCCAACTTCAGCCGTAACCGTACGTTCGGTACGATGATAGGTAAAGGATATTCCGTAAAAAGTGCCCAGATAGAAATGGAAATGATAGCCGAAGGTTATTACGGAACCAAGTGCATCAAGGAAATCAACAAGCATTACCACGTGAACATGCCGATACTGGATGCTGTGTACAACATCTTATATGAGCGCATCTCACCGATGATTGAAATCAAGTTACTGACTGACTCTTTCCGGTAATGCGGAAAAGAGGACAGCAAGGACAAAATACAGAATTTAAAACCTATAATATTATGATTAGTTTGAACATTGAAAAGACTCTTGGATTCATTTCCAAAGAAAATGTTTTCGCCTACGAAGCCCAAGTCAAGGCTGCACAGGAAGCATTGGAAAACGGAACCGGTAAAGGCAACGACTTTTTAGGCTGGCTACACCTTCCTTCTTCCATTACAAAGGAGCACCTGGCAGACCTGAAAGCTACCGCGCAAGTGCTGCGCGAGAATTGTGAAGCAGTGGTTGTTGCCGGAATCGGCGGAAGCTACCTCGGTGCACGCGCCGTTATCGAGGCTTTGTCAAACAGTTTCGCATGGTTGCAGGACAAGAAGTCCGGCCCGGTTATTCTGTATGCAGGACACAACATCGGTGAAGATTATCTGTACGAGCTTACCGAATATCTGAAAGACAAGAAATTCGGTGTCATCAATATTTCCAAATCGGGAACCACTACCGAAACGGCTTTGGCCTTCCGCCTGCTGAAAAAGCAATGCGAAGACCAACGCGGCAAGGAGATGGCCAAAAAGGTGATCGTTGCCGTTACAGATGCCAAGAAAGGCGCAGCACGCGTTACTGCAGACAATGAAGGGTACAAATCTTTCATTATCCCCGATAACGTAGGCGGCCGTTTCTCCGTACTCACCCCGGTAGGTCTGCTGCCCATCGCCGTTGCAGGCTTCGACATCGAAAAGCTGGTAGCAGGCGCGGCAGCCATGGAAAAGGCTTGCGGAAAGGATGTTCCGTTCGCTGAAAACCCGGCAGCTATCTATGCAGCCACCCGCAATGAACTCTACAAGAACGGCAAGAAGATTGAAATCCTTGTAAACTTCAACCCCAAATTGCACTACGTAAGCGAATGGTGGAAGCAACTTTACGGTGAATCCGAAGGTAAAGAGAACAAGGGTATCTTCCCTGCATCCGTGGATTTCTCTACCGACCTGCACTCCATGGGACAATGGATTCAGGAAGGTGAACGTACCATTTATGAAACTGTCATTTCAGTAGAAAAGACGCAGTATTCGCTGCAAGTTCCTTCGGACGAAGCCAACCTCGACGGTCTGAACTTCCTCGCCGGAAAGCACGTAGACGAGGTGAACAAGATGGCGGAACTCGGTACACAACTGGCTCACGTAGACGGTGGCGTACCCAACATGCGCATCGTGATTCCTGCACTGAACGAGGAAAGTCTCGGCGGATTGCTGTACTTCTTTGAGAAAGCATGCGGCATCAGCGGCTACCTGCTGGGGGTTAATCCGTTCAACCAACCGGGTGTGGAAGCCTACAAGAAGAATATGTTCGCCCTGCTGAACAAGCCGGGTTACGAAGAAGAATCCAAAGCCATCCAGGCAAGACTGTGATAAATTAAAAATCGAGAGTTGAGAATTGAGAAATGGCTGCACACAAATTACCATGTGCAACACCAAAAGGCTGTTTCTTGATTCCCAACTCTCTGTTTTATTCCCCTATTTCTAATTTTTTATTCTCAATTTATCAAGTGTTTAAAGAAGCAATATCCCGCTATTTAAGAGAACACGGATACGACAATATCCGGCTGAAAGCCGTTCTTTTCGACATGGACGGCGTGTTGTTCAACTCCATGCCTTATCATGCCGATGCATGGCATACGGTAATGGAACGTCACGGTCTGCATCTGAGCCGCGAGGAAGCTTATATGCACGAAGGACGTACGGGAGCAGCAACAATCAACATCGTATATCAACGGCAATACGGCAAAGATGCCACTCCTGAGATGATAGAGAGTATCTATGCCGAAAAAAGCGAAGAATTCAACAGACATCCCGAACCCGAACGTATGCCCGGAGCATGGGAAGTGTTACAGAAAATAAAAGCGGAAGGGTTGACTCCCGTATTGGTAACCGGTTCCGGCCAGCACTCCCTGCTGGACAGACTGGCGCATAACTTTCCCGGCATGTTCCAACGCGAACGTATGGTCACCGCCTTTGATGTGAAATATGGCAAGCCCAATCCGGAACCTTATCTCATGGGACTGGAAAAAGCAGGGGTAAAGGCCAATGAAGCTATCGTCGTGGAGAATGCACCCATCGGCGTCCAGGCGGGAGCAGCGGCAGGGATATTCACAATCGCTGTCAATACCGGTCCGCTGGACGGACAAGTGCTACTGGATGCGGGAGCCAATCTGTTATTCCCTTCCATGCAGGCTTTCTGCGATAACTGGGAAGCTGTGCGAGATGCGCTTGCATCTGAAGAGTAAAGAGAGGACAATTCTTAAAATTGAAGTTTAGAAAACAAAGAGACGTTATGTGGAGAAAGCTGCTTGGAATACTGACATTGTTTTCTTTCCTGCCGTATTTTTCGATTTGTCAGAACAAGCTTCGGGAAAATGGCTGGTATCATATCTTGTCCGGACAGACGGACAGCATTTCCAGAGAGCCTATCGTAACGACGAAGGATTTCATTGCCCTTAAACTGGATACCGATTATTTCGGAAAATATGTAATCAGCGGACAAATCAGCAACTATAAACGAAAAAAATGGGCTGAGGAAACGGGAAAGGCAACAGGCAGGCAGATAGCTTTCATATTCAACGATTCTGTCATAACCAATCCACGGGTCAACTGTAGCATAGAGAGCGGTGCCTTCCAGATAACTTCCGTTCTTGATGAAAAACTACCGGACATATATAAACAACTGAAACAAGAGAAAATTGATTCTATCGCAACGCTTTTCAAGGACTGGGAAAAAGATTCTCTCTATTTTGCCATGCCCCCGGAATACAGAGATTCCATAAGAATGGCAATTGATTACTGGGAAGCCTACACATGGATAAAGCTAACCACTAAGTCCGATGAACATTATTGGTACAGCATAACAGACTCTGCCGAGTACAAAAAGCTGGAAGAAGCCCTGAAAGAAGAACTTGAGAAGTCCAATCTTAGCAGCAGGGCTTCAGATTACATGCAGTCGGATACATATCAAATGTATAAAATGTATATATGCAACAACCCTGAATATATCAACCTTATGTTCCAATGCTTTCTTTTCAAGAAAATCAGAGGGTTGTACAGCTATCTGATAGACGATATTATCCAGACCAAATACCCTTCCGCCCCAAGTATAAGGACATATGTTGACAAGACCGACAATTCCGATGATGAGAGATTTGCCGTATATGAATGGCAACGACAGATATGGGTCTTGATGAATAAGGACAAACAGACGGATGACCCAAGAGATATATAAATAAAAAAATCCTTGATAACCAACAGTTTATCAAGGATTTTCCTGTGACCCCGGTGCGATTCAAACGCACGACCTTCAGAACCGGAATCTGACGCTCTATTCACTAAGCTACGGAGCCTTAATTCGAATGCAAAAGTAGAAAAAATCTCTGCATATTCCTAATCTTCATACATTTTTTATATCTGTTTTGCATATTACCCTTTCAATATTATTTTGAGAACATTAAACGGATATACATATACATTTTGTTATTTTTTCAATCAAAACAGAAACAAGTATCAATATTATTTCTATCTTTGCCGAACAAATTAATAGAAGTTTCAGAAATTAAACCTATGAGCTACCTGATAAAACCCGAAGGATACAAACCTTTATTGGACTTAAAACAAACGGAATTAGGCATTAAACAGATTAAAGAATTCTTTCAGTTGAATCTTTCTTCCGAACTCCGCCTGCGTCGTGTCACCGCCCCTCTCTTTGTATTAAAAGGCATGGGTATCAACGACGATTTGAACGGTGTGGAACGGGCTGTGTCGTTTCCCATCAAAGATTTAGGCGATGCGCAGGCAGAAGTGGTACATTCGCTTGCCAAATGGAAGCGTCTGACACTTGCCGAATACGGTATAGAACCGGGATACGGAATTTATACCGATATGAATGCCATCCGTGCGGACGAAGAGCTGGGCAACTTACATTCCTTATATGTAGACCAATGGGATTGGGAGCGCGTTATCACCGAACAAGACCGTAACATAGACTTTCTGAAAGAGATAGTCACCCGCATTTATGCTGCAATGGTCCGTACGGAATATATGGTATATGAAATGTATCCGCAAATCAAGCCCTGCCTGCCACAGAAATTACACTTTATCCATGCGGAAGAGCTCCGGCAGATGTATCCCAATATAGAACCGAAATGCCGTGAGCATGCCATTGCCAAGAAGTTCGGCGCCGTATTTATCATCGGCATCGGTTGCAAACTAAGCGACGGCAAAAAACACGATGGACGCGCTCCGGACTATGATGACTACACAACTCCCGGCTTGAACGGTCTGCCCGGCTTAAACGGCGACTTATTATTGTGGGACGATGTGCTTCAACGCAGTGTGGAATTATCCTCAATGGGTATCCGCGTAGACAAAGAAGCCCTCCAGCGTCAGCTCAAGCAGGAAGGTGAAGAAAAACGTCTGGAACTCTATTTCCACAAACGCCTGATGGGAGATGCGCTGCCCTTGTCTATCGGTGGCGGTATCGGTCAGTCCCGGCTGTGTATGTTCTATTTGCGCAAAGCCCATATCGGAGAAATACAAGCCAGCATCTGGCCCGAAGATATGCGCTCGGAATGTAAGGCACACAACATACATTTAATCTAAATACAACCTGTAAACAATATAAAGTCCCGCAGAGTTTCAAAGGAAAAAGCAAAAAACTCTGCGGGGCTCTTTGTATACTATGGTGAAATATTTGTATCTTAGCGTCGTAAACTACTAACACTTCCTATTATGAACGTTCAGATCGAAGATAGCTGGAAAGCACATTTGCAGCCTGAATTTGACAAAGATTACTTTTACACATTAACGAACTTCGTGCGTGAGGAATATGGTAAATATGCCATATATCCACCAGGAAAATTGATATTCAATGCTTTCAACTTATGTCCTTTTGACAAGGTAAAGGTAGTGATTATCGGCCAGGACCCATACCATGGTCCCGGACAAGCACACGGACTCTGTTTCTCCGTCAACGACGGCGTGCCCTTCCCGCCCTCTTTAGTCAATATTTTTAAAGAAATCAAAGCGGATATCGGAACAGATGCGCCACCTACCGGCAACTTAACCCGTTGGGCGGAACAAGGCGTATTACTGCTCAATGCCACTCTCACCGTACGTGCCCATCAAGCCGGCTCCCATCAGAACCGCGGCTGGGAAACATTTACAGATGCCGCCATCCGTATTCTTGCCGAAGAACGGGAGCATTTGGTCTTTATATTATGGGGAGCTTATGCACAACGAAAAGGTGCTTTTATCGATCGCAACAAACACTTGGTACTGACATCCGCACACCCTTCCCCTCTTTCCGCATACAACGGTTTCTTCGGAAACAAACATTTCAGCAAGACGAATGAATACCTGAAAGCGCACGGAAAGGAAGAGATAAAATGGTAAGGCGGCACTGATAAAAAGGGAGTACGAAAAAATGTGCTTGACGATTTCTTCAGGCACGGAATTACACGGAGTTCGCGGAAGAAGGAATGAAACAGGTAACGTTATTAAACTCCGTGTAATCCCGTGCCTAAAATCAAATAATGCCGCCAGAAACAGCTGGAAACATCACCCTAATTAGTACCACTGAATATTACTCTGTGTCTGGCTTCTCTGCTCCCATTTCAAGTCTTGCAAAATGCTTGCGTTGGCACGAATGGTAAAGTTGTAGTATTTCCACTGCCCGAAAGGAGACAGACTGGCCGACATGCTGAAACAGTGCAGGTCACGTGTGATATTAAAGGTGGTCTGTACTATCTTCTTTGCTTCAAAATCGTAACCGGAGTTAAAGCTCACCGCCCACTTATTGGAAAGTTTTATATTACCCGAAGCGCTCAAGTTATGAGTATAACGGTAAGGATAGCGCATTTTTTTCCGATTGATAGGCTTGCTACGGTCTTCGGAAATATTAAAACTATAATTGAAATTCAAAGACCAGGGCATCTTGAACACCTGATAACCATCGGCATCCACCGCTGCCTTTTCCACTTTCTTCTTGGGAATGCCGCTCTCATCGGAACTTGCTTCCGCATCTTCCCCTTCCTCGGAAGAATTTTCCTTATCTTTCTCCTTATCGGCATCCTTAGTGCCGCTCAGCTTCTCTTTCCACTTTTTCCATGTTTCGTTATTAAACGTATAGCTAAAGGAAGAACCGTATCCCTGGAAAATACCGAAACGTCCGTAGGACCATTCCGTACGGTCATTCTCTACCACATTTCCATTCTTATCGAACTTATAACCGTATGTCTTGAATGAAGAGCTCATACTGAACGTGTAATTCTTGCTCAACTTCAAACGCAAATTCAGCCCAAGGTCACCCCAAGGACGTGTCGCAGCCGCCATATTGTAATTAATATTAGCTCCCAACTCGTCAATCAGACTGATTTTCTTAATCGTATCCTTCTTACTGCTGTAATACTTCATCTCCAGGTTGTTGGAGATACTGAAGGTTATATTTCCCTGCTTACCTCTTCCCGGCACATCAAACGCCTGACCGGCATAGGGAGAATAAACCACCGTATCCCGTCTTCCGTCCGCATAATTCTTGATATAGGAGTCGTAATAACCGTAGCGCGAGGAACCAAAATCAGGTGCGGCACTTATGCTCACCGACGGGGTTATGACATGGCGGATCTGTATCTTCTTTTTAGGAAAGAATATAGGATTATACATACCGTATATCTTCGTATTGATACCCAGGCTGGCATTGTAGTTATACACACGATGAAAACCGTAAATCGTATCAGTAGCCACTTCCCTGCCGCTTCCTCCGGCATTAGGGTCCCAGTCTTTCATGACCTTGCGCGTATACCAGCGTTCGGTATAGCTGACAGAAGGCGTTACATTGAAGTACTTGAACAATGTGAAAGTGGCACTGATAGGAATCTCATGCTTCATACCGTTTTTCCAGTCCTTTATCAGATTGGATTTAAACAGCAGGTTGTCCTTGGTCTGGATACTGTTGGTCAAACGCCCCGTATACCGGATGGAAATCTTCTCATACCATTTTTCTTCACCCGCCGCTTTCTTACGCTTAAAAGGATAAAGCGTGGACAAGGAGATATTCAAGTCGGGCAGAGTGACATTGACCGAGGAGTCCTTCATAGTCTGTGCGATATTGGTGGTTGCCGCAATCGTCAGTTTCCTGTCGAAGAAATAACGGGAATAACTGATACTTGAAGTTTTTGTATTCTGCGACATGGCATTCGAGTTGTACATATTGCCGATGTTGGTACGCTCATAACTACTGGTAGCAAAGTTCACGCTGGCAGAAAATGTCTGATTCGGATTGGCCTTCGCATCCTGTCTGTGAGACCATACAATCTTGAAGTCCTTAGCCACAGAATAATCCGGTAATCCTTTATCACCGGTTTTCGTCACCTGGTAGCTTGCCTGAAACAAGCCCGAATATTTGTACCGTTTGATATAATTGGACTCGGCATTCAAAGCCCAGGAACCTTTCGTAAAAATATCGGCACGCAACTTCAAATCCATCTTGTCACTGATGGCAAAGTAATATCCACCGTCCGTCAAGCCGAAACCGCGGCTGGAGTCATCCATATAGGTAGGCATGAGGAAACCCGACGAATAGCTGCTCGAAAACGGGAAGAAAAAGAACGGCACGGCAAGCGGCAAAGGCACATCCTCTACCACCAGATAGGCAGGTCCGGTTACTACATTCTTTTTGGGGCGCACTTTTGCGTAAGTCATCTGCATATAGAAGTGAGGATGCTCATGGTGGTCGCAGGTCGTGTATCGGCCACTCTTCATATACAACTCGTCATTAGCGCCTTTTTTTGCATTGTTTCCGGTTACATATCCTTCGCCCTGCTGGCTGACTACATTACTTATAATACCCTTCTTACTCTTGAAGTTATAGCGAATCGTATTAGTCTCGTATGGGGTTTCTCCATCCTTGAAAACCGGTGTTCCCTTCTTCACTCCCAACGAATCCTCCACTCCATGGGCATAAACCGTGCTACTATCCATATTCATGGTAATAACATCCGCCGCCAATTCTATCTGCTGATAGTTTACTTTTCCCTGACCATAGAGATGCGCATATCCGCCTTGAGTAAATACAATGGAATCGTTTGCCTCATAAGTCACCGGAGCGTCCAAAGGCTGTTTCTTCTTGCCGGAAGCAGCCAACGTATCCATCCGCAAAGAATCGGGTTGCAAGGTATCGCGCATACCTCTCCTATGAGAAGATGCAATCCCCTGCCCCAGCGAATCACTCCGCAAAGAGTCCACTTGCTGTCTTCCTGGTGGTACAACACCGCGCCGACGACGTTGCGAAGCAGCCTCACCGGAAAGAAGAAGTAAGACGAATAGTAGTATGAATGATATGAATGTATTTGCTTTCAATGGCGTCATTAACTAATAGTTTACGCTTGAACGGGCAAAAGTACGTAATTTATACGGATAATCTCCCTTTTTAAAGAAATTTAGATTGCTACAAAAACAGTTTACACCAATAATCAAAGCGTTGCACGCCGGCTTTGCCATAACGCAGCAGGCTGTCACGCGCTTTCTCTACACTTTTTTCCCTGTCCAGATGTGTCTTGGAATAAAACTTATCTGCAAAACATACAACCTGCTCTTCCATACTTACCGGAAGCATGTCCCGGTGAGGAACAGGCAGATTTTGCGCAATAATATCCTCCAGTGCGAGACCGGCCCCCGTATGCCTTTCACAAACCAAGGCATGACGCGGATATCCTTCCGAACGCACCAGGTCCGCTCCCAAATAGCCATGACAGATATAGGGTTTGTCGCCAAAGCAATAAATGCCGTCGGCATCTGTCAGGAATATACCTATATCGTGCAACATAGCCGCTTCATACAGAAAATCTCTGTCCAAAGACAACTCCGGATGGCGGTCGGCAATCCACAAAGCCTTATCGGCCACAGAACGGCTGTGCGTCAGTAGGATATGCCTCAATTCATTGGCTTCCGGATAATATTTATCAATCAACCCTTGGGGACTCATTTTTTATTTTTTGCTGAATTTATAAACAATGACTTTCCGGCGCAAGTCGCAACTGCGCAGAGGAGTGCGGTATACTTCCTCCACCCGGTAGGTGTCTTCCGTATCCTGCAGGAACTGTTCTTGCAGTTCGTCCGTCACCAACACATAACCTTGGGCAGGGTTCAGTTTATCAAAGATACGCACCCGGTCGCCCAGATAATAATTTATGCCATAGAACTTAACCCAGTCGGCATACGAATAGACCAGACCTTGAGGCTCTAACTCATTCAGGCGTACAGCCAGATGTCTGTCCGACTTCACCGCCAATATAGTAGGCTGATAAACGCCGTCCAACGACACAAATATACACAAAATGCAGCCAGCCGTACCATACAACAGCGAACGCGTGTCCGCACGCTTTACCAGCATATACAGCAAGCAGCCGGCAGCTACAAGCGGCAGGAACACAATCAGCCATTTCGGCAGTGAGAGTTCCACCGTATGCAGTGCATTCACAAAAGCTATATTCTCGGCGGCATGCTTGCCTGTTCCCCAAATACTTTCGGGAATCATGTCCAAACGCACGGCAAAGAAAGTAACGGTAAGCAACATTGCCAATGCAACGAAAATCCAGGCGGAAATCCGGAATACTTTCGCACCTCGTTGCACCAATGCCAGCAGATATTCGGCAAGCAGCATTCCCATAAACGGATAGATAGGCAGCAGATAGACGCTACGCTTACTTTTGGGAATGCAATAGAAGATGAAAATCGTTAAAATCACCACCCACGCAAAAAGCTGCAACGGTGACTGGGAACGGAATTTGCACCACGCTTTCTTTAAACGTTCGCCAACGGAAGCACCTTCCGGCAGAAGACGTATCTTTTTCCATTTCAGTCCGAACAAGGAAATAAGCAGCACTAAAGTCCAGGGAACCCATCCCCAAATAATAGTCAGGAATGGTTATACCACAACGGATTCTCGTGCGATGCATAGGACATTTTCCGGAAGAAACGTCCGGTATTCTCTTCCAGCATCAAATTGACAAACGCCTCTCCGCCTTGCTGATAAGCTGCCCAAAACCAAATGCCCAAAGGGATGAGGGACAGTAACCCGATGCCCAGCAGTGAAAAGAAAGTTTTTCCGAACGAACGCCTGCGCAACAACTGATACACCCCGATACCCAGACAGGGAAAGATAGAGCCGACCGGCCCTTTTGTCAATGTAGCGCATGCCATCAACAGTACGGCCAGCCAAGGAATCCCTTTGCAATTCTTCTCATCCCATCGGAAAAGCAGACACAATGAAATCACGATGAGAGAAACTTGCAGCATATCAAGCCGGCAGGCTACTGCCGCACGGTGTACTTCAAAAGAGGACAAAAGAAGAATAGAGGTCAGGAATGCTGTCTTTACATCCTTGCGTTTGGCTACGAAGCTGAAGAATACCAACTGCATAGCCAAAAAAGCAAGCGCCGACGGCATACGTGCCGAGAACTCCGTGACTCCTCCCAAGACGGATGAAATGACGGCTATTGTCCAATAAAGGAAAGGCGGTTTATAAGCTATTTCCACTCCGTAATTCGTCGGGAGTATCCAGTTACCGCTTTCCAGCATGGTATATGCAACTATCGCCTCACGCGGTTCCCCTTTCGAATAGAATATGGTTTCCCCTAAAAAGGGAACCAGTACAAGTACACTTAACAGTGCAATAAACCAGAACGCTATCTTTCTGTCCGACATATATTTTCGTTTTTATATTTTTCCGGCTGCAAAAGTACGAAATATTCTACAACAATACCTAACTTTGCCGGCTCAATGATAGCGTAAACCTAAAATGAAGCATTTAAAAAGATTTCCCGAGTTCATACGTTTTGTCATGGTGGGTATCCTTGCAACCGCTTTGCACTACGGGATATACTTCTTACTGCAACGGTTCATCAATGTAAACATAGCCTATACCCTCGGCTATGCCCTAAGCTTTATCGCCAATTTCTACCTTACCGCATACTTCACGTTCGGCAAAAAGCCGTCATGGAGCAAGGCGTTCGGTTTTGGAGGAGCACATTTATTCAATTACCTGCTGCACATCGGTTTGCTGAACACATTCCTCTGGTTGGGACTCTCCAAAACCCTTGCCCCTATTCCGGTATTCGCCATAGCCATTCCGGTCAATTTCCTGTTGGTACGCTTCGTTTTCAAACGAAAAGACTGATATTTCTCAAATCAATAATTTTTAATTATAATATTTATCCCGGACTTCTCCGGAAAATAATATATTTGCAAAGTATTTACCATACACACTTGCGAAATGAAGAAAGTAACCCTACTGATTCCGGTCTACAACGAAGAAGCGATGCTCCCTACCCTATATCAGCGTTTGATAGAACTTATCAACCGCAACGGCACTTATGCATGGGAAATCCTATTTATCAATGACGGCAGCAGCGACCGGACGCTCGATGTTATCCGCCAACTCCGACAAACGGACAGCAGGGTAAATTTCGTGAACCTCTCGCGCAACTTCGGTAAGGAAATCGCCATGCTTGCAGGCTTCGACTACACCACCGGAGACTGCTGCGTGGTAATGGATGCCGACCTGCAAGACCCTCCCGAACTTGTGGACCGGATGCTGCAATACTGGGAAGAAGGTTATGACGACATCTACGCCAAACGCCGCAACCGTGGCGAAGAGAGCTGGATGCGCCGCCGGCTGTCACTTGCCTTCTACAGCATCTTACAAAAGATGAGCCGGATAGATATCCTGCCGAACGTAGGAGACTTCCGCCTGCTCGACCGCCGCTGCGTACTGACGTTAAGACACTTGCGCGAACAGGAACGCTATACCAAAGGACTATTCTGCTGGATAGGTTACCGGAAGAAAAGCATAGAATTCGACCGGGGCGACCGCCTTGCCGGACACTCCTCATGGAGTTTCTTCAAACTGCTGAACCTGGCAATCGAAGGAATCACCTCCTCTTCCACCGCTCCCCTGCGCATTGCCACCGTTTGCGGTATCCTCTGTTCCATTTCCAGCTTTATCTACGCTATCTATTTCCTGATAAAGACCATCATATACGGCGACCAGGCCGCCGGTTTCCCCACCCTGATAGTCGTTATTCTATTCTTGGGCGGCATCCAACTGTTCTCATTGGGCGTTATCGGAGAGTATATCGGACGTATTTTCAAAGAGACCAAAAGACGCCCTGCTTATATCGCATCGGATTACAATGAGAAGAAGTTGGGATATGACGAATAAATTACTATTGCCCGCTAATTTCCGTATGGCTAAAGAGGCGGTTGCTCACTTTTCCGCTTCCGCCACAACTGATAACTGTTGAAAATGTTTTGCCACATATTATATATTAACTAACCTATCAAACTGATTATCATAGAAGAATTCCACCTATTACCAACTGTGGGTAACCAAAGGCTATTACCTGCCCCAAAAAGAAGCAAGGCTTTTGCCTTACAATAGCTTTTTCAGTTCCTCAATGTCCGGCAAAGCGTTACGAAGCCGTTCCGGCATATCTTTAGAAGCACGGTATGTAGCAACTCCCATCGGCTTGTTATAATCACGAACGGCAAACTCTACAAAGGTCTGATTCATTTCCCTGCAAAGGATTATGCCGATAGAGGGATTCTCGTGCGGCTTTCTGATATATGTATCTAAGGCGGATAGATAAGTATTCAACTGCCCCAAATAAGATGTACGGAATTTCCCGGATTTCAGTTCGACTGCAACTAAGGAATTAAGTTCCCGATTGAAAAAGAGCAAATCAATGAACATTTCTTCTCCTGCAACCTCCATGCGATATTGATTGCCTATAAAACTGAAATCTTGCCCAAAGGTCATGATGAACTTCTTCACATTGGCAACAATCGCCTTTTCTACTATCTTTTCGTCTAAATCTTCTTCCTGTTCATTCAGTTCCTCCACATTAATGAAATCAAGCAAGTATTCATCTTTGAATGAACAAACAGCTTTTAGAGCTTGCTTAGTATCGGGCAATGTTTGTGCGAAATTATTAGGTAAAGTTCCCCGATGGTTGTATAGGTCTGCTTTTAAGTAATCCCTTAAAGTGTATTTACTCCAATAGTGAATGGCGCACTCATGTATATAAAACAGCCTTGCTTCCAAAGTCTTAGCTTTGGATATTATTTCGGTATGATGACTAAAGCCGATTGAAAGAAAATCAGACCAGTTAAATTCGTCAGCCACTGGCTGGCGAATTACGCTCGCGCCGCTGGCTGGCGATTTAAGACAGGCTCCCATTCTTCATAGAAAACTCGCATATTCTTTATATTCGAAACCGAAAATCCCCTTAGCCCCGGCAATTCTTTTTGCAACAGAGAAGATATCTGTTCAATTGCACCCTTCCCCCAAAAGCCTGTACGGGAATTTTCCGATACATAACGTCCGATGCCGTAATAAAGAGATAGCTGTTCCTTGTTCACCGATGCGG
>ERZ791709.11-NODE-11-length-105603-cov-45.0655_pt1 | contig 105603 bp, 93 predicted proteins | sample MGYA00509955_ERZ791709 | MGnify/ENA primary metagenome ERZ791709 (study PRJEB30046, sample SAMN00715153) | human gut metagenome | study: EMG produced TPA metagenomics assembly of the A metagenome-wide association study of gut microbiota in type 2... | reverse complement strand
CCTCGATCTCCTGGAGCATCCCGAAAAGTATTCCGAAACCCAGAAGGATGAACTTCTGGGCGATGAGGAAGTGAATGAACTCTATCAGCAGTTGGTAGAGACCCGACAGTCTCTGGATTTCGCCAAGTCGAAGGAAGGGATGAAGATGCCTTCGATTGATGCAGAATGGGAGAAGCTGAAAGATGAGATGAAGCTGAAAGAAGAAAAGCAGCAGAAAGAAGAGATGAGTCAGAATGCAGAAATCCAGCAAACCGCCAAGTCGTTTCCTCTCTGGAGCCCGATGAGAAAGGTGGCTGCCGTTGCAGCCGTCCTTGTCGTCTCCGGCATCACCTTTGCTGCCATTCATCTGGTAACCCGTTCTCATCAGCCATCTGATAAGAACAATACCGAACTCGTGGCATCCCATAAGGATTCTAGCCAGCAGGTTTCTGCTCCTCAGAAATCCAACATAGAAGAAAAGACAGATTCTGCAAGTCTTGCCCAGCTCCCATTGGTTTACGAAAATGCTGAGCTTCAGAATATCCTGACTCCCATTGCCGGGCATTTCCATCTCCAGGTAACTTATCACAACGAGTCGGCTCGCCATATCCGTCTCTTCTTGCAACTGGAGAAGAACATGAGTCTGGATGATATCATCGAACTGATGAATCATTTCGAGAAAGTGAATATTCGTCATGAAGGTCAAACTTTAATCGTGGAATAAGATGAAAAGATTAAGATATATCATGCTGCTGGCAGGTCTGATGAGCCTTTCTCTTCAGACCATCTATGCCCAACGCATCACCCGCAGCTTCCGCAACACTTCTATGTCAGAAGCACTCACCATCCTTGCCAAGAGCACCAAGGATTATCGTATCAATTTTATGTATGATGAGTTGGAGGATTTCACGGTTACCACAAGTATCGTGAAGCGAACAGCTCCGGATGCCATCCGCCAGATTATGGGCTTCTATCCGATGAAGATGACGATAGATGGCGAAAACATCTTTGTGGAGTGTACGCAGAAGACTCCCACCAAGATGATAGGTCGCATTGTAGATGCGCATCATCGCCCTGTAGATTTCGCCAATGTAGCCCTGCTGAATGTTCGTGACTCGTCATTGATTAATGGCGGTGTGACGAATGAGAACGGCCAGTTCGTGATTCCCTGTGGAGCCAGAAAGGTGATAGTAAGAGTAAGTTGCGTGGGCTATATTACGACAAGCAATACATATAATATAGGTAAGATTGGTTCAATTACTTTGAAGGAGGCAACGATGAACCTGCAGAAGGTGATAGTGAAGGCGGTTCGCCCTCGTACCAAGTTAACCCATGGTGGATTCCAGACCCAGGTTCAGGGTACATTGTTGAGCGATGTAGGTATGGTTTCCGACTTATTAAAACAGATTCCTCGTGTAAGAGTGAACGCCGATGGAGGTTGTAGCGTATTCGGAAAAGGTACTCCTGAGATTTATATCAATGGCAGAAAAGTTACCGATACCAAGGAATTGCAGCATCTCTCTTCTAAGGAGGTGAAAAGTGTGGATGTCATTACCAATCCTGGTGCACAATATAGTGCCGAGGTGGGGTCTGTTATTCGCATACATACCATCAAAAAACAGGGAACGGGTTTGAGTGGCAGTCTCTATTCCAAGTATTCCTTTGTCGAAAAGAATAATTGGATAGAGAATTTAAATCTCAATTATCGCATGGGTGGCTTGGATATCTTCTCGCTCTTGGCATGGAATGATACCTATCGTCATCTTTCTCAAACTACGGAGACCACGATTATGGGTAATCAGCATCAGGTAAACTTGGCGATGCCCTATTCAGGAACGTTGCGTTCCCATAATCCATACGGAAAATGGGGAATGAACTACCAGATAGATGATAACAATTCATTTGGTGTCTTCTATAGTGTCTATAATAATACCTATGAATATTTCAATCTGCAGTCAGACTATGAGGTGAAGGAAGATGGGAAGCATGCAGGCAAAGTGAAGTATGATGACGATGAAAGTAGTACGATTCAAGGTCCTGTTCATGAGGCGGATGCCTACTATGAGGGAAAACTGGGCAAGATGAGTGTGAATCTGAACGCTACCGCTCTTTGGTCTTCTGATAAGACTTATCAAGATGCCGTAGAAATGAGTGAGGAACTTGGCTCACGTGATGTGAACAGTATAACAAGAAACAAACGCCGCATGTTGGCTGGTAAGTTGGAATTGGGTTATCCTCTTTCTGAAAAAGTAAATCTCAATGTTGGAACAGAATATACCAATAGTCATGTTCATAATTTCTATCAGAACGAACAGGAGTATATCGCCACTTCTGACAGTAGGATAGAAGAGCAAAACTTTGCTGCATTTGCCAATATCGATCTTGCTATAGGCAATCATATTGGCTTACAGGCTGGAGCTAGATATGAGCATGTAAGTCATGACTGCTCTGAACGGGAGATGAGTAGGACATACGATAATGTGTTCCCTACATTCTCTCTTGGTTATCAGAAGGGGAAACTTCAGATGGAGTGGAGTGCATCGATGAAAACTCAGCGTCCTTCTTATGATGTCCTTTCCGGTTTTACCAGATATGACAACCGTTATATTTACGAGGGTGGTAATCCTTCTTTGCTTCCTACCAATATATATAATTTAGGATGGGATGTTCAGTATGGTTGGTTAGGATTTTCTGCCAATTATGGTTATAACAAACATGCCATCACCACTCTTGAAATGCTATATGATACAACCTCAGATATTCTGCTTAGTAAGCCCTATAATATAGATTATTTACAGGTAATGGACTTATCTTTAGTGGCAACTCCTGTGGTTGGTTTCTGGCATCCGATGTGGGAGTTGGATTTTGAACAACAGTTTGTGAATGGTGAGAAGTATGGTTATCATGGTAATCTCCGCAAGCCTCAATTCTCTGTTCGGTTGAACAACTGGTTTTCCTTGAGTCACGATTGGTCGGCTAATGTAGATTATTTCATATCTTCATCTCATAGTTCTGGCTTCTCAGAAGTGGGTAGTGTCAGTGCTTTGAATCTTTCTGTCAAGAAGATGTTCCTAAAGAAAAGTCTTAGCATTCAATTGGAGGCAAACGATCTCTTCCATGGTCTGAACGATAATCAGAAGTCGTTTGCTACATGTATGTCTATGTTCAAGAAGTGCAAGATGAATTCTCGTTCTTTTGTTCTGACGGTAACTTATAACTTCAATGCCACCAAGAGCAAGTATAAGGGTACGGGTGCTGGTAATGCAGAAAAGAGCAGATTATAGCTCATTTTTAAAACACGGACAAATTGAATTTGTCCGGACAATTTGTCCGGTTGATTCTAAGTAGTTGATATTTAGAATATTATAAGCCGTCGGACAAAAGAGCCGGACAAATTCAATTTGTCCGTGTTATTTTTTTCTGTGGTTTTGGAGTCAAAATCAGGCTTTTTTAGCTTTTCTCTCTATAGCTTTCTTCTCGTAACCCTATGCTTTTCTCCCCGTAACTCTATGACTTTTGGATGTTATCTCTATGAGTTAGTTTTTTTAAGAGATGATGTATAACAAAACATGGGAATGCATTCCGGGTAGGAGGGATGAAGAACTGGATGGAATTGGTAATTTGATGCAGTTATACAAATTTAACGGAAGAGATGTAATGGCTTTGGATAATAATGTGTACTTTTGTACTAGATAATGATGAAATAAAAACATATTGTAGGAATGAAGACGTTTTTTTGCTCTTTTGGACTGCTGATGGCTGCTGTGCCCGTGTTCGCTCAGAACACTGGGAAGGACTCTATTGTCTCTACTAAAGCTTTGGATGATGTGGTGGTATCAGCCTCCAATATCAGTCGTGTGGGTGATCATCTCGTCATCTATCCCAACAGCCAGCAACGAAAACATGCGGTTAATGGATTCGGGGTGTTGGAAAACCTGAATATCCCAGGACTCATCATCGATGCAAAGTCGAATCAGGTGGATGTGATGGGACTGCAAGCCACCTTGTATCTGAATGGGCAGGAATGCGACATAAGGGAAATACAGATGCTCCGTCCTCGTGACATCGAGAAGATAGAATATTATGATGCTCCATCTGGAAAATACGCCAAGGATAAGCTTGTCGTCAACTTCATCACCAAACAATACCGATATGGAGGATATGTGCAGGCTGACGGACTGCAGACGATAGGATATGACCATGGCGACTATAACGTTGCCACCAATTATGTAAAAGGTAACAATTCTTATACTGTGTTTGCTGGTGCAAACTATAGTCATGTAGATGGTACTGAGACCTGGAACAATGAGAACTATCAGTTTCCACAATCCCTATTTGATAGGGAGAGCTATAGTAAGAATTCTTACCGGAACCACCAGAAATATATGCAGTTCCGCTATCAGAACCAGAAGGGAAAGAGATATTGGGTGGGCAAGTTTACGCTCGTCAACCTCTCTACTCCAAGAAATGCATCTTCTGGTTTTGCGAAGGAAAGCACAGAGACGGACATCTTCTCAAATATCCGGAAGAAGAGTCTGTCTCCTAAGATTGACCTGAACGCCAACTTGCCATTAAGCAAGAATCAGACGCTTACCTTGGGAGTACATGGCAAGTATTCTGCCAACTCCTATCATCGTCTTTACCAGGAACAGCCTTTCGAGGCAATGACCGATGAAGACGAGAATGCGCTGTCGTTCCAGCTGTCTGCCATCTATAATTATTTCTCTCAAAAGCATTCCTTATCCGTGGAATTGTTTCATTATCACGATGTCTGGAATGCCGATTATTCCGGCAATTGCGAACTTTGGCAGCATCTGTGGAAAGGGGAGTCGTTGGCTTTCTTCTCCTATAATTTCCAGGCTAGCAGGCGCTTGAGCCTGAAAACCCGCATCGGATTGGATTGGCTTCAATATCATCTGCATGGAGACAACAGTTTTAGCCAACTGTCTCCTCGCATCAATACGAATGTGCAATACCAGCTGAATAAGGGAATGCTCTTGTGGTCATTCAACTTTGTGAACTCCAATCATGGTATGGATGTCATCAATCGGGCTATGATTCAGGTCAATTCCCACATGATGGAAAAGGGAATGCCCGAACTGAAGAAATCGCATGACATCAACACCTATTTGTATTATATGGGGCGTTTCAACAGGTTGAGTGTTTCTGCCATCGGACAATTCCGTTACAATCATCATCCTGTAACTGATGATTATTACCTGGATGAAGCAAACGGGAAAATAGTGAAGACTTACTCGAACGGTGGAAATGCTCAATATTATTCTGCTATCCTCGCTTTGCAGTACAAACTGTGTAAGTTTGCCAATCTGTCGGGAGATATCAGATATAACCATGCGGAGGTGAAGACTACCTGGTCGAAGCATAACAACAATTTGACGGGTAATCTTGGGTTGAATATGTTCATGGGTGATTTTGCCTTGAAGCCTTACCTTCATTTTGGCAAGAAGTCTTTGGATGAAGCAGCTTTGGTGATAAGCAAGACTCCTATCGACTATGGAATGTCGTGTTCTTACAGCAGGGGCAACCTCTATGTAGAACTTCAGGTAGTATCGCCTTTCAAAAAGCAGGAGAAGCAATATTGGTTGGATTTGCCTATCTGCAGTTACAGTAAGAGCATCAAAGACCAGACGGCTTCGCAATATGCCAGCATCAAGGTTGCTTACTCCTTAGACTTTGGCAGGAAGACCCAAAAAGTAGAGAAGGATGTTAATAAGAATATAAACAGCTCTTTGTTAAGAGTGGAGTAGAGTTGAATGAATCTGTCGTTGGCTGTGGAATTTACAGGATTTTTCCCTCTGTTTCTTTGCCATTTCCATCTTTTTCCTTAATTTTGCAGCGGAAAGTCTATAATAGATATATGTAATAGCAATAAGAATGAAGAAGATGAAACAGAAGAAGATGAAACAGAAAAGGATGAGAAAGATAGGCATCGCTTCGGCTTTGGGCTTGGTGGTGCTTGTGGTGCTGGGACTGTATGGCGCCAGCAACTATATGCTCAATTATTCGCTCAACTATCCGAAGGAGGAGAGAATGACGGCTGAGCATTGGAAGAACAGAATGAAGAACGAGTGCCCCTGGATGGTTGGCTGGATGGATTCCGTGTATCAGCACCATTGCGTGAAGGATACCTTTGTCACGATGCCATCGGGCTACAAGGCCCATGCCATCTATCTCTATGCACCGAAGACTACGGAAAAGACTGCCGTGGTGGTACATGGCTATCAGGTGCGCTCCGAGGGAATGCTGCACATCGCCTATCTCTATAATCACGATATGGGGTATAATGTACTCTTGCCAGATCTGTATGGACATGGAGAGAGTGAGGGCGACCATATCCAGATGGGATGGAAGGATAGATGGGATGTGATCAGGTGGTCGGAAATCGCCAATGAGATTTTTAAAGTGAAAAGTGAAGAACGAAGAGTGAAGAATACTCAGCAGGTGATTCATGGTATTTCGATGGGTGCGGCAACCACGATGGCAGTATCGGGAGAGAAGACTCCCGATTACGTGAAGTGCTTTGTGGAGGACTGCGGCTATACCAGCGTGTGGGATGAGTTTTCCGCTCAGCTCAAAGACCAGTTTGGCTTGCCTGCCTTCCCGCTGATGAATACCACTTCCGCCCTTTGCCAGCATCGCTACGGCTGGTCGTTTGCCGAGGCTCAGCAGATAGAGCAGGTTCGCAAGAGTACCAAACCGATGCTCTTTATCCATGGCGACAAGGATGCCTTCGTGCCCTACGCCATGCTTCATCCGCTTTATGAGACAAAGACGAAAGGCAGAAAAGCCATCTTCATCGCTAAAGGCTCCGTTCATGCCATGGCATATCGCGACCATCACGAGGAATACACCCGCATCGTGAAAGATTTTGTTTCTAAAGAAGAATAGGCTATTCTCCGATATGTTGTCCCACTACATATCCCGTGGTCCAGGCGGCCTGCAGATTGAAGCCGCCGGTGATGGCATCGATGTCGAGCACTTCGCCGGCAAAGAAGAGGTGAGGGCACACCTTGCTCTCCAGGGTATGCAGGTCGATGTTGCTGAGGCTGATGCCGCCGCAGGTAACAAACTCCTCCTTGAAGGCTCCCTTGCCGTTCACCTGATAGAGGTCGTTGGTGAGGGTTTCTATCAGCAGGTTGCAACCCTTCTTTCCCATTTCGCTCCATTTCTTTTCGGGTGCATATCCCATCTTCTGAATCAGGAAGAGCCAGAGGCGGGATGGCAGATTATAGGGGCGGATGCTTGCCAGCTGCTTCTGCGGGTTGGCGATGATGATGCCCTGGATGTTCTCTTCCACCAGCGAGCGGTTGCTCTCGTGTACCCAGTTTACGGAAATCCTGATCTGATAATTGTTCTCGTGCAGATAGCGGGCAGCATGGGATGAGAGCTTCAGCACGGCAGGACCGCTCATGCCCCAATGGGTGATAAGGAGCGGACCCTCTGCCTTCAGCTTGGTGCCCGGAATGCTGGTATATACAGGTTCTACCACCGTGCCCATCAGGTTCTTGAAAGCCTTGTCGGCAATGTTGAAGGTGAAGAGCGATGGGATAGGCTGCTCTATTGCATGTCCCAAGTCTGAGAGATGCTTGAAGCTTTCCAGCTTCGGATGACCGCCCGTGGTGATGGCTACCCGGTGGAAGGCAATCTGCCTGATTTCGGAAACGGGATGAGAGGCAGAAGATGCACCCGATAGATTTCCCTTTCCTTTTGAAATCTTGAAATCTAGGAGCAGGCGCTCATCCTCAAGTTCGGTGATGGCGGTGAGCTGGTGGTTGCATTGTATCTTCACCCCCAGTCGCTTGGCGGTATTCACCAGACAGTCGATGATGCTGTGAGAATCCTGCGATTGTGGAAACACGCACTGGTCTTCCTGCGTAACCAGTGGCACGCCGTTCTCCTCAAACCAGTCGAAGGCATGCTGGTAGTCGAATCTCTTGAAGAGTCGCTTCATCAGTTTATGTCCTCGGGGGTACGCCTGTTTCAGGTCGGAAATCTCCTCAAAGGAATTGGTAAGATTGCATCTTCCTCCTCCCGTGATTTCCACCTTGGCGAGAACCTTCGAATTCTTCTCGAATATAGTGATGTCGGCGTGAGGGAAGTTGCGCTTGGCCTCTATCGCCGCAAAGAATCCTGCGGCACCCCCACCAATAATTGCAATATGTAGTGATTGTGGCATATCGTATTTTTTGATGATTAGGGTGCAAAGGTACTGCTTTTCTTTGATAAAAGACGAAAAGTTCCCCTTTTTCTTTTGCAGATACGATAGATTTTTGTAACTTTGCGCAAAAATATCAGTACATGGAAGCAAAGAGAATACCATACGGCGTATCTGACTTCGTTGACGTGATGGAACGGAATCAGTATTATGTAGATAAGACTATGTATATTCCACAGTTGGAAGAAGAAGCGGATAGTTTATTCTTTATCCGCCCTCGCCGCTTTGGAAAGAGCATATTCTTAAGTATGTTGCATGCCTATTACGATTGTCATACCAAGGATAAGTTCCAGCAATGGTTTGGCAATCTCTGGATAGGCAAGCATCCCACACCTTTGCAGGGCAAGTTTCTCGTCTTGCATCTAGACTTTTCGCAGGTGGGAGGAACAATAGAGAAGTTGGAGGATAACTTCAACAGTTATTGTCGTATCAAGCTAGACAGCTTTGTTGATATTTATCGCGACTTCTATTCTGAGAGTTTTGTAGGAAAGGTGCTGGCTTCTACTGAAGCAACAGAGAAACTCAATATGATAAACGATGAGAACAGAAAGCTAGGACTGGATGTTTATCTCATCATAGACGAATACGATAATTTTACCAATACCGTGCTCAATGAGCAGGGTGAGGACATGTTTTGGGCAATAACTCATGCAGAGGGTTTTTATCGCGACATCTTCAAGAAGTTCAAGGGTACTTGCCGTCGTATCTTCATCTCGGGTGTAAGTCCTGTTACGCTCGATGATGTTACCAGTGGGTTCAATATAGGATGGCATATCTCTACCAAACTCAAGTTTAATCAAATGCTCGGCTTCTCCGAGGAGGATGTGATGGAACTGTTTGGGTATTACAAAACGGCAGGAAAACTGCCTGCTGACTGTGATATTCAGAGAATGGTAACGGAAATGAAGCCGTGGTACGACAACTATTGCTTTTCAAAGATGGCATTAGATAAGCAGAGCAAGGTGTTTAATTGTGATATGGTGCTTTATTATCTTCGCACGTATGTAAGCACGGGGGCTGCCCCAGAGCAGATGATAGATCCGAATACCAAGACCGACTATAATAAGATGAAGCGTCTTTTGCAGTTGGATAAGCTGGATGGAGACCGCAAGGGAGTAATTCGCACCATTGCTGAGACGGGGCAGATTATCACGAATCTTCGTGAAACTTTTCCTGCCCGTTCCATTACCGACCCCGGCGTGTTCCCAAGTCTGCTTTTCTATTATGGAATGTTGACCATCAAGGATACTTTTGGCGACCAGGTGATACTGGGTATTCCCAACAACAATGTTTGCAAGCAATATTATGAGTATTTGCTGGAAGAATATCAGGATGTAAAGCATGTAAATATTGATGAGCTCAAGACTTTGTTCACTTACATGGCATTCCAGGGGAATTGGTGTGAGGCTTTGGGGCATATGGCAAAAGCATACGCCGAAGTCTCTTCGGTGCGCGATACCATCGGGGGTGAGCGAAATCTGCAAGGTTTCTTTATGGCCTACCTTAGTTTGAACAATTATTATTATACTGCCCCCGAATTGGAACTGAATCATGGCTATTGCGATTTCTTCCTCTTGCCAAACTTGTCTCGTTATCCTACCAAGCACAGTTATATCATAGAATTGAAACTTGTGCCTAAGAAAGAAAAGGGAATTTCGAAACAAACTTTCGAGAAGATGATAGGAGAGCAGTGGGATGCAGCTAAAGATCAAATCAATCGTTATGCCGTGGCTCCAAGGGTAGAGGCCTTGCGACAAGGTACCCAACTGCATAAGATTATCATGCAGTTTGATGGCTGGAATCTGATTCGTATGGAAGAGGTGTGAAAAAGGTGTTGTGAAAAAGGTGTGAAAGTGGGTAATAAGATAACCCTATAGATTATTTTTAGATTTAGGATATAAATAAAGTTTTATGGCAAAAAGAGAATATGTTGAGGCCAACAAGCGTTGGCTGGAGGAAAAGGCAAAGGAGGAGGGCGTTATGGCGCTGCCTCGTGGTATATATTATAAGGTGTTGAAGCAGGGCGACCCGAAGGGAGCACAGCCTAGCCGACGCAGCATCGTGACGGCCCATTACACCGGTTGGACCATCAATGGCAAGAAGTTTGATTCCAGCCGTGGCGGTACGCCGTTCGCCATGCGATTGAGCGACCTGATAGATGGCTGGATTGTTGCCATGCAGCAGATGCACGTGGGCGACCAGTGGGAACTTTACATCCCAGCCGAGATGGGCTACGGCAAGTTCTCGCAGCCGGGCATCCCAGGCGGTTCTACCCTGATATTCGAAGTAGAACTGCTGGGTGTGGGATAACCCGGATACTTGAAATTATAAAGATCATTAAGATAAGAGAGTCTTGTCCGGCTATAGTCGGTTCAATTCATCTTCCGCACTGTTCATGCCGTTGTATCTTCCCTTACGCTTGTTGAATTTCCAGGTTACGGTCAACTTGTAGCTCCATAGCTTGTAATCCTCAGTCTGGGAGAAGTCAACGGCATGCTCGTGGGTTCGCTCCTTGAAGAGCTGCTGATGGAAGAGGTCGTTGGCACTGAAGGCAACCTGTAATCTGCCGTCCATCCACGATTTGTTGGCACCAAGACTCCAGTTCTGAGTGGGGCTGAACTTCGTTTTTCCCACTTGTCCTCCGTTGTCAAAACTGTAGAAGAGCGACAGCTGATACTCGTTTGGTAGCGTGAAGTAATTATCAAACGATGCATTCCAAGTTGCTCCGTTATAGCTGATTAGCTCTCCATAATCATTTACGGAGAAGCGCTGGTAGGTGATGCTTGCATTGACATTCGGACGCCAGCAGCCGAAGGCGTGACCCCAGTTGAGATAGGCCATGTATTTCTGCATCTTGTTGAAGTTCATGAATGTACTCACGTATCTTACGGGCTTGTCCTCCGGCACTTCATGAATGTACATGATGGAGTGGTCGGTACGGGTGTATCTCAACATTCCCATGAAATCTTTCCACTGCACGGAGTAGGTCAGACGATAGGTGTTGACAGGCTGTAGCTTCGGATTACTGATCTGATACTGAAAGCGCGAGATATAGTAGATGTTCCCACTGAGCTGACTGAAAGAAGGTCGGGCGGTGGTAGTTCGGAAGCTGAGCGAGTGATGCCACGATGGTTCGTTGAGAGTGATACCGAACGATGGAAACCACTGGTCGTAATGGCGCTCCATATTGTCGGGAGATTCCTCCGACAGATTGGTGTATCGGGATGTGAGATGCTCGTATCGGATGCCTGCCCACCAGCTCCATCTGCCAGCTTCACCTTGATATTGCAGGTAAGCTGCCGTCTTGGTATCGTGGTTTTTGTATTCCGTTGTTCCAAGCATATCGGCAGAACTTTCGGTTCTACCCTTGCCTTCCATTAGGCTCCATTCGCCACCATAGTTGATGGAATGTTTATCAGAGATGAGTTGCTTGACTTCGATTCTTCCACTATAGATATCGTAGTTGGAATTAGAGCGGTTGAGGGTTTCCTGCATCTCGCAACCTTCTTTCTCCGTGATAGGCTGGCTGTCAGAATCCTTGTTCCTGGCATAGTCCAGATAAATCTGTGATGAGAAATGCTTTGACCATTTAGCCAGATGGAAGAGGTTGAAGTGGTGACTGCGCTGGTGTCCCCATTGCTGGCTCTCCGCATCAAAATACTTCATCTCGCCATCCGCATCAGAAAGCTTCATCTCTCTATTTGTATCTTCTCCTGCTGGGTTAGGATAGCGATAGTACTGCTGCTGTTTCTCGCTTCTACCGCCATTCAGCCAAAGCCCTTCCCATTGTATTCCCACTTCGTGTTGCTTGCTGAGCAACCAGTCGAAGTTGAGTTCTGTAGCGTTATAATTTGCCTTGTTCTTGCCATGGCGGTCGGTTCCGAAGAGATATTCGCCATCTTTGGCTCTTACGAGCGCTTCCTGTGGCTGATGCACATTGTATCGGTTGTCTGTGTAGCCGTAAAATCCTGTGAGCGAAATCTTCTTCGTTACCCAACCCAGGGTCAATTCCTCGTGGTTGGTGTTCACCTCGCTCAATTTATCATACACCTGCATCTTGCCGAATATACCCTCGTCTGTTCTTCTCGTCAGGATTCTCAGTACGGCTCCCGTCGTTGCATCATATTTTGCACCAGGAGTGGTAATGAGTTCTATTTCATCTATCAGCTTCACATCGAGATGAGAGAGTTCGGCAGAGGTAGCCTTTTTGTCGTTGAGATAGATGGTGGGTGCTCCCAGTCCGTTTACTTCCAGAGTTCCATCGGCGGTTTGTTTCATGCCGGGGATGTGCTTCAATACATCTTCCAGCGTTGGCTCCTTTGCCAAAGGAGTGTTGCGGACACGGGTAACCAGGGCATCGTTTCTCATCTTGTACATCGGGCGATGACCTGTTACGGTTACGGCTTGAATCTCGGCTTCCTTGTCTGCTTTGATCTCAGCTTCTTGGTTAGCTTTGATCGAATCTTTTTCCGTCTGTATTGAGTCTGCGCAAACTCCGGATGTCGGGATTTTCCCGTTTTGTGCTGTAGCACAGGTGGCGGTGGCTAGCATCGCGCATAAAACTGTTTCTTTCTTCATTTTCTTCCTTGTTTTTTGTTTTCGTCTGCAAAGTAACAGCTTTTCGGGCTCAAAATCGCAAATAATCATTACTGAAACATTACGCTGGCAAAATAATCTTGCTTCACCTTATTATATATAATGAAATCTTCGTACCTTTGCATCGAAAAAAGAAAAAATGATATGAATAGAAGAATCAAACAAGTCTGGCTGCTCGCCATCCTTTCCTCTTTCCTGCTGATAGGCTTGCAGACCTATTGGCTCTACAATAGTGTAACCTATTCGATGGGAGAGATGGGGAAGAAAAACGCCGAAAAGGCGGAACAGGCAATAGTCACTTATCAGACAAATATCGGAGAGGCGGTAAAAGAAAAATCACATATCGGTTATGTCGTCACGGCATATTTTTCAGACTTCAAGCGTCCCTGTACTACGATTTGCTCTCCGCTGGATACGGATACAATCATTGGTGGAGTGGTGTATAGCAAGCCGGGATTCGGCAACGTGATGGAGAAGAGAGATACTTTCGATTTGCGTGAGACGGATTCCAACAATTCTTTTGATTGCCTGAATACTTACATCACTTACCAGCTTACCCGCTTTGACAAGGCGCATTTTGATCGTTTCATCAGTAGGAAACTGGGCAATGATTTCATCGGGGCAGAGATGAAGACGGGAAAGCATCGTCTGTGGCAGACAAGAATCGTGGAACCTCCTACCTTATTTCATCACGAAATGCTGGTAGAAGTGCCTTTCAATCCTATCCAGTATCAGTCGATGCAGATGAGAATGCAGGTGCCGATGCTGCCCATCCTGAAGGGAATGATGTGGCAGATGATAGGAAGTCTCCTGGTTACCATCATGCTTCTCCTGAGCATAGCTTATCTCATCAAGGTGATGCTCCTGCAGAAGAAGGTGGATAAGATGCGAAGCGACTTCGTGCATACGATGATTCACGAGTTGAAGCGCCCCGTGCAGACGCTGAAGATGTGTGTATCCGTATTCTCTGCTCAAAAGACAGATGAGAAGGATGAGAATGCTCTCATCATGGAGACGGTAAGAGAGGAGAGCGATAACCTGACCGCCTATCTCGCCAAACTTCGTGAAGTAATCAGGGCAGAGGAACATATCCCGCTCCAGATAACTTCTTTCGATATCCATGCCGCCTTGCAGAATCTGGTGGCTGTGTATCGAAAGAACAGACAGAAGGAGGTGAATGTTTCGCTCGATTACCTGCGCACTGCCGATAGGATGAGGGGAGATAGAGACCAGCTTCTGAATGTGGTCAGTAATCTGATGGAGAACTCGGTGAAGTATTCCGGCGACATAGTCAATATCCATGTTGCCTGCCGAGATACCGAGAAGGGGGAAGTCATGATTTCTGTATCAGATAATGGTATCGGAATTTCGCCCGACGAGCAGCAGAGAGTCTGGACGAAGTTCTATCGCAGCAATGCTTACCCGGATATGATGCAGCCGGGCATTGGCTTGGGTTTGAGTTTTGTGGATATGATTGTGAAGGCCCATGGGGGCAGAAAAATGATGCAGAGCGAAGTGGGCAAGGGAACCAGAATTTCAATCGTCATCCCGCAGCACTCCTGATGCATCCGGTTTAACGCTATAAACAACAGAAAAAATGATCAAGATATTATTTGCAGACGATGACTTGAAGTATTCCATGTTGCTGAAGAGTTTCCTGCAGCAGCATGGCTACGATGTGACTTATGCCGGCAATGGCAAGAAGGCATGGGAGCAGTTCCCGGAGGTGAAGCCCGACCTGGTATTGCTCGACATCAATATGCCGGAGATGGATGGCTATGAGGTGGCTGAGCGCATCAGAGCCATCGACCCGAAGGTACTTATCTTCTTTCTCACCGACCGTACGGAGAAGAACGATCGGCTGAAAGGTTTCTCCCTGAAGGCAAACGATTATCTTGCCAAACCCTTCTATCCGGAAGAGTTGCTGGCAAGAATAGAGGAGCGGTTCTCCATGAATGAGAGTGAGACGATAGAAGAGGAGGTGTATCATTTCGGAGAAACCACCTTCTGCTATAACAACAATGAGCTTCGTACCCGTTCATCTCGTGTGCTCATCACCAGCCGACAAGCCGACATCCTCCGTCTGCTGGCGAAGAATATCGGCAATGTAGTAAGCAAGGAGATGATACAGGAGGCGGTGTGGGGTACCGTGAGCTATGCCAACTCCCTGGCTGTGAATGTGCAGATGACGTATCTTCGCCATGCTCTTCAGCATGATGCGACCGTTAAGATTGAGTCGCTGAAGAAAAAGGGATACGTCTTATCTGTTATTTCTCCAGAGTAACGATGATGTAGCTTCTGCCATCCTCCTTCAGACCTCTTTCCTGAATGGCTTTGGTGCCCTCTTTCAAGATCTCGATGGCTTTGATTTTGCTGGGAGAAATCTTGTAGAATTCCTCTTTAGTCAGCTCCTGCTCTCTGCCCTTGATCAGATAGTGAGGGTCTGGCTTGGGGGCAGGAGGTGTGGTAGTGGTGATGATATGAATCTCTATCACATCTCTTTTGGGTGCCGGCAGGACGTTGGTGTTTATCTGGTAATTCTTGATGGTTTTACCGATGAGTTCCTTGCCGGTGAAGTTTGGAATGCGCTCGCCGTCGATGCTGTAGATACGCAGGGTATCTGCCTTGGATGCCATACTGCTGGTTATGCCCAGCAGGGCAAATGCAATGGTGAAAATATACTTTTTCATAAGCGTGAAATGTTTATAATTCAGCGTGAAATGTTTTATCATTCGTTTAACTGTGCCAATGGAAGTAGCTGATAACTACCATCTTGCGTTTCTGCGATATTGATGGTGTAATGCTGCATGTTGCCGTCGTTATCCAGGGTTGAGATAACGATGTTATCGCCTTGGCGGTTGATGGTCAGCTGCTCGGCAGAAGGCAGGGCGGCAGAGGCTACTTCATAAATCTGATTGAAATCTTCATGAATGCTTCTTTCTGTTTCAGAAGAGGTCTTTTCGGCATTGCCGGAAGTCTTTTCATTTTTTCTTGAAGTCTTTTCGGCATTACTTGAAGTTTTTTCTAGGTTGCCAGAAGAGGTCTCTTCTGTATTTCCTGCAGTCTTCCCAGCATGGTTCTCACTTCTTTCTGCAATATCCTTTCTTTTGGTAAGGGCAATCTTGCTTGACTTCATTTCCTGCGGAGTCACGATATCCTGGGTTGCTGCCAGGAAGAGGGAGTCGGCACGTTCCATCTTTTCGTACGAGTTCAGGTTTTTGTCTTCATCCTCAGAAGATGGCTGAGAGCGAACCACCTGCTCTGTAGGAACCAGGTTGGCGAAGCCAGGTTGTTCAGAAGAGGATGAGAAATAATCCTTGATAGGGAAGAGCAGGAAGATGAGGCCTGCCAGCATCGCCGTAGCGAGAAGTATCGCAGAGAGGCGTACCCATCTCGTCTCGTGCTTCTTAGAAGCTGCAAGGGACATCTCTTTCATTTGCGGCTGTCCATCAGCTTCTTCTTTTCTGTCCAGTTCTTTCATCTCTTCTTTTCCGTCCAGTTCTTCCATCATTTCCATTTCTGTTTGATGGAAATTCGGAGTATAGTTCTCCATTCCCAGCATCAGGTTTCTGATGTCGAGATCCTCATCCGTTAAATCCTTATCCTCGCAATGGCGATAGAATTCAGCCAATGCCTGTTCTTCCTCCACGCTGGTATCCGCATCGAGGTAGCGTTCTATCAGCTCGTGGCGATAGGTTATATCTTCTAGTTTCTTCATTTCTTTCATTTTTAGAGTTCCTTTTTTAGAATTCAATTTGAAAGAGCTCAATTTGAGCACCTGCCTTTTATGATTTCATCATTTTCAGCAATGATCTTCTTGCTGCAGAAATCATCGTCTTGGTGCTCGTCTTGTTGGCACCGCAGATTTCGGCAATCTCATCGAGGCTCTTTCCCTCGCTTCTCAATAGCAGCATTTTTCTCTGCGTATCCGGAAGTCTGTCCATCGCTTTGTCGAGTCGCCTTTGCGTATCCTCACCAATAATGTTCTGGTCGGTACACTCGGTTGCCGTACAGATTTCTGCAGGATGCTTCATCTGTTCCAGCGATGTCGTCTGGGCTTTGTTGCGTCTCAGATGGTCGATGCAGAGATTCCTGGCTATCGTCATACCTAGGGCCTCGATGCTCTGGTATTCAGAGAGCCTTTCGTGCATCTTCCAGAGCTTCACCAGGGTTTCCTGCACGATGTCATCGGCTTCTTCGGCAAGGGTTCCTGCCGAGAGATAGCGTTGACAATGTGCCGTCAACCTGGGGCGCATTTCCTGGGCGATATGTTCAAATTCTGTTTCTTCCATTTGTTCCTTTTTATGTGTATGACGCAAGAAGAGGCGAAAGGTAAACAAAAAAATGCTACCTTCGCATATTTCTGTGCAAAGATAGCATAAAAACTTGAGATATAGACATGTCTTTTATTTTATTTGTGGATGAAGTGGTTTATTCCTCTGTTTTTGCCATCATCTTCTCATAGAGTCCATCCACGATGGAGTCGGCGAGCGAGATGTTGGGCACCATGATGCTTTCACACTTCAGGTATTCGCATGCCTTGAGGAAAATCTCAGCGGCAGGAATAATGACGTCGGCACGGTCTTCCTTCAGAGAGAAGGAAATCTCGCGCTCCTCGATGCTCAGGGGCTGCATCATCGAGTAGAGACGCTTCAGTTCGGCAAGCGTCAGGTTCTTGGCATCCTGCTTGCTGTGGCGTGCCAGCTTGTTCAACTTGTTGATGTTGCCACCCGAACCGATGATTCTGATGTCGCCGTATTGCTCGGCATATCTCGTCAGGTTCTCCTTGAAGAGCTTTTCGGTATCGGCAGTCACCTTGCCGCTCAGCATTCTCAGGGTACCCATGTTGTAGGAATAGCTCTCGGCGAGCACACCGTCGTGGATGATGCTCACCTCCGTGGAACCACCGCCCACATCAATGTAGGCAAAGCTGCCCTCGTTGGAGTCAGTTTTCTCTACCAGGTTGTTGTAGAGGAGCTGTGCCTCCTCCTGACCCTTGATGATTTCGAGTTTGATGCCGGTTTGCTTCTCTATCTTCTTGAGCACCTTCTTGCCGTTCTCGGCATCGCGCATGGCTGAAGTGGCACAGGCGCGAAATGCCTCTACGTCGTTGAGTTTCATGAATTGCTTGAAGCCCTTCATCATGTGGAGCATCATCTTCTCACGCTCCTTGGAAACCTTTCCCAGGGTGAAAACATCCTTACCCAATCGCAATGGGATGCGGATGAACATGAGTTTCTTGATGCGGTCTTCCTCTCGGATTGCCTCGGGATCGAAGCGCTTGATGAGGAGTCGGGCTCCGTTGGAGCCGATATCTATGGATGCTAAATTCATCATTATTTATATGCGTTATTATTTATAAGCTTTATAGAGTTCTTCCTGACTGCGGAATGGTTCGCCTTCTACAAACTCGTTGCCGCCCTTGCCATCTACCACTCGGCCGTTCATCGTATCTCTCATGCCGTAGGAGATGGTGCGGAGCAGGTCTGCCTGCATATCCTCGTCATATACCGGGGTGAGCACCTCGATGCGGTTGATGAGGTTTCTAGGCATCCAGTCGGCTGAACCGATGAAGTATCTTGGCTTGCCGCCGTTGGCAAAGATGAGGATGCGGCTGTGCTCCAGATAGCGGTCGATGATGCCCACGCAGCGGATGTTGTCGCTGAGCTTGGCGATGCCTGACACCAGCGAACAGTTGCCGCGGATCACGATGTCTATCTTCACGCCAGCCTTTGAAGCCTGATAGAGCTTGGTTACCATATCGGTATCTGTGATGTGGTTGATCTTCATCTTCACCCAAGCCTCCTTGCCCTCGTTGGCATTCTTGATCTCTGTGTCGAGCATGCGCAGGATGCGGCTCTTCATGGAGTTAGGAGATACGAGGAGCTCGTTGAAGCGGAATGGCGAGAATGGACGGTCGATGAAATCGAATACCTTGGCCACCTCGTTTACCAGCTTAGTACGGGCGGTCATCATCAGATAGTCGGTATAGATCTTGGCATTGCCCTCGTGGAAGTTTCCGGTTCCCACGCAGGCGATGTTACCCTTCTTTGACTCGATATAGAGCAGTTTGGAGTGAATCTTCAGTCCTTCTACACCGAAGATCACGTTTACGCCCTCTTCCTGCATGCGTTTGCTCCACTTGATGTTGCTCTCCTCGTCGAAACGTGCCAGAAGCTCTACCACGGCAGTTACCTTCTTGCCGTTGCGGGCAGCGGTGATGAGTGCCTTCACTACCTTTGAATCCTTGGCCAGACGATAGAGGGTGGTCTTGATGGCCTTCACCTCGGGCTTGGTTGCAGCCTCACGGAGCACACGGATGTAGCCGTTGAAGCTATGGTAGGGTACATGGATGAAACGGTCTTTCTCACGAATCTGGTCGAGGATGCTCTCGTTTGAGAGGAATTCCGGTTTCATGATAGGAGCCCATTTTTCGTACTTCAGTTCCTTGTGGCCGCAATCTGGGAACGACATCAGATCCTTGTGGTTCTGGTATCTTCCGCCAGCTAGAGAAGCATCCAACTCCTTGGTGTTCAATCGCTCACGCAGCTTCTTCTGAAGTTCCTTCGGCATCTCCTGGTCGTAGATCACGCGTACGGCTTCACCCTTCTTGCGGCTGCTTACACCCAGGGCAATCTTTTCCATGGTGCCGAAGTCGGCATCGTTGTCCATCTCCATCTCGGCATCCTTGGTAAACTTGAAACTGAAGGCACGGTAGGTGCTCTTCTTGAAACCGAGGAATACCAGAGGCAGACAGTATCTGATTACATCGTCCAGATACATGATGTTGTCGAAACCATCGCTTCCCGGCACCTTTACCCAGCGTCCATAGACTCTATCCGGTACCTTTACTACGGCATATTTCTTCTTCTTGTCATCCTCACTCTTCTCTACGGCTAGGTAGATGCGGTTGTCCTCCAGTGCGGAGAGGTCGTCTATCTCGTTGAGCCAGATAGGGTTGACAGAGCCATTGAGTTTGTCGTAGAAGAACTGCGTGAGGAACTCCTTCTGCTCGTTGTTGAGCTGGTCTTCGGTGAGCAGGCGAACCTTGTGTACTTCAAGCTCTCGGAAAACTGTATCCACCGCTTCAGTGTATTCTTTCGAATAAGATTCATTGAGTTTATTAATTGTTTTGAGAGATTTCTTAATCTGCTGTTCGGTATCCTTGTCGAGTTTCTGGTCGAGCATTCGGTTGAGCGATGCTACTCGTACGCGGAAGAATTCGTCGAGGTTGTTGGAGTAAATACCGAGGAAAGAGAGGCGTTCCAACAGTGGCACATACTCTTTCTCTGCCTCCTGCAGAATGCGATGGTTGAAGTACATCCAACTGATGTCGCGTTCTACATAAGCTTTCTTCATCATATCTTCTTTAGTCATGATTTCACTGGTTTAATCTTTAGAGTTACTTTACTTTTGCAGGCTCTTTCTTAGCCTTCTTCTCAGAATCAGCCTTCTTTTCAGAAACAGCGTTCTTCTCTGAATCAGCCTTCTTTTCAACCTTCTTTTCAGAATCAACCTTCTTTTCAAGATTCTCCAAAACCAGGTAATCGGTGTCTCCGTCGATAAAGTGGAGTTCCTTGCGGAAGAACTTGCTGCTGCCTACAGGCACGATGATGTCGTGCAGCTGGTCGCAGTCGGCAAAGGCATGACGGCTCACCTTGTTAGGAGTACCTGCAAAGGTAACCTTCTTCAACTTGTCGCACTCTGCAAAGGCGTAGCTCTTTACCACCTTTACGCCCGCAGGCACATAAACGTTATCCAATTCGTCACAATCGTAGAAAGCATCGTGCTCAATTTCCTTCACGCTGTTGGCGATGATGATGTTCTTGAGGGCCTTCTTGCCGCGGAACGCCATCTCGCCGATAATCTCCACTCCCTCTGGAATGGCAAAGCTAGCTTCCTGGCTCATGCAATAAACCAAGCGCTTCTTGTCGTTGGTGTAAACTGCATCGCCATCGAATTCAAAACTGTCGCTGTCAATCTTCTGCAAGGCGAGATTGAGCACTAAGTTCTCAAATTTACCGTCTTTCTTAGATTTCTTCTTAAGAATATCTAGGATTGCTTTCTTGTTTTCCTTCATCCTATTATATATGTTAATGTTGTTTTTTCCGGGTGCAAAGGTACGGCGATATTTTCAAACGGGGGAGAAAATCAAGTTACGTGTTTATGACGATGATGTTACGACCGTATTACTGATATTACAGAAGCATTACGGGTGTTACAAATGTGTGATGTAACATCTTTGTAATACTTATGTTTTACGGTAGAAATATCTTCTTCTTACCTTTGCAGTCGAAATGAAGAAGATGTCTTTCCGCATCAGTAGGAAAAGATTTCATTCGGAATAAGCAAAATCAGATTTACGTGTATATAATAATAAGGTAAGAAATGAAGAAGAAAACGTATTTGTTGATGGCACTCTCGATGGTGTCGATGGGAATGAATGCCCAGAATTCAGAAAGCAGCTCTCTGGAGAAGGGCATTGAGGAATTCGCCAAGTCGATGACCATTGGTGGAACCATCCGCTCTAAATATGAGTACCAGACCGAAGAGGGGGAGGGACGTTTCGAGGTGCGCACAGCACGTATCAATGTGGCTGGCAATATAACACCCGTGGTAAGCTATAAGGCGGAAATCGACCTCTGCGACGAGGGTAAGATCAAGATGCTCGATGCCTATACACGCATCAAGCCTTGGAAGACCCTGCAGTTCACCATCGGTCAGGAGCGTGTACCATTCACCATCGATGCTCACCGTTCTCCTCATCAGCAGTACTTCGCCAACCGTTCGTTCATCGCCAAGCAGGTGGGTAATGTGCGCGACGTGGGTGCTGAAATCGGATATACCTGGAATGTAGGTTTCCCTATCGTGGTGAATGCCGGTATCTTCAACGGTTCGGGCTTGACCAACCAGAAGGATTACTGGACCAAGGGCGTTAACTATTCTGCCAAGGCTCAGTTCCTCTTTCCGAATGTGAACCTGGTGTTGAGTACCCAGAAGATCAAGCCATCTGATATTATGGTAACGATGTATGATGGCGGTATCACCTTCCACAAGGGTGGTTTCATAGCAGAGGCAGAGTATCTTTACAAGCATTACAGCAAGGATGCCTTCCACGATGTGCATGCTTTCGATGGATTCGTATGCTATGATATTCCGGTTCGCAATCAGAAGAGCATCATCAGAAAGGTTTCGCCATTGGCAAGATATGATTTCATGAGCGACCACAGTGATGGTATCCGATATGGGGGTTCTGATACAGAGCCTGGTGCCTTGAAGATCAACGATTACAAGCGCCATCGTGTTACGGGCGGTGTAACCCTGAGCCTTGCCAAGCCATTCATCTCGGATATCCGTATCAACTACGAGAAGTATTTCTATCGCAAAGGTGGCATTGCCAAGACTTCAGAAAAGGATAAGATTGTTGTGGAGTTCATGACAAAGTTCTGATAATAAAAGCCCGGCAGGATTCAGTGAATCTTGTCGGGCTTTTATTATCAATTGTCAATTGATTACAGCATTCCCTTAGAGCTAGGAAGCTCGAAGTGATAGATGTCTCTCTTCACCGCCATTTTCAGCGAGCGGGCAAGCGCCTTGAAGATGCCTTCTATCTTGTGATGCTCGTTCTCGCCCTCAGCCTTGATGTTGAGGTTCATCTTTGCCGCATCACTCAGACTCTTGAAGAAATGCTTGAACATCTCGGTTGGCATTTCGCCCACCTTCTCTCTGTGGAACTCGGCATCCCAGATCAACCATGGACGACCACCGAAATCCAATGCCACCTGACAGAGACAATCATCCATCGGCAGACTGTAGCCGTATCTTTCGATGCCACGCTTGTCGCCCAGCGCCTGCAGCAGGCATTCGCCCAGGGCAATACCCGTATCTTCAATGGTGTGATGCTCATCCACATAGAGGTCGCCCTTGGTGTGGATGGTGAGGTCCATCATGCCGTGCTTGCCTATCTGCTCCAGCATGTGGTCGAAGAAACCGAGACCGGTAGAGATGTCGCATTTGCCGCTGCCATCGAGGTTTACCTTGATGTAGATATCCGTCTCCTTGGTGGTGCGCTTCACCTCGGCAATGCGGTCGCCGGCAAAGAGAATCTCAGCAATCTTATCCCAGTCCATGCCGTCTTTTCCGAGAATCAGACTCTTGCAACCCAGATTTTCTGCAAGCTGGGCATCGGTTTCACGGTCGCCGATTACATAACTGTTTGCCATATCGTAGGCTGGATTGTCGATATATTCGGTCAGCATGCCCGTGCCTGGCTTTCTCATTGGCGAGTTATCCTCCGGGAAGTGGCGGTCGATATGCTGCTTGGCGAAGTGGATGCCTTCGCTCTCCAGGGTCTGGATGATGAAGTTGTGTACAGGCCAGAAGGTGTTCTCCGGAAAGGAGTCGGTGCCCAGTCCGTCCTGGTTGCTCACCATCACCAGCTCGTAGTCGGTGTGCTGGGCAATGAAGGCGAGGTTGCGGAATACGCCCTTGGTGAATACCAGCTTCTCGAAGCTGTCAATCTGTTCGTCCGCAGGTTCCTGAATCAGGGTTCCGTCGCGGTCGATGAAGAGTAATCTTGTCTGTTTCATGTCTCTTTCTATCTCTTTTATGTTAATATGATTAATACTTCTTGTTTTCCTTTTTTATTCTGCAGCCATTTCTGCAGCCATCTGCAGCTGACTCTCCTTCAGTTTTTTCTTTTCCTCATCCTGCACCTTGTAGGATGCATACTGGTAAGCCAGTGCGATGCCGAGCCAGGTGAGGGCATAGATGATGAGCAGGCTGGTGAGGGTGAAGACGAGGAAGAGGAGTGGGGTGAAATAGCCCGGTACGCCGAGCGGATCGCCCTGGAGTGCACCCAACTGTGAGTAGAGCTGGGCGATGATGAGGATGATGGTAGGCACGGCTGCGATAAAGGTGGCGATGCCTACAATCATCATACCCAGGAAGCAGGTCATGAGGAAGCCTCCGAAGTGGCGGAGGATGCGGACCAGCGATTTGCCCGGCTTGCGCTTTTCGCCTCGAGGACAGAGCTGCTTGTGGGGCAGGAGATGCCAGAATGATACTGCCGCCATCACAAGGGTGGCTGCGTAGATGATGGTTTGCAATATGAATGAAGCCATCGGATTCGCTTCTCCCCAATCGTGAAGCGACTTGTTGGGGAGGAGAAAGTAAAGTACGATTGCCAGCAATACTGCGAAAGGTACGTGGGTAACCCAGGTCTGCTTGACGAGCGAACGGATATCGCTCGTTACGGTATTGTAGGATGCTTTCATGCAGGCAGTTATGCTGCGTTGCTTAAATAATTCATTTACTTCCATAGTTATAATGATTTAGTTCTTCTGAATTCAGAGCAGGTGATGGCTGTAGCGATAGCTACGTTCAGACTGTCGGCAGTGGCTCTTCCTTCCGGGAAGTTCGGGATGAGCAGTCTGTGGTTCACCTTCTTGGCAAGGGCGGGCGAAATGCCTTTTCCTTCGTTTCCCATCACGATGAGTCCCCGGTTTTCCAGCTGCTGCTGATAGATGTTGTCGCCATCGAGCAGGGTGCCATATACGGGTACATCTGCTGGCAATGACTCCACCAGAGCCAGCAGGTTGCCATATTCCACCTTCACTCTCGCTATGCTGCCCATCGTGGCCTGTACTACCTTCGGGTTATACACGTCGGCAGTATCCTGACTGCAGTAGATGTGGGTGATGCCAAACCAGTCGGCAATGCGGATGATGGTGCCCAGGTTGCCCGGGTCTTGTACGCCATCGAGCGCCAGACTCAGTTCGTTGGTGTTAATAGAGTAATCTCCTGATGTTGCCTGTCCGAAAACAGCCAGCACCTGCTGCGGATGCTGCAGGAAGCTCACCTTCTTCAGCTCCTCCTCGGTCACCTCTATCACTTCTGTCTGATCCGCAAGGTGCTTGCCGTGGAGCCACTCCTGGGTAGCCACAATGAGGTCGGCAGGTTGCAGGGCGAGCAGGTCATCTACTACCTTGAAACCTTCCGCCACGAACTTTCCTTCCTTGTTGCGGTTCTTCTTCAGTTCGAGCGAACGAATGTATTTTATCTTATTCTTGCTAATCATTTGTTGTTGTTTCTAATCTTTAATGGATGCAAAGGTAGCATAAAAAGCAGACAATACAAAATAAAAAGTGCTAAATATTTTGTATTTCCTTCGATTTACACTATCTTTGCAATCTAAAAGGATTAGATTCGTGAAAATACAGAAGATTTCAGTTCTCGCCCTGCCACTGGTTCTGGCTGGATGTTCTGCCAGCAAGTATGTGCAGGAGGGAGAGTATATATTAAATAAGGTGGAAGTGAAGAGCGACTCTGCGGAATATGATGCAGGGGCGCTCAAGCAGTATGTGCGACAGAAAGAGAAGCCAAAGCTCTTTGCACTCTTTAAAAACCCGTTCAGCAAAAAGCCTGTCATCTATGATTCCATCCAGGCTCGACTCACTTGCCAGGATCTGCTCACAGCAATGCAGAACCAGGGATTCCTGCACGCTGGCGTATCCCTCTATACTACCGTTCACGGGGAGGATTGGGCGAATGCCGGAACCAAGAATGAGAATGCGAAGGGCAGGAAGCGGAAGAAAGCATCGAAGCTGGATGCCACCTATCTGTTGCATCCCGGTGAGCCGTTCTTCATCGGCAAGGTGGAATATGACATTGAGGATAAGAACATACAGGATAGACTGCAGCTGGATAATCCTGATAACCAGATGCTGAAGCCGGGAATGCGTTTCACGGTAGAGGCGCTGGATAATGAGCGCAAGCGTATTTCCAATCTCCTTATTGATGATGGATACTTCCGCTTCAACAAGGATTTCATCCACTTTTCTGCTGATACCATCACGGGCAGGAAAGACATCGGCGTTACCCTGCATCTGATGAACTACAAGGCCAACAGTAATGCGCCGGAAACCCCGCACTCACGATACGAGATCAGGAAAATCAACTATCTCAGCAACGACAGCGACCGCATCCACCTGCGCCATCAGGTGCTCCTGAATGCCACTGCCCTGAAGGAGGGAAGTCCCTACAGCGCCTCTGACCTGCAACGTACGTATAATAATTTCGCACGCCTGCAGGCGGTGAAATATACCAATATCCGATTCGTGGAAGCTCCCGATAGCGGAAAGCTCGATTGCAATATCCAGATCAGCACCAACAAGCCTTCTACCATCTCCTTCCAGCCGGAAGGAACCAATACGGCTGGCGACCTGGGTGCTGCGGCTTCACTCACCTATACCAACAGAAACCTCTTCCGGGGTAGCGAACAGTTGAGTATCGAGCTGCGTGGTGCCTACGAGGCTATCACCGGACTGGAGGGCTATCAGGACCAGAACTATCAGGAGTATTCGATAGAGAGCAAGCTGGTGTTCCCACGCTTCGTGGCACCGCTGCTGTCTAAGAATTTCAGAAGAAGACAGACTGCCAATACGGAGTATTCGGTGGCCTGGGACCTCCAGAACCGTCCGGAGTTCCATCGTCGCGTCTTCTCCATGGCATGGCGCTACCGCTGGGCTGAACCCCGCCATCATCTCAACTGGCGATTCGACCTGCTCGACCTCAACTATGTGTATATGCCTTGGATTTCAGAGACTTTCAAACGTGACTATCTGGATGATGTAGATAACAGAAATGCCATCCTGCGCTATAACTACGAGGATATCTTCATCATGAAGATGGGATTCGGATTGACCTATAGCGATGGGGTAGATGCCTTCCGACTGAATGTAGAGTCTTCGGGTAATCTGCTCAGCGCATTCTCCAAGGCGCTGAATTTCAAGATAAATTCTCAGGGACAGCGTACCTTCATCAATATCGCCTATGCCCAGTATGCCAAGGCTGATTTCGACTACACCCATCTGGTGCGCTTCGACGACCGTAACGTGTTGGCGCTGCATGCAGGCATTGGCGTGGCGTATCCTTACGGCAACAGCAAGGTGCTGCCTTTCGAGAAACGGTATTTTTCGGGTGGTGCCAACTCGGTGAGAGGCTGGGGCGTAAGAGAGCTGGGACCTGGCGGATACAAGGGCAATGACGGGCGCATCGACTTCATCAACCAGACGGGTGATATGAAGCTCGACCTGAATGCCGAGTACCGCACTCCTTTGTTCTGGAAATTCGAAGGTGCCCTGTTTGTGGATGCAGGTAATATCTGGACGCTCAGAAAATATGATGAGCAGCCTAACGGACAGTTTAAGTTAGATAAGTTCTACAAGCAGATTGCTGCAGCGTATGGTATGGGTCTGAGGTTGAACTTCGATTATTTCATCCTCCGTTTCGATATGGGTATGAAGGCAATCAATCCTGCCTACGAGAGTGGGGATGAGCATTGGGCGATTATTCACCCAAAGCTCAGTCGTGATTTCGCCTTTCACTTCGCGGTAGGTTTACCATTCTAATCTTCCATACCCCGTTCTCGATACGCATCGGCAGGTGGAAGTCGGCCTCTTCTACGAGGTGGGCTTCCTGCCCGATGGTGTCCATCTGCAGAAAATTATATACGGTGATGCTGACGGTGGCGTTTGCTCCGTCGTCGCTGAAGTCGATGTCGTTGATTTCTACCGTGGCATCCTCAGCCTTGGTGCGCAGCAGATCTACATCCGCCTGATGCACGTTGCTGGCAGCATAGCGTAGCCAGGGTTCCGAGCTCTGGGTGCAGTACTTCTGAGTCTTGGGGAACTGCCAGTTGAAGTAGTAGGTGGCGAATGAGTCAATGTCATTCTCCAGCTGATTTTCGTCACCCTGATGAGATTGGCATCCCGTAAGGGTGTAAACGCTTGTCAGTATGGCTGCTACGGCGATTGCCATACAGGATATTGTTTTCCTAATCATGTTTTCGAATTCTTAAAATTTCTATTTATTTGCTTATTTTGGGCACAAAGATAGTAAAAAACTTTGTAATAAGAATCTTTTTTGCTAACTTTGCAGGGAAAATAACAATTAAAATGCTAAAATTTATATCCTTTGGCAGTGGAAGCAGTGGCAACAGCTACTATCTTTACACTGAAACGGATTCGCTATTGATAGACGTAGGAGTAGGTATCAGAACCCTGAAAAAGCACTTCCATAACTATGGATTGCGCTTCGAGGATGTGCATCATATCCTCATCACCCATGACCACGCCGACCATGTAAAGTCGGTGGGGAGCTTGAGTACTGACTATCATCTACCAGTATATGCAACCCGTAAAGTTCATGCAGGTATCGAGCGCAACTATTGCGTCCGAAAGAAAATCGTGCCCAATTATGCGCACATCATAGAGAAAGGTGTGCCGTTCCAGGTGGGCGAGTTCAGGGTTACTCCGTTTGGGGTGCCTCACGACAGTACGGATAATGTGGGCTATTTCGTGGAGCACGAGGGCGTCACATTCTGTCTGATTACGGATGTGGGACACATCACGGAGGAGATTCAGGAGTTCATCGGCAAGGCGAACTATCTGGTGCTGGAATCGAACTATAGCGTGGAGATGCTTCAGACAGGAAAATATCCTCAGTATCTGAAGGACAGAATCCTGGGACCGAACGGTCATCTCAGTAATGATGAGTGTGCCCATGCGCTTGCCGACTTCGCCACTCCGAGCCTCCGCCACGTATGGCTCTGCCATCTCAGCGAGGAGAATAATCATCCCGAACTGGCGAGAAAGACCGTGGAGCAGATTCTCAGGAGCAAGGGCATCATTGCCGGAAAGGACTTCGAGCTGGAAGTGCTGAAGCGGAAGACGCCTAGCGAGATTTTTAAATTGGAGTAAATAAAAGCCAGTCTTTCAAATGCAGAAGACTGGCTTTTGTATTTCTGAGGGTGTGTCAAAAGTCCAAGACACACCCTCTTTTTTGTTGTTTCATCGTTTTTCTTCATCGGATTACGCTGAGTTAACGGAACATTCTTGCTTCACGGATTACGCACGGAATTTAAACGGATTTGGCCTTACGGCCATTGGGCTAGCGCATTCGCATTCCAGCTTTAGGGGGTATCGCCACGACCGCCAGGTCGAGTTTCTGTTTAAAATCCGTGAGTAATCCGAGGAAGGCGGTTAAGGTTCCGTTTATTCCGCGTAATCCGATGAATAATGACACACCCTCATCTTTCTAGATATCTATGTTTCAATCTTTCTAGATTTTATTCAATGCCTGCTTGATATCATCCAGGATATCCTCTACATCCTCGATACCTACCGAGAGGCGGATCAAGTCTGGGGCAACGCCTGCTTCCTTCAACTGCTCGTCTGAAAGCTGACGGTGGGTATGGCTGGCAGGGTGGAGCACGCAGGTGCGGGCATCTGCCACATGGGTTACGATGTTGATCATATCCAGTGAATCCATAAACTTGATGGCAGTCTCACGGTCGCCCTTCAATCCGAAGGCGATGACGCCGCAGGTGCCATGAGGCATGTACTTCTGGGCAAGGTCGTAATACTCGTCGCCCTTCAGTCCGCTATAGTGAACCCAAGCCACACGCTCATCATTCTGCAGGAACTCAGCCACCTTCTGCGCATTCTCGCAATGCTGGCGCATACGCAGGTGCAGGCTCTGGAGACCCAGGTTCAGGATGAATGAGTTCATCGGTGCAGGGATGGAACCCAGGTCGCGCATCAGCTGTGCCACGAGCTTGGTGGTGTATCCCATCTTGCCGAAAGCCTTCACGTAGGTCAAGCCGTGGTAGCTCTCATCCGGTGTGCAGAGGCCAGGGAATTTCTCGGCATTCGCCATCCAGTCGAAGTTGCCGCTATCCACTACTACGCCGCCTACCTGCGATGCTGTACCGTCCATATACTTGGTGGTAGAGTGGGTAACGATGTCGGCACCCCACTCGAATGGGCGACAGTTGACAGGTGTGGCGAAGGTGTTATCTACGATGAGAGGCACGCCGTTCTTGTGAGCGATGCGTGCGAACTTCTCGATGTCGAGCACGGCACAACCAGGGTTGCTGATGGTTTCGCCGAACACCACCTTGGTGTTAGGGCGGAAAGCCTTCTGGATTTCCTCCTCGCTGGCGTTAGGGTTTACGAAGGTGCACTCGATGCCGAGCTTCTTCAGGGTAACGCCGAAGAGATTGAAGGTGCCGCCGTAGATTTCGTTAGAGGTAACGATGTGGTCGCCAGCCTCGCAGATGTTGAATACGGCATAGAAGTTGGCAGCCTGACCGCTTGAGGTCAATACGGCACCCACGCCACCTTCGAGCTGAGCGATTTTCTTTGCCACAGCATCATTGGTAGGGTTCTGGAGTCGGGTATAGAAGTAGCCCTCCTTCTTCAGGTCGAAGAGCATCGCCATCTCCTCAGAGTTGTCGTATTTGAATGTAGTACTCTGATAGATAGGCACTTCTATCGGCTCGCCGTTTTTCGGCTCATAGCCTCCCTGCACGCAGAGGGAAGCAACACGTAATTTCTTTTCCATTGTCGGTTATTCTTTTATTTTATGTTGTTATAATTGTTCTTATTAAAGTGGACTCAGTTATTTCATGAAGACGAAATACACGGCAGCGATGAGACAGACGAATGCGGCAAAGTGATTCCAATGCAGGCCCTGCCCCTGGAAGAGGAGGTTGGCGATGATGGCGAAGACGATGAGCGACACGCACTCTTGTATCACTTTGAGCTGTACCAGATTGAATGGACCGCCGTTGTCGATGAATCCGATGCGGTTGGCTGGTACCTGGCAGCAGTATTCGAAGAAGGCGATCGCCCAACTGAAGGCGATGACTCCGATGAGTGGCCAGTTGCTGCTGGTGCCCGTCTGCTGGAGTTTGAGATGTCCATACCATGCGAGCGTCATGAAGATGTTGCTCAGCACGAGGAGCAGGATAGTGTATATTCCGTTCATATTCTCTTATGTTTTTGATTTCTTAATTGATAAGATTTCTCTTATATTCTATTATGTTCTTTGATCCTCTACATATATAATAATGTATAAGTGGCTGCAAAGATACACTTTTTCTCTTGAAAATGTATGGAAAATCAGGAAAATGCGCATGAAAAAGAAAAAAGTTGCCGAAAAATTTGGTGGTGTCAGAAAAAAGCAGTACCTTTGCAACCGCTTTTGAGAAATAATTCAAATGCTAAGCTTGTTGCACCCTTAGCTCAGTTGGTAGAGCAACTGACTCTTAATCAGTGGGTCTAGGGTTCGAATCCCTAAGGGTGTACAAAAAAGCTCCGAAGAAGTTCATCTTTCTTCGGAGCTTTTTTTGTTGTTGTAAAAAGAATAGGCATTGTTTTCAGCGATGCTTTCGTTTACACTCAGGGCATTCTCCCTTGATGACGAAGGAGACGGAGTGAGGATAGAATCCTTCCGGCAATTCGAAGCTCGGAATATGGATATCCTCCATGCAGAACGAACGGTGGCATGATTCACAGTAGAAATGAATATGACCATCATGATGATCACACTCTCCTTCCTCTTCACACACTTCGTAGTTCAATATCCCCCTTCCATCCTCGAAGGCATGAACGGCATCATGCTCCAGAAAGAGCGTCAGCGTGCGGAAAATGCTCGACTTATCCACCGACACCATCTTCTGCTCCAAATCCTTCAGACTCAGCGGATTCTGCTCATTCACCAGAGTCTTCATCACCAGTATGCGGTTGGAGGTGGGCTTGATGCCCTTCGCCTCCAGCTTATGAACAATCTCTTCTGTTTCCATCTTTTTTTCTTTTAAAATAACTTAGAGTATCTGCATTTTTGCGCCAAACGACAGACCGAAGACATCCCAGAAACCGGCATTGCCGTTGCGGTAGAATCGCATGAAATAGATATCATTCGTACTCAACTCATAGAAGAGCGTGAGGCTCTTCACGCGCTTGCGCCTGTTGTTCGGAATCTGATACGTAAACCGTTCGCCAAATCCCAGATTCGGGCGGATTCGGGTAGAGAAGGGATAATATCCGCTCTCGTACTTGGTAGGCTGCTTTGTCCAGAAATCGTGACCCAATACCGTGTTCAGGTACAGCGTGCACTCCAGGGGTTCAAACTGCCATCCCTTTCCCCAGTCCTTTCGCCAGGGAATGAAGTTCTCCTTCAGCGTGATCGTCATTTTTACTTCATCCGAATCATATTTCGGAACGATGCCGAAGAGCAGATGCGTCTCCCACTGGCTTCGCTTGCCGTAGTCCCATCCGATACCCAGCGAGATGATACCCATGTTGCCGCAGGTCTGTATCACGCTCTGCGTAGGCATCAGCACATCCCAGTGTTTGCGATAGCGGAGGATGCGCCTGTCGTATCGGGTAAGTGAATCTTCTTCTGAACTCTCCTTTCCTAAATTCTCCTTTCCTAACCCCTCCTCGCCGGCGCTTGCCGTTGTGCTTGCCGATAGCAGGAGGATCGCCCATATACTGAACTTAAAAATCGATGACTTCAACATGATAATCCTTTGGTGTGATGGTGAAAATGTAATATTGACGGAAGTGTACGCTGCTTGCCATATAGAACAGGGTGCCGTTGTTGTAAAGGTCTTCCTGCCTAGTATGATGACCGTGACCGTCCAGGCAGAACAGCAGGCGAGGGAAGTCGTGGATGTAATAATTGAATACCTTCGCTACGTTGTTGTAAAACTGCTCGGAGTAGGGAGGTGCATGCATGCATACCACGGTGCGGTCGAAGTCGAGCGAATCGGCAGAGCGTTCCGCCTCCATGAAGTCGAAGTTGGGCACCGGACGGGAGTAGTCGTACTCGATGGCATTGGTGTTGAGGCATACGAACTTCACCTTTCCGGCGATGAAGCTGAAGTCGGGGTTGCCGTAGATGACCTCATAGGTCTGGTTGCCCGTGCCCAGACAGTCGTGATTGCCCAGCAGCACTACCGAAGGCATCTGCAGTTTCTGCATTCTTTCTCGTGTCCACTTCATTTCGCGGGTAGCGCCGAAGTCGGAGATGTCGCCGCAGTGAATCACGAAGTCGATGCTGTCCTTGCGTCTGTTGATATCCTTTACGGCATCCGCAAGGTCATCGAGCCACTGGTGGCTGTCGCTGATCACGGCAAAGCGGATGGTGTCCTTGCTCTTCACCGCCTGCTCTATCTTCTGTATGTTCTTGGCATTCAGGTCGGTTTCGCCCTTAATGCGAACATCGTAAGGGTGAACGTCGAATACGGTATCGCAGCCCGTAAGGAGTAGGGCGGCGATACAGACAAGTAGATAAATTTTGATGTGAGATTTCATATCTTATACCTTATTTTAAATACATATTCATATTCTAGTCTATTTGATATTCTAGTCTATCTGATATTTCAGCCTGTTTGATATTCCAGGCTATTGATTTCGCGTGCAAAGTTACAAAAAAAACTTGAATAAAAATGAGGTTTTTACAAAAAGACCATTTTTAAGGAGAAAAAGATAAAAAAAGAAGGTGCGCCAGATTCACTTCCTTGTGATCTGGCACACCTTGATGATTTTAGAGCTCTACATTGTTTTTAGAGACTTACGTTGTCGTCGCCTCCTCCGCCTTCGGTAGTGCCGCCACCCTGGCTGGAATCACCTCCCTGGTTGGTTCCGCCACCTTCCTGCGAAGTTCCACCGCCCTGCGAAGTACCTCCTCCCTGGTTGGTGTTATCTTTGTTGTCATCCTCCCCGGTGTCGTTCTTGTCGGCAGAGGTAACCTGCTTCACGATCTTGCCGTTGCGGTCGTAGCAGGTGATGTTGACGCTGGTCTTGGCGAGCTCCTCCTTGATGTCGGCGTTAGGCACGAAGATGATGTAGCGGCGGTTGATGAGCGAAGAGCTCACCTTGTTCACATCCTCCACGGCGGTAGAGTTCAGACCGAATCGGAGTGAACCGAGACCCGGCACTGCCACAGAGTGACCCTCGGTGGCCCATGCGGTGATGACTGCTCCGATGGCGCCCCAGGCAGCGTTGATTACCTGCTTGGCGAGTCCGCTGCGTACGGCAGCTTCCTCGATAACCTTACTCTGGGTAAGCTGACCATAGAGGTCTGCCTGCATAACGTATGCCCACTTCTGCTTACCCTTCTCAAAAGCGACGTTGCGCTCGATAGCTTTTACTTTGATACCCATAATTCAAATAGTTTTTAAAGTGAATAATTTAAATTTCAATAAACTCGATTTTAGTGGTTAATTCAGTTTCAGTCTAGCTCGATATCGTGAAAGATTCGAGCACTACATGCAGCTCGTAACTCCGAGTGATGTGCAGAGTGCAGTGAGTACAGTCACGATGATCTGCAGAATTGATTTCCATGTTTCCTTTTTCATTTTTGTTCATTCCTTTCTTTTTTAGTGAATAATCCAGTTTCTGTATCGGGCATCCCCTCCCTGCAGTTCCGCGGTATCCTGTCCGGCAGAGAGCCCCATCAATGAGTTTCATTGACGATGCAAAGATACAACATTTTTGGGCGAAATGCAATAGTTGTCCCGGCATTTGAATCGGCTTGTCCCGGCAGTTGTGATGTGAGGCATGAAATCCCCTTCGATAGAGCTGCCGTTTCCTGCGTCCCGACGCAGGAAATATTACGTCCCGACGCAGGAATTGCTACGTGGCGACGCAGGAAAAGGGGCGAGGAGGGGAGAGGGATGCTTTTCTGCCCCCTGGCAGAAAAGGTCAAAAGGTCAAAAGGTCAAAAGGTCAAAAGGTCAAAAGGTCAAAAGGTCAAAAGTGACTTTTGGGATTATCCTTTTTTTTAGTGGAAGCCTGGAAGAGAGATAGTCTGCTAGGTCTTCTGTAAGAGAATAGAGCTTATGATGATAGGATGATAGAAGATTCTATATATTATTATTGTATGCGCGCGTACATTATATAATGGTTTATTATTAATAATAGCATCTCTCATTAAGTCTTTAGGAATATCATCCTCCATCTGTTCATATTGCAAAAGGTCAAATGTGACTTTTGACCTTTTGACCTTTTGACCTTTTCGGCATCTTCCATCTCATCTTCCGTCTCATCTCATCTTCTCAATCCTTTCCCTTTTTTTTATTCCTTCTGCTGGCTTTTTTCTTTCAATTTTCATGTTCCTGCATTAAAAAGTAAGCGAAAAAACAGAGTGGATGGAAAAATATCGCTGATAACGCAAAATAACTGGAAAAATGTTTGGTGGTCTTGGCGAAATTCCGTACCTTTGTAGCTAATAAACTCCTAAGCAAATGATAAAATCATTAGACCTACCTCGAGAACTCATTTATATGGGCAAAGGGGAAAATGGATATGAAAAGTACATGGCTGACGACCCTACTGGCATCAACCACGTGTTGGATGAGTTGTATGGTGTCGTCTTCAATGAAGCTTCTGCTGTCTTGAGCTTTGACGAACCAGACATCTACTTCGATTGTGCCTATGAACTGGCGATAAGAATGAGGCTGCAGAAGTATCCTCACCGCTATCTTAAACCGATAGATGTGGAGAATGCTGTAAGGGCTAGGGTAGCTGAACTTCTCGGACAGGAAAGTCGCCCGGATAAGTCGGATGACTGCAGACTTATCTGCTGGTTAGGCTATGCCATCATCCGGTTGCAGGGAGACAATTCTGAATATCTGAAGGATTTTGCGGATAATCTGCTGGAGTATCTTGTAGATTGGCAGTCTTGCAGCACTTATCATTATACAAGGGATATTGATGAGCTGCTGGATGAATTCATCGAAAAGGAAGGGAATATCCGTAATCGCAATCTCGATCCTCAGCCTATGCCTGTAGAAGAGCTTTGCGCCAGAAAGGATTTCCAGATTTCTTTCCGTAAGAAGCTATGCGAGCTAGACCTCATTTCCCTGCTTAAGATTTACAGGGACGCTCAGTCGCAGGCTAAATTCCACGAATTCCTGGTCCTCAACCATGTCACTAATCCTGATGATTATCATTTAAGAGCAAGAATCGAGGAGGGTGAATTTTCCGGGCTTTCTGCTGGCAAGGCGGATACCTATGAGGAGAAATTCAAGGTGGCTATGCAGGAGATAGAACTGCTCAGGCAGCAGAACAAGCAGCTGATCGAGATCTTGACTGACCTGAAAGAGAAATATGCCCCGGATGATCCACCAGGTAATGACTTTTCTGAATTTAAACTGCATCGGTTCAATTTCACGGATAAGGATGCCCAGCTCATGAAGGAAAACGTAGGGAAGGATTTCACCTTTTCCTTCACCGGTAAGGACATTGATGAAGGCTTTGTCCTGGGTTTGAGTACTAAAATGATTGGTCTCTTCTGTGATCTGGGCAATATGGTGATTGATCCGAGAGAAATTGATGATGAACTCTATCCGGGAGCTAAGCGACTGCTGGAAATCTTTTTCGATTCTAAGCAGTTCTTGGAACAGTTTGGTGATCAGGACCTGAGTGAATACGGCAAGCTGTTGAGAAATTGCGACAAGCTGAGAAAACAGCATAGGGAAGAGCAGGAACAGGAGAAAAACGCGCAGCAGCAGAATATGCAGCTGATGCAGGCGGGTGTGGCAGATGCCAAGAATGTGACCATCATCAATGGCAACAAGATAGAGCGCAGCTATGGTACCAACTACAATCTGGAGTCGGGGGCTAGTGTGGTGGCTGATGAAGGCATGCCCACTAAAAAGCTGCAGGCAGTTCTGACCATGGCAGATGGGCTCGGAGAACTTTCAAACAAGGAGATACCGTTCGAACTCGAGATTCAGGCAAATTCGCTGGATCCCAACATTCAGGTGACTCCTATCAATCCGGACAACGTGTATATATCAAGCAGACCTGCGAAAGGAGGCAAGCGATGAACATATACAACAACCATAACTATGGCGATAACTATACCCTGCAGGCTGGCGCCACGGTGGTAGCCAAAAGCGGGCTGGAGGAGGCCTTGGCACGTGAGCGAATCTACGATGAGCTGGAGCGGCAGGCCGAGCAGCAGGGGATGACGCTGGAAGAGTGGCTGGCGATGCAGAAGCACAGGAATCAGCACAAGGACCAGCATCAAGACCTGCACATGGACAGGAATCGGCATCAGGAAGCGGCTGCAGAAACGTGGCTGCAGAAATCCAAGGAGGAAAGGATAAGGATAGCCTTCGAACAGATGAAGACCGAGAAATGCCAGGGGCGTACAGCCAACTATTTCGGCAGGAGAGTGGGCTATCAGTATGCCTTCATCCTTGCCCTGATGAGAGCGAAGGACGAGAGGTATGGTCTGCCATATGTGGAGACTACCAATGAATTCCTCACCTATCTCAAGGAATATGTGGGGGTGAAGGATCTTCCTTCTGAGGACACCATCGGCAGGCGCCTTACCCGCATTTCGGGTAGATACCCCGACTGGAGAATCGAGGATGGCAACCAGATGGATATCCTGGAGGCGCAGCATGTGGCGCAGAGATTCCTTTCTATCTATATGAAAGGCGTTTAAAAAAGAGTTTTGATTAGATTATTAGATATAAAACTGAATTAACGGATAGAAAGACTGTAGTTTTAGGATAATAGAGCGGGCTTCTTGCCCGCTTTTTTTGTGCCTATGCGGCAAAGTGTGCGGCAGGTTATGCGGATTATGCGGCACAGTATGCGGCAACCCATTTCAGCTATTGATTTCCCTTCCTGGATTTTGTATCTTTGCATCAGAAAAAACAATTTAATTATGCAGAAGAACGAGAATTCTTTGCAGCCCGACAATCTCCAGGAGATTGCAGCCGCCCAGCTTTCCAATCCTCAGGCTGGCGAAGGAAAAGAGGATGAATTCATCATGCTGCCCTGGCAGAACAAGGCGCATCGTCTGCCCAAGCCCAAGGACCTGCCACCCGTGTTCCGTGAACTGGTGGGCAATGCTCCCGAGGTGCTCCGTACACTGGTATTCGTGGCTTGTGCTCCGGCTCTCGGAACCTACGCTCCACGTCTGAGATTCCAGTATGTGTACGACCAGACACCATCCACCTGCCTCCTGCAAGTGATAGTCTGCGGCGACCAGAGCTCAGGAAAATCATTTGCCAGATACGTGCAGCAGATTATCATGCAGAAACTCATCGACAGGGATAGCGAGCAGAGAAGAACGGAGCAGAAGTATAATGAAATGAAGAGAAGAAAAGGAAAAAAGGATGGACAATTGCCTCCGGAACCGAAGACAGATATTGTAAACCTTCCTCCTAGCGTAAGTATCACCATGCTGATGAAGCGTGCCGATGCACCGGTAGTGAAATATGGCGCACCCAGAACACTCTTCATGTTTGCCGATGAACTCTCCACCATCACCCAGTCGAACAAGCGAGCCTTTTCCGACCTGAAGCAGATTATGAAGACTGCCTACGATCTGGGCTCTACCTATGGTCAGGATTATCTGAGCGAAACTTCCTACAGCACCGTGGTGGATGTGCTGCTCAACTGTCTCTTCTGCGGAACGCCTGCCGCCATCGACCGCTATATGGACAAGAATGCCATCGAGGGTGGTAACATCACCCGCACCATCCTCTGCCAGTTGGAGAGTCATATCGGCGATGAGCCGCCTACACTCAAGGTCATCACGCCAGCACAGCAGCAAGTAATCGACCATACCATCGAGCAGCTGATGGCAGCCACCTATCAGGACGAAACAACGATGCAGCCCGAGGTAATGCTCGATACCCAATGGCTGGAATCTGCCATCACCAAATGGTGTGGTGAGCGCCGTGTAGAGGCGCTCAAATCCTGCTCCAAGGCACTCGATGTGTTCTACAAGCGCAGCTCCGTATCAGCCTTCCGCATCGCCTGCCTCTGCCAGTATCTCTATCAGCTGGAGGGAAAGAAGGACGAGAAAACTATCCACAAATGGGTGAAGCAGATTTATCTTGCCATGGCCGACTATACCCTCTATAATATGATCTCAAAATGGGGTGCGGTGTATGAGCAGATCAATGCCGACCATGTGGTTACGGATTACCGTCCGAGCCATCTCTTCGAGAACCTCCCTTCTGAGTTTACCCGCGACCTGCTCAAGGTAACCCTGGAGCATCTGGAGCAGAAGACACCTGCCAAGAACGTGATTTCACGCTGGGTGAAATTGGGATGGATAGAGAAGGTTGACAAGAATCAGTTCCGCAAACTCAAGCAGTAGGTTTCTTCCTGAAGCTCGTGTTTCTGTACTTCAACTACTGCTTTTAGTAGATATGATAATATCAAGAACTATAATGAGATAAACTATGATAGATAAAGTAATGATAGAAAAGCTTCGCTCCCTGCCGATAGAGCAGGTTGCCGATGCGTTGGGAATGGGATTGCGATGGCATAATGCCATCTGCCCCTTCCATAACGATTCTCATCCGAGCCTTCATTTCTCAACCTCTCACAATACGTATCATTGCTACGTATGTGGCAAGCATGGGGGCACCATCGACCTCGTGATGCACAGGATGAATCTCAATTTTCATGATGCCTGCTGCTGGCTTGCACAGGCATTCGGACTCTATATTGAGGATGACGGAAGAACAGGCAATCGTGATTGCAGATATGAAAACTCTGCTGGCAGATTCGCAGATGTGAAGCCCAGAAAGGTGCTGCCTATGGAGCCATCTCGCCCCGTTGCTGTAGATACGGAATACCTCAATCTCTACGTGTCGCATCCTGTGCTCAATGCCGAGGCAGAACACTTCCTGCTGGAAGAGCGAAGGTTGAGAAGAGAAGTCATCGAGTGGTGCCATGTTTCGAGTATCTCGGAGCCTACTCCGTGCAGAAGATTCGGCAAGCCATTCTATGATGCGCCCTCCCTGCTCATTCCTTATTATACCCGGGAAGGGAGGTTGCTCTCCGTGCAGAGCCGCTACCTGGGTACTGATGAAAAAGGGGCTGGGGGCAAGCAGGCTGCACGAGCCAAGGGGGTAGCGAGGTTCAAGTTTCCCAAGGGTTCGGAGTGCCATGTTTACAATCTTCAGATACTTAACTGGGTGTCGCCCGGCGAGCCTCTTTTCATCACGGAAGGCTGTACGGATTGCTGGGCAATGATGAGTGCCGGGCATAAGGCGATAGCCATTCCATCAGCCACCTTGCTGAAGGAAGAGGATCTTCGCCCCTTGCAGGACTTGAATCTCCATATCTTCCCTGATGCCGATGAACCTGGAGAGCGACTGTATCTGCAGTTGAAGGATCTGTTGCCGCAGCTGGTTCGTCATCAGTTGCCTAAAGGATGTAAGGACTTTTCGGAGTATTATATCCGCCTTGTAGGTAATAATTAAAAATAGACATTTAATAATAATCATTTAAAATAATATTGCTATGTTGAATTTGTATGTTGAAAGAATGATTTGTGAGCGTGGTACCATTATGGGGTTGCTCAAGGCTGAGAATGTGAACGATAGTGAGTTTGATGAGCAGGTGAAGGTATGCGGCACCGTAGAGCGTGAGGCAGATTGTCTTCCGGCAGGAAAGTATCGTGTGTGCATTGGCAAGTGCATCTATCACCGTCGCAAGATGCCGTTCCTGGTTCCGATGGATTCCTCCCAGTGTGAGCTATGCTGCAAGGCGCGTCATTCTCATGAGTTTGGCGATATTTCAGCTTTCTCTTCCCTGCCATGTGCGATGATTCAGCCGGGCAACGGTCCGTTTACGATGAGCCGTGGCAGCATCCTGGTGGGCGAGGTTCATGCTCCCGGCTATGTATTGAAGAGCCAGCCGCTTTTCACCACCCTCTACGAGCGCATCAAGAAGGCGGTGTGGCGAGGCAACGTAGTAACGCTGGAGATCAAGGAGGTGTAGGCAGGAGAAGGATGCTTTTGTTATAATACAGTAAGTATTGTAGTAGAATAGCTGATGATATTGTAAAAGAAAAAGTAGTTGTTGCGGTAAGAGGCAACAACTGCTTTTCTATTGTCAGAACCATCAAATATCCCAGAAAATACACTTTTTCGATGATAACAAATGTTAAATCATACACTTTTTCGAGGATAAGGTTGATTTATGCTTGAAAAAATAGCATTTTAATGGTAATGGAGATTGATCATTTGTCAGTTAATTTGTAAGCCGTGCGCAAATGTTCTGACTGCATTTTCTGCAACTTTTCATTGCTCATTTCGCCAGATTCCCAAAGCTTATCCATTTCTCGTTACAAGCGCTCATTCATGAACTTTACTAATTGTTTTGCCATAATCGTAACTTTTAGAATTATGATATGATAACCCATTTGCCTGATTTCTGCGAGCCTTCTCTGCGGATGATATGATCTTCCTGCATCTTCTTGAGATGCTTGGAGATAGCACTTCTGTTGATATTCAGAGTGCTAGCGATTTCTCTGGAAGTGATATTCCCATTGCTGGTGATAAGTTGCATAATGGCATTTCTCGTTTCTGGTCCACCTTTCTGGTCCACCTTTTTGATTTCTGGTCCACCTTTCTGGTCCACCTTTTGCTTCTCCTTTTGTACCTTTCCATCTTCTTCCGGCTCCACTTTGATATCTGCTATTGCAATATCTTCTTCCATAGATTTCCTGTATTCAAGAATCTCGTTTCTCAGGTTTTGCGTGTGCTCTTTCAGCATGAATTCCTGGAAGGGTGCCATTGCCTCTTCTTCTCTCGATTCATTGAGGGCTTTGATATACTGCGCTTTATCTTCTTTGATGATTTTAGCAGGCACCAGTCCGAATTCAAACTGCAGGTGATTCATGATGAGGCGCGACATTCTGCCGTTGCCATCTACCCATGGGTGAATAGTAACGAGAATGTTGTGGGCATCGAAGCTCAGCAGGTAGGCATCTATGGCATTGGGGCTTTTGATGAGCGCTTCTCTCCGCTGGTTGATGTGGTTGCAGAGTTCTTCCAGTTTCATCGGAACTTTGCGGTAGTCCATGTAGGAGCGGCCACCTGCTCCTGCCGTAACGCCAACAAGGCGCAGGTCACCCTTTGATGAGTCGAATTCGCCCATCAATGTACTGTAATGGCTGCCCGTATTTCTCATTACCAGTGCGGAGAGGTTCTTGAGCATTTCCACTGTGAATGGCTTATGTTCTCTTGCCCATCTGATGGATTGCTCGTAAGCTCTCTTCAGGTCGAGGTTCATGAGTTGTTCCACCATCGGTTTGCCTTTAGCCGTGATACCTTCGTCGAAGAGAAGCTGGTTCTCAATCTCGGTCACGGTGGAGCCTTCGATGGCGGTAGAGTGGGTGATGATAGAGTAGAGATAGAACTTCTGATAGTCTATCTGCTCAGATATTCCCAGCTCCTGGTATTCTTTCAGAACCTCTAGGAGTTCATTGATCTGCTTGTCCATAATGCTTCTTTTTGTAACTGAATCTTTCTGCAAAGATACGACGAATATTTTGATTTCGCAAGAAAAAATGGGGGATAATATAAAAAAGGTGGCGATTATTTTTGTAATCTCTTATTTTTGCAGTATCTTTGCATACGGATAGATTCTCCCTAGGGTGATGACGTCTGTTTTTGTGGGTTTAAAATAATAGCGTTTGCTGTTTATTCGATAAACGTTCAGGAAACTTGGCGGTGGAAAGAATGTATACATGAATAAATGTGCGAGCGCCTGCGATATACGTGGGCGTTCGACTTGTCTGTATACATAGGTTTCCGCCAAGTACCTCTGAACGTGGATGAGTTGAACTGTCCACGTTCTTGCGTATGGGTGCTTGGTGGAGTCTTCGTTTTAAAGAATGACATGCTTGCGCATTAAAACAATAATTTATGCTTTAATGCTATGGCAAATGAAAGAATTACAGAAGAATTTGTAAGAGATCATTTTAAAAATGATGTCTTGTTCACTTCTATTAAATGGGAAGAGCAGCGTTCTAGTATCAAGCGAATACAAGATTTGCTGCGTGGTGAATCAAAAGGTAAGGGTAAGGGAAATGGATGTCCAGAGTTCATCTTATCTTTTCCTACAAATAGTAGTTATATTATTGTAGTAGAGTGTAAGGCTTTGTGTAAAGACCATGTAAGTCTTTATCGTAATAATGCAGTGAAATATGCAGTTGATGGAGCTTTGCATTATGCAAAAGCTTTGTCCAAAGATTATAATGTGATTGCTATTGCTGTAAGTGGACAGACTGAACTCGAACTGCAGGTTAGTCATTTTTATTGGAAGATGGGGGCTTCCGAATACATCGAGTTGGAAGATAAAAAGTTACTTGGTATTGATGATTATATGCAAGTTTTTGATGATCAGTTCTTTATTAGTGACTTTTATACTCGTGATATAGCATATAAGGCAAGTTATTTGAATGAAGAGTTTAATAACTATTCGATACCAGAGTACAAACGTTGTACAATGATTAGTGCTATATTATTAGCTTTGATAGATGATCGTTTTAAGAATAATTATAAGCAAGAAATAACCAGTAATGAGTTGGGACAGACACTTCTTTCTGCAATTAATTCTGTTCTAGACTCGGAATCAGATATGGTCAGAAGTAAGACTGTTTTGATGCGTGAATTTGAAAATTTATTGAATGAGCCAATTTTTCGTGATGAGAAAATTAAAAACAAGAAAAAAAAGAGTGATGAATTTACTCTTGAAGTGTTGAAAGATTTTATTCATTATTTAAAGAAGTATGTTTATCCTCTCATTGCTCATCCTAATATTGGGTATGATGTGTTAGGCCGTTTTTATATAGAGTTTATTCGATATGCTGCAAGTGAACAAAAGTCAGGCTTAGTCTTGACTCCTTCACACATTACCGAATTGTTTTGTGATTTGGCAGAGTTAAATATTAATGATATTGTATATGATCCTTGCTGTGGTACTGGTGGATTCCTAGTTGCTGCAATGCAACGATTATTTAGATTGGCTGGCAATGATATTAGTAAGAGAGAACAGGTTAGAAAGCTACAGATATGTGGATGTGAGTTGCGTTCTGATATATTTACTTATGCATGTTCGAGTATGCGTTTTAGAGGTGATGGCAAGTCTAATATTTATAATGGTGACTGTTTTCATTATGCAAAGAGTATAGAAGAGAATCATAAGCCTACTGTTGCCTTTTTGAATCCACCTTACGATGTTGGTACTACAGGGCAAATGAAATTTGTAGAGCATGCTTTAAACGTATTAGACAAAAAAGCCAACGGACGTGTTGTTGCAATTGTACAGATGAGTTGTGCAACAAAGAATGATAAGGATTTAAAACAGGTGCGGGCAAGAATCCTTGCAAAGCATCATTTAAAAGCTGTGATTTCTATGCCTGATGATTTATTCTACCCCGTAGGTGTTGTCACATGTATAATGATTTTTGAAGCTAATAAGTCGAATAAAAATCGAAAAACATGGTTCGGCTATTTCAAAGATGATGGTTTTGAAAAACGTAAACATTTGGGACGTATCGATGTGAAAAATAGATATTTGGCATTAAAAGAACGATTATTGTCAGCCTATTATAATAATGATGTTGTACCAGGTTTATCAGCTCGTCAAGAAATAGGTGTCGATGACGAATGGTGTGCTGAAGCTTATATGGAGACCGATTATAGTACGTTGACAGAAAATGATTTCATTTCAAAAATAAAAGCATATACTGCTTTTTTGATTCAAAACGAAGAATAAACATGAAAACAAATAATTGGAAATGGTTTAGATATTCTGACATATTCAATATAGAAAAAGGTAAGCGATTGACCAAAGCTGATATGAAAAAAGGCAATATAAATTTTATTGGAGCAACGGATTCAAATAATGGTGTTACCAATAAAATTGGCAATGATGAGTATTGCTTTACAGGAAATAAGATAACTGTTAGCTACAATGGATCTATAGCTAGAGCGTTTTATCAGAAGAACGCTTTTTGGGCTTCTGATGATGTAAATGTGTTGAGTCTTAAAGAATATGAGCTGAACAAAAATATAGCAATGTTTCTATTAGTTTTGATAGAAAAAGAGAAGTATCGTTATAATTATGGTAGAAAATGGGATAAAGAGTTAATGCTTGATTCTAAGATACTTCTCCCACAAAAATGCGGCACGCCTGATTGGGGGTATATGGATAGTTATATTCAAAGTATAATTAAACATTCGCATTTGAAATATAAGGAGCTATGGGATGGTTGTCTTGATAAATCTCCATTATATAAGCATAATGTTGAATTAACGGTCGCAAAATGGAAATGGTTTAGATTTGATGAAATTTTTGATATACGCAAGGGTTTTTATAATAAGAAACCAGACCACAAAGAATATGGAGAATATCCGTTTATAGGAGCTACAGACTCAAATAATGGTATAACTTCAAGGTGTGATCTAGAAACAATTATAGAAACTTCAAAGACTGGTGAAGGGGTGAATGCACCTTTAGAAGAGAAAGTCTTTGAAGCTAATGGTATCACAGTATCTAATAATGGTTCTATTGGTTATGCGTTTTATCAGCCATATAAATTCACCTGCACACATGATGTAAATCCGCTCTATTTAATGGGGTATACGATGAATGTTTATATTGCATTATTTCTTTGTACACTTATAGAAAAGGACAGATATAGATGGGCTTATGGAAGAAAGTGGAGACCTGCTCGTATGCCTGGTAGTATGATAAAACTTCCCGTTCAAGCAAATGGTGTGCCAGATTGGGAATGGATGGAAAAATATATAAAATCATTACCTTATAGTAGGTATCTAATATAGAATAATAATATTAAGTTACCTTTGTTTCTGTAAACGAGTGTGTTGGAGTGAATTGAAGTGTGATTCTGTCATACAATCATCTGTGTTTGGTTTAACAAGCACAGGTGATTTTATGATACTTCTATAACCACCCCCAGTCGCTCCAATCGGCTTTGGAGGCTATGCTGGTGGTTTTCCACCACGAACCGAGAAGGAAAGCTGCGAATGATACCCCAAAGATGGCTGCACAGATATAGCTGGCTTCTCCGTTGCCGATAAAGGCTAGGATGAGTCCGATAACAAGACTGAAAATGCTGACCACCAGGCAGAAAAGCACGCTGAAGGCATAGAAACTACTTATCTTATTCTCCTTCTCGTTCTCTTTTTCTTTCTCCTTCTTTTTCTTTCTTCCGGGGCTTCCTGCTTTTTGCAGAGCACCATATATTCCGCAGAGTAAGATGCCAAACAGGCAGAGGAATATCCCCACCAATGGGTGGCTGAGACTGTCCATAAAGCATAGTATCAGCAAGAGTGAGATCGTAAACCCCACCAAACCTATTACAGCAGTCTTATCCCAATATACTTTCATAACGATCGGTTTTAATCAGAACGACATTTTCTTCTATGTGTGCAAAGATATAAAATATTCCTGAGAAATGCTTCTTTTTTGATGCAGAAAAAGCTATTTTCTTGTAGATTTCTTGCGAGTTCCAATCTTTCTTCGTATTTTTGCACCAATAAGTATCGTGGAACTTTAAAAGCGAAAGAATTATGGAGGAAAAGAAATATCATATCGAGGAATCGGAGATAGTAGGGGATAAGGTCTGTGAGCCATCGCCTGCCTATCGTTCGGCAGCATCATCAGTATCATCTGCATCATCAGTATCATGGGATGAGGCTTACGACACTGATTCCTATCCTATGGGGCGCTCGCTGGAGCAGGTGATGGAGCATTGCGCAGAAATAGACAAGCACTTGGATGACCCGAACTATGGAATGTCGTGGGAGGAATTTAATGCTCATTTACGTAAAACGATTCCTGGATGGTTGTAAGACAGGATGAGGTCTTCATGCAGGAATTTCAGAAATGTCTTGTTTTTGCATTAGAAGAGTTTGGAAAGAAGACGGTTGGGAGATGGCAAGAGCAGATATCTCGTATCATGCATCGGTTGAAAATGATGCCTGAGAGTTATCCGTTTGTGCCTGAACTGCAGAAATGGAGAAAGTATCGTGGTGCCATCATCATGAAGAACTTCAAGATTATCTATTTTTATAATGAAAAGGAAGATATCCTCTGGCTGGTGGATCTCTGGGATTTGCGCCAAGATCCTCGTAAGCTGAACCTGCGAGCCAGGAGGATAGAAAGAAAGGATTATCATTAGTCTTTATGATAAACAAAAGAACCCGCCAGGTGTCCCAATGGATTTTGAATCCGGTAGGACACCTGGCGGGATGTTTGTTTGGAGTTGTATTTTACAAAGACTCATCCACTTCTTTCCAATCTATCAATCCCTTGCCCGTTTCATCGAGTTCCACTGCCAGGGCGATGACCTTGCGCTTGTCCGCCTTGAATGGCTCTGTGTAGCTCTTTTCCTTCATCTGGTTCTCGGCTGCAGAAATGCCGCCATTGTTAGATAGCTTCAGCTCCAGGATATAGATGAAGTTAGTGGTTTCTACCACCATATCAATTCTGCCCGTAGCAATCATCTTTTCTACTTCCACACGGCAGCCGATGGCATTGAAGATGGTACTCAGAATCAGACGGTAACGCTCCTCCATGTCCATGCTGGCAAGCTTCTTGTTGCTGTATGGAACATCGGCGATAAGAGCTTTCAATGCCTTCTTGGCTTCTGCGGTATTGCCGTCCTGCATCATTTTTCTGAGGAAGCTCTGCGCAGAAACCACTTCCGAATTCGACTTCATGGTCAAGGCAGGAACCACTACCCGGTATAATGCCTTGCGAACTTCAAAGTTAGGGAAGCCCAGGATGTAAACGCCATCGTCGTAACCCTTGATGGTGAGATACCCCGACTGGTAGAGGAAGAGCTCGGCTCCGCCATTCACTACATCCGATGTTTCCAGGGTGTCGCGCTCGATGAAGCAATGGTCAAAATATTCCATCTTCATCTCCATATCATCCACGAACTTTGGCAATAGGGAAGTGGCCCCTGATGAAGCCCAGTAATTTCTCAATTCCCTATCATCCAGGGCATTGATGAGGCTGAACGGATTGAAGATATCTACCATGTTTCTGCGGCAGAAATGATATCCGTCGTAATAGGCCGTGAGCTGCTTCAGCGTCTCCTCAGGAGTCCATCCGTTTTCTTCTCCCATCGCCTCAATCTCAGGCATGAAGTTGTCGGCAACTTCCTGCTTTGAAATGCCGCAGATAGTGGCGTAAGGTGCATCAAAACTGATGTTGCTCAGATTATTAAGCACAGAGAAGAGAGAAATCTGAGTGAACTTGGTGATGCCCGTGATGAAGACGAAACGCTCGTGCTCGTCCTCTTTTTTCAAGACGGCAAACACGGATTTATAGATGGCTGTGCAGGCATCATGCTGAGGAGTCTTCCAAGAATGCTGCAATGGAGAATCATACTCATCGATGAGGATAACCGCCTGTTTTCCTGTCTTCTGAAACATCGTTTCGATGATGTTCTGGAAGCGGACGGCAAGGGAAGCCTCCGGGCGGACGGCTACCTCATACTTCTGTTCAAGTTTATAGAAGGCGTCATCGAGATAGGAGTTGAGTTCTTCTGGTGTAGCACCTCCGCAACTCATGTCGAGTCGAATGACGGGATAGCAGGTCCAGTCTTTCTCCATCTGCATAATCTTCAAGCCCTCGAAGAGTTCCTTTTTTCCCTCGAAGTAAGCCTGGAGTGTATCCACGAGAATCGACTTACCAAAGCGGCGTGGGCGGCTCAGGTAATTATACTTTTTCCCCCTGTTGGCAAGTCTCCATATCATATCAGTCTTGTCAACATAAAGATAACCATCCTTTCTGATAACCTCAAAAGACTGGATACCTACCGGCAATCTTCTATCGTTCATTTCTGTATCTGTCATAATCTGGTCTCCTATGTTTTCAGGATAGCTTTTTGCGAGCCATCCATCTTTCTACACATTCTTTCTGCAAAGATACGACGAATATTTTGATTTCGCAAGAAAAAATGGGGGATAATATAAAAAAAGGTGGCGAATCTTTATTTCTTCGCCAGCCATCTGCGCACTGGCAGGTCGTAGAACTTCAGGCATAGCCAGGCAGCTGCTATCGAAACCGCACAGGTGATGAGCGCCTCGGGCCAGGTTTCACCAAGTGTGAAGAGTTGCTTCTCGATGAGCCACGAATAGAAGTAATACATAAACGGATAGTGCACGATATAGAGCGGGAAGGAGATGTCGCCCAGGAACGTGCAGACGCGGGTACTGAAACGGTCAGTTGTTGTTCCGCTCGCTCCCAGCCATACTATCGCCGGGAAAATCAGAATGATGCACACTGCTTCGAAAACACCATTCAGCATGATGCCATCTGTGCCGCCTACACCACTGCCGCCAACCATACTCTCTATATAAGGAACGTGGAAGAGCAGGAGAAGAATGATGGAACTGATCCAGAACGCACCCTTTACCTTGAACTGGATGCGATGGAAAACACGGGACAGCAGCATTCCTATCGTAAATGGACAAAGCATGCGCAGAAGTCCACCCCAGAAGTTGAGACCATCCAGCGTCCAGCCCACACCAAACATGCCATATCCGCAAACATCCGTAGCCGTGAACCAAAGCAGAAGGATGGATAAGATTCCGGCGAGTATCGCCAATGCCCTGGTGGAGAGTCGCCGGATGAAAAGGGCATAGAGGATGTTGCCGATGTACTCGAAGAAGAGCGACCAGGCGGGGCCGTTGAGCGGAAACATTTCGCCATTGCCTCTTACTTCGTATCCGCAACCTGGCAGGGCGGGAATCATCAGCATGGCGCAGAGCAGGGCTATCATCATCGCCGGTACCGAAGCCGGTGTGCCGTTCCAGGTCACTGCCCCCTGAAGGATGAACATTACGAGTCCTATCAAGGCACCCATCACTACCATCGGATGCAGGCGGATGAGGCGGCGCTTGAAGAATTTTCCCAGTGTCAATGTCTTTCCCCAACGGTCGTCGTATGCGTAGCCGATGACAAAACCGGAAAGGATGAAGAAGAAGTCAACCGCCAGATAGCCGTGGTTGATTTCCTGGATGATGGCTGAGCCGGATGCAAACTGGTAGCCTTCGAACACATGATACCACACCACGAGCAATGCTGCCACCCCTCGCAATCCGTCGAGCAGGGCATAATGGGGTTTGGTATCCGAAAAACGGGATGTTGATTGTTGTAAGTTAGCCATATATTTCTATTTGTTTGATTTCTTGTTTTCTATATTCTGATTTCTTGTTCTCTGAAATTTGAATTCGCATGCAAAAATACAAAATATTTTTGGAATTATCAAGATAATGTTAGATAAAATAAAGATGAAGTGAATGTATAATCCGAAAATAAGATAAAACAAAAAACTCACCAGCCGCTTTGAAAGGATGAAAAAAAACAAAGTTGGGCTGGTGAGGGGCAATTGTGCATTACAAAAAAGATTTCTTTATATAGTGTCAGTAGTATGTTTCGGATACAATCTTACGGAGTTATTCCTCCTGATACATCTTCTGTCTGTTCTTGGCAGATGAAAGCCGCTTGACGATGGCTTTCAGGCGCAGGCGGTACATGATGCAGGCAAGGATGCCATACACACCCACCTGGCACCACAAACCAACATATTCATGATGAATATCCTCGATGGATGCCCCCGTGCCCATGATGCGCAGGTAGCCGTTCATGCCAAACGTTGAAGGGAAGAGCCATGAAACATACTTCCAGAACTCTGGTATCTCTGAACCCGGCCATGAGATGCCCGACATGAATAGCAAGGGCACCGAAAGGAAGACGAACAGCATGATGCAGTCTTCCCTCCGGTAAACCAGTACCGACAGTACCATTGCCAGGAAGATGCAGGCAAGGAGGTACGGAATGATGAACCTCAGAAACACGAAATAATCGCCCACATCAGGCAGACTGAACCATCGGGTTACGGCGGCATAGGCATATATCGCCATCAGCAGATAGAGAATAAAGTAGAAGATGGCCTTACCCAGGACGATATCCACCGGTCTTCTGTACCACTTGCGCTTGGGCAGCATGCGGGCGAGGCATTTCTCGCGCTGGTTTCCCATCGACATGCCGATGCCCAGAAACAGCGTCTGCTGCAGGATAAGCATCAGCACCGGTGGTATCAGGAAGGCGGCAAAACCGCTCTGCGGGTTGAAGAGACTGATGTAGTCGTATTCTATCGGCATTCGGGCTATCTCCTCATCCTGCCGAGTCATCGGATGCAGATGCTTTTCCACCTTGATGTCGCGGTTCATATCCAGCGAAACATTGTTGGCGGCAAGGAGCAGCGCCTTGTAATAGAGCAGCGAACTCATGTCGCAATACAGTCCTACGGTGGTCTGTTCGCCTCTGCTGATATCAAGATTGAAATTCTTGGGGATGCGCACCACGCCATAAATCTTCCTTTCCATCAGCAGCTGGCGGGCTTCGCTCACATCGTTGCAGTGGGCAGCCATGTGGGCTTCGGGCGTGGCATCCATCTTGCGGATGAACTCACGGCTCATGCTGCTGTTGCAGTCATCAATCACGGCAAACGGCACTTCGCGCACCACCTCGTTGGTATAGACGTAGGAGTAGAGTAGCGGATAGCACAGCGGCACGAAGAGGATGAAAATCATAATGCCCTTGTCGTGCATGATCTCCTTCAGCTCCGTCATCCAAATCTGTATGATATTTATGATAGATCTTGTCATTATGGTATGTACTTAACTTTGGTGAATAAACTGCGATAGTGGTGCAGCGTGAGCAGTGGCAGCAGGGCGAATATCGCCAGTGCCAGCACGCTGTGCCAGGCGTATGCGATGCTATACCCGTTGAGTGCCTGGTTGACATACAGCAGATAATAGTGGCGCAGAGGAAAGAGAACGCTGAGCTTCTGCAGGATGGTATCCATCGCCGTAACCGGATAGGTGAAACCTGCCAGCGAGAACGAAAGGATGCCCCAGAGCGAGCATAGGCACATGGAGAGTCGCATCTGTCCGCTCACCCCGAAGAGGAAGGCTGCAAATCCCTGTGCTCCCAGCACCGTGAGCATGCCCACGCCTATCATCGCCATGATGCCGCTGTTGCATGGATATTGCAGATAGCGGTAGAAATATACGGCATAGAGGATATAGATGAGCCAGAATACCAGGGTTTGCGGCAAGAGTTTTCCCATGAGGGCGGTGAGCGGAGAGTTGCCCGATATTCGATAGAGTACAAGCTGCGTATCGCGTTTCCATTCCAGTCCGATGGTGTAGGCTGCCGAGAGCATCACCAGGAGGATGAAGATTCCGGGGATGAGCATATTGTTGAGATATACTGCATAATCAAGGTAAGGGTTGTTGAGCGGATGTGTCTCTATCTTGATGGGTTGTATCACGCCCATCGCCTGCCGTGGGTTCATGCCGTGGGCATAGAGCGATTCTCGGGTCAGGGCTAGACCTGTAAGCTCTGAAGCATAGCGCATGTCGCGCATCAGCAGATTACCCGGCACATAATAGCACTCGTTGGTATAGAACGAGATGCGGGGCTGGCGGTTTGCCAGAGCCTTCTCAGTGGTCTTCTTGGGAAGATAGAAGAAGGCATAGATTTCTCCCCGCTGCATGGCTTCTCTTGCCTCGCCGAAGGTAGGATAGTGGCGGATGATCTTCACGCCCTCCATCGAGCCGAGTATGCGGGTGATGGTATGGGTGATGTGGGTATCATCTTCATCCACCATCGCTGCTGGCATCTTGGTAGGCAGGCCGGCATCCATCAGTGAGGTGAGGAATATGAGACAGAACAGCGGCGCAATGATCATGCAGAAGAGGAAGAGTGGGCGATGCGAATACATCTTCAGTTCTCTTTTGCCTATCATGGCGAGCCTTCTGATAGTCTTGCTAATGATGTTCATGATGATTGTTGATTATTTGCTGTTGTTCTTTGGGGCTTCGCTGGTGGCAGAGGATGATTTTTTCAATACTGCCGACATGCCCGACATGATGTTGCTTACTGGCTGCAATGGGTGAGCCTGCACCTCGAAGGTCTTCAGGTCGAGATCATCGAGAGCCTTGGTAGCTTTCCATACGGCAAAGGAGCCTACGTCCTTCATCAGGGTGATGCGCACAGGGATGGTCTTGTCCACGGCAGGAACATATACCTCTGCCTGGGTGCCGATGGAATAGCCCTTCAGCTTGTCTTCACGGATATTGAAGACGAACCATACATCTTTTACTACTGATACATTCATGATGGGGGCACCGGTACCTACCAGTTCGCCTACCTCTGGGAATATTTCGGTTACCATTCCGTCGGCTGTGGCTGTCAACACCGTCTCCTTGATGTAGGAATGTACTTCGGCAATGGCTCCCTTGGCGCGGTTTGCCTGTGCCTGTGCCATCGACTTCTCTTCTTTTCGTGCCCCGTTTACCGCCATATCGTATTTAGCCTTGGCTGCTTTCTCGGTGGCGATGGCTGCATCGTATTGCGCCTTCGCCTCGTCGCGTTTCTGCTCAGCCATCACGCCGCTGTCAAAGAGGCGCTGCACGCGGTTGTAGGTTTTGTGGGTAACATCTACAGCTGCTATCGATTTCTGCCACATCTCGTATGCCGCCTGTATTTCCTCCTGTCGGGCACCGCTATATACCTTGTCTTCCATAGCCTTGGCTGCATCGTAGGCAGCTGTAGCCTGCGAGAGCTTGGCTTCCACATCCGGTGCTTCGAGTACCACGAGTGTATCTCCCTTGTGAACAAAGTCGCCTTCCTTCACTCTCAGTTCCAATACACGTGAAGGTACCTTGGAAGAAAGTCGGTAGTCGGTGGTTTCTGCCTGTCCTTCCAGGGTTTCTTCCTTGGTGGTCTTAAACAGTCCTACTGTGATGACGACGATCATGACAGCAATGAGCACCAGGGCCATTGCCAAAACACTGGTTATGATTCTATTCTTTTTCATTTCTGAGTATTTTCTGATTAAACATTTATGTTGTTATACATTATTATATATATAGACGGGTATCTATATATGGGTGTCGATGGAACCTACGGCCTTTCTCAGATAGAGGTTGGCAAGGCGTACATCCACCTGTGCGTTTACCCATTCCGATTTGGCTTTCAGCCATGCCGTCTGTGCTTCCATCACATTGCTCAGCGTAATCACGCCTTCCTTCATTCCCAGGTTGGCATATCGCAGGTTTTCTTCAGCCTCGTCCACGCTGCGCAGGGTGGTCTGGTATCGCTCCATGCTCTCCTGCAGTTTCTGTCGGCATTGGTTCACCTGTAATTCTATCTTTTCCTTCACCTCTTCGGTTTCATACCGGTGCATCAGGGCTTCTGCCTTGGCACTCTTCACCTTGTAGGATCGGTCGCCCCAGGTGAGGATGGGTACATTCAGGGTGATGCCCACGTTCCACATTCCTTTCAGCTTGCGCTCGAAGCTGTTGAACACCGAAGGGTTGCTGGCTAGATAGCCGCCCATCAGCGCCACCTTTGGCAGATATTCGGCACGTGCCAGATTGAGCTTCTCTTCGTAGATCCGGTTCTGGAGTCCCAGGGCCTGCAGTTCCTTGCGGTTGCTTTCAGCCTGCTGCACCAGGTTGTCAGTCTTTGAACTGACCATATCTACCTGCCCCATGATGTTGGCATTCTGATTTTTCTCGTCGATGGCATCCTCCACTTCTACGGGTTCGTTCATTGCGAGTCCACAGATTCGGCAGAGATTCATTCTTGAGAGTTCAATGCCGTTGTTTACCTGGATGAGCGATACGCCGGCTTCGTTCACCTTTACCTTCACGCTCAGCAGGTCGGCCTTGGTAGCCATGCCTTCCTTCACCAGTTTCTCTACATCGCCTTCCAGTTTGTCAACCAGCGCCTTGTAGCCCTCGGCAAGTTTCTTCTTGCTGTATAGTGCCACCAGATTCCAGTAGGCTTCATCTACATCTACAATGATATCCTGCAACTCCTTGTCGTACAGGGTTCCAGCAGCCTCTTCGGCATATTGGGTAATCTTGTTGTAGGCTCTGATCTTGCCACCCATATAGATAGGTTGGGTCAGCATCACCGCCACTACGCCTGCATTGCGGGTGTCGGTATGCAGGGCATCTACTACTCCCTGTCCGGCGGTGTTGATGGCAGAACTCATCGGGGCGAGATTGGGAACCACAGCGGAAAGTCCTGTTCCTATATTAGACAAGGAGGTTTTCTGCTCATCGCTCAGCAAGGAAAGCTCGCGGCTTGTGTACATATATGCACCTGTGGCTGAAACCTTCGGCAGGTAGTTGGTGGCGGCAGATTTACGGGTGTAAGAAGCTGCTACCTTTTTCTGACCTGCCATAAGGAGTGCCTTGTTGTTGCTGATGGCTTTGGCTCTCAGCGAGTCGAGTGACCAGGAGTTGCCTGCGGCATGTGCATCAATCAGCGCAAGCGACAACAATCCAAGCATTAATACTTTTTTCTTCATTCTTTTCTTTCTTTTTTATAATTGACGTGGCAAAATTACTACAAATAGAACACTCTGCGGTGTTCTAATTGTCGGATTTACCGGTCTTTTGAGCGAGTAGTTATCTAAAAGAACAATAATTCTTCAGTTTAAACTACTAGATGTGGCTTTTTTTTGCTAAATTTGCCAGCAAAAACATCGCAATATGGCAAATTTTGAAAAAATAGATATAAGGGACATGGAGCAGTTGACAAACGTGGAGTTTGTTGGCTATGCTGATAATGATGTCGTTATCATTGATGACCTGCGCAACTTCTCTAAGCTGCAGGCCATCAAGGTGGATTTCCTGCTGATTATCGTCATCAAGCAGGGACGCGTGGCTATGCGGACGAATAAGGAAGAAGCTACTGCCTCTTCCAATGATATTATCATCTGCCAGCCTAATACTATCATGAACGATTGCCTGTTCAGCATCGACTTTACGGCGAAGGCGGTCTGTCTCTCTTCTCAGATAGCCCGCAGTATGCTGCATATCGGTGATGTGGTAGATATCTCTTTCTACCTGAAGAACCAGCCTATCATTCATATTGATGAGTCGAGCATGAAGACTTTCGAGAAGTATCATGCCTTGCTGGCTGAGCAGCTGGTAAAAGCAGATACCAAGTACAAGAAGCAGATTGTGGGCAGTCTGGTCAGTTCCTTCCTGTTCTGTCTGCTGAGCATCATCGAGCAGGTTACTCCGCAGAGGGAATCTCTCCACATGTCGAGAGGCAGTCTGCTCTTCAAGCAATTCATCGACCTGCTGACTTCCATGGAAGTAAAACCAAGGAAACTGGAATACTACAGTACGAAACTGTGTATTACCAGCAAATACCTCTCGGATGTCTGTAAGAGCAACAGTGGCAAGACAGCCAATGACTGGATTACGGAATATACGGTAGAAGACATCAACCGCCTTCTCTCACATTCCGATATGAGCATCAAGGAAATCTGTGCCTATCTGGATTTCCCTAATCTTTCCTTCTTCGGCAAATACGTGAAGGCCCATCTGGGATATTCGCCTACGGAATATAGAAGGTTGAAGGGAAGACATGAGAATGGAGCCAATAGTCTTGATTATCCTCGTAATAACGGGAATTTATCGTAATAGCGGGAATAACGGGAAATTATCATAATAACAGGAATTTATCGTAAAAATGCTAATAAGATGTCGTTTCTCTTTGCCGGACAAGAATATTTCCTTACCTTTGCATAGCTTTTAAAGCTTGTGGAGATTACCGACGAAAGTTTAAAAAGAGAAAATATAAAAGAGAGACGAAAATGAAATTGAAATTGAGATTCTTGAAATTGATGCTGCTGCTCTTCATCCTGCCTTTGCAGATGCTGGCGGCAGAACAGGGAGAGGCGGGCAAGCTGTTGGCGACGCTGCCTGGAGTGAGTGATGTGGAAACGCTGAAAAGTACGCATTTCCCGGAAAAATATGTGTTCTTCATCAAGCAGCAACTGGATGCCAAGGATGCTTCCAAGGGCAGTTTTGAGCAGCGAGTGATACTCTGCCACAGAGGATTCGATCGTCCTACCGTGCTCGTAACTGAAGGCTACAACGCCAAGTATGCATTGCGCGAGGGATACATCGAGGAACTTTCCAAGCTCTTCGATACCAACATCATCACCGTGGAATACCGCTATTTCGACAAGTCGATGCCTAGTCCTTGCAACTGGGATTACCTCACCGTGGAGAATTCGCTCTACGATCTGCACCACGTAAACCAGACCCTGCATGCGATGTACAAGGGCAAGTGGATTGCCACGGGTATCAGCAAGGGCGGACAGACTACGATGTTCTACCGTGCCTACTTCCCGAATGATGTGGACATCTCCGTGCCATACGTTGCACCGCTGAACAAGGGCGTGGAGGATGGCAGACACGAGAAGTTCCTGCAGGAAGAGGTTTCTACCAAGGAGAACCGACAGAAGGTGCTCAACTTCCAGCTGCTGCTCTTCAGGCGCAAGGCTGCGCTGCTGCCGATGTTCGAGAAGTACTGCAGCGAGAAGCAGTATCGTTTCAATGCGCCTATCGCCGAGATTTTCGATTACTCGGTGTTTGAATATGCCTTCGCCTTCTGGCAGTGGGGTGAGGATATCAAGAAGATTCCTACGAATGATTCCACCGACGACCAGGTGTTCAAATACTGGATCAATATGTGTGAGCCGGAGTATTTCACCAACTACAACGCCACCTCTCCGTTTGATGTGCAGGCTGCCAGGGAGTTGGGATATTACGGATATTACACCAAGCCATTCAAGAGATACCTGAGCATCAAGTCGCCAAAGGGTTATCTGAAGAAGCTGATGGTGCCGAAGGGTGCCGAGAACGTAGAGTTCTCGCCAAAGCTTTACAATTATACCGTGGATTTCCTGACCAAGAACGATCCGAAGATGGTATATATTTATGGTGACATCGACCCATGGGGTGCATCGGGCATCTATGGATTGCCATTCACCAAGAACAAGAAGAACCTGCATGTCTATATGTGTCATGGCGGTTCGCATCTCACCCGCATCCTGTCGTTCCCTGAGCCTACCAGACAGGAAATCATCGACTTGATAGGTGGATGGTTGAAGGAATAAGCAATTCATTATATTAGGCGATTCATTATATAACGAATAAGCCTTTTAAAAACAGATATAAAAAAAGCGTCTTGAAATCATTCAAGGCGCTTTTTTTATATCTATATGTTTATCTTATCCGTTTGCGATGTTTCCAAACAAATCGAATGAGGCATCCCAATCCTTCCAGACTGGCTCTCTGCCCAATTCCTTCAATCTCGCATTGATTACCTTGGCGGTACGCTCATCGCTCACGCTGAACTGCTCCAATGCCTGAGGATAAGTATGGTAACCACCAGGATTTACCTTTGATTCTGCCGACATGGTGGTGACACCCAGTGTTGCCATGTTGTCACGGATGTAGGCTGGCTCACGGGTAGAGTAGGAGATATCTACATCGTGGTCGAAGATACGCATGGCGAAAGTAGCCTGAGCCAACTGCTTGTCGGTCATGAAGCAGTTTGGCTGGAAACCTTCGTTCTGTGCAGGGCGCATACGAGGGAAGTTCACGCTGTACTTGGTCTTCCAGTAATGCTTCTGCAGGTAGCGCAGGTGATGAGCCATCATCACTACATCCGTGCGCCATTCCTTCTCCAGTCCGATGAGCACACCCATACCGATGGAGTGAACGCCTGCCATACCCATGCGGTCAAAACCATCGCAGCGCCACTCAAACTTGCTCTTCATGCCACGTGGGTGGTAGAGCTTGTAATTGTCGCGATGATAGGTCTCCTGGAAACAGATGACGCCGTTCATACCGTGGTCGGCGAGGGTCTTGTAATCCTCAGTAGAGAGCGGCATCACCTCAATCTTCACGTTAGAGAAATACTTCTTGGCGATGTCGATGGCCTTGGCAAGATAAGGGGTGCCAGCCTTTGCCGGGTTCTCGCCCGTTACGAGAAGGATGTTCTCGAATGGAGCCAACTGCTTGATTGCCTTGTACTCGTTCTCAATCTGCTCTGGGGTGAGGATGGTGCGGGCCATCGGATTCTCACGATGGAAACCGCAATACACGCAGGAGTTAGAGCATGAATTGGTGATGTAGAGAGGAATGAACATCGACATGGTCTTGCCGAAGCGCTCCTCGGTATATTTGCGGGAAAGACGCGCCATCACCTCCAGGTATGGCTCGGCTGCCGGTGAAATCAGCGCCATGAAGTCGTTCACATCGCAATGGTCCTTGGCAAGGGCACGGCGCACATCGTTATCGGTCATTCGAGCAATGCGCTCCGTGGTCTCCTCCCAACTGATATTCTTTAATTCGTCTGAAAACATTTTCTTACTTTTTAAACTTTCTCAAATCGTGTGTCAACTTGGCTGCGCAGAAGTTTGGACCACACATGGTGCAGTACTCTCCGTCTGTATGACCTGCCTCCTCGAAATACTTCAAGGCAAGCTCTGGGTCGAGGGAGAGGTGGAACTGGTCTCTCCAGCGGAACTCGAAGCGGGCCTTGGAGAGGGCGTTGTCGCGGATGGTTGCACCTGGATGACCCTTTGCCAAGTCGGCTGCATGAGCGGCAATCTTATAGGTTACCACACCTGTGCGCACATCTTCCTTGTTAGGCAAGGCGAGGTGCTCCTTTGGTGTTACATAGCAGAGCATGGCAGTGCCGAGCCATGCTATCTGGGCACCACCGATGGCTGAAGTGATGTGGTCGTAACCTGGAGCGATATCGGTAACCAATGGGCCGAGGGTGTAGAATGGTGCCTCGTGACAGTGGTCGAGCTGGCGCTCCATGTTCTCCTTGATCTTCTGCAATGGCACGTGACCAGGACCCTCGATGAATGCCTGCACGTTCTTGTCCCAGGCACGGGTAACAAGCTCGCCCATGGTATCCAACTCGGCAAACTGGGCTGCATCGTTGGCATCGGCGATACAGCCTGGGCGCAAGCCATCGCCCAAAGAAAGGGCTACGTCATACTGTGCCACGATGTCGCAGATGTCGTCGAAGTGCTCATAGAGGAAGCTCTCCTGGTCGTGGTAGAGACACCACTTGCTCATGATGCTACCGCCACGGCTCACGATACCGCAGAGACGGCTATCGGCGAGATGCACGTTGTGGCGACGGATGCCGGCATGGATGGTGAAGTAGTCAACACCCTGCTCGCACTGCTCGATGAGGGTATCACGGAATACCTCCCAGTTCAAATCCTCTACCTTGCCGTTTACCTTCTCCAAAGCCTGGTAGATAGGCACGGTGCCTACCGGTACAGGGCAGTTGCGCACAATCCATTCACGGGTTTCGTGGATGTTGTCGCCGGTAGAGAGGTCCATCAAGGTATCGCCTCCCCACTTGCAAGACCATACAGCCTTATCTACCTCTTCCTCGATGCTGGAGGTAGTGGCAGAGTTACCGATGTTGGTATTGATCTTCACGAGGAAGTTGCGGCCGATGATCATCGGTTCGCTCTCAGGGTGGTTGATGTTGGCAGGAAGAACGGCACGTCCGCGTGCAATCTCATCACGCACGTACTCAGGGGTGATATGGGTATCGATGCCCAATTCCTGGCAGTTCATGTTCTCGCGGATAGCCACATACTCCATCTCTGGAGTGATGATGCCCGCCTTGGCGTAAGCCATCTGGGTGATGTGCTTGCCAGCCTGAGCACGGCGAGGCAACTGGATGTGCTCGAAGCGGAGGTGGTCGAGGCTATGGTCAGCAAGACGCTGCTTGCCATACTCGCTGGTAACCTCCTTGAGCTGCTCGGTATCGTTGCGGTCGATAATCCACTGCTCGCGCATTCTTGGCAAGCCCTTCTTCAAATCTACCTGATAGTTAGGGTCGCTGTAAGGACCGCTGGTATCGTAGATATAAACCGGAGCATTTGGCTCTGTATGAGGAATGCCGCGCTCATCCTTCACAACAGTAGGAGTGAGGTTTACCTTGGTCATTCCAACTTTGATCTGTGGGAAGAGTTTTCCCTGCATATACGCCTTTTCTCTCTGGGCGTAAGCTTTCTTATCGTTTGGCATATTTTTTTTAAAAGTTTATCCTATATGTTATAATTAGTCGTTGAGGAATGCGGTGAGTGGAGAACTTGCCTCGGCACAATCGCTGATGGCTCCGAGACCTGCCTCGTAAGCACGGCGACCGCATACCACAGACTCCTTGAATGCCTTAGCCATTTCTACAGGATCACCTGCAACGGCGATGGCTGTGTTTACCAGACAAGCGCTGGCACCCATCTCCATAGCCTCGGCTGCGTGACTAGGTGCACCGATACCTGCATCTACTACTACAGGAACAGTAGCCTGCTCGATAATGATCTGCAGGAAGTCCTTCATTCTCAAGCCCTTGTTGGTACCGATAGGTGCAGCAAGTGGCATCACGGTAGCAGCACCAGCCTCTTCGAGGTGCTTGCAGAGTGTAGGGTCTGCCTGACAATATGGCAAAACTACGAAACCGAGCTTCACCAGTTTCTCGGTAGCCTTCAGAGTCTCGATAGAGTCTGGAAGAAGGTAGCGAGGGTCTGGGTGGATTTCGAGCTTGAGCCAGTTGGTTCCGAAAGCCTCACGAGCCATCTGTGCTGCGAATACAGCCTCCTCGGCGTTGCGCACGCCACTGGTGTTAGGAAGGAGCTGGATATTTGGGTTCTGCACGATATGAGAGAGCAGGTCGTCCTGCTTGTCTTCGAGTTCGATACGCTTCATGGCAACGGTTACCATTTCTGTTTCAGAAGCCTTGATGGCTTCAGCCATGAGCTGGTTGTTGTTGAACTTTCCTGTTCCGAGGAAGAGGCGGGAGTTGAACTCTCGTCCTGCAATTACTAATTTTTCCATTTTTTGTTATTCTTATTTTTAAATGTTTGCTTATCTGAATTCCTTCATCATTTCCATGATGTCATGGGTTTCTGATGCCGGATCCTTGGCATTGAGGATGCAGCCGCTGAGTGCGATGCCGTTAACTCCCGTCTTCATGATTTCGGGGATATCCTCCCTGGTGATGCCTCCGATGGCAACGATAGGGATGTTGATGCCTTCTGCCTTCATCTTCTGGATGATTTCCTTATATCCTTCAAGACCGAGGATAGGGGAGAGCTTCTCCTTGGTAGTGGTGAAGCGGAACGGACCGCAACCGATATAATCGGCACCAGCCTCATAGTGAGCTTTCACATCCTCGAAGGTGTTTGCCGTACCGCCGATGATGAAGTCTTCGCCCAGAATCTTGCGGGCCTCGGCAATCGGCATATCGTTCTTGCCCAGATGCACGCCATCGGCGCCCACCTCTTTCACCAGTTCCACACGGTCGTCGATGATGAAGGTAACATTCATAATCTTGCACCATTCCTTCACCTTGTAGGCGATGGGGCGCACTTCATTATCAGAGGCATCCTTCATGCGGAGCTGAACCCATTTGCAGAGTCCCGTTATTGCCTCGTGGATGCCATCCAGATAACTCATCTTCTCATTCTGATGAGAGATGAACTGCAGTTGAAAACTGTCTAAAGGTATTTTTGCCATAGCCCTATAAACTATTAACTATAAACTCTTGACTAAAGATTATCCTCCGCAGAATGCCTTTACAATCACGATGTCGGCACCCTCCTGAATCACGTGGCTTTCCCACTCGTCACGAGGCACCATCTCGTTACTGATGGCTACAGCGCAACCTGTAGCTGGAAGATCGAGTTCCTGGGCAAGTTCCTTGACTGTCTTTGCCTGAATCTCAGTTTCTTTGTTGTTGATGATAACTTTCATAATCTGTTCCTATGTTTACATTTATAAATTTACAATTGTCAACACGGGGGATATGCCTGATGAAAGAAAAGGGGTTGTAGAGAAGCAAGAGTAGGTTACATCTATCTCTGCCTGGGTGTAAAACGATCTATCATATTTCCTGCGTCAGCATTACCTGCTTCAGGTTCAATGGGTATAATCTCAGCCGATTGCTCAGCACCCCCGTGATAATTACAGATGCAAAAGTATAGATAATTTCCGAATTATCGTAGAAAAGGCGGATTATTTAATCTATATTAACGCAGAAGGTAGGCTGTATTAACACAAGGGGATAATCTGTCCCTACAGGAAGTCTCTCTAGACCATCAACGAAAAAAGCGTGCCAGTAAATAAATACCAGCACGCTTCCTTATATATCAAGTGATTATGCGCAAGCACAACCACGACCTTTGCAAATAGCTTCGCCATAAAGTGACATTGCATTCAGATAGTTTGCAATAAATGACTTCATGACCTTCTTGATTTCTTTCAACATTGTTTTCATAATCGTTATCCTTTCTTTCTTTTTCGTTAATACTTGAGCCTCGCCGGGCTCTACTTTCATTCTCTTTCCTACAAAGGGATGGAGTAATTACTTACCCATCTCAATGTGGTTGTTTACATTGATTGCCTTAGCAATCATGATTGCTACTACTGCGAGTGCCATTACTGTTGTCATCATAATTTGTTTCCTTTCTCAATCTTTGTGGAGACATCGCATTTTCGGTCTCCTGTTCTACATGTTATCCTTTACAATCTCTCTTACCTGAAACCTTCCATCTCCTGTACTTGAGATTTCTCATCTTTTTTATATATATAAGACTTCTCATCTCGCATACTCAAGATCTCTTGTTTCATCTTTACGAGTGCAAAGGTAATGCCTTTTTTTTGAATTCGGGTAACAAAAGGGTGACAAAATGATGAAAGAAAGCGATTTTTTGATACAAGTCAAATACTGGCAGTCTGCCTCTTGACACAGGTCAACCACTGTCAGTTTCTTACTTCACATACTTCAGAATCTCCTTGCTCTTTCTGCCTTTTTTGGCAGGAAGTGGCATAAATCCCTCGGTAAGTCCCGTTTTGTCGGTCATCGCCTGGAATACGGAGGCGGCATAGCTGTCGAGTTTCAGCTTCTTCAGTTCCTCGTTGATAGCATCCTCATCATAATCGTCTGCATATAATAAGATATGCAGGTCGTCGAGATATTTCTGTGGGATGTTCTTATGCGGCATTCTGCTCTGAATCTGCATAATCTGGGCGATGATGGCATGCTGGGTCTGCTGGGCGATGGCTTCTGCCTTTCTGTGCTCGAAATCGGCGAGGGTAGAGGCATCCGTCTCCTGCCAGTCTTCCATCGTACCTTCTTTGGTGATGAGATGACTGTAGCCGAAGTATCGGATGAGGGTGATATGCCTGTTCCATCCGAGTTTCTCCAGATAGGCTTTCTCCAATGGGGTGGTGGCGATGATGAGGTCTGAGTGCCTGTACATCGCCTTCTGGTACATCAGGGTCTGCAGACTGCGCTTGAAGTGCGGATTCCGGCAGTTGCGCTCTGAGAGGTCGCCGAGTGGGCAAACGATGTAGGGGATGCCCATCTTGCGAGACATTCTGGCGAGCTGGGCACCTTGTCTTGTCCATGCTCCCAGTATCATCACGATATCGGCATCTACCAGGTTCTTGGTGATGTCGAGCTTCTGCTGCAGCGCTTCGATGTAAGGAAGATACATCTTCAGCGTCTTCTTATGTTTGGAAATGAACAAATATACTTTCATCGTTATTTAAGTTTGCTTGTTGATTCTAAAATCCTACAGTTTATGACTGGTGAAGTCGTTCTTGTCTGCACGCCAGTATCTTATCTTGTTGGCAAGATTTCTCCAGATGATGCCATACTCATAGAATGGCAGCTTGTGGAGCGAGATGTCATCGTCGAAATGTCTGATGGCCTTGTGGGCGATGACGGTGCGGAGAATCAGGAGCAGAAGCAGGGCGAAACCTGCAATGCCAGTCAGGATCCAGTCTTGCATCAGGATGGCGTATGCCAGGGTGGCCAGCGAGGCGATGAGACTGAGGTGAGGGAAGAGATGATCCATTGCCATCAGCGACATCATCGACTTGGCTCTGGTCAGACTCTTGCGGGATGCCTGGAGGTAAAGGTGGGCGTTGTGCCAAGCCTTGTCGGTAGGTTCATCGTGGATGAGCCATGCATCGCAGTCTAGCTCTACAGCAGTATCTCCATAGGCAGCATACTTGTTGACCAGGAAGTCGTATTCGCCGCGCACATACTCCAGGTTGCCCTGATAGCCCTGCTCGCGCATGAAGTCGCTTTTGCGGAAGGCTACATTTGGCATGTGGGTGCGGTAGCCATAGCTGTGCTGGGCACGGCGGAGCAGATAGAATGCCTTGCGGATGCTGTCGTATCGGCGAACACCCTTGGTTGCCTCCTCTAGAGCTACATAGCCCAGAACCAGATGGTTGGGTTCCTGACAGTTGCGCGCCATGGTATAGAGCCACCTGTCGTTGGATGGGGTGCAGGTAGGTTCGGTGAGGATGATCCATTCATATTTGGCAGCCTTCACGCCCAGTGTAATCTGCAGCTTCTTTCTGCTCATATAGCGGGAGCTTTCCGGGATATACGTATAATATAGGTGAGGATTCTCTGCTGCCATGCGCTTCAGATAGTCCAGAGTCTCACCATCGGTACTCTGGCAAACCACAATCACCTGATAATCGGCTGGATATTTCTGCTGCAGGAACATCTGTAGATTGTGCTCCAGTTCATAGAGGTTGTCGTGAGCGGTGATAATCACCGAGATAGGTTCTCTAGATTCCAAGGATTCCTCCTCGTCAGTAAAACGCAACGAGCGCAGAAATGGATTTATCAGCGATCCGAGGATTGCCAATAATACCACTACTGCGCCTGCTATGATAGTTGTTAAACTAATTGTCATCATTTCTTTTTTTCTCGTATTTTAAAGCTTTTGCCCTTTACCTTTCCCTTCGGCCGGTGACCGTTGGTTCAGGGCGCATTGCTAATACTGTCTTAACCCAGGGCGATGCCCTGGGCTAAGTGCTTCTGCCCTTTCAGGGCGTGCTTTCCTTTAAAAATCTTCTGTGATATATCCCTTTGGCAACTGGCGGCAGTTATACTGGCTCGCCATGATCTCACCGTAGGCTCCGGCTGAACGGAGGGCAATGAGGTCGCCACGATGGGTCTTGTTCAGATCTATAGCCTTGGCGAATACATCGCTCGACTCGCAGATTGGACCTACTACGTCGTATGTCTCTGCAGGTTCATCACTAGAGATGTTCTCTATCTTATGATATGCCTGATAGAGGGCAGGACGGATCAGGTCGGTCATACCTGCATCTACGATGGCAAACTGCTTGGCTGTGCCCTGCTTGATATAAAGAGTCTTGGTGATGAGCGAACCCATCTGACCCACTACGGCACGGCCCAACTCGAAGTGTAACTTCTGTCCATCGCGCAACTTCAACTTCTTGGCGTATGTATCGAAGTAATCCTTGAAGTCTGGGATAGGCACACGGTTTGGATGGTTGTAATCGATACCCAATCCGCCGCCTACATTGATGTTCTTTACTACGATGTGATGAGCCTCCAACTGGTCTTGTAACTCGTTGATGCGGTTACAGAGAGCCTCGAAGTCTCCCATGTCAAGTATCTGACTGCCAATGTGGAAGTGCAGACCCAGGAACTTGATGTTCTTCATTTTGAATGCCTCCTCAATCACGCTCTCCATATCGCGCATAGCGATACCAAACTTGTTTTCAGCCAAACCTGTTGTAATGTTGGCATGGGTATGAGCACCAACGTCTGGGTTGATGCGGAAGCAGACCTGTGCTATCTTGTTTTTCTTCTCGGCAAGTTCGTTGATGATTTCCAATTCCGGGATGCTTTCTACATTGAAGCAGAAGATGCCCTTGTCCAAACCAAGGTTGATTTCCCAATCACTCTTGCCTACACCGGCATACACAATCTTATTAGCAGGGAAACCTGCGTTGATGGCTGCCTGAATTTCTCCTCCGCTCACACAGTCGGCACCCAAACCAGCCTGGCAGATGATGTTGAGCACTTTAGGGTTGGCATTTGCCTTCACGGCATAGTGCACCTCGAAGCCCTCATGCTTGCCAGCCTCTGCGTTGATGGTCTTCAAGGTTTGGCGCAACACGTTGGTGTCATAGTAGTAGAACGGAGTCTGTATCTCCTGAAACTTATCTATTGGAAATGTACCTTTCATTTCGCTTATGCTTATTGTTAATATCTTACTTATAGTCAAATTAGAATATATCTCCGCCCCCCGATGGGGCGGAGATATTGAATATGTGATTACTTCTCGAACAATACGTTGCTCAAGTTCTGCAGAGCCTGCTTCTTGTCTCTCTCTCTGATGAGGAATGAGATGTTGTAGTTGCTGCCACCGTAAGAAATCATACGTACTGGGATGTTCTTCATTGCATCGGTAGCGATGGTCTCGAAGCCTACGTTGCTCCAGTCCAGATCACCTACTACGCAGATGATGCACATGTCTGAATCTACGGTTACAGTACCATACTTCTTCAACTCGTTGACGATGTCGTTGAGGTGAGCATCGTTATCGATACTCATGCTCACACCTACCTCTGAGGTAGCAATCATGTCGATAGGAGTCTGGTAGCTCTCGAAGATTTCGAATACCTTGCGGAGGAAACCTGTAGCGAGCAACATGCGGCTACTCTTGATCTTGATGGCTGTGATGTTGTCTTTGGCAGCTACAGCCTTGATCTTGCCGCGTACGATGACGTTGTCGATGATGGTACCATCTGCCTTAGGATCCATGGTGTTTTTCAGACGAACTGGGATGCCGGCATACTTGGCTGGCTGAACGCAGGTAGGGTGGAGAATCTTGGCACCGAAGTAAGCCAACTCAGCAGCCTCCTCGAAGTTCAACTGGCGAACAGCCTCTGTGTGCTCTACCACACGAGGGTCGTTGTTGTGCATACCGTCGATATCTGTCCAGATCTGAATCTCGTCTGCTGGGAGAGCTGCACCGATGAGTGATGCGGTGTAGTCACTACCACCACGCTGCAGGTTATCTACCTCGCCGTAAGCGTTGCGGCAGATGAAGCCCTGGGTGATGTAGATCTGATAGCCCTGGTTCTCCTCCATGATGGCTGCGAGCTTCTCCTTGATGTACTGTGGGTCTGGCTCTGCGTTCTTGTCGGTGCGCATAAAGTCTAATGCGCTGAGCAATACAGCCTTTACACCCTGTTCCTTCAAGTAGTTTACAACCATGTTGGTGCTCATAATCTCACCCTGAGCCACGATGCTCTTTTCCTCGAAAGAAGTAAAGAGATCCTTGGTAAATGAACGGAGATAGTTGAACTCGCCCTGCAGGAACTCGCGTGTAGTCTTCTTCATCTCATCAGTAGAGTAGAGATCCTCCACGTGCTGCATGTATTTCTTCTCCAAGTTGTTGATTACCTCGTTGGCGCCCTCTGGGTTCTTCTTGTAGAGATAGTCAGAGATCTCAACGAGAGAGTTTGTTGTACCGCTCATCGCAGACAATACGATGAAAGTTGGTTCACCTGATTCTGTAACCAAAGAGGCTACTCCCTTCATACGCTCTGGTGAGCCTACAGAAGTACCTCCGAATTTCATTACCTTCATAGTCGTAATATTATATTAATGTTTAATTTTTATTGTTCTATTATTTAATTCTCCTCGCCATCTTCTGTCAGGTCGATGTGGTTGTACTCGTTGGTCACGTCGTGGAGTAAACCATCCTTGCAGCGATATACGATGCCAGGGAACTTGTCGAGCATCGGGATGTTATGGGTTGTCATCACTACAGCTGTACCCTGCTTGGTGATATCCTTGAGCAGTCCCACGATGTTGCTGGCGGTCTCCGGGTCGAGATTTCCCGTTGGCTCATCGGCGATGATGATCTTCGGATTGTTGAGCAGGGCACGGGCGATGGCCACACGCTGCTGTTCTCCACCGGAGAGCTCGTGAGGCATCTTGTCGATTTTCTCAATCATGCCTACCTCGTTGAGTACTTCCTCAATGCGCTTGTCTCTGTCCTTCTTGTTTTTCCATTTGGTAGCCTTGAGCACGAATTCGAAGTTCTTGCGCACGCTGCGGTCGTGGAGCAACTGGAAGTCCTGGAAGATGATACCCAGTTCCTTGCGCAGGGCTGGAATGTCCTTGCGTCGGATGGTCTTGAGGTCTCTGCCGAGGATTTCTGCCTTGTCGGTTTCACCCTCCACGAGGTCGAGCTCGCAGTAGAGGGTCTTCAGGAGTGAACTCTTTCCCGAGCCCACTTTTCCGATGAGATAAGCGAACTCTCCTTCATCCACATGGAAGTTGATGCCCTTGAGCACGCACTTGTCGGCTTGGTATATGCTGACGTTCTGATAATCTATTAACATCCTAATTTTTTCTCCTTTATTAATTATTCTCTAATGTTCTTTCAGGACGTGCTGTTATTGCATTTCGCCCTTGCTCTTTGCTACTCGGCGCTTCTTGTCCCATTCCGGGTCGTGTCGCATCTGGAGCTCCTTTACTACATCCTCGATTCGCAAGCCTTTGCTGGTGAGCAGTACGATGAGGTGGTAGAGCAGGTCGGAACTTTCGTAGATGAACTTGTCATCGGTGCCGTTGGTAGCTTCAATAACCGTCTCAATAGCTTCTTCTCCAACCTTTTGCGCCATCTTGTTCACGCCCTTCTTGAAGAGACTGGTGGTGTAGCTGCCCTCAGGCATCTCCTCGTGGCGCTTGTCGATGAAGTCCTGCAACTCTGAGAGGAAGAGGATAGGGTTCAGCGTATTTTCCTCAGCCCAGCAGGTATCGGTGCCTTTGTGGCAGGTAGGACCATCTGGATGAACCTTTACCAGGAAGGTATCGTTGTCGCAGTCTATCTGAATGCTTACCAGATTGAGGAAGTTTCCTGAGGTCTCGCCCTTGGTCCAAAGACAGTTGCGAGAACGGCTCCAGAAGGTAACCTTCTTGGTTTCGATGGTTTTATCGTATGCTTCCTTGTTCATGAATCCCAGCATCAGGACGTTCTTGGTTACAGCATCCTGGATGATGGCAGGAACAAGTCCACCCATTTTTTCAAAATCTATTTCCATTTTATCTTTACAATTAATTGTTTTGCTTACTCCATTGCCAATCTGCCCTATCATAGGGGAATTATTCACTCTTAAGGAAAAATATATTTTCCCTTAAGGAAATAATTATTTTCCCTTAAGGAAAAAAATATCTAGCCTTAAGGCTCCGTTTTACAACTGTTTACAACCTGACGTTGATGCCTTCTTTCCGGAGGTAATTTTTCAGGTCAGGTATGGCGATTTCACCGAAGTGGAAGACACTGGCAGCCAGTGCTGCATCTGCCTTTCCCTGGGTGAAGGCATCGCGGAAATGCTCCATTTTGCCTGCTCCACCCGATGCAATGATAGGAATGCTTACTTCTTCTGCAAGGCGGGCGAGGGCTTCATTGGCAAAGCCCTGCTTCACACCATCGTGGTCCATACTGGTGAAGAGTATCTCGCCGGCACCACGGTCGGCAACTTCTCTTGCCCAATCAAACAGACGGAGTTCTACACGCTCTCTTCCGCCCTTCACGTAGCAATGCCAGCCGTCAGGATCGAGACGGGCATCGATGGCGCAGACGCAGACCTGTGACCCGTAATGGTTGGCTATCTCGTTGATGAGTTCCGGATGTCGGATGGCAGCACTGTTGATACTAACTTTGTCGGCACCTGCATTGAGGAGCCGATCTACATCCTTCAGCTCGTTGATGCCGCCACCCACGGTAAATGGGATATTGATTTCGGCAGCTACGCGAGTCACCATATCTGTAAAGGTCTTGCGCTCTTCGAAGCTGGCGGTGATGTCGAGGAAAACGAGTTCATCGGCACCTGCATCGCTATAGGCCTTGCCCAGTTCTACAGGGTCGCCTGCGCTTCTCAGGTTCACGAAGTTCGTTCCCTTTACGGTCTCTCCGTTTTTCACGTCGAGGCAAGGGACGATTCGCTTTGCCAAACCTTTGTTACTTTGAACTTTGACCATTGGACTTTGAACTTTATGATTACTTAACTCCTAACTTTTCAACATCTATCTTACCCTCGTAGAATGCCTTGCCGAAGACAACGGCTGGGATGGCGGCAGCTTCCAGAGCCTCGATGTCTTCATTGCAGCTCACTCCGCCCGAGGCGATGAGGCGAAGTTGAGGATAGGCTGCCATAATCTCTTGATATAGCTCGATTGCAGGACCCTGCAGGGTGCCATCCTTGCTGATTTCCGTGCAGAGTACATAGCGTACACCCTTGTCGATGTATTTCTTGAGGAAGGGGAGGAGGTCTTCTGATGAATCCTCTTTCCATCCATTGATAGAAATCTTGCCGTTTCTTACATCGGCTCCGAGGATGAGTTTGTCGGCACCATATTTATCTATCCACTCCATGAAGAGATCAGGATTGGTAACGGCGATGCTGCCTATGGTTACCATACTGGCTCCTGCAGCAAATGCCTTCTCGATGTCTTTCTCGGTCTTGATACCGCCTCCGAAATCTACTGTCAGATTCGTTTCGGTGGTAATCGCCTTCAGTACAGCATCATTTACGATGTGTTTCGACTTGGCGCCGTCCAGATCCACTACGTGGAGTCGCTTGAATCCCAGCTTCTCGAAGTCTTTAGCCACTTCTGCCGGATTGTCGTTATAGACCTTCTTCTGGTCGTAATCGCCTTTTGTCAGGCGAACGCACTGGCCATTTATCAAGTCGATGGCAGGAATTAATTCTATCATATTTCTTTTATTGCTATTTTATTTCCAGGAAGTTCTTTAAAATCTGTTCTCCTACCTTTCCGCTCTTTTCCGGATGGAACTGGCAGGTATAGAAGTTGTCTTTGTGGAGCGATGCGCTGTAAGGCAGAATGTAATCAGCCTTGGCGATGGTCTCCTCGCAGAGTGGCACATAGTAGCTGTGTACGAAATAAGAGTAGGGATGCTGCAGGGCTTCTCCCATAGCTGCATCTGCTGCATCGGATCTGTTTCCGAATCCCTTGTAAAGCTCCGTCTTCAGATCGTATATCTCGTTCCATCCCATAGCTGGTACCTTGTCTTCGTGCTTCTGCGGCTGGAATCGCTTCACATCCACATTGAAGATGCCGATGCAATCTACATCGCCTTCTTCCGAATGTCGGCACAGGAGCTGCTGTCCCACGCAAATGCCCAATACGGGTTGCTTGAGATTTTTGATCACCAGATCCAGCTGGTGAGCCTTGAGATATTCCATGGCTTCTCTTGCCTGACCCTGACCTGGAAACAGTACACGGTCTGCCTTCTGGAGCATTTCGGCATCATCAGTGAGTACTGGTTCTATGCCCAAACGCTTCATGGCGTTGACTACGGAATAGATATTTCCTGCATTGTATTTTACGATTGCTACATCCATAACCTAACGTAATTCTTCTGTTTTTTGTACGTATCGGGAGTATTGGTCCCACGTATTGCTAATTTCTGTTGCAAAGGTACACATTTTCTTTCAATCTAACGAAAATATTAGCAAAAAGATTACTATATTGCTATACTTTCTTGCAGAAAGTAAGAAAAATTGGTATATTTATACGTGTTTATCAGTAAAAAAGGGTTAGAGTAAGATTTTTCCTACTCTAACCCTTGGTTTTATTTCAACTTGTTATTTTCCCTTTATTCCTCCTCGCTGTCTGCTGTGCGGAGGATGATGCTGGTGGCTCCGATAGTGAAGAGAGTGCCGTCTTCGATGACACGGCGCTCGCGGTCGCCCAGGATTTCGTTATCTACGAAGGTGCCGGTGTAGCTAGGACCATCGCGCAGCACATATTTCAATTTTCCTTTCTTGTCGCGGCTTACATTGATTACGCAGTGGTTCATATCTACACTCGGATCTACGGTCTCGATAGGGCAGTTGATGCCACTGTTCTTCATATATCTTCCGATGACGTTGTCGCCCATCTGCAAAGGGATGACCTGCTTGTAGGCGAATACGTTTTCGATGACTACGATGGAGCCAACGCCATTCTCATTGGCATTTTCATCAATCTGTTCTTCCTTGCGGGTTTCGCGGAGTTTGGAAACGCCCATACGGATGCCAAACTGCTTGTTGCAATTCGGACAAACGAAGACCAGACTCTGGCCTGCCTCGTATTTGGTCTCGTCGAACGTGATGAAATTATCGCATTTAGGGCAACGTACTCTTTTCATATCTATTTTTTTTCTTTCCTTAATTTCTTTCTATATATAATAATGTATACTACTCCTTTACCTTTGTAATCCAGCCATCTGTGAAAGCCTCGTTGGTATGGAGTCGGTTGAGGGTGTTATATGCCTCGCTCTCAGAGCGGTAGTTGCCATAAATCACCTTTACGTTGTTGTCGGTAATCAGAACTCTTGCCTCTTTGAAGCCCTTGCCCTGCAAGTATTCCACATAGCTGGCTGCATTGCGTTTGGTCACGCGGCTTGCCAATACGATGCTGTAATAAGAGGCAGTTGGAGTAGTAATCTCTCTATCCTGTGCCATTGCCGGAGTTTTTTCTGCCTTGTCGGTAGGAGTGGTCTCCATCAGCTTCGGTTCATCAGTAGGGAGCAGCAGCTCGTTGCTTTTTACCGGAGCTATCTCCTTAGGTATGATGCGGGTGAGCATCCCTGTATCAATCTGACTCTTCTCGATAGTAGGACTTCCGAGCGGAGTAGAGATGGTGAAGAAGGCGATGAGGGCGATGCAGGCTGCTGCCATGTTGCGCAGCCAGCTCTTCTTGATGCTGATGAATTCTGCCTTTTCCTCTTCTTCCTCTTCTTCTGCGATGAATACCGAATTGCTGGCAGGAACAGCAGGTGCTTCTGGCTCGTTTTTGACTGGCTGTTCCTCTTTGGCAAGATTTACAGTCATTGCCACGTTTTGATTCTCGTTCTGCTGTTCACCGTTGCCAATCTGTGCGATAGGAAGCATGTCGAAACCTCCCAAACCATAGAAGTCTGGAGTAAGAATGCCTGCCTCGCATGGCTCGAAACTGATGTTGCCATCCTCGTTGAGGAAGAGCATACCGATATTTTCTATTTCGAATTTACCTTCGTTTTCCAATGATTGTCTGATTTCAACTACCTCATCCTCAATACGGCGCAATGCCTCAGGGTAGCTGATATCGTAGGTCTCCACGTACGAGAGTGCGAGGAGGGAATCATTCATCGTGAGCTGCGGATTGAATCCTACAGTTCTCAGCGGTGGCAAAAACATGTTGTCTCTGCCATCGTAACGTGCATCTATATGATGAGCCATGAATCCACCAAAACCTGGTACGATTACACAATCGTTGCTCAAGAGTAGAATTTCTATATGTCGGTTAATTTCTATCACGTCTAAATGTTTATCTTCTTTTTCTGAATATCTTTTGCAAAGGTACGGCTTTTTTGGGAATTGGACAACTATTTTAAGGGAAATTTTCGTCAGGAGTGATAAAAAGTTTAATTTGTTTTGTCATATCGCCAAAAAGTATTACCTTTGCCACTAAAAATAGAATATATAGCAATGGAATATACAGAGACCGAAATAGAAGGAGTGTGGGTCATACAGCCTAAAGTGTTTGATGATGCTAGAGGCTACTTTTTCGAGGCTTGGAAACAGGCTGAGTTCGATGCCCACATTGGTTATCATGTTGAGTTTGTGCAAGACAATGAGTCTATGTCGAGTAGAGGCGTGCTTCGAGGCCTTCATTATCAGAAGGGCGAAAGTTCGCAGGCTAAACTGGTGCGTGTCATCAAGGGTAAGGTCCTGGATGTTGCAGTAGATTTGCGTAAAGACAGCAAGACCTTCGGCAAGTATGTAATGGTGGAACTGAGCGAGGAGAACAAGTTGCAGTTCTTTATTCCTCGTGGTTTTGCGCATGGTTTCCTCGTGCTCAGCGACGAGGCAATCTTTACCTATAAAGTAGATAACCCTTATGCTCCTCAAGCTGAGGCAAGTATCCGCTGGAATGATGAAACCATTGGTATCAAGTGGCCTGTTGAGGGCGAAAATGTATTGCTCTCAGAAAAAGACCTCAATAAGGCGCTGTCTTTTGAGGAGGCTGAGTATTTTGAGTAAGATATCGTGAAAAGATGAAACAAGTTATTAACATATTGTTGTGTGCAAGCCTCCTGGTGGCAATGGTCAGCTGCGGACAGAAGTCTGCGGGCAAGGATTCTGCCGAGGTAAAGGAGGATACTGCTGCCAAGAAAATGCTCCAGGGCATCTGGTTGGATGGCGATGATGAAGATAATGTTGTCTTTCGCGTGAAGGGTGACACCATCTACTATCCTGATTCTACCAGCCAACCGGTATATTTCTATATTGCTGGCGATACGCTGGTGATGAAGGGTGCCAATACGACTAAATATCCGATTGTCAAGCAGGCTGCTCATATCTTCCAGTTCAAGGTGCTGAATGGCGATATCATGAAACTCGTCAAGACAGACGATACTTCTTATCTGCAGCAGTTCCTGCATAATCAGCCGGTGGTTCTCAACCAGAATACGCTTATCAAGAGAGATTCTGTGGTGTATGCAGGCGATGAGAAGTTGCATCTCTATGTGCAGGTGAACCCTACTACCTATAAGGTTTTCAAGAGTTCATACAATGATGATGGCGTAGAGGTGGATAATGTCTATTACGACAACATCGTAAATGTGAACATCTACCGGGGAGCCAGCAGGATTTTCGGCCGTGACTTCCGCAAGGAGGATTTCGAGGGACAGGTTCCTCATGAGTTCCTCAAGCAGGCGATTTTGAGTGATATCGTACTGAAAAAGGTGGATACCGATGGGCTTCATTATAGAGTGGTTTTGGCTATGCCGGACAGCAGTGTGAGTTATCAGGTGGAAATCATCATCTCGCTCGAAGGCAAAATGAAAATCAAGAAGAGTTAGACCGCTTTTTCGAAAGGCGTGTTCTCTAGGAAAATAGAAAATACGAAAAATGGGAATTTGCAATTGTGCAAGTTCCCATTTTTCGTATGGATGAATTAATGAATCTCTGCAGATTAATTGAAGAATCCCAGCAGGGCACCAGCGGCTACGGCGGAACCGATAACACCTGCAACATTCGGACCCATGGCGTGCATGAGCAGGAAATTGTGGCGGTCGTACTCCAAACCGAGGTTGTTGCTGATGCGGGCGCTCATCGGCACGGCACTCACACCTGCATTTCCAATCAGTGGGTTCAGCTTCTTGCCCTTTGGCAGGAAGAGGTTCATCAGTTTCACGAAGAGGATACCGCTGGCTGAAGCGATGATGAATGCCAGGGCACCGAGGGCGAAGATCTTGATGGTGTTCAGGGTCAGGAACTCTGATGCCTGGGTAGAACAGCCTACGGTCAAGCCGAGCAGCATCACCACGATGTCATTCAGACTGCTGCCTGCTGTCTTGGCAAGTCTTGTCGTCTTTCCACTTTCCTTCAGGAGATTTCCGAAGAAAAGCATACCGAGCAATGGCAGACCTGATGGTACGATAAAGGTGGTGAGGAGTAAACCGACGATAGGGAAGAGGATCTTCTCTGTCTGTGATACCTGACGGGCTGGCTTCATCTTGATGACGCGCTCTTCCTTGGTGGTGAGCAGGCGCATCAATGGGGGCTGAATCACTGGTACCAAAGCCATATAGGAATAGGCGCAAACGGCGATGGCGCCCATCAGGTTAGGACTTAACTTGCTGCTCAGGAAGATGGCAGTAGGTCCGTCGGCACCACCGATGATGGCGATACCTGCAGCCTGGTTCGGTTCGAACCCCAGAGCCAGGGCTATCATATAGGCTCCGAAGATACCAAACTGAGCGGCGGCTCCTATCAGAATCAGCTTCGGATTGGAAATCAATGCCGAGAAGTCGGTCATCGCTCCGATGCTCAGGAAGACGAGTGGGGGATACCATCCCTGTCTTACTCCCTGATAGAAGATGTTCAGAACGGAATTATCTTCGTATAGTCCTATTTCGAGTCCGGCATCGGCACGGAAGGGGATGTTGCCCAGGATGATGCCTAGTCCGATGGGCACCAGGAGAAGTGGTTCGAAATCCTTCTTGATGGCAAGCCAGATGCAGATAACTCCTATCACGATCATGGCGAGGTTTCCTGCCGTGGCATTTGCAAAGCCCGTATAGGTCAGGAACTCATTGAAGTTTTGTATGATGAAATCCATAATTTACTTTGAACATTGAAAGTTGAACATTGAACTTTATGATTAGTATTCTTTTTGAAAAAGTAATCATAGTTGTTCCTGCTTTTTCGCTTATTAGACGATAGTTGCCAGTGTATCTCCTTCCATCACGGCATCGCCTTTATTGACGTTGATGCCGGTGATGGTTCCGGAAGTCTCTGCCTCGATGTTGTTCTGCATCTTCATGGCTTCGAGAATCACGACGGTATCGCCTGCGTTCACCTTGTCGCCCACCTTCACCTTGATTTCGTTGATGGTGCCAGGCAGAGGGGCTACCACTGGCTTGCCGGACGCAGCTGTAGCAGGTTGGGCGGTAGGTGTAGAACTCGCATTAGCTGTAGCAGAAGAGCTGTTGAATTCTTCATTCTTCACTTTTCTTTCTTCACTTAATTTCACTTTCTGCCTGCCAGTCTTCACCGGCTGTTTCATTTCCACTTCGAATGGGATGCCATTCACGGTTACGTTGGCGATATTGCCTTCTATATCCTGTATTTCGACTTCATAATCGACACCTTTCACTGTATATTGATACTTTGCCATAGTTTCTTTTATTTAGAGTTATTGATATTATTGAATTTCGGAGCATTCCATCTTGTCTGTTTAGGCTTGATGGTGATGATGCCGGATTCCACATCATGCACGTCCTCCAGGTATTCCTTGAGGGCGAGCGAGATGACTGCCATGTAGATCTCCTTGTCGATACCCTTGGTCTCCAGACCATCCTTCAGCAGAATATTGGTCTTATGACTCAGGTCTTGCGTAACCTCGATGGTCTTCTTGCCGGTCTTATATAATAAGGTGGCGTGCTTCTCTGTAGCACGGGCGATGCGCTGCTTGTGTTTCATATAGGCTCCGAATGCCCAGAATACGATGAAGAGGAGGGCGAGACATGAGAATACGATGCCCATTGAAAGCACGGAGATGCCGATGCCGTGTGGATCCTGCTTCTTCAGGAGCTGTGCCTTGCTCAGACCTACGTGTTGTGGCAGATAGCCCGGGGTGATGGCTCCAGCTATGGCTTTCTCCCATATCTTGAAATCCTGGCTCAGTTCGTAGCTCTCGTCGGCAGCCAATACTGGTACGCTTACGGAGTCTATCAGATCCACGGCATTTCCGTCATAGAGGGCTATCCAGTTAGGCTTTTTTTCCTGTAGAATCAGATTGAGATGGAAAGGACCTTTGTTGGAATAATCCTTTGCCTTCCAAAGCTGTCCGTTCCAGCCATCTTTGTACCAGGAACTGCTGTCGAAGATGACGATACTCTTCTTGCCGCCCAGTGTGGTTCGGGGCTCGTTGTTCGGCAGGGGGCACATCAGCTGTCGGCGTGCTTCGGGCGAAAGATTCTTGTTGAGAACCCGTCGGTCGGTGGTTAGGAACATACCACGTACGTTATACGTGGTAAAGGAGGAATTGCTCAATTCCACCCATGGTTTGTGCTGACCGTACTCATCTACGAGGTTGGTACGGTTGTGGGTCATCACCTCCGTAATACGGATGCTCTTGGCTCCCTGGCTCCAAGCGGGCAAGGATGCGATGACTAGCATGGTTATCAAAAATCCCAATTTCTTCATACGCATATCAACGTTTTAGAAGTTTTCATTTTTAAGAAAATCACATTAGGTTTTCTTGTCTGTTGTTTTAATGCGTCAAAGTTACGAATAATTTGTGAAAAGACAACAAAAAAGGTGCACAAATTTTTATCTTTGTGCACCTCTTTTATAATTTATAACTATTACCAGTTCTTTTGTTAACTTTTGTAAGCGTTTATGCTCCGCAGAAGAACAGCACCACGATCTGGGCTGTAAAGATACGGAGGAACATACTCAATGGATATACGGTAGAGTAACCTACGGCTGGAGCCTCCTTAGAGCATGATGCGTTGGCATAAGCCAATGCAGGAGGATCGGTATAAGTACCGGCAAGCATACCCATGATGGTGAAGTAATTGAACTTGAACTTCAATCTGGCGATGGTACCCACGATGAGGATAGGAATAATGGTGATGAGGAAACCGCATCCCACATACTTCAATCCGTCGCCCTGAACTACAGTGTCCCAGAATCCGGCACCAGCCTTGATTCCTACACTCGCCAGGAAGAGTACCAGTCCTATCTCTCGCAGCATCATATTGGCGGAGGTAGTGGTATAGGTAACCAGCTTCATGCGATAACCGAAACGGCCGATGAGGATGGCGATGATGAGCGGACCACCTGCGATACCCAGCTTCAATGGCACTGGCATGCCTGGGATAGCGAATGGGAGAGAACCGAAGATGATACCCACCATGATACCGATGAAGATGGTAGCGATGTTAGGCGCATCGAGGCGCTTTACAGAGTTACCCATGATTTCAGCCACACGGTTTACATTCTCCTCAGGACCTACTACCATTACGCGGTCGCCCACGTGGAAGTGGTGGTTACGGCTTGCGAAGAGATCCATACCCTGACGGGAAATACGGGTCACGTTCACACCATATACACTGGAGAAGTGCATCTTGCCCAGGGTCTTACCGTTCATCTCAGGACGGGTAACGATGATTCTTCTGGATACGAAGTGCTGAACCTCATCCTTCTCGCGGTCCCACTCTGCATCAATCTCAGGACCGATGAAAGCCTTGATGGCCTCGGCATCAGCCTCAGCACAAACCACGAGCAGCTCGTCGCCTACCTCGAAGGTGGTCTTGCTGTTAGGGATGCTCACTTCTCCGTCGTGGAGGAGTCTTGAGCAGACGATGTCTCGGTTCAGGAACTCTGAAACCTCTCTCAGCGTTCTGCCTGCAATGTAGGTATTCTCCACGCGCAGGTGCATATTGTGAGGTTTTGCATGAGGGTTGGCAGCCTCCTCCTCGTTGAGCTGCTCTTCTTCTGCAGCCATATCCACGCGGGTGATGTACTTGATGAGGATGGTAGCACCAATGATACCAACCACACCCAGAGGATAGGCACAGGCATAACCGTTGGCGATGCTAGGAGCACCGTTAGGGAAAACACTGAGCAATGCCTCGTTGGCAGCACCAAGACCTGGGGTGTTGGTAACCGCACCATAGAGGGTACCCACCATCATAGGCAGGTTCTGTGGGTTGCTGGTGTCGAAGAATAGGTAATAGCATCCGAACATCACGAGGATGTTGAGCAGGATAGCTGTGGCAGAAAGCATGTTCAGCGTCACACCACCTTTCTTGAAACTCTCGAAGAAGCCAGGACCCACCTGCAAACCAATCATGAAGACGAAGAGAATCAATCCGAAGTCTTGCACGAAGGTAAGGATTTCTTTGGGCCCCGTGAAGCCCACGTGTCCGGCCAAGATACCTGCGAAGAGCACGAAGGTAACACCCAGCGAGATGCCACCAATCTTGATCTTTCCCAGATATACACCAATCGCAATCACGATTGCGTAGAGCAGGGCGATGTGAGCCACCGACTCTGTGTTGGTGAAAAGATTAATAATCCAATCCATTAATTTCTTTTAAATTTTCGGTTTTAATAAATATATTGAATAAAGGGAATACTGTTTCGTGATTATTAAGGTGGGGTATCTTATACTGAAAAATTCGAGGACATCCACGGATGGGATGCCCCCGAACTCAATTTATATAGATACCTATTGATTACTTCTCAATAGCTGCTACACCTGGCAATACCTTACCCTCGATAGCCTCAAGGAGAGCACCACCACCTGTAGAGATATAAGATACCTGGTCAGCCAAACCGAACTTGTTGATACAAGCTACTGAGTCGCCACCACCGATGAGTGAGAATGCACCTTCCTTAGTAGCCTCAGCGATTGCGTCAGCAATAGCCTTAGAACCACCTGCGAAGTTGTCGAACTCGAATACACCTGCAGGACCGTTCCAGAGGATGGTCTTAGCACCCTTGATAGCTGCAGCGAAAGCCTTGCGAGTCTCAGGACCTGCGTCCATACCCTCCCAGCCGTCAGGGATGTTGTTAGATGGGCAAACCTGGGTATTGCAGTCGTTCTTGAAGTCGTCACCGCAGATAGAGTCTGTGCCGAGTACGAGGTTTACACCGTTCTCCTTAGCCTTCTTGATTACGTCGAGAGCTACATCGAGCTTGTCATCCTCGCAGATAGACATACCGATCTTGCCGCCGAGAGCCTTAGAGAATGTATAAGTCATACCACCGCAGAGAATCAGGTTGTCAACCTTAGTCAACAAGTTCTCGATGATACCGATCTTGGTAGAAACCTTAGAACCACCCATGATAGCTGTGAATGGGCGCTTGATGTTGCCGAGTACTGCGTCAACAGCCTTTACCTCTTTCTCCATCAGGAAACCGAGCATCTTGTGATCCTTGTCGAAAGAATCTGCGATGACAGCTGTAGAAGCGTGCTTGCGGTGAGCTGTACCGAATGCGTCCATTACATATACGTCAGCGTAAGAAGCCAACTTGGCAGCGAACTTCTTCTGACGCTCCTTCATCTCAGCCTTAGCAGCGTCGAACTCAGGAGTACCCTTCTCTACACCTACTGGCTTGCCTTCCTCTTCAGGATAGAAACGAAGGTTCTCGAGCAGGAGAGCCTCACCTGGCTTCAAGGCAGCAGCCTCAGCCTCAGCGTTACCGCAGTCCTTAGCAAACTTAACCTCTACACCGAGAGCGTCTGATACGTTCTTAACAATCTGAGAGAGTGAAAGCTCTGGCTTAACCTTGCCCTTTGGCTTACCCATGTGGCTCATCATGATGAGCGCACCACCGTCTGCGAGTACCTTCTTCAAAGTAGGGAGGGCACCGCGGATACGAGTGTCGTCTGTTACATTACCATTCTCATCCAATGGCACGTTGAAATCAACGCGTACGATTGCCTTGTGACCAGCAAAGTTAAAATTCTCAATTTTCATTTTACCTAAATTTTTATATTAGTATTATATTATTAACCCTGTTTACTGCTGAAACGACCTTTGCCCTACGACTAGTGAGCTTATCAGGCTCCTATGTGCATACTATATAAAATAGGTGTGGTATCGGGTCGTAACAAACTCTTTCCGTAGGCAAAAGTAACAAAAATAATCGGTACTACCAAATCTTTCTGCTACGATTTAAAGATTTTTTGTGGTAGATAAGCTTTTTTGCCATATCTACTTTGCAAAACGATGGTTATAAAATGTAAAAATGGTTACTTTTTTAGTGTTTAAAGAAAAAAAACTGTACCTTTGCCGACAAATTCAATCGTTATGGCAAAAGATAAGATAGCATACGTTTGCAGCAACTGCGGGCAGGAAAGTGCCAAGTGGATGGGTAAATGCCCTAGCTGCGGACAATGGAATACTTTTAAGGAGATTCGCATTGCGGCTGATTCGGGATCGCAGGCGGCTAAAAGCGCTGGCATGACCATGAGGCATGGCGGGGCTGCTACCATGTTTGGTGGGCAACACTCCGACGCGGATGCCAAGCCGATGAATCTGAAGGATATTTCGGCTGTGGATGAGCCGCGTATCGATATGATGGACGAGGAACTGAACCGCGTACTGGGTGGCGGTATGGTGCCGGGAAGCATTACCCTGCTGGGCGGTGAACCGGGCATCGGAAAGAGTACCCTTACGCTGCAGACCATCCTGAATATGAAACATAGAAGGGTGCTGTATGTGAGCGGTGAGGAGAGTGCCCATCAGATTAAGCTGAGAGCTGACAGACTGGCGAAGGGACAGGCTATGTTGAAGGGAACTTCGACAGATGACGTAGCTTTGTTAGCAGGAACCCCACCGGAGAATGCCTTCGATCATATTACGATTCTCTGTGAAACACAGTTAGAGAAAATCTTTTCCCATATTCAGCAAGTGGCTCCAGAACTGATAGTTATCGATTCTATCCAAACAATTGCTACAGAGAGTGTGGATAGTTCTCCTGGTTCTGTATCCCAGGTGCGTGAATGCGCAGCATCGCTCCTGAGATTTGCCAAGACCAGCGGTATTCCTGTTATCCTGATCGGACATATTAATAAGGAGGGAACCCTGGCTGGTCCGAAGATCCTGGAGCATATTGTGGATACCGTCATCCAGTTTGAGGGTGATCAGCATTATATGTACCGCATCCTGCGAAGCATCAAGAACCGATTCGGAAGTACTTCGGAACTCGGCATCTACGAGATGCTGCAGGGAGGATTGAGACAGGTGAGCAATCCGTCGGAACTGCTCCTTACGGAAGACCACGATGGACTGTCGGGTGTTGCCATCAGTGCTGCCATTGAGGGTGTACGCCCGTTCCTGGTGGAAACGCAGGCTCTGGTGAGCACGGCGGCATACGGAACTCCCCAGCGCTCGGCAACGGGTTTCGATCAGCGAAGACTGAATATGCTCCTTGCGGTGATGGAGAAGCGAGTGGGCTTCAAGTTGATGGCGAAGGATGTGTTCCTGAACATTGCGGGAGGCTTGCGAGTGACGGACCCTGCGATGGACCTGAGTGTGCTGGCTGCGGTATTGAGCAGCAATGTGGATACAGCGATAGAGCAGGGCTGGTGTATGTGTGGCGAGGTAGGACTCAGTGGCGAGGTTCGTCCGGTGAGCCGTATCGAGCAGCGCATCGCTGAGGCAGAGAAGCTCGGATTCCAGCATATCATCATTCCGAAGTATAATTATCATGGTTTCGACCATAAGAAATATCAGATAGAGATTCATCCCGTAAGGAAGGTGGAAGAGGCGTTCCGCTGCCTGTTCGGGTAAAATCTCACGCAGATTTCTCGGATTCCGCAGATTTTTGTGTGCAATCTGACTTTATGAATATTGTATAATCTGACTTTAAAATAAAAAGTTCAAAATAAATGAAGGATTCAGTAATTATTGTGAGCGGCGGTATGGACAGTATTACCCTGCTCTATGACAAGAAGGACGAGATAGCCCTGGGTATCAGTTTCAACTATGGAAGCAATCACAACGAGCGGGAGATTCCTTTCGCCAAGATGCACTGCGAGCGACTGGGCATCAAGCATATCACCATTGATCTGGGATTCATGCATCAGTATTTCAAGAGCTCTCTCCTGGAAGGTGCCGATGCCATCCCTGAGGGACATTATGCCGATGACAATATGAAATCTACCGTGGTGCCTTTCCGTAATGGTATCATGCTGAGTATCGCCATCGGTATCGCTGAGAGCAACAATCTGAAGAAGGTGCTCATCGCCAATCACGGCGGCGACCACACCATATATCCGGACTGTCGCCCTGAATTTATCAAGGCAATCGATGAGGCTGCCGAGGCTGGTACCTTCGTAGATGTTCGCGTGGTGGCTCCTTATACCAATATCACCAAGGGTGAGATTGCAGCCATCGGCAAGAAACTCGGTATTGACTATGCCGAGACCTGGAGCTGCTACAAGGGTGGCGAGAAGCACTGCGGAAAGTGCGGTACCTGCGTGGAGCGCAAGGAAGCACTGGCTGCGGCAGGTATCGAGGATACTACGGAGTATGAGGATTAGTTTTAAAATGGAAAAAACAAAGATATAAGAAGATACAATGAAGAAAATGATTTTGAGTGCAGCCTTGGTGTTGGCATCAACAGCTGCGATGGCTCAGAGCGGAACTTTCCAGCTCAAGGCTAATTTGAAGAATATGGGCGATACCATCATCGTCTATAAGGGTAGAGGTGAAAAGCGTGATACCATCTTGGTAAAGAAGGATAAGTTTACTTATTCTGCTACCTTGAATGAACCTAAGCAGATGATGTTTGCACAGCCTGCGATTTTCCGTGGCGGACGTGCTGAGGCTTTCGAGTTGGTTTGTGTGCCTGGTGAGACTGCTGAGTTGGTTGGTGATCTGAAGGCAAAGTTTGATATCAAGGGTAGTAACTTCTACAAGCAGTTTGCTGAGGTAGATGCGGTGAAGGATGAAGCAGACAAGGAGTTGGCTGATTTCGAGATATCTATCAGTGAGAAGATGAAAAATGGTGGTGACCGTGAGGCATTGATGAAGGAATACGAGGAGAAGGCTCCTGCTCTGATAAAGGAAAAGGAGGAGAAGATGTTGGCATTCATCGGTCAGCATCCTGATTACGAGGCTAGTGCTACTCTCATCGACGAAATGTCTAGTTGCGAGTATATGCAGAAGGCTGTTGATATGCTCTCTGCTCAGGTGAAGAATGGTAGAATGAAGGCTTTCTATGAGCCTATCGTTGAGCGTGCCAAGAAGCAGGCTGAGATGGAGGAGAAGGCTAAGAAGGTTCAGGCTTCTGGCGTAGATGCTCCTGACTTCACTCTGAATGACATCAATGGCAAGCCGTTCTCTCTTTCCAGTCTTCGTGGCAAGTATGTTGTCATCGATTTCTGGGGTTCATGGTGCGGTTGGTGCATCAAGGGTATGCCTAAGATGAAGGAGTACTACGAGAAGTACAAGGGTAAGTTCGAGATTCTGGGCGTTGACTGCAACGATACCGAGGCTAAGTGGAAGGCTGCTGTAGAAAAGCATCAGTTGCCATGGATTCACGTTTATAATCCAAAGGGTAGCGATGTGCTCGGCAAGTATGCTATCCAGGGTTTCCCAACCAAGATTGTTGTAGGTCCTGACGGCAAGATTGTGAAGACCATCGTGGGTGAGGATCCTGCATTCTACACCTTGCTCGATGAGGTTTTGGGTAAGTAATTCTAATTAGCAAAGCGCCCTGAAAGAGCAAAAGCATAGTAGATTTAATGCTTTTGCCCTTTCAGGGCGCTTCTGTTATACTCTATGTTTACCCAGGGTGTTGCCCTGGGCTAGGTGCTTCTGGGCTTTCAGCCCGTGTGGGGCCAATCTATATCATATTTTATATATGGTATTTCCTTTGATAGTTTCTCTTTGATTTTACCGGTGTGCCATTGAAGGAGTCGGCACCTCTTTCGATGTGCGGACCACGGCTGCCGCCCCGATAGCTCTCGTGGAAGCTGGCTCCACCGCAGTACTCGCTCCAGCGGGCACGGATTCTATCTACATAATCTGCCGTCTCTGTACCTCGCATATAACCATATTTCACCACAGGGTCTCCATAATAGGCGGGTTGGGTAAGGCGCAGCACGTATTCTCTTACATGTCCCCAGTTCTGTGGGTTGCCACCATGTTTCCTGGTCAGTGCCATTGCATCACGGATATGGTGAAAACCACCATTATAGGCAGCCAGAGCGAAGAGCGCACGCTGTGCCGGATCGCCTACATCCGAGAAATGTCCCTGGAGTTCTGCCATGTATCTGGCTGCTGCTGCCACATTCGCCTCTGCATCGTGGATGGCACTCATCGGTAATCCCAGGTGGGCTGCGGTAGATGGCATGATCTGCATCAGTCCGCAGGCACCAGCCCATGATTTGGCATTCGGGTCGAAGCAACTCTCCTGGTAACACTGTGCAGCCATCAGGCGCCAGTCCATACGTGCCGTTCCGCTGTATCTCATAAAGAGATGGTCGTAGCGGGAGATGACTCCCTTGGAACGGTTGAGGAAAGGAGAATAGACATGTCGGCGGATGCTTGCCGTAGAGAGCAGGAAGGACTCTTCCTTTTTCACCTCGGCTATCAGTTTTGGCTTGAACCATCCGTTCAGTGTATCGGCGAGACTCTTGTTGCCGCCAACTACCGCCCACTGCGTCTTGCCTTTATCAGGCGTTACGCCGCAGAAAAGTAGATTGATAGTCTTGCTATCTCCGGAAACCGATTTTCCTGCCGTTTTGTTCTTTCCTGCTGATGACTTTTCACCTTTTAATATATGACGGGGCAGGGGAACGGCGATGATGTCGCCTTCTCCCTTCTGGAGTTTCTGAATCATCTCGGTAGTGTCCTTGCATTCCTCCACTCTCAACGACACACCAATCTGCTGGGCAAACTTCTCGCAGAGCAGGTACTGCAGACCCATTCCGTGGTTGTGATAGTCATAATAGGTGGTAGGACCATTCACAGTAAGCATGATCAGCTCGCCATTGTCCTGGATATCCGATAGCGACAAACCCCGTTGCTGAGCCTGAGCGCCAGCATCGCCATCTGCTGCGTTTTCGTCAGTTCCCTCTTCATCAGAACCGTCCATATCTTCCACTTCACCCACGGGAGTTCCCCAGGGAGTGAGTTCCTGTTGCGGTTTCTTGTCAGCGCAACTGGCAAGTAAAAACAGCGAATATAATGTGTATAAATATAATTTTTTTCTCATTGCGACTGCAAAAGTACAAAAAAAAAGCATATAAGTACGAAATTATTTGCATATTCTAACAATTTTATGTACTTTTGCAATGTTTTTCAAACAAAATACAGAAATATGTTACGAATAGCAGTACAAAGTAAAGGTCGTCTGTTCGACGACACAATGAATCTTTTAGCAGAGGCGGACATCAAGGTAAGCGCCTCAAAGCGCACTCTTCTGGTGCAGGCAAGTAATTTCCCTCTGGAGGTGCTCTATCTCCGCGATGACGATATTCCTCAGAGCGTAGCCTCTGGCGTTGCCGACATCGGTATCGTGGGTGAGAATGAATTTGTAGAGCGTGGTGAAAACGCACAGATTATCGACCGATTGGGTTTCAGTAAGTGCCGCTTGAGTCTTGCCATCCCTAAGAAGATTGATTATCCAGGATTGCAGTGGTTTAATGGCAAGAAGATTGCTACCTCTTATCCTAACATCCTGCGCAACTTCATGAAGAAGAACAATATCAATGCCGACATTCACGTCATCACTGGTTCTGTGGAGATTAGCCCGGGTATCGGTCTGGCAGATGGTATCTTTGATATTGTCAGCTCTGGTTCTACACTGGTAAGCAACAATCTCGCCGAGGTTGAGGTAGTGATGAAGAGCGAGGCTCTGCTCATCGGCAACTGGAAAATGGATGATGAGAAGCATCAGATTCTCAACGAAATGTTGTTCCGCTTCGAGGCTGTACGCTCTGCCCAGGACAAGAAGTACGTGATGATGAATGCCCCTAAGGCGAAGGTAGAGGAGATTACCCAGGTATTGCCTGGTATCAAGAGTCCTACCATCATCCCATTGGCAGACGAAGAGTGGTGCTCTATCCACACCGTGCTCGATGAGAAGCGTTTCTGGGAGATCATCGGTAAGTTGAAGGAACTCGGTGCACAGGGCATCCTGGTGACACCAATTGAAAAGATGATATTGTAACATTGAACTGTTTGCAAAGTTCAATGTATTAATAAATTTCAAAGTATAATAAGGAATGAAGGTAATAAAGTATCCTGCAAAGGAGGAATGGAGCGAGATTGTAGAACGCCCACACCTGGATGTATCGCAGTTGAATGCGACCGTACAAGGTGTACTCGACGATGTGAAGAACCATGGCGATGAAGCCGTGAAGCGTTACGAGGAGAAGTTTGATCATGCCCATCTCGATTCTTTGGCTGTGACTGAAGCTGAAATCGAAGAGGCTGAGCAACTGGTTTCTCAAGAACTGAAAGACGCTTTGCACCTCGCTCATCATAACATTGCCGCATTCCATCAGAGCCAGAAGTTTGAGGGTAAGAAGGTGGAAACCTGTGCTGGTGTCACCTGCTGGCAGAAGAGCGTGGCGATAGAGAAGGTGGGATTGTATATCCCTGGTGGTACTGCACCTTTGTTTAGCACCGTATTGATGCTCGCCACTCCTGCCAAGATTGCCGGTTGCAAGGAGATTGTTCTCTGCACACCTCCTAACAAGGAGGGTAAGGTGAATCCAGCTATCCTGATGGCGGCAAAAATTGCTGGCGTAAGCAAGATTTTCAAGGCTGGCGGCGTGCAGGCCATCGGTGCGATGGCATACGGAACAGAAAGTGTGCCTAAGGTATATAAGATCTTCGGTCCGGGCAACCAGTTTGTGATGGCTGCCAAGCAGCAGGTTTCTCTCCACGATGTGGCTATCGATATGCCGGCAGGACCTTCGGAGGTTTGTCTTATCGCTGATGAAACTGCCAACCCTGTCTTTGCGGCTGCCGACCTCTTGTCGCAGGCTGAGCACGGCTTCGACTCTCAGGTTTTCTTCATCACTACCTCCGAAAAGGTTTTGGAAGATGTGAAGAAGGAAGTGGAAATGCAGTTGGAACAGTTGCCACGTAAGGAGATGGCGCAGACCTCATTGGACAACTCCAAGTTCATCCTTGTGAAGGACGAAGAGGAAGCCATCGATCTCTGCAATACCTATGCCCCTGAGCATCTCATCATTGCAACTGCTGATTATGAGCAGCTTGCCGAGAAAGTGGTGAATGCGGGCAGCGTATTCCTGGGCAACTATGCATGTGAGAGTGCCGGTGACTATGCCAGCGGTACCAATCATACCCTGCCAACCCATGGCTATGCACTGGCTTACAATGGCGTGAACCTCGACAGTTACAACCGCAAGATCACCTTCCAGCATCTCACGGAAGAAGGTATTCGTAACATAGGTGATGCAGTGGTGACGATGGCGGAGAACGAGCAGTTGGAGGCACATGCCAACGCCATGAGATTGAGAGTAAAAAGTCTAAAATAAAAGTAAGGAATGAAAGATTTAAAAGACTTGTGCCGAGAAAACATCTGGAACTTGGCACCTTACAGTTGCGCTCGCACGGAATTCGCTGGCAGAAATGCCCGCGTCTTCCTCGATGCCAACGAGAATCCCTATAATGACCCTTATAACCGATACCCTGACCCACTGCAGGTGGAACTGAAAAAGCAGGTGAGTAAGATCAAGGGGGTAGCTGAAGACCAGATTTTCCTGGGCAATGGCTCGGATGAGGCCATCGACTTGGTTTACCGTGTGTTCTGTCGTCCTGGCAAGGATAATGTGGTAGCCATCGCTCCTACATACGGTATGTATGAGGTGTGTGCTGATGTCAACGATGTGGAGTATCGCTCTGTGTTGCTCGATGAGAACTATCAGATTTCTGCCGAGAAGATCATTGATGTCTGCGATGAGAATACCAAGGTGGTATGGTTCTGCAGCCCTAACAACCCGACGGGCAATCACATCAATCGCGAGGCTATCGTAGAGGTGCTTCGTCTCTTTGATGGTATTGTCATTGTAGATGAGGCTTATAGCGATTTCTCTTCCGAGCGCACCTTCCGTGGTGTGCTGAAGCATTTCCCTAATCTCATCGTGCTCAATACGATGAGTAAGGCATGGGGTTGTGCTGCGCTTCGTCTGGGTATGGCGTTTGCCAGCAAGGAGATTATTGACATATTCAATAAGGTGAAGTATCCTTATAATGTGAATCTGCTTACCCAGCAGCAGGCACTTGAGGTTTTGAAGAATCCGCTGAAAGTGGATGAGTGGATGAAGAACATCCTTCAGGAGCGTTCGAAGGTGATGGCTGCCTTCCTGGATCTGCCTATCACCGTGAAGGTTTATCCTACGGATGCCAACTTCTTCCTGGTAAAGGTTACGGATGCGCAGGCCATCTACGATTATCTGGTGGCACAGGGCATCATCGTAAGAAACCGCAATAAGGTTCAGCTTTGCGGCAACTGTCTGAGAATCACCATCGGAAACAAGACAGAGAATGCTGAGTTGCTCGGGGCGTTGAGACAATACTAGCATTAGTGAAGCACGCCCTGGGCGTTGAGACAATACTAGCATTTGTGAAGCACGCCCTGGGCACTGAGACAATACTAGCATTTGTGAAGCACGCCCTGAAAGGGCAGAAGCTCCTAGCCCAGGGTAACACCCTGGGTATAATTGGATTTTTACAAAGTCGCCCTGTAAGGGCAAAAGCTTCTCATATTTAAAGCTTTTGCCCTTACAGGGCGACTTTGTTGTTGATATATAGACCCAGGGCGTTGCCCTGGGCTAGGAGCTTCTGCCCTTTCAGGGCGTATGGGATGTGGTTTATGACACACCCTCTTTTTTAAATTCATTTCATATTATTTTCTCCTGCCTCTTCCTTCGTTTCTTCCCTGGTTTCCACGTCCGCTGCCACGCTCGTTCTTGTCTCCGCTGTTATAGCGGTTCTTGCGATTGTGGTTGTCGGTATCGAAATTAGGATTGAAACTCTTTTTCTTCTTGTCCTTGAAGAAGCCGGCACCCTGGTCTTTCTGATTGCGTAGCTCGGCTCTGGCTGCGGCTACTGCATCGCGGATATTAGCATTGGCGTTGTTGCTTCTGCCCTGCGGAGTATTATTTCCTCTGCCTTGCTGAGCATGACCGTTTCTTGAAGATTTACCATTCAAAGGACGGCCTTCATTGAGATATTTCTCCTCATCATAGCATCCCACATTGCCATATCCCTTTGGCGCAAAGCGGTCTGCTGCATTTCTGCCACGGCCTTTTCCGCCATTTGGCTCTGCTGTATTTCTGCCGGCACTACGCTTGCCCTTGGCTCCTCTGCCCACGCCTGGATTGTCATAGGTAGAACCAATCGCCTTGTCGTCGAAGTTGGTCTTCTTACCCTTGAAACCTCTGCCATGATTTCCACCGAAGCTCTTCTTGTCGTATAGCTTGTCTATGAGATCCGTTCTGCCGATACGGCGAAGCTCGCTCTCAATGGCACGGCGCTCCTCCGGCTTGTACCAGAAGAAGAACATGCGCTGGGCAAGCTTTTCCTTCTGGGTCTTGGCACTGAATACTGGTTCCAAGGTGTATGGGTCGTATCCCGTGTACCAGGTTTCCGTAGAAATCGTCATTGGGGTAGGAGTGAAGTCCTGTACCTGCTCCAGATGGAAGTCGAGTCCCTTGGTAATTACCGCCAGCTCTGCCATATCCTCTTCATGACAGCCCGGATGCGAACTGATGAAGTATGGAATGATCTGCTGGTTGAGACCTTCTTCCTTGTTGATCTTGTCGAAGATGCGCTTGAACTCGTAGAAGAGATCGAACGATGGTTTGCGCATAAACTTCAATACCTCTGGACTGGTATGTTCCGGTGCTACCTTCAGTCGACCGCTCACGTGCTTGGTGATCAGCTCGCGGGTATATTCCCTTGCCGCCTGGTTCACCTTCTCGTCCTTGCTCTTGTGTAGGAGCAGGTCGTAGCGCACACCACTACCGATGAAGCTCTTCTTGATACCCGGCAGGGCATCTACGGCATGATAGATCTCCAGCAGCTTGCTGTGGTCGGTGTTCAGGTTCGGACAAATCTGAGGGTTCACGCACGATGGGCGCTTGCATACCTCGCACGCCTTCTGGTTTTTGCCGTGCATGCCATACATGTTTGCCGAAGGACCGCCCAGATCGCTCAGATAGCCCTTGAAATCAGGCATCTCGATGATTTTCTTCACCTCTTTCAGAATGCTCTCCTTGCTTCGGCAAACCACGAATTTTCCCTGATGTGCCGAAATGGTACAGAATGAGCAGCCGCCAAAGCAGCCACGATGCAGGTTCACAGAGAACTTGATCATCTCGTATGCCGGAATGGTCTTGCCCTTGTACTTAGGATGAGGCAGACGGGTGTAAGGCAGGTCGAAGGCTGCATCCAGCTCTTCGGTGGTCATCAGCGGGAATGGTGGATTCACCACCACATACTTGCCGTCGGTCTCCTGAATCATGCGCTGGGCATGCATCTTGTTGGCTTCTTCCTCCAGATGGCGCACGTTTTCCGCCTGTCCCTTCTTGTTATGCAGGCATTCCTCGTGGCTATGCAGGATGATGTCATCCTCCTTGAATCCGCCAGGGATGTCCTTCTCCTTGCAGTAGAAAGCCACCTGCGGCATCTCGTGAATCTGGTCCATGGTCTTGCCTTCGGCTAATGCATTGGCAAGTTCCACGATGGAGCGTTCGCCCATGCCATAGAGGATGAGGTCGGCACCCGAATCGCAGAGGATGCACTTGCGGAGTTCATCTTTCCAGTAGTCGTAGTGGCTGATGCGGCGCAGTGATGCCTCGATACCGCCCAGTGCCACAGGTACGTCGGGATAGAGCTTCTTCAGTATCTGGGTATAGACGATAGACGGATAGTCGGGACGCATGTCGTGGCGGGAGTCAGGACTGAAGGCATCCTCGCTGCGCATACGGCGGTTTGCCGTGTAGCGGTTTACCATCGAGTCCATGGCTCCTGGCGAAACACCGAAGAAGAGGCGAGGGCGACCGAGCTTCTTGAAGTCACGGAAGTCGCCATGCCAGTCGGGCTGAGGCACGATGGCTACGCGATAGCCGTTAGCCTCCAGGATTCTTCCGAGGATAGCCGGTCCGAAGGATGGATGATCTACGTAGGCATCACCCGAGAAGAGGATGACGTCCAGCTCGTCCCATCCTCTGAGTTCGCACTCCTTCTTGGTTGTTGGGAGAAAATCTGTTAACTTATAATCCATTCAATATACTTTAGTCATTCACTGCATCTGGCTCAGCCTCAGCTGCTTCCTGTGCATCCTTCTTGTCTTTCCAATCTACGTAGAGCAATACGAGGTTGTGGAGGCCGAGTGCCTTCATATTCTGGTTGTAGATTACGTCGAGGCAGAGGTCGAGCAACTCCTTGTCCTTGATGTCGCTGCTCTCCAGAAGAGAACGGACGTTGAATCTTAACTTGTCGAGCACTTCCTCGTCGATGATGCCATTGCTATCTACGAGGTTGCGGAGCAACTGATACTTGTCAATAGTCTCTAAATGCTGGTCGCTCACTTCGATAGAGCGTGTGCCAGACTGGTTTGCTTGAATCTTATACATATTTTATTGATTTTAAATTTATTCTGTTAAGAACTTCAGAATACCCTGCATGATGCTGTAGCGGGTTTTCTCATCGCTGATGCACTCCAATGGGAATCCCATGGTGAAGGTGCGGTAGCTGGTACTCCTGTAGGCAACTGCTGCGCTGGTTCCCGTAAGATAACGCATGGCGCAGAAGGCTGTGCTGCCTATTGGCTTGAGAATCTCCGGATGGGTGGCTGCATAATGCTTGGCATTCAGCGAATGATAGTAGCTGAACTCCTTGCCCAGTCCGCTTACCATAGGCGATGTAGTTACGATACTGTCTCGCTCGGTAATGGTGGAATCTTCCGGATTGACATCCTGCACGATAAACTTGGTGCCGGTAGGCTCATAGTTTACTTTCAGAATGGCGCCCATGAATGATTTCTCCTCTTCATCCTGCATGTCGCTGCCGTTGTAGGAGCCGCTCACAAGCAATTTTCCGCCGTTGAGGGCATAGTACTTGATGCGCTTCTGCATGGTTGGGGTGAAGGTCTTGTAGTACTGGTGGGTATAACCGTCGTAGCGCTCCAGACCATTGATGAGGTCCACTGCCTGATAATCGGTCATCTTCACTCTTCCCGAAAGGATGGCTTCGCTCGAACAGCTGGCGATGCTGTACTTGTTGCCGGAAGCGATAGCCTGGGCATGCTCCACGGTATGGTTGAAGTCATTGCCTGCCACAAACTGTCCTATCATCTCGTTGCCGCTGTATCCCAGTCCGCTGGATGATTCGATACCCATTCTATGGATGTCAAATACCTTCTGCTTGCCGCTCCAGCCCGCCGTCAGACCATAGCTTACGCCTGGGTCCTGGTCGAAGTCGAAGCCCTGGATACTGTCGTTATCTACCACCTGCGGTGAGGCAAGGCGATGGAAATTGTTCACGATCAGAATCTTGTTGGTGGCAGTAGGGTTATAGAGTGCCGAGAGGGTTTCTGATGGGAAGCTCTCGCCACCCTGGTTTACGGCTGCTACCCGGAAGTTGTAGAGCTTGCCTGGCTCCAGCTTCACGTTGTAGATGTTGGAGCGAACCATCGTACCATTGTCGAATCCGCCTTTGCCTTCTGCCTGATAAACGATGTAGCTGGTTGGCTTGGCGGTAGGTTCCGTCTTGTCAAGCTGCGCATTCCAGGTGAGGCTGGCATAGCCCAGTTCATCCACCTCCACACTGAAGTGGTTGGGTGCCAGAGGCTGCACTACATACGGTTCGTCATGGTTGCTGCTCACGAATCTGAGAATGGTCTTGTAGATGGAGCGGGCGATGGTAAACTTGCCCATCGGATCCTGTGCGATGCGCATGTCCGGGAAGCTCTGGTGAGAGAGCATTTCGATGATTGCCGATGGTACTTCCGGCAGTCGGGTCTCCGAATAGTTTCTGTCCCAGAGATAGCGTTTTCCGAATGAACCAAAGGTATTGGTTATATCTTCTACAAGATTATCTCTCAAAGCCTTAGCAAAATCCTTTGAAGCAAATCTTGAAATGCCGCTGTTCAGCATACCATCGTTGAAGTCGGTGGTGCAGATAGCGAGTGCACCCCAGGTGGATTGTCCGTCAGGGTTGTATCCTGCGTCGCTGTGCAGGGCGAGAGAAAGCTCTATCGGCACGCGCTTGCCGTCCATTGCCGGCATATATACGCTGCCGCCTCCCAGCCAGTTGGTCATCATCGAACGGGTGTTGATGTCGTCGGCATAATCGTTCTTTCCCTTTCTTCCGCCATACACGCTATAGGGTGCTCCAGCCCACTGGGCGTAGTATCTTGCTCCTTCCAGGCAGCGTGGCAGTCCGCTTACGAATCCGCCACGTTCTATGTTGCCCATACCGCCTCCGAATCGTACGGCATCGGTGGTTACGACACCTCTGCGTGAAGCGTGATTGGTGCAGACCACACGGTTGAATTCATTGCATCCCTTGTCGAACTCGAAGGTGCCGAGATATACCCATGTGCCGCCACCCATACGCTGGTTGACGGTAAATTCCGTAGCCTGTCCCTTGTGATAGACGATGTATTTGGCATCGGGTACACTCTTGGGCAGTGTCTGGTAGCTTACATAAACGGCATATTTTCCCTCTTTCTGGAAGTTAGGCTGATAGCTTACCAGGCTGTTTTTCTTTCGCTTGGTAGCCTTCGCCTGTCTCACGGTACCCATCTGGAACGGATTTTCTCCATCCTGATAGGAAGCCTGGAGGTTGGCGAATCCCAGGGAGTCGCAGTTCTTCCATTTCTTGCCATTCACGAATTCCTGGTAGGAGATGGAGTGTCTGTCGTCGTTATCCACAACAATCTCCTGCTGCTGCCAGTCGCGTTCACGGGGAGTGAAGACAATGGCGCCGGCATTTTCCAGCATCGGGATGAGGTAAGGCACCACAATGGTCTGGGTAAAGAGGTCTTCCGTGGTACAGAAGAGGTTAGGACGTTGCCATTTCCATCCTCTTTCAGCATCCCAGTATCTTCCGTGCGATGCCCATAGTGAGAGATGCCGGTTCTGCAGTCCGGCAGTCACGAAGTAGGGGCGTGAGGCGTTGAACACCCACGGATCTTCATCGTATTCGATGTTTCCCCATGCATGACTGTTTCCCTCATCGAATGCCTGCAGCATGAATCCGGAAGAGATAAGCAGACTGCTTATCAGCCCATATTTTGTAAATCTCGTTTTTTTCACTTTCTTCTATGATGAGGGTGTGTCATAAGTCACATCCAATACGCCCTGAAAGGGCAGAAGCTCCTAGCCCGTCCTCGGTTGCCATTATCTGGACTTATGACACATCCTCCTTTCTTTTTGCTTGTTAGTCGATATTTCCGATAGAGAATTTCTCAGGTTTCTTTCCCTTGAAATCCTTGAAGTACAGCTTGATTTCCCGCATGTCCTTCTCCACATCACCCGAAGGGATGATCATCTTGGTGCACTGTATCACCTTCTTCTCGTAATCCACGCCGTAGAGTAGGATAGGGATGCCTGCCTTGAGGGCGATGAAATAGAATCCCTTCTTCCATTCCGGGTTGAGCGAGCGGGTACCTTCCGGAGTGATGCAGAGACCGAAACTCTCGCGCTTCTTAGCCTCTTCGGCCAGGTTGTCGGTCATGCTGGTATGCTTGCTTCTCCACACCGGTACGCCACCCATCTTTCTGAAGATAGGACCCAGCGGCCAGAAGAACCATTCCTTCTTCATCAGGAAGTTGCTCTTGATGTTCTCAGCTCTGGAGTAGAGCTGTCCTATCAGGAAGTCCCAGTTGCTGGTGTGTGGTGCAAGACAGATGATGTACTTCTTGGGAAAGTCGATGGTTACTTCCTTCTTCCATCCCATTCGCTTGTATAATATCCACTGACAGATGTCCTTGATCATTTTAATCTGTTATCTATATATTATAGGTATAATGGATGTTCTTCTCCGTTTCTTGGGGCTTATCCCATGTTGGAGATCTGGTCGATAATCTCGCTCACCTGCTTGTTGAAGTCATGAATCAGGTTCTGATAGTATGCTCCCGGCTTTATGCCAGGCTCTGGGTGAGAAACGCGCTTGATGAAGTCGTTATTGACCATTACGATAGATGAAAGGATGCCATCTACGTCCTCCTGAGAAGGTTTTCCATTGTACAAAGACGCTGCTACAGTCTCAGCGAAAAGCTCGCTGGTGATGTAGTTGATAGTGCGTTTTAAATCTCTTTTGTTAGCCATAATTCTTATTTCTAAATTAATAATTGGTTAAAAACATTGGCTCAAAGATAATCATTTTCTTTGGAAAAGCAATAGAAAATCAAAAAAAATATCGATATTAACTCATTTTTAGCATTTTTCTTTCCGTATCTCGTAGAAAAACCTTAAATTTGCAGTGTTTTTGAAGTTTCAACTAATTAAATATTAATAAAAGAATTATGGAAAAAAGTGCATTGCAGATTGCAAGAGCTGCTTATCAGCCAAAGTTGCCAAAGGCGCTTCAGGGTCCTGTAAAGGCAGTTGAGGGTGCAGCAACTCAGTCAGTAGGTAACCAGGAAGAAATCAAGGCTCTCTTCCCTAACACATACGGAATGCCTGTTATTACTTTCGAGGCTGGCGAGGCTCAGGAACTCCCTGCTTTCAACGTAGGTGTTATCCTTTCTGGCGGTCAGGCTCCTGGCGGTCACAACGTGATCTCTGGTCTCTTCGACGGTGTGAAGTCTCTCAACCCAGCTAACAAGCTCTATGGCTTCATCCTCGGTCCTGGCGGTCTCGTTGATCACAAGTATATGGAGATTACTCCTGAAGTTATGGACGAGTACCGTAACACTGGTGGTTTCGATATCATCGGTTCTGGCCGTACCAAGCTGGAGAAGGAAGACCAGTTTGAGAAGGGTATCGAGATTCTCCGTGAGCTCGGTATCAAGGCACTCGTTATCATCGGTGGTGACGACTCTAACACCAACGCTTGCGTTCTCGCTGAGTACTATGCTGCCAAGAAGTATGGCGTTCAGGTAATCGGTTGCCCTAAGACTATCGACGGTGACTTGAAGAACGAGCAGATCGAGACTTCTTTCGGTTTCGATACAGCCTGCAAGACATACTCTGAGCTCATCGGTAACATCGAGCGCGACTGTAACTCTGCACGCAAGTACTGGCACTTCATCAAGTTGATGGGTCGTTCTGCTTCTCACATCGCTCTTGAGTGCGCACTCCAGACTCAGCCAAACGTCTGCCTGATTTCTGAGGAGGTAGAGGCTAAGGAGATGTCTCTTGATGATGTTGTAACATACATCGCTACAGCAGTAGCTGACCGTGCTGCTGATGGCAACAACTTCGGTACTGTTCTCATCCCAGAGGGCTTGATCGAGTTCATCCCAGCTATCAAGAAGCTTATCGCAGAGTTGAACGAGGTTCTTACAGATCCTGCAACAGGCGAGAGCCGTGAGTTTGCTGGCGCTGAGGAGCAGATTGCATTCGTTAAGGGTGCTATCGCTAAGGATAACCTCGCTGTATTGGAGTCATTGCCAGCAGACGTAGCTCGCCAGCTTTGCCTCGACCGTGACCCTCACGGAAACGTACAGGTATCTCTCATCGAGACAGAGAAGTTGCTCTCTCGCATGGTAGCTGACAAGTTGGCTGCTTGGAAGAAGGAGGGTAAGTACGTTGGTAAGTTCTCAGCTCAGCACCACTTCTTCGGTTACGAGGGACGTTGCGCAGCTCCTTCTAACTACGATGCTGACTACTGCTACTCACTCGGTTTCAACGCATCTCGCCTCATCGCTAACGGCAAGACTGGTTACATGTCAATCATCAAGAATACAACAGCTCCTGCAGCAGAGTGGATTGCCGGTGGTGTGCCTATCACAATGATGATGAACATCGAGCGTCGTAACGGTGCCAACAAGCCAGTTATCCGCAAGGCTCTCGTAGAGCTCGACGGTGCTCCATTCAAGTTCTTCGCTTCTAAGCGTGAGCAGTGGGCTAAGGAGACATCTTATGTATATCCAGGTCCTATCCAGTACTGGGGTCCATCTGAGGTTTGTGATCAGACCACAAAGACTCTCCAGTTGGAGCAGGCTAAGTAATAAGAAATAATCATATTATTATATGTCAACAAGACGAACGACTTCTTCACAAAAAAAGGGTACTGTGGCGAGAAGGAAGACTTCTTCTCGGCGTGGGGGCTCTGGTGGCAGAAGGCGTTCGTCTTCTGTTTTTCAGCGTTATCCCCGATTGGCATGGTGGATTGGTGGAACGGCGGTAGTAGTGCTGTATGTTTTCCTGTTCTATCATTTCTTCGTAGGCCCTACCGGTTTCAGATGGCGTGCCCTCTATGGCGATGAGGTGTATCCTGAAGGCTACGAGATTCATGGCATTGATATCTCCCATTATCAGGGCAAGATAGACTGGGAGCAGCTCAACAATGCGATGATCAAGGGTTGTCCTGTGCGCTTTGTCATCATCAAGAGTACCGAAGGTTCCAGCCGCCTGGATGAGAATTTCCGCGAGAACTTCAATCAGGCTCGCGACTATGGATTCATCCGTGGCGTGTATCATTTCTGGAGCAATAAATCTACGGCTCGCGAACAGGCGTATTACTTTCTGGAGCAGGTGCATCTTACGGATGGCGATCTTCCGCCCGTACTCGACATCGAGCATAAGCCTGATGACAAGAGTGTAGAGGATTTTCAGCGCGATGTGCTCACGTGGCTGCATATCGTAGAGGATAGGTATCATGTGAAACCGATCATCTATACCTATTACAAGTTTAAGGAGCAGTATCTCAGCGCACCCGTCTTCGATGACTATCCTTACTGGATAGCGCATTATTATGTAGATAAGGTGCAGTACAAGGGCAAGTGGAAGTTCTGGCAGCATACGGATGCAGGAAAGCTTCCGGGCATCAAGGGCTATGTGGATTTCGATATCTACAACGGCAGCTACTACGATCTGCGCCAGCTTTGCATCGGCAGCAATGACAAGGAAAAGAAATTGTGGGATAATGATGAAGAAGAATAAAGCTTGATTTTTCCAAGGGGGAAAGATCAAGCTTTATTTTTTTTCTGCTGTTTTTATTCTTTATTGTTGGTTTTACGCTCCCAGTACCAGACAGGTCCAGTTGTTATCTACCTGTCTTGTTATCTCGTGCAGTCCCAGCTCATCTGCCTTCTCCAGCAATACAGGCACATCTTCCTCGTAGAAACCGCTCAGAATCAGTGTGCCGCCCATATTCATCACGCTGCGGAAGAGTTTCATGTCTTCCAGCAGGATGTTGCGGTTGATGTTGGCCATCACCACGTCGAAGACACCGCTCACGTGGTTCAGTACACAGCTGTTTCCGAAGAGTACCTCCATGTTATCTACGCCATTCAATACGGCATTGTGCTTGGCATTCTCCACGCTCCATTCGTCGATATCGTAGCCCACCACATCCTTGGCACCGAGCTTCGAGGCGGTGAGTCCCAGAATGCCCGTACCCGTACCGCAGTCTAGTATGCGCTTGGTCTTGATGGGCATCTTCAGCAGTTGTGCGATGATCATACGGGTAGTTTCGTGGTTGCCGGTTCCGAAGGCTAGCTTTGCCTCGATGCCGATCTCGATGATGTCGGGACGATTGCTTGTATCCGGATAAAGTTCCGGATGTTTGGCATCGTAGATCACTACCTGGTCGCCCACAAAGATAGGGTCGAAGCCCTGCTCTTCCCATTCCTGGTTCCAGTCCTTGTCTTCGGCATCCTGGATGTCGTAGGTTATCTGGGTGTCCATGATAGGGAAGTCGGCGATGTAGGCATCCAGCGCCTCCTTGTTGAAGAGGTCTTTCTGCACGTATGCCTCCATACCCGTTTCGGTTTCTTCAAACGATTCGAATCCAGCCTCGGCAGCACCGTCGGCGAGCAAGTCCTGGCAGGCTTGCATCAAGTCGGCCGATGTCTCGATATTGAATGTCGCTACTAAATATTTCATATCTTTTTTCTATTGATTTTGTCCTAAAAATACTTACGGATGTTCTAAAAAGTTTGAAATCCTTTAAATCTTCTGCAAAATTATAAAAAAATAGGGGAAAACCTACTATTATTTAGGGAAATTCTGTAATTTTGCATCAAAATAAGTGATATTTTTGCATTAAGAACAAAAAGATAGGAGAAATATACAATGAAGAAAATGTATCTTCTTGCAGTCCTGATGGCAGCCGCAATGCCATTCACTTCGATGGCACAGGACGACGACCTCTACTTCAATCCGAAGAAGGAGGCGAAGGAGAAGGCTGAGAGAAAAGCTGCGTTACTGCGTGAGTACAAGGCTCAGCAGGCACGCCGCGACAGTATCTATGCCCTCTTCTGGAGCGGCAGCAACCGGAATGTGGATGAGTACAACCGTGGTGGCAGATTCCTGAGCCATTACGAGAAAGTGGGTACTGATTCACTCGGTAACGATATCATCCAGTTTCATGTAGGCAAGGGGGTGGCGCCCGACAGCATCTACGATGATGCTTACTTCGCACAGAAGTATATCAACGAGGAGGAGGATTTCGGTAACACCCGCAGAATGAGCCGCTGGGATGGCTACTACGATCCTTGGTTCTATGGCTACTATGGCTATGGTCCATACTATTGGCGCTCCCGCATGTGGGGCTGGCACAATCCTTGGCGATACGGCTACTATACGGGCTGGTACGACCCATGGTTTGATCCTTGGTATGATCCATGGTATTATGGCTATGCCGGCTGGTATGGCGGCTGGTACGACCCATGGTATTATGGCTGGGGTGGCTGGTATGGCCCTTGGTATTGGGGTGGTCCGATGATTGGGCATGTAAGCTATGGCGGTTTTGCCGGTGGCAAGCGATATAACAATCCGGGTCGCATCGATGCTTCTCATGGATATGTGTATGGCGGGTCGCAGGGCAATAACAATACCTATACCCGCAGAAGCGGTTCTAACCGCAGCTTCGGTCAGCGCCGTGAGAACAATGGTTTCAACAACAACTCCAACTTCGGAACGCGCAATAATTCCAGCTTCGGCAATAGCGGCAGCTTCAGTGGCGGCAGCGTAGGCGGAGGTGGCAGCTTCGGTGGCGGTCGTTCCGGTGGTGGCAGCTTTGGAGGTGGCGGTCGCTTAGGCGGCGGCAGCTTCGGAGGTCGCCGATAAATACGCCCTGAAAGGATTTGCCATTTGCCAGCACGCCCTGAAATACTCAGTTACTGAAGTTTCGTATGTGGTTCAAGTACGGGCTGAAGGCCCAAAAGCTCCTAGCCCAGGGCATCGCCCTGGGTTATAGTGGTTTTTATGAATACGCCCTGAAAGGGCAAAAGCTTTATAAACAATTAAAATTAGAAATAATATGAATCATTTAAAACATATACTTTTTGCCAGTGCCCTCGTGGCTTCCATGAGTGCCGCTGCGCAGGAAACCTATCAGGATACCAAGTTGGCAGCCAGCCAACTCACGGGTACCGCCCGCTATGTAGGTATGGGTGGAGCGATGGAGGCCTTGGGTGCCGATATCTCCACCATCAGTACCAACCCAGCCGGTGTGGGTCTCTTCCGCAAGAATCAGATCAGCCTCACTGCCGGCGTCATCGCCCAGAGCGGTGCAGACAACAGCATTTCCCTTGGCAATTCTACCATAGATATCAAGGGCAAGAAGAGTCATCCAACCTTCGACCAGGTAGGCATCGTCTGGTCAACGAAGATGAGAAACTCCAGTGCGCTCAATCTCGCGTTCAATTATCATAAGAGTACCGATTTCGGACAGCTCCTCAACGCAGCCAATTCTCTCACGAAGGCTTCGCAGAACAAGTTGACTGCAGCCAAGAATGCAGAGGGTGTGGATGGATGGAGTGCCGTAGATGCAAACTTTGGCGGTTACAAGGATAATAGTGGCAAGTATCAGAATGGTCTGCTTAGCCTCACCTCTAATGGCTATTTGTCTTACGCCGAAGCCCAGTCTTATCTCTTCGGACAATATCAGCATGGCTACATCGGCAGCTACGATTTCAACATCAGCGGTTCTATCGGCAATAGAGTATGGCTCGGTCTTACCGTCGGCTTGCATGATGTTCATTACAACAGTAATTCCCTCTATGCAGAGAATCTAGTGGATGGCAACTTCAGCGATTCCTACGAGCAGATCAAGATTACGGGTACTGGATATGACGTGAAGGCTGGTATCATCTTCCGTCCGGTAGAGGAGTCTCCTTTCCGCATCGGTGCCTACGTCAATTCTCCGGTGTTCTATGATCTTTCGCTCAGCGCAGCCCACGATCTGAGTATGTATGGCAAAAATGCACCAGCTACTTTCCAGGATAAGGATGCAGCCGGCAATATCGTCAATGTGCCTTGCTACACATTGGGTGATAAGGGACAGACTGTGGATTATGACTTCCGCTTGAACACTCCTTGGAAGGTGGGTGTCAGCATGGGTCATACCGTGGGCAATTATCTTGCCCTGGGTGCAACCTACGAGTATGCCTGGTACGACCACATGGACAACCGCGTGAAGGATGGCGGTTACTACGATTACTATTGGGGTGATTATTACGAGTCAAGCAGCAGCGATGATGCGATGAATGCAGATACCCGTGCCAACCTGAAGGGTGTAAGTACATTGAAGGTGGGAGCTGAAATCAAGCCAACCTCTATGCTTTCTCTCCGTTTCGGTTACAACTATGTATCACCGATGTTCAGAGAGAATGCCTATCGTGATCAGTCGATTGGCAGCAATGGTGTAGATATCGCTACTTCTACCGATTATACCAACTGGAAGGCGATGAATCGCTTTACCTGCGGTGTGGGTTTTAACTACGAGAACTTGAATATTGATGTAGCTTATCAGTATGCTACCCAGAAGGGTGATTTCTATCCGTTTATGAGCTATGTGAATAAGGATGATGCTACATTGGACAATCTCCCTACTTCATGCAAGGTAGATAACAATCGCCATCAGCTCCTGCTTACGGTAGGTTACAAGTTTTAATTAGGCCGAAGGTTTAAAGAATGCAAAAAACAGAGCTTTCTTCGTTTTTTTTAGTAAAAAAAGGCTAGAAAATTTGGTCGTTTCGCAGAAAAGTTCTATCTTTGCAGATATAAAAAGAAGAATTTAAGTAAATACATAGATAAATGGAAAATCTCCCTAAAGTGATAGGGGATAAAGATATTAGTTTTTTTAGTGGTTAATTTAGTTTTAGTAAGTATGTGGTAGGATCTGTTGTGAAACAGATCCTATTTTTTTTGCCTGAAATAATGCCATTAAAGAGGGTGCGTCATGGACTTATGACACACTCTCTGTAATAGATAAAATCTTCTCAAAAACTAATCACATGCAGATTTCGTTCTGCTTTCTTGCAGCTTACACGCAGCTTGAAACACCAAGCGAAGTGGCTATTGCGGTGAGAATGCTAATCGCAATCTGAATCACCATTTTCCAAGTATCCTTCTTCATAGACTTCTACTTTTTAGAGACTTACGTTGTCATCGCCACCGCCTTCACTGCCGGTATTGCCGCCGCTGGTACCCTGGTCACCAGTGGTTCCGCTACCGCCAGCTCCCTGCGTTCCACTGCCGCCAGCATTGCTGCCGCCGCCCTGGGCTCCACCGCCAGTGGTTCCGTCTCCGTCGCCGCCTCCGTCAGGAGTTTCTGGAACGTTGAGGTCCACGCTGGTCTTGCCCTCCCTGATTGCCTTGATCACGGCTGCCTGAGCGCTGCGGCTAGCCACGAGGTTGAATTCTGCGTCGTCGAGCAGGTTCTTGAACTGCTGTCCAGGCTCCCACTGAACCTTCACGTTGGTGATGTTCTGCGCCGTAAACTTGTCGGCAGTCTCTGCACCCTTGGAGCTGAGCAGGAGAGAGAAGTCACCCAGGTCGCCCAGACGGATCTTCTTGCCTTCGAGCAGCATCTCTCTCATGCAGTCCACTGCCATGTAGAGGATGGCGCTGATGTCAGCTCTGGAATACACGCTGCCGTGAGAAGTGATGTGCTTGGCAAACTTCTCGATGGTCATCACATCGGTGTACTGCGAGATGGCGAACGCATTCTGCTTCTCGGTCTTCACCAGGTCGGTGTCCTTCTTGTCCGGCTCCTTGCCGTCCTTCTTAGCCTGGTTGATACGTGACTTTGCCTGGTTGATCTCAAGGAGGTTTGCGTTCACGCTGCGCATTACGATGCTGTAGTTAATCATACTCTGTTCTGTGTTTAAGAGTTCTTGTAAATCACAACTACCCGGAAAGCTCTTTTCTTGTGCTTTTTGGGTCTTAATAGATGCCCGGCGCCTGCCATCATTTAAGCCCCGCCCCGGTCTTCATAGATGACCGGTTTTCGGCACGATAGGCTGTTCCTTCGATTGCTGGTGCAAAGATACGAAGAATTTCTGTATCTACCAAATTTTGGCATGTGATAAGGGTCGATTTTCAGCAAAACACTTACGATTTGAAACTTCGTTAAAAAACGGACTCTATTTCTTATGGGGCGCATCTCTATGTTTTTGCGGTATCGAAAACTATGTTTTGCGGTATAAATCAGCATATTACGAAGTAATACCCGATTATAGGAAAACGTATTCAGTATTCAGTATTCAGTTTTTTTCGCCCTTGTTACCATCCTCTGTATAGATAGTATATTATATATATATAAATATATATATATATAATATAAAATAACTACTTATAATTTGTAACCACAGAAAGGGTAATTATCCCGAAAAAAACTGAATACTGAATACTGAACACCCTTTTAGGCACTAATTAGTTTACTCCGCAAGGGGTATTCCATTCGGGATGTGGCAAAAGTTAAGTGGAAGGGGCGTGAGTACGGTGCAACGAGTTAAGCGATTAAAAATACACAATCATAGCAATAAAACTATTAATTTTACGTTCTTTTCAAAGAAAGGGGTTGTGCAATAGTGGCATAAAGGCTAAAAGCACTACCTTTGAATGCAATAATAAGTAACAACACGTTTAAGGTCACAATTTGTGATCTCAAAAATAAAGATAGAAATATGGCAGACATAACGGAAAAGACAGGAAATGGCGAACTGGTCACAAATCGTGACCAGTTGGTTGGTGTTGACAATATAGAGCCTCTAATAAAAATCATTAGAGGACAACAAGTTATGCTTGACCGTGACCTTGCCACACTTTATGGCGTTGAAACAAAGCGTCTTAATGAGCAAGTAAAACGTAATATTCCTAAAATCCGCAACTATCATCCAATACACGATTAAGGGTAGATTTATGAGTCGT